>OOGD01000004.1_pt1 | contig 71086 bp, 62 predicted proteins | sample 1670381 | NCBI WGS metagenome assembly OOGD01 (sample SAMEA98146918, study PRJEB22522) | marine metagenome | biome: marine biome; feature: marine water body; material: sea ice | place: Arctic Ocean | collected 14-Sep-2015 | depth 1.3 m | reverse complement strand
ACTTTATGTTTTAAAATGGAATGTAATTCTCTTTTAAAAACTAGATGGTAATTTTATACTAATTATTAGGTTAAAGTGAATATTCGCTAGCGAATTTATAAACAATCAACATTTATACTGGTTATTAACAATAACAAGGCCTAAATCATTGGTTAGATGTTCCTATGATGGGTGAAGTATTGATAACCTTGCTAAGGTAACGCACAACCAGATCCGATCAAAGTGATTGATATTTCGGTGTTTTCACCATCACCACAGTATTATCTGGTGTGATTTATAAATACGTCTACAGATCTAATACGCTGGATAAACCCAAAAAGTTATGGTCGTTTTTTAATCACCACTGATTGTGGGATTTTTTGTTCTGTTTGATGATATTGTTCAGGTAAATTAGATTTTTTATTAATCCTATTTTGAATAAACCCCTCGATGCTAGGCTGTTTCGAACAGTCGATATTTCCTCCAAATATACTTAATAATACGACGGTTGTTTTCTTTGTACTGCTGCTGCAATCTGCACGTACTTTAAGGTTATCTTTAAATTTTTCACCTTCGGACATAAAAGGTTCCTTGACGTCAGTATTTATCACAGGTGAATTTTTACGTTGTTGGTAATATTGAGATGCTTGTTCAGCTAATCTATTTTGTTGTTGTTGCTGAAAACTTTTTAGATGGCGTCTTGCCATGTTTGTTGTAGGCGTAAGCATCTCTAAACTAGCTGTTGGTGCCATGTTTTTATCAGCAAACGTTATCGTATTAACGTTATCACCTTGTTTCGGTTTATCTTGTAACTCTTTCTTCATCTCATCTTGGTCATCAGGTGGCACTAATTGGGATAAGACAGGGATTGTTGGTATTTTAAGTTTTGAATCGGATTCAACCAAGCTTTTGTCTGGTGCTTCAGAAACGGAGTTTGCTTCTTGTGGTTCAGTAGACAAAGGTGTTTTTTCTTTAATCACATCAACAGGGGTTTCTGGAATGGGGGTGGGCAAATCAAATATTAGTGTTGCTTGAATCACATCTAGATTTTTCTGTGGTGAGTCAGACATAGAAGGAAACATAATCGACTGGGCAACCACATATATAACAATCAGGTGAAGGAGTATTGATAAAAGTAAAAACGAATTTTTTTTAAACACTGATGCTAGCGCATGTCCTTAATGAATACCTACAATTGAGTAGAGTACCCTGTATTGGTTTAGTTCAAAATAGCCATATTCAAAATAAGGTGTTTTATCTAACTAGATCGAATCCAGCAATTTAAAGGCGTGGTTTGTAGAATCGGACATTAATATGACGGATTGGCTATCAGAAAATATACCTTTGGTAATTTTTTCTATCACAGCGTGTTCATTTTTGTTTGCTGCTATCACAATTGTGATTTTACCTAAATTTTCCAAGTCCATCTTTCCCAACATCGAAATTGTAAATGTGACTTCTGACGTTAGTGTTACGCCAGAAATGTTGGTGTAGTCGATAAAAAATTTTTCTGATATTGGTTAATGATAGCTTTGTATTCTTTGTCTTTTAACATAAACATCAAGCCTAATGCGTCAAGATTGCCATCGATGTTTTTAGAAATAAACATGTCGTATTGGAATATATTTTATCCGTTAATATGAAAAGCTGAGGATAAACCGGACTTAAGTACATCACACTGATATCTCAGTCTTAGTCACTGTAAATTCATCAATACTAGAACATATTTTCAAGTGTGCACCAATTTGATCCTTTTTTTGACTATTGCACCAAATAATCACAATGAAATGTAACATTCAACTTTTGTTACTGGTTAACTATATGATTTTATTGATAAAAAAACATGGCATAGGTTTTGTTGTAGTTTCATAAAATACTTGCAACACATGACAACAAACTGGGAGCTACACCATGAAATTAGTTACTGCGATCATTAAGCCTTTTAAGCTCGATGATGTGCGAGAGGCAATCTCCGAAATCGGGATCGATGGTTTGACTGTAACCGAAGTCAAAGGCTTTGGACGTCAAAAAGGTCACACCGAATTATATCGTGGCGCTGAGTATCAAGTGGACTTTTTACCGAAAGTTAAACTTGAAGTTGCCGTACAAGACGACCACGTCGAACGTTTGGTAGAAGCCATTGTTGGCGCTGCTAAAACCGGCAAAATTGGTGACGGTAAAGTATTTGTTTATGATTTAGAACATGCTGTTCGAATTCGTACTGGTGAAACAGATGGCGAAGCCATCTAGACTTTAGGAGAGAAACTATGGAAATTACTTTTGAATTGGGCTACGCCATAGATACATTTTACTTTTTGATGTGTGGTGTGCTAGTTATGTGGATGGCAGCTGGCTTTACAATGCTGGAAGCTGGCCTAGTTAGAGCAAAGAATACGACAGAAATACTAACTAAAAACGTTGCGCTTTATGCGATTGCTTGCATCATGTATATGGTGTGTGGTTATTGGATCATGTACGGAGGAGATGGAGGAATAAGCACTGCCACTCCATTCTTGGAAGGAATATTATCTGACGGTGCAACAGGTGTAGCTGAAGATGCGGCTACTTACGCACCTGCTTCTGATTTCTTTTTTCAAGTGGTATTTGTGGCTACAGCTATGTCTATTGTTTCTGGCGCAGTTGCAGAGCGTATGAAGCTTTGGGCATTTTTAGCCTTTACAGTGGTTCTAACTGGCTTTATTTATCCTATGTCAGGTTCTTGGACCTGGGGTGGCGATTCGGTATTTGGTTTATATACCTTAGGCGATATGGGTTTCTCTGATTTTGCGGGTTCGGGTATTGTGCACATGGCTGGTGCTTCTGCAGCTCTTGCTGGCGTATTGTTGCTAGGCTCACGAAAAGGCAAATATTCAGAAGATGGAAAAGTCAATGCAATACCTGGCGCTAACTTACCTATGGCGACCTTAGGTACCTTTATCTTATGGATGGGTTGGTTTGGTTTTAATGGTGGTTCAGTGCTAGCACTAGCCAGCGTAGAAAGCGCTAACGCTGTTGCAGTGGTATTCTTAAATACTAATGCTGCTGCAGCTGGTGGTTTAGTTTCTGCTCTCATTTTAGCGCGTATTTTGTTTAAGAAAGCTGACCTCACAATGGCCTTAAATGGTGCTTTGGCTGGCTTAGTTGCTATTACAGCTGAGCCTTCTACACCTAGTCCTATTCAAGCTACCTTATTCGGTGCTTTGGGTGGTATTTTAGTTGTGTTTAGTATCCTTGCTTTTGATAAATTGAAAATTGATGATCCTGTAGGTGCTATCTCTGTTCATGGCGTAGTGGGCTTGTTAGGTCTGTTACTAGTACCTTTCACAAATCCTGAAGCAGCCACTTTCAGTGGTCAGTTATTAGGTGCTGCTACTATATTTATTTGGGTATTTGGTATTAGCTTTATAGTGTGGGCAATATTGAAAGCTGTGATGGGTATCCGTGTCACCGAGGAAGAAGAGTTCGAAGGCGTAGATATGAGTGAGTGTGGCTTAGAAGCTTACCCTGACTTCACTATTTCACGTAATTAACCTTCAATCGTTAATCAAAAATTTTAAAAAGCGAACAAAAAATAATTAAGCTGTAAAAAGCACATTAAAAAGTAATTATTGATTAGATATTTATTAGCCCCACATTCGTGGGGCTTTTTTTATTTTAGAATAACGTGCTTTGAGTCACTTTTCCGAGGTTAAAATTGCATTATTTAGGGTCACTATCTTATAAATATGATGGGACATTTTTTGCCTCCTAAAGACTAAATTAGGAATGCAACATATGACAGAGCCACTGCTGTATGTATTTTTGTATGTGGCTAACTCCTCACTACCGGTTTCTTTGTGCAATTTCATTGAATAATTAAGTTACAGTAGTTTAACTCAGTGCATTGAACTACAAAATCAGAGTATCCTAATTATATTGTTAACCTTAAATTCGTGGCCAATGAAAATATCTATATTAATGAGTCTGTTAACCCTGATGTTAGGTAGCTCTAAAAGTTTTGCTTATGACCGGATCACGGGCGAACCTTTTGCCTCTCGTTCTGAAGTGATTGCCCAAAACGCTATGGTGGCTACCAGTCAGCCATTAGCCACTCAGGTAGGTTTGGAAATCCTTAGACAGGGCGGTAATGCCATAGATGCTGCCATTGCCGCCAATGCTATGCTAGGACTAGTTGAGCCAACTGGCAGCGGGATAGGTGGTGATTTATTCGCTATTGTTTGGGATGCTAAAACTCAGAAATTATATGGACTCAATGCATCGGGTCGCTCACCAAAGTCGCTCACCTTAGAGCATTTTAAGTTACAAGGGCTAGACAGTATTCCTGCCCATGGGCCTTTGCCCGTATCTGTTCCCGGTGCAGTAGACGGTTGGTTCGAACTGCATGCTAAGTTTGGTAGCTTACCCATGACCAGCATCCTTTCACCTAGTATCGAATACGCTAAAAATGGATTTCCTGTTAGTGAACTCGTTGCTTATTACATGCAGCGTAGTGCGCTTAAACTGAGTGGTTTTGAAGGCTTTAAAGAAACGTATATGCCCAAGGGTCATACACCAGTGAAAGGTCAGTTATTTAAAAATAAAGGATTAGCTGTTACCTACGAAAAAATTGCAACGGGTGGACGCGATGCCTTTTATAAAGGTGATATTGCTCGGTCGATAGCTGCATACATGAAAAAACAAGGTGGCTTTTTAAGTTATGACGATTTAGCCAGCCACACTTCTGAGTGGATCGAACCAGTCTCGACAAATTATAAAGGTTATGATGTTTGGGAATTACCGCCAAACGGTCAGGGCATCGCCGCTTTACAAATCTTAAATGTGCTAGAGCAGTTTGATGTCGAAGGTATGGGTTTTGGCTCAGAACAATACATTCATAGTTTTGTCGAAGCAAAAAAACTGGCGTTTGAAGATAGGGCAAAATATTATGCTGATCCTGCGTTTAATAAGATCCCAGTTGATTGGCTAATCTCAAAAGAATATGCCCAACAACGCCGTAAGTTAATTGATAATAATAAAGCCAGCAAACGTATTGATGCAGGATTGAATGAAGGAGATACCATTTACCTCACTACAGCAGATAAAGATGGAAATATGGTCTCGCTTATTCAAAGTAACTATCGTGGTATGGGGTCAGGTATGACACCTACTGGTTTAGGTTTTGTGTTGCAAGATAGAGGTGAAATGTTCAGTTTAAAAGAAGGCCACTTTAATGTTTATGCGCCAAATAAACGTCCCTTTCATACTATCATCCCTGCTTTTATTACTCGTAATGGTCAACCTTGGGTCAGTTTTGGCGTCATGGGCGGTGGTACACAACCACAAATGCATGCACAAATTGTAGTCAACCTCATTGATTTTGGAATGAATTTACAAGAGGCAGGGGATGCACCCAGAATGTTACATTCAGGCTCCAGCCAACCCACAGATGAAGTGATGACTGACGGTGGTTATGTCAGTTTAGAGACAGGTTTTAATGCCAAGGTTAAACGTCAACTTATTAAAAAAGGCCATGTTATACAAGATGTACTGGGGGCTTTTGGTGGATACCAAGCTATTATGCGCGATCCTGAAACTGGCATATATTATGGCGCGTCGGAAAGTCGGAAAGACGGCCAAGCGGCTGGCTATTAACTTTGTAGAATACGAGTAAAACATTATGACTCAAGCTCAAAAGGGCATCTGTGCAGAGCCTAATATTCACGCACTTTTTTTGACTTTCACTGTCATAGACGATGATGTTCAGGCCATGCGTGTAAAATTAGCCCGCACCTTAGACTTGTTTACATATTTTGATGAGGAATATTACGAAGCAATGGTGTCAGGTGTTTTGGCCATAGGCACTGATTATTGGTACGAGTTGTACCCTGATATTATCCCAAAAGAATTAGCTCCATTCCCCGCCATGAATTGCGACGATCGCAGTGCGCCGAATTCGCCCGGTGATTTGTTTATTCAAATCAAAGCAGATCGTATGGACATTTGTTATGCCATAGGTATCGAGATCATACAGTTGTTTAAAGTCCACGTTGACTTGTATGAAGAGGTGAGGGGTTTTCGATATTTAGACGGGAGAGACCTGACTGGTTTTGTAGATGGCACTGAAAACCCTCGTGGCATGCACAAATTTAATGTTGCGATAGTCGGTGATGATGATCCTGATTTTGCTGGAGGCAGTTACATTCATGTGCAGCGCTACCGACACAATATGACAAAGTGGCAGTTACTGCCTGTGGCAAACCAAGAAGACGTGATCGGCAGAACCAAAGCTGACAATACTGAATATAGCAGTGAAAAAAAGATGGCTTCGTCTCACGCACAGCGCTCTATTTTAAAAGATGAGAAGGGTAATAGCATGGAAATGCTCAGGCAAGGTATGCCTTACGGTGATATGTCGGTGCAGGGGTTATTTTTTGTTTCTTGTGGTAAAAGCCCTAAGCCTTTTACCACAATGTTGAATAGTATGATTTTTGGCGATGAGGAGGGAATTTACGATAAATTCCTCGATTACACCACAGCTGAAACTGGCGCAGCGTTTTTTGCGCCATCTACTACTTTTATCAAAAAACAAGCGAAGAAATAAATATTGTTGACGTTAGGCGTTATGAAATCAGTTCGATGAGTTATGTTAAAATTAGCCATAGGTATAGTGAAACAGTAGCTTTGAATTTTTGCCCCTCACGAATGAATATTGATTTAAAAAGATGTGGTTAGGTTTACTCTAAACTGTGAAATATTAGATGCTTGTTGACTGCAAAAAAATGCTTTGTAGATTATTGTGATAGTAGATGACTGTACTGCACGGCTTACAATAATATCGACCCATCCCAATCTTCGGCAAGCTGCGTATTTTGCAATTTAGCACACTGCTCTAAGTGATGAATAGCCAGGGTGTCATTAGGATTGATTTCTAGGGCTTGTTTGAAATGAGTGATTGCCAGTTCCCATTTTTGAACTTTTCGATAATTCAGACCCAGTTCAATCAGTTTGGCGTTAGCTAATTTCAATTTTTTTATGTTAACGTCTTGATGATCGATTATTTCATATACTTCTATTGGGGTTTTTCTGCCTTTAACTCTGACCCAATCTAACAAGCGATATTCAAATACGCCTTTGGCTTCTGCTTGATATAGAGTTTGTGCACTAATGACAATGTCCGTATTGTATTTTGGGGCTAAGGCCTCGAGCCGAAAGGCGATATTGACACTATCGCCCAGAACGGTAGTGTCCATGCGATCGTCAGAACCAACAGTGCCAATAATCACTGGCCCAAAGTGAATGCCAATGCCAATGTTTATGGGTGGATAGTTAGAGTTGGCGCGATGTTGGTTATACAGGTTGATTGCATAACGCAAGTCGAGTGCAGCACGAATGGCGTCTTGGGCTTTATCGGTATTGGTACCTGTTGGTCTGTCGAATAACGCCATTACAGCATCGCCAATAAATTTGTCAATAAAACCTTTGTTTTTATGAATAGGTTCGTTCATACGTAAGAAGTAGGAATTTAAAAAATTCATTAACTCTTGTGGCTTCATTTGTTCAGATAAACCGGTGAAACCGCGAATGTCTGAAAATAAAATAGCTAATTCGTCTTCGTCTGCACGGCCCAGCTCTAATGAGTCGGAGCCATGTTTGGCAAAGTGGTCTACAAACTGTTTAGGTACAAACTTACGAAAAGTTTGACTTAGAAGCATTGCCTCTTCGGATTTATCTTTATATTGCCTGAGCGTTTCTTCGGTTTGCGATTGTTGGTCTTTTTGTTGAGCGCTTTGTTTTGAATCTCGTTGGGCGTTTTCGACAATTGTTGAAGTAATAACAGTCAAGCGCGCTGTTTTTTTAAGAAGCACCACTAGCACTATTGAGTACAGTGCAATGATTAATAATAAAAACAACGGTAATGGTTGTATTACTTGCTCAAGCATTAGGTGTAGATTATCTCCCTATCACCAACGAGTGTCATCGTTGTTTAACTACAACTAGCAGCAACATTAGCCAGTACTTTATCGGCTATGTCTAAAGTTTGTTGCACAATTTCGTCAGTATGTGCTGCAGATACAAAACCGCCTTCGTATGAGGCTGGTGCAAAGTAAACACCGTTCTCTAACATACCATGATAAAAGAGATTAAATTGCTCGAGGTTGCAATTAGTGGCTTGTTGGTAGTTAGTAACACGTTCTACATCTGTAAAAAATATCCCAAACATGCTGCCAGTGTAGTTAACAGACATTGGGATACCGTGTTTGTTCGCAACTTTTTTAATACCTTCAGCTAAATTTTTGGTGGACCGTGATAGTTGCTCGTATAAACCATCTTTTTCGATTTCGCCTAAAGACGCTAAACCAGCGGCCATAGCTACGGGGTTACCTGACAAGGTACCTGCTTGATACACCGGCCCGTCTGGAGAAATATGCCTCATAATTTCGGTTTTGCCACCAAATGCACCTACCGGCATCCCACCACCGATCACCTTGCCTAAACATGTGAGATCAGGCTTTATCTTGTATTTTTCTTGAGCGCCGCCTCTTGATACTCTGAAGCCTGTCATTACTTCGTCAAAAATAAGTAAAGCGCCGTATTTGTTACAGATCTCTCTCAGGCCCTGTAAAAAACCATCTACCGGGGGAATACAATTCATATTACCAGCGACGGGTTCTACAATGATACAAGCAATATCTTCTGGGTATTGCTTGAACGCATTAGCCACAGAAATAAGGTCGTTATAATCTGCTGTGAGGGTATGTTTAGCATAATCAGCCGGAATACCCGGTGAACTAGGTACCCCAAAGGTTAATGCCCCCGAGCCTGCTTTAACGAGTAACGCATCGGCATGGCCGTGGTAACAACCTTCAAACTTTAAGATTTTATCGCGACCGGTGAAACCACGCGCTAAACGTATGGCGCTCATGGTTGCTTCTGTACCTGAGTTTACCATCCGCAATACTTCCATCGACGGTACTAGTTCAGAGACTTTTTCAGCCATAAGTACTTCTGCTTCTGTCGGTGCGCCAAAACTTAAACCATTGGCGGCCGCATCAATGACGGCCTGACGGATAACAGGGTGATTATGGCCTAACACCATCGGTCCCCAAGATTGTACATAATCGATATAACGTTTGCCGTCCACATCATAAATGTACGGGCCATCTGCTTTGCTGATAAAAGGTGGTGTGCCGCCCACTGCCTTAAAAGCTCTAACTGGGGAGTTAACACCGCCGGGAATATGGAGTTTGGCGCGTGCGAAAAGAGTTTCTGATTTTTGCATAGTGACTTCTTTTATTAGTTAAATGTTTTACTGATAACCTACTGATAACTTACTGGTAGCTTGATAACCGTTTGTTCACTGGTTATTTACGTGCCAGAGCACTTCTCGATCAAACTGAGTAACAATATTTTCTACTCCAAGAGTAAGGGCAAATAAAGCCATTCGCACTAATACACCGTTATCAGTTTGACGGAATATAGCGAGGTTAGGATTAAGGTTTAAATCATTGTCCAGTTCGTTAGCTTCTGCACGGGAGTCGCGAGGTAAGGGGTGCATGATAACTGTCTTTGACTGAAAATGTTTGGTATAAATTTGTTGATTTAAACGAAATTTTCCTCGGTATTGATTGGCTTCTTCCTGCGAAGGAAAACGTTCTTCCTGAATGCGTGTTTGATAGCAAATGTCTGCATCTACACTACCTTCAAATTGATGTGTAATATTGCATTGATGGCCTGCGTTTTCAATTGCATCAACAATAGAGGCGGGCATTGCTAATTCTTTTGGGGATATCAATGTAAAACAGATATTTTTAAATAAACATAATAACTTAGATAACGAGTGCACCGTTCTACCGTATTTTAAATCGCCAATCATAGCGATGTGCATACCATCTATACTGCTGCCATGGTCAAGTAACTCTTTTTGGATAGTGTACAAATCTAATAACGCTTGAGTGGGGTGTTCATTTGCACCATCGCCACCGTTGATAACAGGTATTCGACTACCTTCTGCAAATTCAGCAACAGAGCCAGAATCAGGGTGACGCATCGCTATAATGTCGGAGTAACCACTTAAAACTCGAGCAGTATCATATAAAGACTCACCCTTGGCTAAGGCTGAGTTACTTAACCCTGTCGTTTCGCGTACCTCACCGCCTAACAAGTTAAATGCAGTGCCAAAACTGACTCTTGTTCGGGTACTAGGCTCGAAGAATAAGTTGCCTAAAATAGCCCCGTCTAACACGGTTGTGCGTTTTTGCCGTTTTGCATAGGGCAACATTTGATGAGCTACATTAAATACTCGTTCTATCGCATCGCGGTCAAACTGATTGACCGACAGGATATTATTACCTTTAAAATTCATCTGCTGCCCATCTTATACAACATTATAAATGAACATTTTATCAAAATTATTCAGTACTCTCTAATGTCAATGTCATTAATTAGCTATTAAAGTCATTTAATAGCCTGTAAGGGATCAAATGGCTTTAAAATAATGAGCTTAATAAAGTTTAAAGTTTAAAGGTTGAAGGGAGGCTTTGGAGTCAGTTTAGATTTAACACATACAAATCCTCAACTGCTGAAGCGTTATACATATCATTCATGCTTGTAATATTGAAGTTGGTTCTACGTTACTGAAATCGTTAATTGTATATAATCGACCCATAACATTAATACAATATTATGGGTCGATTACCGTTTAAAACTGTGAATCATCTTTGTTGGATTCTGCTTTGATTCCTGTGACTTTTTTGACTTTTATTTGGGCGCGAAGCTTTTATGGGCCTAGATTTGTTTTGTTTATTTGTGCTAACACGATAATTGTTAGTTTTTTTATTACTACTAGGTTTGTAAACGTTTGTTTTATTATGCGTTGTTACTGAATGACGTTCTTCTGTGTTAGCTTTTGCTCTTAGGGATGCATATTTTTGTGACTGCATATTGCTGTTTTTTGTGTTGTTTAATTTTGTTGTTTGATTGGAACGATAATTATTTTTGTGATGCTGTGTTTGTTGATTTTTACCTTGATTAACAATCCGTTGTTTATTACTCACTGATTTATTTGTATTTAGTGTTTTTGTATTGAGGGCTATTTGTTGCTGTTCATTCAACGCTTTTTTTACCCGCACAGCCCTGTTTTTGACATGTTTAGTCGTATAGTTATCAATGTTTAAAACTCTCTGCTTATCAATCTGTTGGTAACCTTTAGTTTTACTGGCACCATCGATGTTACGCACAATACGCTGCCCATTAACTCGATGTTGTGCACCACGTCTATGTTGTTGGTTATGGTTCCAACGAGGATATTCTTTAACTCGAACAACTTGACGATTGTTATGACTATTCGACCAATACCTGTCCGCATGACTTCGGTAATGATAGTTAGCGACAACATGGCGATTATGCCAATGGAAACCACCAAAATAAAAACTGGGGCGAATATTAAACCCTGTGCTCCAATACAAACCAGCATTAAAAGTGCTGTGGCTTGGTCTATGCCAATAATATGGCTGATGATTTTGCCACCACCAATTACCATAAACAATTCGTGTGTCATAGTAAGGCACATAGACCACCTCTTTGCGCACGGTTTCTATGACAATTTGGTCTTGTTCTTGCTCTACATTGACGTAGTCGTTACCAGTCAAGTTACCCTGCTCGTATGCTTTGTGACGCAGGTTCTGAACACTTGCTAATATTTGTTGTTCATTTATCAGGAATGCGCTACCTAGTGATTGTAGCCAATCCAAATCCTCACTGAGTTTTTGTAATAGGTCGTTAAATGGGACTAAGGCTTGAACGCTGGGGTCCCAGTCTTTGTCTTCCACCGCATTGAGGGCTTGTTGTTCATTTAAATCTTCATTTGCTGAGCGCCACCTAGCGGCCTGTATCACCTCTAAAGGATAGGTTGAAGCCACTAAAATATGTGAGAGTAACGTATCAGGATAAAGAGCAATTGGCGCTAACATCTGGTCGAGCTGAGCTTGGTCTAGCATCGAAGTGTCAGACGACTTTAAGCTTGATTCTTGCTTTGCTTGTGCAAACTGCACAGCGCTTGAGATAAACAAACATAAAACACATAAATAAATAAATAGATATTTGGTTTGGTTTCGCACAACCCTTTCCTTCTGTAATCGAAACTCCATCTCGGTAATGAAATGGAGTTAACACTAAGACTGTAAGATAGGTTATACATTTGTCAGCCTTAACCATGGCTGAACGTCCATTAAAAAAACTATTTAAGTAAATGTTTATTGAACTGATGGCCTAACTTTTCTGTCTTAGTGCGAATATAAGTTCTATTGTCATCCGTTATCCCATGGTCAATTGGGGTGCGTTGTGCCACATTGATACCCATATTAGATAAAGCCAAACTCTTTTTGGGGTTATTAGTCATTAGATTAACGTTTTTGATATTCAATTTATCTAACATCAACTTACATATGCCGTAATCTCTTATATCAGCATCAAAACCCAAGTGTTCATTTGCTTCGACTGTATCCATGCCTTCATCTTGCAATTGATAAGCACGGATTTTATTGAGCAAGCCTATGCCTCTTCCTTCTTGTCGCAGATACAACAACACCCCTTTACCCTGCTGAACAATGTTCTCTAACGCTTTTTCTAGTTGAGCACCACAGTCACAGCGGGTACTAAATAATGCATCACCAGTCAAACACTCAGAATGGATACGAATAGGTACCACATCTTTTACATCCCATTCACCGTAGGATAGGGCAATGTGTTCTTGCGCTAATTCATTATCAATAAAACCATGAATATGGAATTTACCCCAATGTGTAGGTAACTTGGCTGAACTAACATATTGATATTGTTCTGTTTTAGGCTTCATATTTTGTAAAAAGTACTTAATTAAAAGAAAAAATTGCGGGCAATTTACCCATTTATTGATTAATTTGATTACTCAAAAATCACATTTAATTACATGTGTTTGTCGTAAAGAGTTCACTATATGGTCATGATTAAGTCTTTTACAATGGCTTATGATTATCTATGCTGAGTAAAATCAGTCAGTGCATGAGGCTTCGCAATGCCATACCCCTGAGCAAAATCAACACCCATTTTACCCAGTTCGACCATTATTTCAGTTGATTCAACAAACTCGGCAACTGTTTTCATTCCCATTGCTTTAGCCACATCATTGATCGAATTCACCATCGCCATATTTACGGGGTCAACCAGTATGTCTTTTACAAAACTACCATCTATCTTGACCAGATCCACAGGTAAGTTCTTCAGATAGTTATAAGACGAAAATCCACTACCAAAATCATCTAAGGCAAACAAACAACCCAATTTATGGAAGGTGTTAATAAATTCTAAAGTTTCATCCATTTTAAGAATAGCCATGCTTTCGGTAATTTCAAAACATACTTTTTTGTAAGGAATTTTATACTTTTCAAAGGCATTCAACACAAACAGTTTAAGTTCTTTATCCGCTAAGGAGTAACCATTCAGATTAATACTTACTCTTGTCAATTTATCTTTGTGTTGCATGTTATGTGACAACCAACTGAAGTAATTTTCTACTACCCAACGATCTATTTTAGATGTGAGATTATATCGCTCGGCAGCAGGTAAAAAAACACCAGGAAGAATAATGTTGCCTTGTTGATCTCGCATTCTAAGTAACAACTCATAATTATGTCCTTCAGCACGTTGCGTTAACGCTTGATAATGTTGATAGTATAGTTCAAAGCTGTTGTTTTGAATGGCGTGATTAATATGTGACACCCAAGACATTTCAGACTCATATCGCCGCATATGCTCATCTTCAGTCGAATATGTATGTACTTGATTACGACCCCGTTCTTTAGCTAAATAACAAGCTGAATCAGCCATACTTAATAATTGCTCCGGAGTATTAATCTCAGAATGCCAAGGCACTTGACCAATACTAATACCTAATGTAAAAATTCTATTTTCCCAAACAAAGCGAAATTCTTGTACCGTATTAAGTATTTTGTTGGCCAGTAAGTAGGCCATTTGTGCATTATCACCTTCAAGTAACACACCAAACTCGTCACCGCCAAGTCTTGCTAATGTGCCCTTGTCCATGACTACGGCATTAAGTTTTTGTGACAGTTGTTTGATCAACAAATCGCCTGCCTTGTGACCACACGTATCGTTTACTACCTTGAATTGGTCTAAGTCCATGTACAGTAATGTTAGGTCACTATTTTTATTTTGCGCATTAAGTAAGCTACTTTGAAGTCGACGTTCAAATTCGCGTCTATTATAGACTCCTGTGAGTGAATCATGTGTTGCCAGATATTCGAGGCTAATATTTGACTGCTTTCGCTCAGTTACATCTGATATGGAACCAAACAAATATTGCTTTTCATCTTCTTGTTTTATTTGCCCGGAGATGGAGAACCAAAATTCACTGCCATCTTTGCGTATACCTTTTATCTCCTTCCCAATAACCTTGCCACCTTTATGTATTTCTCCAAGCAAAATCGCACGATCATGAGGGTTAGCATAAAACTGGTCAGCGTTATCTACCTCCCGCAACATCTCAGTTTCATCGGCGTAACCAAATAGAGAACACATTGCAGGATTAACGCTTATTAATTGGCCATCAAGATCAGAAGTATACAAGCCCTCCGCTGAATTCCTGAATAAGTCGTAAAAGTGTCGTAAATCTTTGATGGTTAATTGTTGTTGAACGTTGTGACGGTATGTCAAAACACGTTCATGGGCTTCAATTGCTAGGGCAATCAGCATAATGCCCAACATGATTACCATAGCAAACATTAGAGATATAGTTTGTGTTAAAGCAATGCCAGATAAAAACAATATCACTTGACCAAAGCCACTCAAGGCGATGCATGTTAGTCCCAATAAGCAAACTAAGTTAGCAATTTTTTTATCAGGTTTATGATAGAAAAAACCCAATAATCCAATAAGTGCTCCAGACAGAGCAGACATCAATACTGAAAATGTAATTTGTTGCCCGCTTTCAGTGGAAAAAGCCATGCCTAGAGTAATAAACCCGAAGCTATACAAAGCGTAGCGCCAAATTGTTGGGACTCTTTCTATAATTGCAAAAGTGACTTTTGCTGACGTTAATAACAACAGACCAGATAATGCACAACTGAGATTAGAGATGTAGGCAGTAATCCCCGTTATTTGACCGAGTAATCCCTTAGCGTTTAAAAACAACAATAAAAATGCAGCGCTAGAAAGGGCAAACCAAAAACGGACTGGACTGCGCATAAAAATGTAAGTAATCAAAAAGTAACAGGCCAGCAAAGCAAGCCCACCACTAATAAAGCCAATGATGGCTAAAAGTAGTTGCTCTCTTTCGACGAGTGATGATTGAGTGTCTAAGTCTACAGAAAAAACTAACGGACCATCGTCGTTTACTCTCAAATAAACCGTAATGACCTGTTGAGCGGAACTTATTGGTGTAATGAATAATCTGTGTTTAAAAGGTCGTGTCGTATGGTCTCGACTACCACCCATTAGGAAGGAACCTAGAATACGATTTTTTTCATCTAATAAAAAAACATCAACATAATCCAAATGAGGATTGCCAACAGTTAAAAAGTACTGTTCTTCATCAGGGTCATCAAACACAATACTAAATTTACCCCATAGGCTTTTATCTTGACTCACTTGATTAGGTATATAACTGGGCTGCCAATCTTGTAAATGTTGAATGTCTGACAATTGCATACTTTTTTCAGTCACCAGCCAATCAATTTTGCCCAACAAGTCTATATGAGAGCTGTGTTCTGATATCACCACCTGCTCTGATGCCATGTTGTTTGAGTGCCAAAAAACACTTGTAAAACAGAGCATTAAAACAATTAAGTAGAGTGATTTCATGATTGCCTTGAAGATTTAAATCAATGTATACGTTGGCGTATATTGACTGTTAATGCCACTACTTTTATAAAAATATCTAGTTAGATAAAGGATAATCAAGCTAACTACTAAGGATGTTTCTAAATTTTTTACCAAATTGTGGAGATGAGTAGTGATTTTTGGTACTCATAGATTTCTTTGTATGGTTTTTTAGTGCGTCTATTAACGACTGAAACGTCTCAAAATTGCCCTCTTCTGCTTGGTCTACAACTTTCTGAGCCAAATGATTTCTCAACACGACATATGGGTTGTGATGACGTATCTGCGTTTGTCATAGTCTTTGGCTCACACCTTGCTCACTTAAAACCGATATGCAGTGTTTGACCTATTCATCAAACCTTTCTCTATGGATAAACAGGTCACGCAAGCTTTGATTATTGCTAAACAGATCAAATTGGATCAGTTGTCTAAACGCTATTGAGGTGTCTTCTCAACGACTAAATTATACATCCAAGTATTAATAATATGTGAATAATTTTGCTCGTAAGATGGCATGAACAGAAGGCCTAATTTATTTCGCACGAGTGTCGAATACTCATTTAATAGAGTTGACTCGTAAATGTTTAAAGCTTGCTTTATTTCATCTGTTTTAGGTGCGAAGTGAAAGTCTGATGTCATGCGTTCATATGCCACAAACCTATCCACGGTTGACTATCAAAAGAATATCAATCTTTAGGGTCACAGCGATTACTGAAAGTTGGTTCGAAATCATCCGAAAATGCATAAGGTCCATAATCGAAAGTGATAATGTGAATAAAGATGTTATCTATAAATTACGTCATACTTTTTCACAACAGAACAGCGATTTGATTGACCATGTTCAGGATACAAGGCTTTGAATAAGTGTGCTAATACTTCCATTCAGATGGAAGTTTTAATTCCATTGCAAGATTATGGAAAAAACCGCTAAGTGTGAATTTATCAATTTAATTGGCTTGACTTCACTACCCAGTGAAGTAAGTTCTTCAGCAAAAGTGTGGGATAACTCCATACAAAATGCTTTTTTATAACACTTATTATTTACTCACACCTTTGGGTCTAACAGAAGGAGTCGACCATGAAAAAAAATCATATCAACTTATTAAGCATCGTTTTTGCTACAACCGGGCTTGTTTCTCAACCAGTATTTGCAGCAGATATTAATATGGGTAAAGCTAAATCTGTCACTTGTGCAGCATGCCATGGCAATAATGGGATTTCTATGATCCCTATGTATCCTAACTTAGCTGGGCAAAAAGAGCAGTATTTGGTTTTGCAGATAAAAGCATTTCGTGATGGAGAGCGCAAAAATATGGTTATGTCTGCCATGGCTTCGGGTTTAAGTGATACTGATATTATTAATTTATCTGCATATTATGCGAGTTTAGATCCGGCTGGAAAATAAGTGATCTTGTATAACGTAGTTTTTCTAATCATTGTCACTACCTCTACTTCAACGAGTAATAAATGACTGAAAATTTTCAAGCCATTACTAAATTTATTGTCGAAATCGAAAAATTAAAAAATATTCAACGTAAGATTAAGCCTGTTGGTTTGTCACGTTATGAAAATAGCGCTGAACATAGCTGGCAAATTGCTTTGTTGGCTTTGACACTACTGCCCTACTCAGGGCAAAACCCTGATCCATTAACTGTTGTCACTATGTTGTTGTTGCACGACATAGTAGAAATCGATACAGGTGATAAGTTCGCTTATGACGCTAATCATGATGACTATGATAATGAGTTGATATCGGCGCAAAGAATCTTTGCTATTTTACCCAGCGAACAAGCACAAGCGTATCTCAAGCTATGGATTGAATTTGAAATGGCACAAACACCTGAGTCGCAATTTGCTAAGGCAATAGACAGATTAATGCCGGTGATACAAAACTTACATAATGGCTGTCAAAGTTGGGTTGATAATGACGTATCTGTGAGTCAAATATTGCTCAAAAATTCTGTGATTGAAAAAGCTAACCCACAATTATGGCAATGGGTGAAAGAGCAGGTCATAGAGGCAGGCGAGCGATTGGGTTTGAGGCGTTAACCTACGATACACACAGATATACAAACTACAGTGGTCTAAGTCAATGTCGGTGCGTATAAAACCTCTAAAAATCACTTACTAAGGAACCCATATGATAATACTTCATCACTTAAATAATTCTCGTTCACAACGTATTTTATGGTTGTTAGAAGAGCTTAACCTTGAATACGAAGTCAAGCATTATCAAAGAGATAGTGTAACTAATCTAGCGCCTAACACGTTGACATTAATGCACCCTTTAGGTAAATCCCCAATCCTTACGGATGGCGAAATCACTGTAGCCGAATCCGGTGCCATAATCGAATATTTAGTCGGTACATACCACAAAACAAGTGTGGGTCAACTCGTAGATCCGCAGCGTGGTTGCGAGGTTCATAGGCAATATACATACTGGCTACATTTTTCTGAAGGCACGTTAATGCCTCCTTTAGTGGCTAAATTGGTGCTGGATAGAGTACGGACCAATGCCAAACCATTTTTTGTTAAGGCGATTGCTAACAAAATTGTTGATAAATTAATGGCTGCTTATTATGGGCCGATTATCGCCAAGAACATGGACTATATTGAAAGCCATTTAGCCCATAATGCTTGGTTTGCAGGTGAAGAATTATCAGGTGCAGATATACAAATGAGTTTCCCACTTGAAGCTGCAGTGGCTCGAGGCAACGGAAAAAATTTCCCAAATATCACTAATTTTGTTGATAAAGTACATGCAAGACCTGCTTATCAAGCCGCTTTAGAAAAAGGCGGAAAATATGATTATGTTTAGTGTGGTCGACTAACTAGTAAAATCACTAGGCAAGTGAATGATTTCTACCGGTGAGCCGAACACGTTCCAACCTTTACTCTTTGTCTGGAAGTTTTTTAGATAACTCCATCTCTTGCATGAGTTTCATGGCTTCCTTGGGAATGATTTGGGTATTGTCTTTTCCTAGATCTTCGTCATCGGGCAAAGGCTGCCCAGTAAAAGCATGTAAAAATGCTTCACACAATAATTCAGAATTAGTGGCATGCCGTAAATTGTTTACCTGTCGACGAGTTCGCTCGTCAGTAAGTACTTTTAAAACTTTAAGCGGAATAGACACAGTGACTTTTTTCACCATCTCACTTTTTTTACCGTGCTCTGCGTATGGGTGAATGTATTCACCGTTCCATTTTGTTAAATTAGCCATTTTTTATCTTTAATCTTTCTTATGCACTGAAATTCTAACCATTACTAGCAAAAGGTCAATGATAGACTGCTAAACATCTTGACGGCTTTACGTTCAAAGCTTATTTTAGACGTCTAAACGGCTAAATATTTTGGAGAATCCTATGCTGTCATATGCACAGGGGATAGACGCGTTAAATCAATCATTATCAGAATTAAAAGGAATTGATGTATCGTTTGAATTTTTTCCACCTAAAACAGAATTGATGGAACAAACGTTGTGGAAATCTGTAGAGCGCTTGGCGCCGCTTAAACCCTCGTATATGTCTGTGACCTATGGCGCAAATAGTGGAGAACGTGACAGAACTCATGATGTGGTGAAACGTATTCAGACTGAAACGGGTATTCAGGCAGTACCTCACCTGACCTGTGTGGATGCGACACGTGAAGAACTCATCGAAATTGCCAAGGATTATTGGCAAAGTGGGATCAGAAAAATTGTAGCTTTACGTGGTGACCTACCACAGGGTGTTGAAAAACCCCAATCTTATGCTTCTGACTTGGTGGCGTTGCTAAAAGAAGTGGCAGATTTTGAAATTGCAGTCGCAGCCTATCCTGAAAAACACCCAGAAGCGCCCAATAGTCAATTTGACTTACTCAATTTGAAGCGTAAAGCCGACGCCGGTGCTTCCGAAGCAATAAGTCAGTTTTTCTTTGATGCAGAAGTCTTTTTACGTTTTAGGGATCGCGCCGCGGCAACTGGTATTGACTTAGATATTGTGCCTGGAATATTGCCTGTGACCAATTACCAAACCTTGCAGCGTTTCGCAGGTTTTACTAACGTACATGTGCCACAGTGGTTGCATAAAATGTACGATGGTGTAGATGAAGACGATCAAACCACGCGTAATTTGATGGGGGCTAACATTGCCATGAACATGGTGAAAGTGTTGGCTAAAGAGGGAGTCAGGAAGTTCCATTTTTACACTCTTAATCGTAGCGAACTGAGTTATGCTATTTGCCATATGTTGGGTCTTAGAGCAGACTAGGGCTAATAGGTCGATAATTAGGTCATAAAAAAACAATGCTGCTGCCATCATTTCAGATACCAAGTTTTCAACAATGCCTGGTAACAATAAAAGGATTTTTATTGTTGTTCGTTTCTCATTGTAAACAAGACAAAATAACGGTATCAGCGGGGCATTTGGCCTTCGTATCTTTGTTGTCCTTGGTCCCTTTTATCATGGTGTTTTTTACTATTTTATCAGCGTTTCCAGCTTTTGCAGAAGCGAGAGGCGATTTAGAGACGCTGATTTTTAATAGTTTTGTGCCTACCGCTGGTAATCAAGTACAAACTTACATGACCGAGTTCGTTAGTAATGCTTCAGGAATGGGGGCGGTGGGAATATTGTCTTTGGTCATTGTTGCTTTAATGTTGATATCGAATATTGATAAAACTTTAAACAGTATTTGGCAGTCTCAAAATGAACGACCACTTATTTTTACCTTTGCTATTTATTGGATGGTGTTGACGTTGGGACCACTTTTGATGGGTTCGAGTGTCATTATGAGTTCTTACTTAATTGGTTTGGCTAATTACGCAGAAGAATTTACGCCTGGGCTAACAACTGTGTTGCTCAAAACATTGCCTTTTATCACTTCTATTAGCGCGTTCTTTCTGATTTATATGTTAGTACCCAATAAAAAAATAGACCCAAAACATGCCGCATTTGGGGCATTAGTGGCGGCGCTTTTATTTGAAACCAGTAAAAAAGCATTTGCTTTATACGTCACTAGTTTCCCGTCATATCAGCTGATTTACGGTGCGTTAGCGGTGATACCTATTTTATTTGTTTGGATATATTTGTCATGGGTAGTGGTGTTGATTGGAGCAGAAGTGACGCATGTATTAGAAATGTTCTTACACGACGAGGCAGAAGACATTTTTACAGAAAATGACGACGAACTTAGTCCGTCATCATAAACTTTATGCCGCATTCTAGTTAAATAAATTACTGGCTTTTCATACTGGAAATAAAACTATTTGATTCAGCAATGGCTTTGTTCATTTCTGATACCAACCGATTTATCTCTTTCTTAACTCCGTTAAACTCGCCATGCAATGCACCTATAGCACTGGCGTTAAGGTTGTGTTTTAAATACAACACATTATCACTTAAAGCCGATAATACGGGGTCCATTTTGCTTTCTGCTTTGCGCATTGCATTAAGCAATGATTGGTATCGGCGTTGGGTGTCTTTTAGTTTACGTTGGCTATCTCGTTTGAGTGTTGCATTGGTGTATTTTTGCAGTTCTTGCTGCCATTCATCGAATAGTGCCTCTGCAACACTTTCGACCTTATCAATTCGAGCTGTTACCGAGGCTGCAGAGTCTTCACTGGCTTCAAATTGATCTTTAAGCTGCTCATAAATACCTTGTAATTCACCACCATTAAAATTGATTAACTGACTAAATTCATCCAATGCCGAGCTAAATTGCAGCTGAGCATCTTCTTGGGATTCTTTAGCATCTTCTACTCTGTCGATTAAAATATCGCGTTTTTCAACGCCTACTTTTTCCCATGCAGCGTAATAAGCGCTTTGACATCCTGATAATAAAACAACTAATGTTACTAAGATTAGTTTTTTCATGTTTACCTTCTATATCGAGCGGCATCAATGATTGCCCATAGATGGAAAATAAAACCAAAGACGGCCATAAAAAACAAAATCCCAGTGGCTGCAAGTGAATAATTAACGCTGACCAAAATGAAGAAAATGATAGCTGCTAAAATTCTGCCTTGAACGAGTTGCCCCAATCCAGGAATAAAAAAACTACATATGGCGGCTAATACGTTGCCACCTGAACCTTGTCCTGACATATTGTCTCTCCGTTAAAATAACTTTTCATGTGCTTAAGTATTAAATTAAAGCATTACAGAACAATTAACAAATGGGATATGTAAATTCGTATGACTCAACTTTTTCCCGACATTCAAGCATTTTCATCAGAAATGTTAGTGGTAACCAATGGATGTTCATTATATATCGAACAAACCGGTAACCCTAGAGGCATCCCCGTACTTTACTTGCACGGTGGTCCAGGGGCTGGAATTGGGAAAGATTATCGCCGCTTTTTTGATCCCGATAAATATTGGATAATTGGTTTTGACCAAAGAGGATGCGGTAAATCCACTCCTTTTGGGGAGCTTGAAAATAATAATAGTCATACTTTGGTTGACGATGTGCTGTTGATTCAGCAACATCTTAATATTGAAAAATGGGTATTATTTGGTGGTTCTTGGGGGTCAACGTTGGCTTTATTAGTTGCTATTCGTCAGCCTAAAAGTGTTACAGGACTCATCTTACGTGGGATCTTTCTAGCACGAGAGCAGGACTACACTTGGTACCTAGAGTCTTCAGGTGGTGCTGCACAGCTTTTCCCAGAATATTATCAGGACTTCTTAAAGCCAATTGAAGGTAGGCCTTTGGATGTGTCAATAATTGATGCATATTATCAGATATTCACTAGCAATAATAAAGTACGAAAAATGGCAGCGATTAAAGCGTGGTGTTTATGGGAAACCCGGATAAGTCGCCTGCACAGTATGCTTGATGAAAACCAATTAGTTTCAGATATACAACGAGCAGTTAGTTTAGCTATTTTAGAGTGCCATTACATCAAGCATCATTGTTTTATTCCTGAAAACTATATTTTACAAAACATAAAAAAAATTCAGCATTTACCTGTCAGTATTATACATGGTCGTTACGATTGTGTGTGTAAAATTGAAGCGGCGTATTCTTTAAACCAAAATTGGCTAAACAGCCGGTTGACTATAGTTCCTAAGTCAGGTCACAGCGCAGGAGAAAAGTTAATTACTCAAGCGTTATGTTCGGCTAGCCAAGCGATGGCTAAATTCTTAGACGACCAACCGTGATTGGCTTAATTCAACGAGTAAGATATGCAAAGGTAGAGGTTGCTGGCAAAAATGTTGGCGAAATTAAACACGGTATATTAGTTTTGCTGGGGGTTGAAAAAGACGATGACAAACTTAAGACGAAAAAGTTAAGTCAAAAAGTAATGAACTATCGAATCTTCTCTGATCACGATGGCAAGATGAATCTTAATTTACAACAAGTAAAAGGTGAATTGTTAGTTGTTTCACAATTTACTTTAGTGGCAAATACACAAAGCGGTAACCGTCCCAGCTTTTCTTCTGCTGCTTCCCCTCAATTAGGACAAGAACTTTATGATTATTTTATCAAATGTTGTGTTCTCGAAGGTTTGTGTTGCCAAAGTGGTGAATTTGGTGCCGATATGCAAGTCTCGCTGGTGAATGATGGGCCTGTCACTTTTCAACTTAAAGTATAGTTTGCTGCAATTTGTTTTATACGTTTTAATAACCAGTACGGTTTTGCGTTTAGATCGCTCAGTTTTCGATGTGTGAGAAATATAGGATCCCTGTGTTAGATGTATAAAATTGATATACCTATTAGTGAACAAGACTTTGACGACTATTTTATGTGTCGTTGGAAAATGTTACGTGAACCTTGGAAGTATCCATTAGGTTCCGAAAAAGATGAATACGAGCAAGTCAGTCAACATCGTATGATCCGTAACCTCAATGGCGAAGTGGTCGCGGTTGGAAGAGTCCATATGAATTCTGCAGAAGAAGCTCAAGTACGGCATGTTGCTGTTGAAAAGGCTTCCCAAGGCAAAGGCTTGGCGAAAATGTTAGTCGCCTCATTAGAAGCAGTAGCCAGAGCAGAGGGGGCTATCCGTATTGTGACCAATAGTACTCAGGCGTCTATTGCACTATTTACCAGCTTGGGATTTATAGATCAAAGTGGAGCACCCAAAGAACTAGGAGAACAGCAACGCCAGCAAATGGTAAAAAAACTAACTGATCCCAGTAGTATTTTGTTGCATCCCAAGTGGTGTAAGTTATTAGAAAGTACTTGGCATGAAACTATTCCTATTAGTAAACAGATGGGGATAAAGTTACATCAATATACTGGGCGAACACTAGAGACTCGGGCGTCTTTGAACAAAAATATAAATTTACATGGCACTATGTTTGCGGGCAGCATTTTTTCTCTGGCAACTTTGACCGGTTGGGGAATGATTTTTTTACAATTAAAAGAAAAAGGGCTAGATGGTGAAATTGTGCTGGGGGACGGCAATATTCATTACCACAAACCCATCACCATGCAGCCTAGAGCCTTGTGCAATATTGAGTCATTGAATGGTAATTTTGACCTTCTGGCTAAAGATAAAAAATGTAATATTAAGCTGAATGTCGCTATTCTAGATGGTGATAACCCAGTGGCTGAATTTTCTGGAGTATTTTGGGTGATACCCAATATCAAAAACGAAAAATAAGTGAGTTTCAGCATAAAAGAAGCGTGTAACTCACGCTTTTTTTTGGATGCAAAGTAGGTGAATCTCGGTTAAGTTACCATCGCGTTTTGAAGTTTTTTCATCGCGTTCTTTTCAATCTGGCGCACACGTTCTGCAGATACTCGATATTTGTCCGCTAAGTCTTGCAATGTGGTCTTGTCATCAGATAACCAGCGAGTTTGGATAATATATTGGCTGCGGTCGTCAAGTGTTCTAAGCGCAGCATGCAGTTTTCCTGACGCACTTGAATTTGTATCAGCATTGATAACGTCAGACTCTACATCTGTTGTTTTATCTTCAAGAAATTGGACTGGTGCAAAGCTGCCACTTTCGTCGTCATCAGCAGACAAATCAAAGGCTTGGTCATGACTGCTCATACGAGCTTCCATTTGTAATACTTCTTTTGGGCTTACACCTAAGTCCTCAGCAACTTTTTGTACCTCTGCATGAGTGAACCAACCAAGACGTTTCTTGTTTTTGCGAAGGTTAAAAAACAACTTACGTTGAGCTTTGGTGGTAGCAACTTTAACGATCCGCCAGTTCTTTAATACAAATTCATGTATTTCGGCTTTTATCCAGTGCACAGCAAATGAAACTAAGCGAACACCAACCGTTGGGTCGAAGCGTTTAACCGCCTTCATTAAGCCAATGTTACCTTCCTGAATTAAATCAGCCTGAGGTAAACCATACCCAGAATATGATTTCGCAATATGCACCACAAAGCGTAAGTGAGACATAATAAGCTTCCTAGCGGCTTGTAAGTCGCCATCCTGTTGTAAGCGCTCAGCTAGGCCACGCTCGTCCTGTGCTGAGAGCATCTTAATGCTACTTACAGCTTGTATGTAAGTCTCGATACTTCCCGTCTGCGGGACGGTCAATGTCAATGCGCGTAAATCTGTACTCATAGTTACCTCGTATTACATTTTAGCTCGCGATTCTAGCAAAAAAACTACTACTCTGCGACCTAATTTCGTTCCATTAATTCTGGAGTTATCTGTTATTGACTAAATAGACCGTTAACTTCTAAAAAAATTCAAAAAATTCACTTATCAGCTCATAAATATATATTTTAACCTTCAAAACAAGAATACATGTGCTAAGAGAGTACCTTTTAGGAATATTATAATTACGGTGTTATGGTATGTATCAGATCAATGTTTACCATTAAACAGTAATTTTGGAAAGATGAATAATCGATGTTTACATATATAGCGCGACAAGCAATATTGAATAAAAACAAGGAATTGTACGCCTACGAGTTATTATTTAGAGACGGCGAAAATAATTGTTTCCCAAATATTCCTCCAGACGAAGCAACATCAAAAATTTTAACGGATAGTCACTTAGATCTTGGTTTAGAAGACATTTCCGCGGGCAAACCCGTTTTTATCAATTTTCATCAAGACACACTTTTGCACCGTTTTCCAACTTCGCTTGACCCAAAAAAAGTAGTAATTGAAGTGGTAGAGACAGTTAAACCTACCGCTGAACTAGTTCAAGCTTGTGCAAACATTAAAGAGTTAGGTTATAAAATAGCCTTAGATGATCATGATTTTGACCCAATGTGGGATGTACTCTTACCTTATACCGATATTATTAAAGTAGACATTGTTGAGTGTGATGAACAAGTACTTATCGATAATATTGGTAAGTACCTGGGTTCTAACATTAAATTAATTGCTGAAAAAATTGAGACTTTGCAAGAATTTGAAAAATATCGAGACATGGGATTCGACTATTTTCAGGGATACTTTTTTGCTAAACCAGAAGTTATAAAACAAAAAAAACTGCCTACTTCTAAGTTATCATTGATTGAACTAATAGCTGCGAGCACTTCAGAAGATTTTGAGCTTGATAAAATTAGCAATATTATTCAGCGTGATGTGTCTTTGTCATACAAGTTGTTGCGATTTATTAATAATCCCCTTGTCAATAAATATAATGAAATTAGTGACTTGCGTCATGCATTGAATTACATGGGTCAGATAGAAGTTAAAAAATTTATTGCACTACTAGCACTGGCAAATTTAGGTGACAATAAACCAGTCGAGCTCATTCACTTATCATTGGTCAGAGCTAAATTTTGTGACTTAATCGGACAGGCAAAATCAATGAATAAGAACCCCCCTACGGGTTTTTTAGTAGGACTATTTTCGCTTTTAGACGCATTACTTGATCAACCTATGGAGGATATCGTTGAAAAATTGCCTATTGGCGAAAATATAAAGGCGGCCCTGTGTGGTCGTGAAAACGAACTAAGACAATTTTTAGCTTTAATTAGAGCATTTGAAAGTGGCTATTGGAAAGGCATTGCTACCATTTCAAGTGAATTATCACTCGACTTGAAAATGACTCAAGCTTTTTATAATGAATCGTTAAAATGGGGTGTCGCAATGAGACAATCGGTGAGGGACTAATTTCAAGGTTAACCCAAATAAACAGAGGTGTATTCAAGCCCTTTTTTTTAATGCTATGATGGCTTGAAAGTGGCATTTAAAACATGTTAATTGATGCGCGTGGTCTGATATTATCGACCCGAAAAACCGCCATAATAAATATACACAAACAGGATAGACATGTTTGCATTTATAGCCCGCCAACCAATATTAGATAGGGATAAGCAAGTTTTTGCCTACGAGCTTTTTTTTAGAGATGGTAAAAATAATTGTTATCCTAGTGAAGAAAGAGATGAGCAAACGAGTAAACTTATCGCTAAAAATTATCAAACACTTCATTTAGATGATATCTCTTGCAGTAAAAAATCTTTTATCAATTTCCAATCTGAAACACTAATGAGCGGTTTGCCTGCTTCTCTTGATCCAGAGAATGTGGTGGTAGAATTAGTCGCTGGAAGAAGCGACGCCAGTAGCCTTTTGGATATGTGCAAACATGTAAAAAAAATGGGTTATAAAGTCGCTTTAGAAGAATGCAACCTGAAACCAAATTGGAACGATTTTTTGCCTTTTATTGATATGCTTAAATTTAATACTAATCATGAAAATTTGGAATTTTTAGCGACAAACGTCAACCGTATTATGGATGCAAATGTGCAATTGATTGCAGATCAAGTCGACACGCAAGACAGTTTTAGTATTTATAAAGATGTGGGCTTTGATTATTTTCAAGGATATTTCTTTGCTAAGCCGGAATCAGTATCTAATAAAAATTTACTTACATCCAAACTTACTTTAGTAGAATTAATGGGTGCAAGTTCTAGTGAGTCATTCGATATAGAGAGTATTAATAGTGTTGTTGAGCATGATGTTGGTTTGTCTTACATGCTGTTGCGATTTATTAATAACCCCACTATAAATAAGCGTTACAAAATAACTTCATTACGACATGCTCTTAATTATATGGGTGAGGTAGAGATTAAGAAGTTTATCGCTTTACTCGCCTTGGCTAATTTATCTGACAATAAACCTTTAGAGTTACTTCACCTATCGTTAGTTCGAGCAAAATTTTGTGATTTATTAGGTTCTGAAAACTCCATCGGTACTAACCCTCCTGTCGCATTTTTAGTAGGTTTGTTTTCAATGCTGGATGCCTTACTTGATCAAAAAATGGAATTCTTGGTTGAGAAATTGCCTATAGCTGACGAGGTTAAGGAAGCTCTATGTGGTGGCCAAAACGATTTATCTATGTATTTGTCCTTAGTTAAAGCATTTGAAAGTGGTAATTGGCTAAAAGTAATCAGAATTTCAAAAATTCTTGAAATTGATCAAAAGCTTCTACATAGCTTATTTAATAAAGCTATTCTTTGGGGAAATGGTGTTCGCCGGTCAATATCTCCTCACTTTCCAGAATCTAAAGCCTAGCATTTCAATAGGACAACAACTTGTATGAATAAGCTGCTCAAAGAACACATAGTGGTCGCTCAAAACGCATCTGGACGAAACATGAATGTGCCTTTGTATCGATTTGTTGGCAAACAGCCTGGACCAAAAGTGTATATCCAGAGTTCAATCCACGGTGCTGAGGTGCAAGGCAATGTAGTTATTTATCAACTTATTCAATGGCTAAAAAATTTACCAATATGTGGAGAGGTGTTGTTGGTGCCAAACTGTAACCCGGTTGGCACCAACATCAAGGCAGGTGAATATACCTTAGGGCGTTTTGACCCAGTTAATGGCACAAACTGGAATCGTGGTTATTATTATGATGACGCTTTTATTCGTGAATTTGCACATAGTATTGATGATGAGGAAGCTGTTCAGTCTATCAAATTTCGTTTTCGAAAAAAAATGAAACAACAATTACAATCTAGACTAGACGAAACATGGGGTATTGGTCTGGCCCAGCATCTTAATTTGAAACTGCAGCAACTAGCCTTTGATGCAGATTATGTTTTGGACTTGCATAATGGCCCCGTTTCCACACGACATATTTACGTTCCCGAATATGCTAAGGCTTCAGCTAGTTTATTCAATATTCCCCATGTGATATTTATGCCTAATGTGTTTTCAGGAGCCTTGGATGAAGCTACATTTTGTCCATGGTGGTTGCTGACAGATTTAGTCAGTAATCAACGTCAACAACCAGTTGATTTTGCAGTTGAGGCTTTTACGTTAGAGATGGGTAGCCAAGAAGTCATTAATTTTCAAGAGGGTGAATATGATGCTAAAAGTATTCTGACTTACCTAACTGCAAAGGGATGTTTACCTGGCAGTTCAACTCTGCCGGAAAATATGACACGTAAGGCCGTCACACTAAATCACTACAAGACACTTTTTACTCAGCAAGGTGGCATAGTGGAATACATCGCCAAACCAGGTGATATTGTCAAAAAAGATGAAGTATTAGCTAGAGTGCTTAATGTTGATAATTTAGACTCAGATAGAGCAACAACAGACATATTAGCGCCTTGTGATTTGGTCGCAATTTTGCATTTCCCCTCAGCTTCTGTTCTAAGTGGCACCCAATTGTACAAGTGTTTTACTGAGTATTTTGAATTGTGAGTGACGTTGATGAAATCATGAATAGGTAACATTGTTTCGTTACCTAGTCATAAATCAGACCACGTTTCAACATGGTTAACTTCTTTTCTTACGGTGGTGACATTAAATATAAAGCCTCAAAAATGTTCTGTAACACTACAGTCAGCGTGTGGAAAAATATCGTTTTCGCTGCTGAGATGATAAAAGCTTATAAATCAGGTAATGAAGCTTGGTATTTTGGAATCTTGCGATTGTGAGTAGACAGGTATAAACCATCAATTCAACCTTGCCACCATAGGCTTGAAAGTTTACATGTAACGATACGTCCTTAATCGCTTATTCGTTTTGCAATTTTTTTTCTCTACCTGGACAAAAAGTGCCTAACACAGCTCCTTTTGCTGCGCCTGTCACACTGGGCACGCTGCCTTGAATATTGTTAACGTAAGCATAGGCAAGCCAAGCAAATGCCATGGCTTCAACTGCATCAGCTTCTACGCCTAATTCGTCTGTAGTGTATAGCTCACATTCATGTAGTGAAGATTCTAGCTCTTCCACTAAAAACTCATTTTGAACACCACCACCGCAGATATACACTTGTTCAACGTCTTTAAATTGTAGAACTTGCTTAGCAATCGTGTCGGTGGTCAACATTACTAATGTTGCCTGCACAACCTGTGGATCGATTTGACGAGCTATACAACTTAGATTTTTATCCAACCATGGTAAGTTAAATTGCTCACGTCCGGTACTTTTAGGTGCGGGCAATAAAAAATAGGGATGTTTGGACAATAGTTGTAACAATTCTGGATCTGCTGAACGTTGCGCAGCCCATTGTCCTTTTTCATCATAACTTTGACCTGTATGTCGCCTACACCAGGCATCTAACAAGGTATTACCAGGACCAGTATCAAATCCAATAATATCATCAGAGTCACATTTGGGTAGGTAAGTAATATTTGCTATTCCACCAATGTTCACTACAGCTATTGATTTTGTTGGGTCAGCAAATACTGCTTTGTGAAAAGCCGGTACTAAGGGTGCACCTTGGCCACCTAAGGCGATGTCTTTTCGCCTAAAGTCAGCGATGACATCAATACCTGTTAATATTGCTAAAGTATTAGGGTCGCCAATTTGTAAGCTAAAGCTTAACTCCCCAAGAGGTATATGCCGAATAGTTTGCCCATGCGATCCAATAGCTGTGATTTGGTCAGGACGAATATAGTTGTCCTTAAGTAACTGTAGCGACGCCTCAGCAAATATCTTAGCTATAGCTCTATCTGCATGGCCCATCAGTTCTATTTCATTTTCGCTAGGTGCGCATAGTCGATGTAATTCATCACACAAATTAGATGGAAAAGGGAAGGTTCGACAATCTAGTAACCTCGGATGAGAGCCAGAAAAGTCAACCAATGCCACATCGACTCCATCGATACTGGTCCCAGACATCAATCCTAAATATAGTTGTGGCATAAAAGCCCCTAATTCATTGCCAACATAATACGCTTGTTATTATTTAACTGCTGTAATCTAACTGTGGCGATATCAATAAACTTAGTCTTCTCTTTTTTGGCGATAGACTCAGCTTTTGGCAAGTTGACCGTGCGTGGGTTGCGATGCACTCCATCGACTAAAAATTCATAATGCAAATGTGGTCCTGATGCTAAACCTGTCGATCCTACCGTGCCTATCAGTTGTCCTTGTTTAACTGTCTGACCTCTTTTTACTTTGCGTTTAGTAAAATGAAGGTATTTAGTCACATACTTTTCACCGTGTTGAATAAATACATGGTGACCATTGTATTTGTCATAGGCTGATTTAATCACCCTACCATCACCTGCAGCAATGACTGGTGTGCCCCTGTCAGCTGCGTAGTCTACTCCTCTGTGTGCTTTCCAGCGTTTTTGGACGGGGTGGAAGCGATTTTTCTTGAAGCTAGAGCTTATGTATCTAAAGTTAACCGGCGCACGCAAGAAGCTTTTGCGCATACTGCGACCTTCAGGTGTATAAAAGTTTCCATCATTATAACGTATGGCCGTATACGCTTCACCTTGGTTGACAAACTGCGCAGCGACTATGTCTGCATTTTCAATAAATTCACCATTGATATAATGTTCTTCAAACATCACATAAAAGCTATCACCAGCCCTAAGACCTAAGGCAAAATCAATATCCCAACCAAAAATACCCGCTACTTGCATGATTTGGTTATCGGTTAAATTTGCCTTCAGGCCCGCATTCCAAAAACTGTTGGTCACTTCGCCTTGGGTGTAATTTAAGCGAGTATCAACTTCGAGAGTTTCAATTTTGCTGGTGAACGTATTATGCTCATCTTTACTGATAATTAATGTATCCGTGCTTGAGAACGGATATTGTAGTGTGATTATTTGACCCTGTGGGTCTATTTGTAATTCTAATACCTCACCAGGCATTATTTTAAGCAGTTTTTTGGCTAGTTCACCTGCTTTGCTGACACGATATGTTTGCTGAGGTGACAAACCATTGCGTTTGAATATCATGGCTAAATTATCGCCCTTCTTGACAACAACTGAGTTAACTTCATTTATTTCTTTAAGACCGGAATCCTTTTGAACAGGAAACGTATCAAAGTTAATTTCTAGATCATAACGTTTCCCTATCTCTAAAGTAGAACCCAAGTTTTTGAACGCACTGACAGGTTCAGATGGGAAAAGAAACAAAATAAATAAAAAACCAGCAACCCCAGATATAAGCCATCTATGTGGTTTAGGTAGGTTTTTGAAAGACTTTTTAATCACAAATACAACACAAGATAGAAAACGTATGCAGAGAATATATGGATTACAGATGATTTTCCAGCTACTGCTGGTTTTTTGAACAGATTTTCTGTGTGTGTAATCATTTTTAGTTAACGTAAAAAATGTCATAGCCCTTTCATTGCTGGGGCTTGGCAAGTAAAATAAAGATAGTAGAATAAAAAGCATATTTTTAACAAGGCTATAAAAATGACGGATTGGCAAAGTGCGATGGCTGAAATTCAGCGCGGAGCAGAAGAAATATTATTAGAAGATGAACTGATTGCCAAACTAAAAGAAGGTAAACCATTAAAAATCAAAGCTGGTTTCGATCCTACCGCACCAGATCTACATTTAGGTCATACTGTTTTAATTAACAAACTGCGCACTTTCCAGCAGTTAGGTCATGAGGTCATTTTTCTGATTGGTGATTTCACTGGCATGATCGGCGATCCTACGGGCAAAAACATTACTCGAAAGCCATTAACAAAAGAAGACGTATTGACCAACGCTGAAACTTACAAGGAGCAAGTATTCAAAATCCTCGACCCAGTAAAAACGACTATTCGATTTAACTCCCAGTGGATGGATAAATTGGGTGCTGCAGGTATGATAAAACTTGCTTCTAATCAGACAGTTGCGCGTATGTTAGAAAGAGATGACTTTAAAAAACGTTATACCACTGGACAACCTATAGCGATCCATGAATTTCTCTATCCTCTTGTGCAAGGTTGGGACTCCGTTGCGTTACAAGCGGATGTTGAATTAGGTGGAACGGATCAACGGTTTAATCTTTTGATGGGTAGAGAATTACAAAAGTCTGAAGGTCAAAGGCAACAAACAGTATTGATGATGCCTTTGCTTGAAGGGTTAGATGGTGTGCAAAAGATGTCTAAATCCTTGGGTAATTATATCGCAATTACTGATGTACCCAATGATATGTTTGGTAAAATAATGTCTATATCAGATGATTTAATGTGGCGCTATTACGACTTATTGAGCTTTACTCCTAAAAATGAAATCGAAGTCATTAAACAAAATGTTGAAGCAGGGGCTAACCCGCGAGATACAAAAATTGAGTTAGCAAAAGAGTTGATCGCGCGTTTTCACAGTAAAGAAGATGCAGATTCGGCACACCAAGATTTTATTCAACGCTTTCAGAAAAATGCCATCCCTGATGAAATGTCAGAGTTTGAATTTTCACTACCAATCGAAGGCCTAATGATCGCGAATGTATTGAAAGACACAAGATTAGTCAATTCAACCTCTGATGCAATGCGCATGATTAAGCAAGGCGCAGTGAAGATTGATGGTGAAAAAGTTGATAACATTAAACATCAGTTTGACCGACCTCTTCAGGCCGTTTTGCAAGTTGGCAAACGAAAATTTGCCCGTATAAATTTCAAATAAAAAATCAGGTAGACCCGTTTCATTGAGAGTAGGCCTACCTAAATATATTCCGATTCATGTTATTTTGCATTTATCGTTCAGTGTTGGTTTTACCCAAAGAACGTTTCTTGGTTGGTAAATTCAAGTTACTTAAATACATATCCAGTGCTTCGACAGAAATGTGTATTTCTCTCACCGATAGCCATAATGAGTAAAGCAGTAGCACAAGACTAGAGGCGAATATTGAACTTCCTATTGTTTGATATTCAGCATAAATTGCTAGCATAGATAATACACATAAGAAAAAACTGCCCATACCAGCACCTTGCATATTTTTGATTAACTGAATACGTGAGCGTAGATTTTGAATTTGTTCCTGGTCATTTTCGTTATTATCACTTAAATCAAAATTTCTTATAATGCTAGCAAGGGCTAAAAAGCGGTTGGTATAGGCAAGCAAAAGTAAAGATATTGCCGGAAATAACATGGCTGGAGTGGTTAAAGTAATATTCATAACAAATTTTACCTTCCACCTAATAATTTAAACAATAACTCTGTTTCGTTATTTTTCAATAGATAGCCCCGCTTTTAACCAGCCTTGCATATCACCTTCTAGATGTCGTAGATTTTGGTAGCCATCCTCCTCTAACGCTTCGGCGGCTTTACCTGCTCGGTAACCAGAACGACAATAAAGCACTATTATTTTTTCCTTCGAGAAAGTCAAAACAGTAGGATCACCAATAATCTTACTCAAAGGTACATTTATCGCATTCGGTACATGCCCTTGTTGGAATTCTTCAGGTGTGCGTACATCTATTATCGCTACGTTGTTTGAGTCTGCCACAAGTAGTTCTTGTTGGCCGATATTACTGACATTGGCAGAATAAGCTGTAAAACTTAGTAAGCCCAATACCCAAAAGGTGACGCGGTTAAACATAAGATATTCTCTGTCTAGTTAAGTAAATGTTGATAATAAATAGTACGTTGCACAGTGTAAAGGGGATTAGCAATTGCCAAGTCAATTACCTAGTCACTAAAAATGAAAGCGTACAGCCCATAAAATACAGCGTTAACCATACCCATGTTGCACGATTTGTTGCCGCTATAGCTCTGATATTATCTGATAGGATGACTGGCCTGTTTCCACCACATTTACTGGAGAGAACTTTTCGCTGCTCATAATAAGCTGGTCCGCCGAGCTCGATACCAAAACTTGCCCCACACAAATTTAAGATAAACAAATGATTACATTGATAACTAATACGCTGAAATAACGCTTTTGTGCCTTGGTTAATGTTGACAACTAACACAATACTCAAACAGGCTAACTTGCTTGGTAACCACTGTAATATATTAACAACGTGCCTTACAGGCCGTCCAAAATGTCTAAACTTAGGTAACTTATTATTCCAACATAAAGATAATTCGTAGATTAAGCGATAGGTTAGGGCACCCATACCTCCCGATATAAAGTACCAGAAAATCACCGCACAATACTGGTAGCTATATCGTAACAATATTGACTCAATATTGGCCTTGACCATACCTAAGGAGGACATCTTCTGTGTTTCCCTTAACACTATTTGTGATAGTGCATGTCTCGCTAACATTTTTTTTTGTTTGGATAATGCAGCAGTGACTCTGCGTGTTTGTTTAGTAATGTCTTTGAATCTCAAAGCAACAAGCAACATTAAGGCTTCAAAAAAAATAGGGTATTCAGAGAAGTATTTAATAACTATTAATATACTACAAAAAGGTAGAAGCAAAACGATACAAGCTAATGCGCCTGACATTTTTTGTTGCCTTTTAGAATTTCGTTCTGCAAAAAGTACTTTAGCCTGCATTCCTTTTGCCAATATTTTTATAAAAGTGATGGGGTGGAACTTGTCAGGCCAAGGTAAGTAATGTTCAATCAATACAACCAATAACAATACCCAAAATGGCAAAAAATGCTCGCTCAGCAGGGTATTGATAAGACCATGCACTAGGCTAATCTTGCAATAGTTTGCATGACAAGGTTGGCTGAATTTTTAGCTGCTTGATCGAGGTAAGCTTCAAAAGAAACTGTCGAAGTTTTGCCAGCAATGTCAGACAAAGAGCGGATCACCAAAAAGGGGGTACCTAATAAATAGCAGCTCTGAGCAATAGCCACACCTTCCATCTCTACTGCGCAAGCAGAAGGGAAGTTTTTCTTAATAACCGCTGCAGCTTCATCGCTTCCGACAAAGGAATCTCCTGTACAAATAAGCCCTTGTTGTACCTGTACGTTTTGTAAATTAGCAGCAGCTTGAGAGGCGTGCTTAAGTAAATTTTTGTCGGATTCAAAATATGCCGGCATACCTGCAGTTTGACCAAGTTCGTAGCCAAAGTGAGTTAAGTCTGCATCGTGATGGCGTAACTCCGTCGCTATTACGATGTCGCCAATGTTGAGATGACTCGAAAAACCGCCAGCTGAGCCAGTGTTTATGACAAAATCTGGAGCGAAATGATGAACTACAACACTAGTCGATACGGATGCTGCCACTTTACCTATTCCGCATTTGACCAAAGCCACTTCTGCTTCACCCAGTTTGCCAATGTATACCGTAAGGTGATTAAAATGTCGTTCTTGGCAATTTTCTAAAGATGCACGAATAAGAGTTATTTCTTGATCCATCGCACCTAAAATAGCTATTTTCATATTGTCTTCTTTATTTGAAATTAGTTGATGAGATTGTTACCTAAGTCTATTACGTCTGCTTAGTTTATAAAACAACTCAAAAGTTTGAAAAGCTTATTATAAACACAACGTATTCTTTAAGTGACAGGTAATGCATGAGAAGCGCGACTATCTTACTTGTAATTATCATATCTATTAGTTGTCAGGCCCTTCGTATTGTGTCGAGTGAACTAACAATATTTTGTTATGTTCAAACATTTGAAAATTTGAAAAGGTTTTGTAGAAAGTAAAAATATCTTTAAATCAGGATGAAACTAAAACTCTTACTAAAAAAGTGTTATTAAGAGTTTTTAAACCGAGAGAATAAATTTAAAGACTGGTTTGGCATATTTTTCTTTTTAAAATTAAATTTCAATGTATTTTGCGCCAGCAAATACCGTTGCCAATCAAAATTTTAGAATAAAATGACAAACTGTTCGCCAATGTTAATTACTATCCACGCATTACCAAAGCAACTTGGGTTTACTGGATAATTTCAATATATAGATTCTTGAGTACTAGTTAATAAGAAAAAGGCAAGGTGCTTAATTGGGTATATTAATTAAAAGACTCTGTTTCGCTACATTCGGGAAAACATACGATACTCGTCTCAAAATTTTGAGGCCTATTTTGATGCATAATCCACTCGTCAGGACTTATTCAGAACACGACACAAACTCAATTATGTGGTTGCCATTTTGTCATGGTAGTGGCGCTGCTGCGCTTTTAAAACCCACTGCGTAAAAACGTTTGTATCGATGTACGAACATCACGGAAAAGCCAACGTTGTCAAAGGTAGGTTATTTGTAGACGTCTAAACAATCATTTTTTATATATCGATTTGGACGAGATAATGTTTAAAAAATGATGGCGGCTAATAGACCAAGAAGAATTCCAGTGCGCTTCAAAGTTAAATAAAAAGTCATTCCGAGGCGTTCTTTGGGTTAGATAAAACCCATTTCGAATTAGACAACTTTTAACAAAGAGATCACTACTTGAAGCTTGTTCAAAAGAGGTCAATAACTAAAATGGAAAATTTGATTTAACACCATTTTATGATGAACCAATTAGCAGTTATGCCTAATGACAGCTATGTTTATAGTACTTAGATTCTGCTGGGAGTATTCATCATGCAACCGCTTTCATTTATTCAGAATGTTTTCATTTCGATTATTGCTGGTTCATTTTTAATGGCATGCCAGTCTTCAATAATCAAAATCCCTCCTTCTGAGCATTTGTTATACGACCAAGGTTTTACAGGTTTTTCAGAAGTCAGCATCCAGTCAGAAAAACAAATTTTTTATTTAGATGATACCGCCAAGGCATTCGTAGCCTCTACTCTTGAGCCAATGAATAATAAAAATGCTCAAATGGAAGCATTAGTTAAAGCTATATTTGACCGCTCTAAATTAAATTTACTTTATCAAGGCGATGCAAATACCAATGCAAATGATACCTTTCATTTTCAGGCTGCGAACTGCTTATCACTGTCTATCATGACCTATGCGTTAGCGAGCGAAGCAGGGTTCAACGCCTACTTTCAAGAGATAATGATCCCTGAATATTGGACCAGACGTGCAGGTTTTAGTCTGCTAAACGGACATATTAATATTAAAATTTTGGCTCCAAGACAAGTTGATGTTTTTGTAATTAATAACCGCAGTTACCAGGTTGATTTTGATCCTCAACCTTTAAGATATGGGTTCCCCAAAAAAGTGGTCACTAAACAAGCCGTTTTATCTATGTTTTACAACAACAAGGGAGCTGATGCTTTTTTAAAAAAAGACTTTGTGACGGCTTATGCTTATTTTCGAGAAGCCTTGATCGTAAAACCTAACTTTGATTCTGCATGGGTCAATCTTGGTATTCTTTTCAGACTAAGTGAGTATTTTCCACAAGCTGAAAAAGCTTATCAACACGCACTTGTTATAAATCCTGATAGTTTGACTGCACTTGAAAATTTAGCTTATTTGTATACGTTTACTGGGCGTATTGAAGAAGCTGAAAAGATTTTGGCAAAAGTGTACGCTCAACGAAATAATAATCCTTATTATCATGTCAATTTGGGTGAGCAAGAAATGGAACAAAAACGTTGGGACCAAGCCCTTACTCATTTTCGTAGGGCTCTAGCATTAGACAAAGGAAAACATGAGGTCTACTTTGGGCTTGCTCGCGCTTATTATGAAATCGGCGAGTTGCAGCAAAGTGAACGTTATTTTAAACAGGCAAAAAATAAAGCCAGCAATAAACACGATGCAGACAAATACCAAAGCAAACTAGAATTTCTTAGCAATTTGTAGGTGTTTTTTTGATATTATCGTCCACAAATGTTTACAAAAAACAAAGGCAAGTGTCGGTAATAATAACCAGAGTCTTAATATTTTCACTTTTCAAACCGCCTGAATATTATTACAGGCGGCCACACGTCTAAAGATTTCAGATCAGGCGACACCTAACTCTTCAAGTCGCTCTTTCAGGTAACTCTTAGCTGTATATCTTTCAGACAACACAACTTCTGGATTAGGATGCAAAAACAGAGGCAAGGAAACCCGCGCTTTTTTGAGATCGCTTCCCTGCGGATTAACAACCCTGTGGGTAGTTGATGGAAAATACCCGCCTGATGCTTCTTGAAGCATATCGCCAATATTAACGATTAAGTTACCAAAATCACAGGGCACATCTATCCATGAATCACCGGTACCTTTTACCTGTAAACCTGGTTCATTGGACGATGGTAATAATGTGAGCAAGTTAATATCTTCATGGGCCGCTGCACGAATTGCATCCGGCTCTTCAGAACCATCTAGAGGCGGATAATGCAAAATACGGAGCATTGTCTGTTTACTATCAGTCACCATGCTTGATAGAGATTGAGTGTATTTTGCTGACACTTGTGCGGGTGAATACTTCTCAACCCATGCGAGCAGCTCTGAAGCCAATGAATTGGTATCTCGGTAATAATCTGCTATTTCTTGTTTTAACGTCTCTGGGCAGCGCCCCCAAGGATAAAAGTGAAAATATTCTTTAATATCCTTCTTTTTAAAGCCTTTCGCTGTCTCTGATATTTCGGTGGAAAAAAATCCATCATGTGTATCTTTATTGAAGATGAATTGATTTTTTTCTTCGCTATTAAAAAAAGCTTGCCAGCGGTCATAAATACTACTGACCCTATCTTGACTAATGGGGTGATTTTTCAATACACCAAATCCAGTTTTGTGTAAAGATTCTACAAAAAGTTTATCTGCATTAGGTGCCTTGTAATCTACTGCTACTAATTCCATCATCATTTTCTCCCTACTTATCTTTCTGTTTAAAGGCTGAGGTAGAACCCTGCTAAAGCTGCACTCATTAAATTGGCTAATGTAGCCGCTAATACTGTTTTTAAACCCAATTGAGCAATTTCTTTACGCCTAGTGGGTGCCATAGCACCTATTCCACCCATTAATATGGCAATAGACGAAAAGTTTGCAAATCCACAAAGGGCAAATATGACGATTGCTTGTGTTTGCGGTGATAATTCACTTTGATATTTTAAGAAGTCTAAATATGCGACAAACTCGTTAACCACTATTTTTTGACCGAGAAAACTACCAGCAACATTGGCTTCACTCCATGGCACTCCTAAGGTCCAAGCAATCGGCTGAAATACGTAGCCTAATATTACTTCAAAACTTAAATTTTCTGCTCCGAACAAGCCGCCACCCCAGCCAATGATTCCATTCAGTAGAGCGATTAAACCAATAAATGCTAATAACATTGCGCCAACATTTAATGCCAAGTGCAAACCATTAGCTGCACCAGTTGCCGCGGCATCAAAAATATTGGCGTACTGATTGTCTAGCTGTTCCTGCTCAGTTAATTCATTTTTTGCTTCTTCTGTTTCAGGGATAATAATTTTAGCCATCAATAAACCACCTGGTGCCGCCATAAAACTCGCTGCCAGTAAGTATTCTATTTCAACTCCCATGCTTGCATACCCAGCCATAACTGAGCCTGCAATAGAGGCTAAACCACCCACCATGACAGCAAAAAGTTCAGAACGAGTAAGATTAGGAATATAGGGTTTAATAACCAATGGCGCTTCAGTCTGGCCAACAAAAATATTTGCAGCAGCAGACATTGATTCTGGTCGACTAGTTTTTAAGAAAAACTGCAAGAAACCGCCTATTACACGAATAATCACATTCATTATTTTCAGGTGATACAGAACTGTAATCAGCGAAGAGAAAAATACAATCACCGGCAACACATTAAAAGCGAAGATAAAACCCATCGATTTGTTACCTAACGGACCAAAAATGAAGGTAATACCATCCTGGCTATAGCTAATAATATTTTCGACATAACCGGTTAACGCTAACAAAAATTGTATTCCTGGGGGGAAATACAATACCAATGCACCTACTAATGCCTGAATAGCAAACGCACCACCTACAGTACGCCAGTTAATCGACTTTTTGTGAGACGAAAACGTAAATGCGATAACTAGCATTAGAGCTACGCCTATTAGACTAACCATATGATTTCCTTTTTTATTTTTATTAGTTATCTATAAGATTCTGCTGATTTACAGCAGGCTTTGCTGAATGTGAGATTTTATTACATCAAGTGCAATCCGGTTTTTACCGCCTTGCGTGACAATTACATCAGCAGTAAAGCGGCTAGGAGAAATGAACTGGTGATACATAGGTTTAACAGTTGACTCATATTGTTTGGCTACAGACTCTAAGGTACGACCTCTTTCAGCAATATCTCTTTTCATACGACGAAGTAAACAAATATCTAGGGGTGTATCAACAAATATTTTTATATCAAATAAGGGTTGTAGAGCATCATTAGCCAACAACATAATGCCCTCAATAATAATTACGGGTGCTGAAATTAATGTTTCTGTCTTTTCAAGGCGAGTATGTGTTTTATAACAATACTGAGGGTACTCAATAGACTTCCAGCTTTTCAACGCTTTCAAATGTTCGACTAATAACTCATGTTCAAATGCTTTTGGGTGGTCATAATTATTTTTTTCTCGTTCAACCATTGGTAGATGGTCTTGAGAACGATAATAATGATCTTCTCGTAGAATCTGAACGGGTTTGCCTTCTTCAGAGAACTCTTTTAATAAATTCTCAGTAAACAAAGACTTACCAGAACCAGATGCGCCTGAAATGGCAATAACTAAAGGGGTAGACATACCAAACCGTTTTATCAAGAAATTAATTGGTAGGAAAGATACCAGCGAACTTGCTAAAAGTCAGTTCACAATGTAGATTTTTATACCTGACTCATTGGTCAGGTTTGTTGCCTTTTTGTTAAAACATGCCGATAAGTTGTATGTTTTGGCTTCATAAGTAAGACAGTTTGATGAAATTACGGCATAACTACTATGCCTGCAATAAAAGTGTCATAATTATTCTGTTAAACTTGCAGCTAACGGAAAGAGAAGTCGAATTGAATCGATCAACCAAGCCATCGGCATTGCCTTTTGGCATTCTGTACATACAATAGTTCTGATCATACTTTCAGAACATATAAAACTTAGGAAACACATAATGTTTAAAACAAAAAAACTCAATCGCATAGCGATTGCAGTCGCTATGTCGGTAGGACTATCGTCTGCGGTAATGGCGCAATCAACTACTTCCTCTATCCGCGGTAATGTTGCAACTGAAACAGGAACTATTTTTTCTGGAGCGATTGTAACTATTACACATACACCATCCGGGACTGTGTCAACTGCGACAACAAATGCAAATGGTGTATTTTCTGCACGCGGCCTGCGTGTTGGTGGTCCTTACTCAGTTAAGATCAGTGGCGGCGAGTTCGCTCCTGTGCAATATGATGACCTTTATCTATCGCTCGACCAAGCGTTCGCTCTTCCTGTTACCGTTCAGGCGACAAGCAATACGGAAGTGATCCAAATAACGGGCAGTGCAAGTGCAGTGGCTGGTTTCTCGAATGACGGGCTAAGCACTAACCTTGGGCTCGAAGCACTAGGTGAAGTGACTTCGATTGATCGCGATATCACAGACGCAGCTCAGCTTAATCCGTTTGCTTCAGTAAACGTTTCGAGTGATGGAGATAAGTCATTAACTATCGCGGGTGCAAACAGTCGCTTTAACTCGTTAACGGTAGACGGTGTTGCTTTAAACGACCGTTTTGGTCTAAATGCAAATGGTTACCCAACGCAGGGTTCCCCGATCTCTTTTGATGCTATCGAATCTCTTTCAGTTCAGACCGCGCCTTTTGATGTTGAATATAACGGCTTCACTGGCGGTACTATTAATGCCGTTACTAAATCTGGTACCAACGAATTCAAAGGGTCAATTGGCTACTATAATACAAGCGACTCTTTGAGTGGCGATAAAAACGGTGACGACGACTTCAATCTTACTTTTGAAGAAGATACTTTTGTTGGAACACTTGGTGGTCCATTAATAAAAGATAAGCTTTTCTTCTTCATTGCTTACGACAAGTTTGAGGAAGTTGCTCCTCTTGACGATGGTCCAGTAGGTTCAGGTGCTCTTAACGAAGAACCAGGTATTACACTTGATGATGTGGCTCAAGTTGGTCAGATTGTTTCGGACCTTTGGGGCTTCGACATTGGTGGTTTTAACATAGGCCCTGCCGAAGATGAAAAAATCCTTGCCAACATAGACTGGAACATTAGTAAAGACCACCGTGCAAAATTCACGTACCTCAGGACGGAAGGAAACGCCATTAATGAGCAAAACGGTAATAATTTTTTAGCGTCAGACAATGTTCTCGGTGCATCTTCTACTTGGTATGATCGCTCAGAAAAAGTAGAGAGTTTTATCGGTCACGTATTTTCTGACTGGACAGAAAACTTTTCGACCCAAATTAAGATTGCAAGTACTACACAAGCTACAGGTCAGGACTCTTTGAATGGTGCTGAATTCCCTAATTTTGCGGTATTTTTGCGTGAACTTGATGGTGATGAAAACTATCTTTCGATCGGTCCAGACCGTTTCCGTCATGGTAATTCACTCGACCAAGAGTTCTTACAGTACAAATTTTTGGCTACATACGCAGTCGGCGACCATATAATCAAAGGCGGTTTCGAGAGAGAAGAAGTTGATATAGATAACTTGTTTGCTCAAAATTCGGAAGGCTCTTACCTTTTTGACAGTATTGCTGATCTGGCTAACGCCACTGCTTCTGGACTATTGTATGATAATGCTGTCTCTAACAATGAAAACGATCTACGTGCTATTTGGGGTTATAATTCAAACTCTCTTTATATACAGGATTCGTGGGATGTCAATTCAGACCTGAGCATTGATGCGGGTATCCGTTATGATTGGTACGAGTCTGAAGGTTCAATCCGCGACAATCAAAACTTTAACGACCGTTATGGTTATTCCAACACAACAGATATAGATGGTTTGGATGTGTTTCTTCCACGAATTTCTTTCAAATGGTTTGCTACAGATGACCTGACTGTCCGTGGTGGAATTGGTCGTTTTTCTGGTGGCTCACCCGGAGTTTGGCTTTCAAATAGCTATTCTAACGATGGTGTGATTTCTGACGGCTCTAACGCTTTTGGAACTATTTTAGTACCCACTTCTCCTGACGCGGCAACGGGTCAGTACATTCCGCAAGATGTGCTTGCATCACTAGCAAACGAAGCGCCAGATGGTGGGGTTAATGCACTGAATCCATCGTTCGAAATTCCAACCACAATGAAAATCAGTCTTGGCGCAGCTTACTATGCCGACCTTCCGGTTGTGGGTGAAGGTTGGTTATTATCTGCAGATTTCCTCTACAACAAGCTAGATAATGCAACTTATTGGTATGACCAACGTTGTGAAAATCCAGTAGCGACATCACCAGATGGACGTGGTGTCTATGACTGTAGCGATGGACCTGAAGCCCTCATTGTTGGCTCATTTAACGGCGGTGGTGATAGTAAGTTATATGCGCTATCAGCAACTAACGATTGGGATACTGATTACGGTTCGTTCGACATGTTCTCTAGCTATACTTATTCAGATGTTGAAGATATCGGTTACGGCACATCGTCAACAGCGACATCTAACTACTCTGATTTTGCTGCATATGATCGCCAGTCCCCACGTGAGGGTACGTCAAGTTTCCAAACTGAGCACCTGTTTAAGATCCGCGCTAATTGGAAAAAAGAGTTCATCGCTGGTTACGAAACCAAGGTATCAATGTTCATGACGCGTCGTACTGGTCAACCTTACAGCTATACTTTCAGTGAAAACAATGCCTGTGTGCTTGATATAGGTGGCGGTAAATGTGCACGTGAAAGCCGTAATGATGACGCCGGTCACTTACTTTACGTTCCAAGTGGACCGAATGATCCGATTTTTGCTTCGACTTCATTCGAGGGTGATGCTGCTGCGCAACAAGCGTTCTTTGATTACATTAATAGTTCAGAGCTAGCACAGTATGCGGGTGGCATCGCTCCACGTAACAATGATAACTCTGCTTGGTCAACTATTGTGGATATTCGTATCCAGCAAGAGCTCCCAGCCTTTAATAAAGAGCACACCTTTAATTTGTTCTTTGATATTGAGAACTTTGGTAACCTTCTGAACTCTGACTGGGGTCGTGTTGAGGTTACTGAATATGAATACGAGCGCGATGTTGTTTCGGCTAAGATCGTCGACGGACAATACGAGTATTTTGGATTGAACAGTATCAGAAGTATTGAGAACTTACGAGTACGTCAGCAGTCTGTTTGGCAGGTTCAACTTGGTTTGAAATACGAATTTTAATGATTATTTAATAAATAATTAGTCACTTTAAAAGCCGATCTTTATGATCGGCTTTTTTTTGCAATTCCCAAAAGGTTAACGATGCATAAATTTATTATCTTTATGTTAACGGTGTTCAGCATGTCGTCAAATAGCCAAAGTATTCGAATTGCCACGTTTAATGCCAGTATGGAAGCTACAAATTATGTTGAACAGGAGCAGACGCCAGCAGGTGATGAGTTGCAAAGCAACTTACGCGGCGGTGAACATAAACAAATTAAAAATATTGCTGACATTATTCAGAGAACAAGACCTGATATTGTTTTGTTAAATGAATTTGATTATTCAAAACAATCAGCAACAGATGTACAAAAATTTATAAAGCACTACCTAACACTCTCTCAGGCTAATAATAAACCTATTGATTATCCCTATTTCTATAGTGCGCCGGTCAATACAGGTGTTGATTCTGGATTGGATCTAGATAAAGACGGTATTGCTTCTGGCACTAAAGGCGATGCCTTTGGCTTCGGCTTATTCCCAGGCCACTATGGCATGTTGGTACTGAGCAAATATCCGATTCAATTCGACCAAATCCGTACGTTTCAACATTTCCTGTGGAAAGATATGCCAGATAATTTAATGGCAACTATCAAGGACGAAAACGGCAAGCCATATTACAGCCAACAAGCTCAGCAGATACTACGTTTGTCTTCTAAGTCTCATTGGGACATTCCAATCAAAATTGGTAATCAAACCATTCATTTACTCGCCAGTCACCCCACACCTCCCGTATTTGATGGTCCAGAAAATCGTAATGGTAAACGTAATCACGATGAGATACGTTTTTGGACTGATTACCTATCTGGCAGTGAACAATCGGCTTATATTTACGATGACAATCAAAAACGAGGTGGTTTTAAAGGTGAACACTTTGTTATCGCTGGGGATTTAAATGCCTCGCCAGATGAAGGTGACGGCATTAAGGGAGGTATAAAAGGGCTACTTGAGCATTCGCTAGTCAATGACTTAATTGTGCCACAAAGTGAAGGTGGCAGCGTTCATACGCCTGATAACCCATATTCGGCACAACATACTGCTGAATGGGCAATGCGAGCTGATTATGTTTTACCTTCAACTTCACTTAACGTGACGGGGAGTGGCGTATTTTGGCCTAAGCCAGATGATTTTTTGTTTCGTTTAATTAAAGACCGACAAAGTTCATCGGATCATCGATTAGTGTGGATAGATATTGCCGTTACTAAATAAAAAATTATACACCACAGAGTCAGGTTAGAGCACAAAGGGAAAACAAAAATATGATTAGTTTTTTAAATCATAAATCTTTTCTCTTTGAAGCGAAGCAGTCTTTGTCATCTGTGGTTTAAAATACTTTTACTTTTTTAGCCTAAGATCAAAAAAGGGGCACAAGCCCCTTTTTTCTATTTGCCTTATGTATCTAACCGCTTAGACACCTAGATAATCCAATATACCTTCAGCAGCACTGCGACCTTCGTCAATGGCAGTCACGACTAAATCAGAGCCTCGCACCATATCTCCTCCAGAGAATATTTTAGGGTTCGATGTTTGGAATGCGAACTTGCCATGTTTAGGGGCACGTACTCGGCCTATCTCATCTAATATAATGCCATAGTCACCAAACCAGCTTGCCGGACTTGGTTGGAAGCCAAAAGCAATAATCACTGCGTCAGCTTCAAGCACGTGTTCAGAGCCTTCTATCTTAACAGGGCGACGACGACCTTCTGCATCAGGTTGACCCATTTCAGTCTTAACCATCTTCACACCCATCGCTTTACCATTTTCATCAATGACAATACCGAGTGGCATAAGGTTAAACTTGAAGTTTACACCTTCTTCACGTGCGTTAACGACTTCACGGCGTGAGCCTGGCATGCTCTCCTCATCACGACGATAAGCACAGGTGACATCGGGCGCACCCTGGCGAAGGGCAGTTCTGACACAGTCCATAGTGGTATCACCACCGCCTAGAACCAATACTTTTTTGTTTTTCATATCAATAAAGTCAGTGGGTAGCTTTTCTAGACCTAGTTGGCGATTAACGTTAGCGATAAGATAAGGCAGAGCTTCATAAACACCCGGCGCTTTTTCGTTATCAAACCCACCTTGCATCGGTTTGTAAGTACCCATGCCAAGGAAAACGGCGTCGTAACCTTTTAATAAATCTTCGAAAGGTAGGTCTTTGCCTATTTCGGTATTTAAAACAAATTCCATTCCCATTTCAGAAAATATTTCATGGCGCAGTGCGATGACTTCTTTTTCTAGCTTAAAAGACGGAATTCCAAACGTTAATAAACCACCAATTTTTTCATACTTATCAAAAATAACAGGTTTTACACCGTTACGCACTAAGATATCTGCACAACCTAAACCAGCTGGGCCTGCGCCAATAATCGCGACTTTTTTGTTGGTTTTAACAACATTAGACATATCGGGACGCCAACCTTGTTTAAAGGCAGTGTCGGTAATGTATTTTTCAATGCTACCAATTGCAACAGCACCAAAATCATCATTTAGAGTACAAGCACCTTCACACAATCGGTCCTGCGGGCATACACGTCCACATACCTCTGGCAATGTATTGGTTCTACTCGATAATTCAGCCGCTTCAAAAATACGTCCTTCATTCGCTAGATCTAACCATTGTGGAATGTAGTTATGCACTGGGCATTTCCATTCACAATAAGGGTTACCACAATCAAGGCAACGATCAGCTTGACCCGCTACTTGGGTCGCACTCATTGGCTGATATATTTCAGCAAATTCTTCACGTCTGAGGATAGAGGGTTTTTTAGGTGGATCAATACGCTCTACATCAACAAATTGGTATACATTTTTAGACATGATACCTCCTTACTGTACTTGAACACGAAGTTCGGCAGTAGACCGACTTATGTGACCAAGTAAATTTTTAACGTCACTGGTTTTTGGCTTAACCAGTCTGAATTTAGGTAAATATGTGGCAAAGTTGCTTAATATTTTGTGAGCATGCTCACTACCTGTTGCTTCATAATGTTGATTGATTAGACCTCTTAAGTGCTCCATCAAAATCACTTTGTCCTCGATAGACATAAGCTCTACTAATTCATCGTTTACGCGTTGCTCGATATCATTTTGTTCATCCAAAATGTATGCAAAGCCGCCTGTCATACCTGCGCCGAAGTTTACACCCGTTCGCCCAAGCACTGCCACAATACCACCAGTCATGTATTCACAACCGTTATCGCCTATGCCTTCGACAACGGCTATGGCACCAGAGTTACGCACTGCAAAGCGCTCGCCAGCTAGGCCTGCAGCAAATAATTTACCACCAGTTGCGCCATATAAACAGGTGTTACCTGCTATCACACTTTCATTTGATTTAAAACTAACGCCTTTAGGTGGATAAATAACGAGTTTACCGTCAGCCATGCCTTTACCGACGTAATCGTTGGCGTCACCTATTAAGGTCATTTCTAAACCGCCAGCATTCCAGACACCAAAACTTTGCCCAGCGGTACCGGTAAAGTTCAATTTAATGGGGTCTTCACTCATGCCTTTATTACCGTGATGTTTGGCAATTAAACCAGAGATAATAGCGCCAACAGACCTGTCGGTATTACGAATAGGATAATTGAACACTCCACCAGTTTTGTTTATCACCGCGGTGGTTAAGTCTGATAACAGCAACTGATTCAAGTCGCCTTTATCCATTGGCGCATTAGCACCTTCACTACAAAAGAGTTTAGTGTGGTCGCCTGCTAACGGCTTAGCTAAAATAGGACTAAGGTCTAGCTTGTTCTGTTTTGCCGTTACGCCGTTTAATATTTTTAACAAATCAGTGCGTCCAATGAGGTCATCCAATTTACGTACACCCATTGAAGCCATAATTTCACGCACTTCTTGAGCAACAAACTTAAAGTAGTTCATTATCATATTAGGTAAGCCCGAAAAATAATTATCACGCAGGTTCTTATCTTGTGTGGCGATACCTGTCGCGCAGTTATTCAAGTGACAAATACGTAAATATTTACAACCTAAAGCAACCATCGGCCCAGTACCAAAACCGAAGCTCTCAGCGCCTAAAATAGCGCCTTTAACAACATCTAAACCGGTTTTCAAACCACCATCAGTTTGCACCCGCACCTTGTGGCGTAAACCATTACTTACTAAGGCTTGCTGAGTTTCTGCAAGACCTAGTTCCCAAGGACTTCCTGCGTACCTAATTGAAGATAATGGACTGGCACCTGTGCCGCCGTCGTTACCCGAAATAGTAATTAAGTCAGCATATGCTTTGGCAACACCACAAGCGATGGTACCTACTCCTGGTTCTGACACTAATTTTACTGAAATTAGCGCATCAGGGTTCACTTGTTTCAAGTCGAAAATTAGCTGGGCTAAATCTTCAATAGAGTAAATGTCATGATGCGGTGGTGGAGATATTAACGTGACTCCAGGCACCGAATGCCGCAGTTCAGCAATATATTTGTTGACCTTATCACCCGGTAATTGGCCGCCCTCACCAGGTTTAGCACCCTGAGCCACTTTTATCTGCAAGATTTTAGCATTGACCAAATAGTGTGGTGTTACCCCAAAACGACCTGATGCGATTTGTTTGATGTTTGAGTTACGTTCATTACCAAAACGCTTAGGATCTTCGCCACCTTCACCAGAGTTAGAATTACCACCTAAACGATTCATAGCGATAGCTAAAGACTCATGAGCTTCAGGACTTAAAGAACCAATTGACATAGCTGCCGTGTCAAAGCGTGGGTATAAGTTTTCTGCAGGTTCAACTTCATCGATCGATATCGCTTCTGAATCAGGCGATAAAGCCAATAAGTCACGTAAACAAGCAGTGGGTCTTTCATTTACTAAGGTGCTAAATTTTTGGTAATCTTGGTAATCACCACTTAATACTGACTTTTGTAAGGTTGTGACTACGTCAGGGTTGTAAGAGTGATATTCACCGCCGTGTACATATTTTAATAATCCACCGTGGTCGACGTTTTTACGTTTTAACCAAGCGACACGATTTAAATTAACTTGATCTTGTTGGAAATCTTCAAAATTAGCACCTTGAATACGGCTTGGCACGCCTTTAAAACAGATGTCCATTACCGATCTGTTGATACCCATAGCTTCAAATAATTTTGAGCTACGGTAACTGGCAACAGTTGAAATTCCCATTTTTGACATGATTTTGTACAGGCCCTTGTTTATCGCTTTACGATAATTAACAGTCGCTTGCATTGGGGTCATATCTAAATGTCCAGACTCACACATTTGTTCAATAATTTCGTATGCCAAGAATGGATATATTGCTGTAGCACCCAGACCAATCAATACTGCATAGTGATGCGAGTCTCTGACCGATGCTGTCTCTACTACTATATTTGCATCGCAACGTAAGCCTTTGTCTACCAGCCGCTTCTGCACTGCACCCACAGCCATGGCTGCTGGTATAGGTATGCGTGACGTTTTAATGGCTCGGTCTGATAAAATAACAAACGCAGCACGTTTGTGTGAGACTAAGTGTTCTACCTCATTACATATACGATTAATTGCTGCCTTAAGCCCTTCTTCTGGTGGAAAATTAAGATCGACTACTTCAGAATAATAATGTTCAGGATCGTAGTTACGTAACTGTTTAAGATCGGTATACACCATGATAGGTGAGTCAAACAGAACGCGATCAGCATACCCTGATGTTTCTGTGAACACAGACTTTTCGCGGCCAATACAAGTAGCCAGAGACATCACGTGATTTTCACGTAAAGAATCAATAGGCGGATTCGTTACCTGAGCAAATTGTTGCCTGAAATAATCGTAAATAGTGCGGCTTCTTCCAGAAAGAACCGCCATAGGCGTATCATCACCCATCGAACCTGTTGCTTCTTGACCATCTTTGGCTAAAACCTTGACAACTTGTTCAAGTTCTTCATAACTGTAATTAAACTGTTTTAAATAAGTATTCATCATATTATCATCAAACATGCGTTTGCCGATTTCAGGCGCATCACATTCTTCAATGGGTGTTAAACGCCGAATACTTTTATCCAACCACTCTTTGTATGGATGTCGACTTTTTAAATCATCATCTATTTCATTTGAGCGCCACAATTTCCCCGTCTCAGTATCTATGGCTAACATTTCGCCTGGTCCAACACGCCCTTTTTCAATGACATCTTCTTGTTTATAGTCCCAAATACCCACTTCTGAAGCTAAAGTAATCAATCCGTCTTTAGTTATGACATAACGTGCGGGACGAAGTCCGTTACGGTCAAGATTACACGCTGCATGGCGACCATTAGTCAATACTATTCCTGCTGGGCCATCCCAAGGTTCCATGTGCATGGAGTTGAACTCGTAAAAAGCCTTTAAATCTTCATCCATGGTTTTGTTGTTTTGATAAGCAGGTGGCACTAAAAGACGCATAGCACGGAATAAATCCATGCCGCCAGCTAAAAACAGCTCTAACATATTATCTAATGAGGAAGAGTCGGAGCCCACTTCATTTACAAAGGGTGCAGCATCAGCCAGATCGGGCAATAAAGGTGTCTTAAACTTACCCGTTCGTGCTTGTGCCCAATCGCGATTACCACGAATAGTATTTATTTCACCATTGTGCGCCAAATATCTAAATGGTTGAGCTAGCGACCAGCGTGGTAGTGTGTTAGTAGAGAAACGTTGGTGAAACACGCAGATAGCCGACTGCATATTTTCATCAGCTAAATCTAAATAGAATTTGGGTAAGTCACCGGCCATGACAAGGCCTTTATATATTGTGACTAAACTGGATAAGCTTGCGATATAAAAATCTTCGTCATTTGATAGGCGCTTTTCCGCTCGCCTGCGGGCCATAAATAACCGACGTTCTAAGTCTTGAGAGCGCCATCCTGATGGACCATTGACAAACACCTGTTCGATTTGCGGCACACAAGAAGACGCAAGGTCACCTAAGACAGATTCATCTGTTGGCACGACTCTCCAGCCAACAACGCCTAGGGTCTCTTTTTCTAGCTCTTCAGTAATGACTTGCTTAGCTAATTCGGCTAACGCTTGGTTCTGGTTAAGAAAAACCACACCTACACCATATTTTTTGCCTAACTTCCAATTTTGCTGTTCGGCTATTCCACGAAAAAATGCGTCCGGTTTTTGTAGAAGTAAACCACAACCATCACCGGTTTTGCCATCTGCAGCGATACCGCCACGATGTTGCATACGGTCGAGACCTTCAATTGCGGTACTAACCAATTTGTGACTTGGTTCACCTTTGGTGTGAGCAATTAAGCCAAAACCACAATTATCCTTTGAATCGTTAGGATGATATAAACTCATTTTAAAGACTCCTTCAACCATCGACTGGGCAGAGGTTGTATTTCGTTGTTGCTAATCATACATCTAACACGTGTATGAACGTTGGATGGCTTCATGCCTAGTGCTTATTTTTAAGTCGTAATTATTATTAGAAGCCCCGGTCGAGTATCGAATACTTATACTAAGCGGGTCGTACAAAATACCGAGGATTATTTTATAAATCAATTGTCTTGTATGGTGTATTTACAATTTTTCATTTTACAATATCTAATTAGGCTTAAAAAGTTTTTGTTTTCAATAAGATAACGTATTTTTATGGCTTAGTTATAAGCTATAAATAAAAGTGTAAAAGCACTAATCTTTGTTATTAAAACGTTAAAAATTGTTGTTTATTTGGTAAAGCAAGCTATTTAGTGCTGAATTAATATGCAAAATAAATGAATGATTAGTCTTTGATGGCTTAGTTAGATGTTTTAAACTTATACTAAATTTTGATCCCAGTAACATTCTTGCTAGCATGTATCAAAATGGCAATAGTCAGAGTTTTTTGAGACCTCCGTATTATGACGAAAATGACCTCAGTTGATCCTTGGGCGATCCGTATCGCTCAGTTTATTAATCGCTTCGGTGCGGTTAAAGCCAGTATTTTATTCGTTATTATGACTTTAATATTTACCTTTGCCGGCACTTATTTCCTTAGGCCTATCATCAGCGATAAGGCTCATACGGAAGATTTTTTGATTGCTGTTGTGCTGACATTGCTCAGTGCACCTTGGGTATTGTGGTTTTTTAGTGAACTAGTTAAACAGTTGGAGCGCTCAAGAGAAAGCCTAGCAGAGGCTGTGACCCAATTAGAAAAATTACTCAAGGAAGATGAATTACTCAACCGCACTTTACAAAACAATATTAAGCAGCTTAATCACGAAATTGAACAGCGAAAAAATGCTCAGCTAGAGCGCGAAAGTGTTTTCACTGATTTAGAACGAGAAATCACTGAGAAATCTGAAAAAGAACAGCAAGCGTTACGTTTATCGATTTTGTTGAGATCTATTATCGATGCGTCACCAGATTTGATTTATTATCGCAATCAAGAAGGACAGTTTGCCGGTTGTAATCGTGTGGCTGAACAAATGACCGGTAAGACAGAACAAGAATTGATTGGCTTAACACCTCATCAAGTATACGACGAAGAGCTAGCCAGCCAGGTTGTTGCAAGCGATCAAGACGTTCTTGAAAACGACATCAGTATTACAGAGGAACTCTGGCTGCGCTTTGCTGACGGCCGCCGTCGATACTTTGAAATGCGCAAGGTGCCATTTTTTAGTGCAGACAACACTCGTCTTGGTTTACTTGCTTTTGGTCGAGACATTACTGAGCGTAAGCAAGCTGAAAATGCGGTAGCAAAAGCTAACAGAGATAAGACTGCATTTATTGCGACAATTAGTCATGAGTTGCGAACGCCACTTAATGGCATCGTCGGCTTAAGTAGAATGTTGCGTGATACCGACCTGACTAGCGAACAATTCGCCTGGGTCAGTACAATTTATGCGAGTGGCATTACTTTAGGTAATATATTTAACGACATTATCGATCTAGATCGTTTAGGTAGGGACAGACTCGAATTGTCTCTAAAAACGGTGTCTATAAAAGACTTTACCCAAGAACTAGGCAGTATTATAGAGTTATTAGCTAATGATAAGGAACTAACTTTTACTTCGCATGTAGAAGAACCTTTGCCTGCGTTAGTCGAGGTAGATGGCACACGTTTGAGACAAATTTTGTGGAACTTATTGTTTAATGCGGTCAAATTCACTCAAAAAGGTACGGTTTCTTTAGAAGTAAAAGCGGAGAAAATTGATTCTGAGACATCCATGGTCACATTTAAGGTGTGTGATACGGGGGTGGGTATTCCACAGCAAGATATAGATAAAATTTTTGCTATGTATTATCAAGTCGATACACCTGAACATCAAAGCGCCACAGGTACTGGCATTGGTTTGGCTATCTGCCAACAAATGGTGTCTTTGATGAATGGCAAAATTAGCGTTAGCAGTGAGATGGGAGATGGAACCTGTTTTACGGTTGATTTACCACTTTCTATCAGCAAGAAGCCTATTCAAGTTGAAACATTGAAAGTGACTGGTTTGCAGATATTGTTGGTGGAAGACATCGAATTAAATGTGATGGTCGCCAAAGCCCTACTGGAAAAACTCGGACAACATGTTGACGTAGCTATGACAGGTAATGAGGCTATTTCTAAAGCGCGTGATAAACAATATGATTTGATTTTACTGGACATTCAATTACCAGATATGAACGGTTTTGAAGTCGCAAATGTGCTGCATGAAGAATCTTTGGTAGAGCAAACTAGTATTGTAGCGTTGACTGCAAATGTGATTAAAACACGTCAAGAATATCTTGATAACGGTATGGACGATATTATCTCTAAGCCAGTCAAAAAGAGTCGAATTATTGAAGTATTTAATAATTTGTTTTGCGAACAACCACGTGTACCTTACCAACCTGCACCGACTCCTAAAAAAGACCAACTGAACATTTATCTCGATTTGGAGTTGTTACAAATGTTGGTGGACACAATAGGGCACGAAATGGTGCGTACCAGTGTCAAAGTATTTCAGGAAAAGATACCTGAATATTTGGAGATTTTACAACTTAGTTTAAGTGCTGACGAGAAAGATGAAGTGTGTTCACAAGCGCACAAAATAAAAGGTGCTGCAGGTTCGGTAGGTCTATCTAGAGTGCAAAAAATAGCGAATGAAATCCAGCAGGGAGATCATCCAGCTTGGTGGCAAAATGTGCATGACTGGGTCGAACAATTAAATGAAGCTGCTACTCAAGATTTGCAAAAATTAATCAATTGGTTGAGTCAGCAAGACATAGATGATTAAAAAAGCCCAGTCTAATGATGCCATTACCTAGCCAATTCTTAATTTACCGACATTAATGATGAATTTTTTGTTGGTAAATTTTCTTTTTAGAAACTGTATTAAATCTTAACCATTGTAATAAATGGTAAAATAAATAATAAAAAATAGGTTATTTAAGTTATGTCTAAATTTGATCCAGTTGATCATTCACATCGTCGTCGAAATCCATTAACTGGCGATTGGGTATTAGTTTCACCTCATAGAGCGAAACGTCCCTGGCAAGGTCAGGTAGAAAAACCACAATCAATCAACACTACAGCTCATGACTCAGAATGTTATCTGTGTTCCGGTAACACACGTATTAATGGTGAAATAAACCCTGAGTATGACGGCACATTTGTATTCATTAATGACTTTGCTGCGCTAATGAAAGATACCCCTGCATCAGAACAGTCAAACGATGATCTTTTTACTATGCAAGCGGCTAGAGGCACGAGCCGAGTTATTTGTTTTTCTCATGAGCACAACAAGACATTACCTGAACTATCGTTGTCTGCTTTAGAAAAAGTAATTGAAACATGGCAAGTGCAGGTCGCCGATTTATCAAAAGAATATGTTTGGGTACAAGTATTCGAAAATAAAGGGGCCGCTATGGGTTGTTCTAACCCCCATCCCCATGGACAAGTCTGGGCGAACGATTTTATTCCCAATGAAGTAGCTAAAGCCCAAGCCAGTCAAAAAGCTTATTTTGATAAACATGCAAGTTCGATGTTGTTAGATTATGCAAAAAAAGAGTCAGCAGATGGCACTCGTACAGTTGTCGAAACAGAACACTGGATAGCAGTTGTGCCATATTGGGCCGCGTGGCCATTTGAAACTATCCTGATGCCAAAATTTTCCTGTGCCAGACTAACCAATGTCAACGACTTGCAAAAAGCAGACTTGGCTATTGTCATTAAAAAGTTAACCAGTCGGTACGATAATTTGTTCCAATGTTCTTTTCCTTACTCAATGGGCTGGCATGGCGCACCTAATAATCTAGAGTCGACTCAACATTGGCAAGTCCATGCACATTTTTATCCACCTTTGTTACGCTCAGCTACTGTGCGTAAATTTATGGTGGGTTATGAAATGATGGCTGAGCCACAAAGAGATTTAACTCCGGAGCAGGCAGCGCAGCGTTTACAGCTGCTCAGCGATATTCACTACAATGAATCGGCTGGAGCCTAAGTTTATGTATCATAATAAGTCAAAGCCTGAACTTAACATATCTCAAAATATGTTAACTAAACTGGACACCATTTTTTCTCAGACATTTGGAGCTAAACCTGCTCGACGCTTTCAAGCGCCAGGTAGGGTTAATTTAATAGGTGAACATACAGATTATAACGATGGTTTTGTTCTACCTTGCGCCATTGATTATCAAACATTAGTAGCAGTCACGCCTAGAGATGACATGACTGTCTCAGTGGTAGCCGTCGATTGTAATAATGAAAAAGATGAGTTTTCACTCGATTGCGAAATCGAGACTCACCCTTCACAGTTGTGGAGTAATTACGTACGTGGTGTTATCAGACACCTTCAACTGAGAGGGCATGTATTTAAAGGTGCCAACTTAGCGATAGCCGGAAATGTACCGCAAGGAGCCGGATTAAGTTCGTCTGCCTCTTTAGAAGTGGTAATAGGTGAAACGTTTCGTAGTTTATACCAATTGCCACTAACAAAAGCAGACGTGGCACTCAACGGCCAAGAAGCTGAAAATCAATTCGTAGGATGCCAATGCGGGATCATGGATCAAATGGTCAGCGCCTGTGGTTCAAAATTTAACGCCTTGTTACTAGATTGCCGTTCGTTAGATGCAGAGCTGATTCCTATGCCTGAAGGCTTAGCAGTGGTGATCATCAACTCCAATGTGAAACGTGGTTTAGTCGATAGCGAATACAATACCCGCCGTCTACAATGCGAAGAGGCAGCCCATACGCTGGGGTTAAAAGCCTTACGTGATATCAGCTTGACTCAGTTACAGAATAGCAAACATAAGCTACCCGAAGTAGTCTACCGTCGTGCTCATCATGTTGTATCAGACAATGAACGTACAATTTTAGCTGCGCAGGCTCTTAGAAAAAATAATGTTGCTCAGTTATCACAATTAATGGCCCAGTCGCATATATCCATGCGTGATGATTTTGAAATTACCGTCCCCCCCATCGATTTTGCTGTAAAAATTCTAACTGAATATCTAGGCGATAAAGGTGGCGTACGTATGACTGGTGGTGGTTTTGGTGGCTGTATAGTTGCTCTTATGCCACACGACATGGTTGGTGGTGCTAAACAGCTTATAGCTGAGAAATACGAAGCCAAGACCGGTTATAAAGAAACTATTTATATTTGTAGTGCCAGTGATGGTGCAGGGGAGATCTGATTCTTGAAATATGGAAGCGCAGCCAAAGCAGTGACTTGCGTTTTCAGTTTTTTAATATGTATTCCTAACATCAACCAAAACTCAAACCTTTTCAATGACACTTTTAACATCTAGATGTTGGTAAGTAACCACTTAGTTGCTGGCATATCTATGCATTATTTTGCTTAGCTAAAATAACTAACAATATCCCACCTAGGATAATCGAAGCCGATACCGCAAGATGTAAGCTTATAGGTTCATTAACTAATAGTATTCCGCCTAAAGCAGCCCAAATTGGCACTGAAAGCTGACACACTGCTGCAATACTGGGTTTTAACTTAGGCACTACTTGATACCAAATCGTGTAGCCAACACCTGAAGCTAGAGCACCAGAGCCAAACGTGTAGAGCAACCCCTTTGAGCTGATATGTATACCAAAGTTAAAATACATGACTATCAAAGCTATAATGGCAATGGGTACTAACCGAATAAAATTACTGGCTGTATCGTAAAGTGGGTTAGTTGATTTAGCACCAATTAAGCTATACCTGCCCCAAGCTATGCCCGCTAAAATCATGAGTAAACAACCCATTAAGCTGGGCTTTTCTAATTCTGGAAAAACAAAATAAATGAACCCAAATAGAGATAGTAAGATACCAGTATATTCTTGAAAACCCATTTTATTGCCAACTAACCATCCCTTAAACAGCATCGTGAACTGTACTGCAGCGAATAAAATTAGCGCTCCTGTTGCAGTGCTTAGAGTGATATATGCATAGGAAAAGCTTGCCACATAAACAAACAAAAACAACGTACCAGCCTGACTACCATATTGATGGATATTGGCTATAACAGATCTGTCTTTGATGGTAATGATGAATGCCAAGATAAATGCCGCACACAGCAATCGAATAGATGTGAAATCTGCAGGGTCAACCTGCTCTTCATGTAATGCGAGTCGACACAATATAGAATTAGCTGCAAAGGCGAACAAGGCAGAAAATGTTAATACAATTTTACGAGAAAAACTCAAGTCTAGATTAACAGCCAAGTAGCTGAGCCTAAAAATGCGAATATACCCACTACATCAGTGATAGTCGTTAAAATGACGCTACCGGCTAAAGCGGGATCTATTTTTAATTTTTTCATTATGATGGGCAAGCTTGCACCTGCTAATCCCGCGGCGACCATATTGATTAGCATAGCAAAGGCGATGACTGCGCCTAACATTAAGTCTTGTTTCCAAATGGCAATCACAGATGCTATCAGTACAGACCATATCACCCCATTTAAAAAACCAATGCCTAATTCTTTGCTAATCAGCCACCTGGCGTTAGCTGAGTTAACATGTCCTAATGCCATTCCTCGAATAACTAAGGTAAGTGTTTGATTACCTGCTACCCCTCCCATGCTAGGCACTATGGTATTGAGTATCGCCAACACTGCAAGCTGGCTCAAGGTTGCTTCAAATAAGTCACTGACAGCAGCTGCCATTAAGGCAGTAAGTAAGTTGACACCTAACCACACTGAACGACGTTGAGTACTTTTGACAACGGGGGCAAAAGTATCTTCTTCATCGTCTAAGCCAGCCATGCTCATCATTGAGTGTTCTGCGTCTTCACGAATAATATCTACCACATCATCAATAGTAATACGGCCTAACAATTGATTGTTTTGGTCTACCACAGGTGCGGATAACCAGTTATAACGTTCAAATAAACTGGCCACTTCGTTATCCATCATATCAGCAGGAATGGCTTCAGAATTTTTGATTAATGATTCTATTGGTGTATCGGCAGCAGCAGTTATAAGACGCGTGAGAGCCACTCCACCCATTAGATTATCATTGCGGTCAACTACATATAAGGTATCAGTGTGCTCAGGTATATCGCCTTTGAGGCGTAAATATCGCAGGATTACATCTACATTAATGCCAGGGCGAAGTGTAATCGCATCGGTATTCATAATAAATCCGGCAGTTTCTTCACCATAAGATAAGCCAAGCTCTGCACGTGAACGGTCTTGTTCGTCCATGGCAGCCAATAAATCTTGTGCCACTTCTTGGGGTAAACCACGCAATGTATCTACTAGGTTGTCGGTGTCCATCTCTTCTAGGGCATCGGCAACCTTTTCTGGTAGCATATTTCTGATAATACCATTACGTACATCATCAGATAGTTCTTCGAGCACATCACTGTAAAGGTCAGGTTGGATAAGTTGCCAAATATCTAACCGATTGCGGCTACGGCTTGACTCTAAAAGCAAAGCAACATCACAGGGCTTTAATTGTTGCAACATCTTTTTGGCTAGACCAGTTTGACCGCTACCTAACGCTTCATTGATGTCATGAAGTTGGTTGTTACTGCTTTTGGCTTCGAAGGTATTTGGCATGGCTCAGATCAACTTACTCATTATGAGTTAATGGCTTTCTAATTATTGGTGTGAATCGTTAAAACAGCAGCTAAAATTAGAGACAGTCTGCCAATTTTGACAAATGTCTCTAAATTACTCGTCTTCGTTAAACCTCGTAACGATTAACGTTTCAACGGCATCTAATGCCGCTTGTGCATCTTTCCCTTCACTCACCACTTTGACTTCTTTTCCCTGATGACTTTCGAGCATCATTAAGCCTAGAACACTATTTGCAGACGCTTGTTTGTCACCCTGATGCAGGGTTATTTTTGCATCAAATTTATTTGTTAGCTGAACAAGCTGAGTGGCTGCTCTAGCATGGAGTCCTAATTTGTTGACAATAACCAGTATTTTTTCGACGCTTTGCATAACTAATTAATTTTGTTCACGATGACGTATCTGCACATCAGGATGAGAATTGCTAAATGTTTTAGCTAAGGTTTCTACTACGTATACTGATCTATGTTGGCCACCTGTACAACCGATGGCCACGGTTACATAGCTGCGATTATTACGTTCTAAATGTGGTAACCAGGTGGAGATTAGATTTTGAATTTGCCAAATAAACTTTGTCACTATCGGTTGTGAGCCTAAGAATATCTGCACTGGTGCGTCTAACCCTGTTAAATGTTTGAGGTCAGGCTCCCAATGAGGGTTGGGTAAAAAACGCCCATCAAATACATAATCAGCGTCTTTTGGAATGCCATGTTTAAAACCAAAGGATTCGAACACTAAGACCAGTCTAGAGCTTTTTTTACCTAAAATACGTTCACGTACTAATTCAGCCAACTGGTGAACTGATAACTGATCAGTGTCTATATATAAGTCTGCTCGTTCGGCGATAGGTGCAAGTAATTGACTTTCCGCCTGGATAGCATCAGATAAGGATTTATTTTGTTTAGATAAAGGATGAAGCCGTCTGGTCTCGCTAAAACGTCTGATCAATACGTCATCGCTGGCATCTAAATAAAGTATGGTCATATCCCAAGTTGAAGGTAAGTAATCCAGTATTTCTACTAGTTCATTGGGATTTTTGGGTAAGTTACGTACATCAATACTCACCGCAACTTGGTCGTATTCATCTACCACAGTGTGTGTAAGCGTGGGTAAAAGGTTAACTGGGATGTTGTCGACGCAATAGTAGCCAAGGTCCTCTAAAGAACGCAATACAATAGATTTACCTGAGCCAGAGCGGCCACTAATTATAATCAGTTTCATTTAACTTATTGCCTCAAATAATTCTTGGTCTGTTTTCGCTTTTCGCATAAGACTCAACGTGCTTTTGTTATTCAGTTTAGTGGCAATGGCAGATAAAGTACCTAAATGTTCGGAGGCTTTGTTTTCGGGTACTAAAATAGCAAAAAATATATCAACCGGCGCATTGTCTATGGCGTCATAGTCGATTGGTTTTTCACTGGTTACCAAAATAGCTACTACATTTTCTAAATCATGTAAGCGTCCATGTGGCAGTGCGATACCGTTGCCAATGCCAGTACTACCCATTTTTTCTCTACATGTAAGGCTAGATAAAATAGTAGCTTGATCGATATCCATTAAATATTGATTAGCAATCTGACTGATGAGTTCAAGTACTCTTTTTTTACTGGTTCCCTGGACTGTACATAAAGTGCAGTCAGGGTGAAGGATATCTTTAATTTCCATTATGGATTCTGATTATGATTGATTGTTAACATATTCAATAGCGTTTAATTTTTTCCTTATGCTTAATCACCTGTCTGTCAAGTTTATCGATTAAAGCATCTATTGCGGCATACATATCTGAGTGTTCTGAAGTAGCAAATACCTCCGATCCGCTGAGGTGTAAAGTGGCTTCAGCTTTTTGATTCAGCTTCTCCACGTTTAGGATCACATGAACGTTATTTATGTGATCAAAATGTCTTTCTAATTTGGTAAATTTTGTTTCTACGTAGTCTCTTAAAGAATCTGTAATATCTACATGATGACCGGTAAGGTTAATTTGCATATCGCCTATTCCTTCTTCAATTCGCCTAAAGTAGGCTCTTACGTTGGTTAGATGGCGGGATCAATAATGATTCCCGGTATTTTGCTATTGTTCGCCGCGCCACCATAATGCCTTGGTCGGCCAACAATTGTGCAATTTTGCTGTCACTTAGAGGTTTACTGGGCTTTTCTGCTGCTACTAACTTTTTAATTAATGCTCTGATGGCAGTGGATGAACACTCCCCACCAACATCTGTAGCTACATGGCTAGAAAAAAAGTACTTTAGCTCAAAAATACCTCTAGGAGTATGCATGTATTTTTGTGTTGTGACTCGAGAGATAGTTGACTCGTGCATGTCTACCATTTCAGCGACATCGTTGAGCACCATCGGTCTCATCATTTCGGGTCCGTGTTCAAAAAAGCCCATTTGTTGTTGCACGATACAATTAGAGACTTTAAGCAACGTTTCATTACGACTCTCTACACTTTTAATAAACCACTTAGCTTCTTGTAAATGTGAACGAATAAATTGACTATCTGAAGAGTTTTTGACTGTTTTACTCATCGCCGCATATTGCTGATTAACGTTGAGCTTAGGTAGGCTGTCCGGGTTAAGTTCTACCGTCCACCGGCCATTTTTTTTCGCTACTGAGACATCTGGAATTACGTACTCTGAATTCCCCGTGACTATTGCGGTCCCTGGTCTGGGATTAAGAGTTTGCAATAAACGCATGGCTTCGCGTAACTCTTCTTCTTTGAGGCGTGTTTTACGCATTAGGGTACGGTAGTCTTTACTACCAATAAGGTCGCAAAAATCAGTAATCAACATCTTAGCTTCTTCTAACCAAGGTGTATCCGGTGCAAACTGCCGTAGTTGGATCAACAAACATTCTTGCGCACTGCGTGCTCCTGAGCCTACGGGATCAAACATCTGTATACGCTTGAGCACCACAGCCACTTCATCAAGATCAATCTCTTCGTCATCCATACTAGTTAGCACCTCTTCTATGCTAATAGTCAGATAGCCTGCTTCATCGATAGAGTCAATAATGGCCATCGCAATACCAATATCGGTGTCACTAAAATGAGTTAAACGCATTTGCCAAAGCAAATGTTCCTGAATGTTTTCCGTGGTTTCGCCTTGAAATATTTGGTCGTCATCACCTGCAGAGCCAGCACTGCTCATGGGTGCTGGGGCTGATGAAGCACTGAGGTATTCATCCCAAGTACTATCTAAAGGTAAGTCTTCTGGTATATCATTATTTTGAAGAGCATCAACACTATCAACGCTATCTGTATTTACATCAGCCTGGGCTGCATCCCCATCTTTGGTATCAGCACTGTGGTTGGTTTCAAGGGCTTTTTCACCGCTACCACTATCATTCTGCTCGTCTACTTCTAATAAAGGATTAGAGTCTAAAGCTTCTTGAATCTCAGCTTGTAAGTCCAACGTAGACAACTGCAAAAGCTTGATAGCTTGTTGCAGTTGAGGTGTCATTGTAAGTTGTTGACTAAATCTTAACTGTAAAGAGGGTTTCATTTACTTCTTATGTCTAATCTGTTGTTAACAGCCGAGTTAAACTCTTCATTCTAGAAATTGCAGCTGTGTTGTAGAAGTTATCCCACTTCAATGATATGTAAACTAAATACTCATGAAGTTCGTCAGTTTGACGGTTTTACTGAAATCCTGATACATCGAGTTGCCGATAACACAACTATAGCCTGAATTGTTCACCTAGGTATACATCTCTTACACGTTGATCACTTAAAACTTCTTCCGAAGTACCAGATGCTATCAACTCGCCATGACTAACTATGTACGCTTTTTCACATACATCTAAAGTTTCACGTACGTTATGGTCGGTAATTAATACACCTAATCCTCTATCGCGTAACTGCTTAATTATTTTTTTTATATCGTTAACAGATATGGGGTCAACACCTGCGAAGGGTTCGTCTAACAATATGAACTCTGGGTCAGCTGCTAAAGCTCGGGCAATCTCTACCCTTCTGCGTTCGCCACCAGATAAACTCATACCTAAACTATTGCGTATATGGTTGATATTAAATTCGTCTAATAATGAGTCTGCCTGCTGCTCTCTTTGTTCTTCAGACAATTCTTTGCGAGTTTGTAATATTGCCATCAGATTTTGATAAACAGTTAATTTCCTGAATATCGATGCTTCCTGAGGTAAATAACCAATACCTTGTCTGGCACGCACATGCATAGGTTGTAGAGTCAGATTTTGTTGGTCAATATAAATGTCACCTTTGTCCAAGGGGACCAAGCCAACAATCATATAAAAGGTTGTGGTTTTACCCGCACCATTAGGCCCTAATAAGCCCACTATTTGACCTGTCGATACTTCAATGCTGACATCTCGTACCACTTGTCTCGACTTGTAAGACTTGGCTAAATGTGTGGCTTTTAATACGGCCATTAAGGTTGTTTATCCTGTTCAGATGCTTTGAGCTTTGATACTGGCTGAAACGTTGTAATGACACGTCCACTGTCTTGATCACTACCTTGAGCAATGATCTGTTCCAATTCCATATTAAACTTTATCGACTCGCCTTGTACGCTACTGGAGTTCTGTTTTATCTGAGCATTACCATTTAATGATAATGAGCGAGTTTCGCGATGATACTCAATCTTATCCGCTTGTGCAGTGACTATACTGCCATCTTCTTGCTGTTGAGAATATTTTGCAGGGTTGCCAGTAGCAATAAAAATTTCATTACCTTCACCCTTGCTAGCATCTATCTCTAATTCATCTGCACTGACTTTTAATGTGCCCTGCTGAATCACAACATTGCCTTGATAAGTCGCCCTTTTGGCTATGCCATCAGCATTTTGATAAAGAGAAGCCAGTTCAATTTTTTTTGTAAAATCATCTTTCCCAGCATGACTATTTGCTGAAAATAAAAAAATCGTTAAAATACTAACGCTGTATAGACGGTTGATAAACTGTTTTAACATGGTCCAATAACTCATATCTTTGGGTTTCTAGGCTAGCAGAGAAGCCATTACTGTTAATTACATAATTTGGTCCGACAATCTCGACTGCCTGATCAGAATACATAGTCTTGTCTGCTAGGTTCACTTCAACAAAATTGGTACGAATAACTTGTACGTAGCCTTGCTCATCTAAGCTGGTAATTTTAACGTTAGTCTCAAATTGTATACGTTGGTCTTCATATAATGTACCTTCTTGGGCATCTACTTTCCACGGGTGCAGTGATTGGGCAAATAACAAATAACTGGGTTGTTTGAACAATGTGAAACCAAGCAAATCAAAACTCTCCATTTTCTGCGCATAAACCTGATGATTTATCTGACCGAACTTGTCATATAACGTGCTGCGCATTTTGCTTGCTTGGTAATTAGGTATCCAAGCTTCTTCTGTCTGTGAGTCGATGTTAACTTCATCTTTAGCCAGCCAGCCAGGTAGGCTTAAAGATATTGCTAAAATAAATAATACACCAATACACAGGGTAACGCGGTTCATATACTTGCGCCGTGAATTGTAGATAGCTGTCCGTGAGCCAAAAGAATCAAATCACACAATTCGCGCACGGCTCCAAATCCGCCTCTAGTACGTGTTTGATAATGCGCTTGCGCTGCTAAAATAGGATGGCCATCTTGTACGCACACATTGCATTGCGACACCTGAAACATGCCCAAATCTGGCATGTCATCTCCTATTGCTGCTGTTTCACTAGCGATAATGGATAATCTTTTTTGCAATGTTTGTAAGGCAGGTTGTTTGTCTTCACACCCTTGGAATATATACTGTACTCCAAGAGCAGTCATACGCCGTTCTACCATGTTTGATTTACGCCCAGTAATAACCGCTACTTGTACACCAATTTTTTGCAACGCTTTGACACCATAACCATCTCGAGTGTGAAATGCCTTGAGTTCCTCTCCATCTTGACCCATGTATATCCGACCGTCAGAAAATACACCATCAACATCACAGGCTAGCAATTTTATCTGTTTGAGCTTTGTTAATAGCTCTTTTTCTACAGGCCCGTAAGGGGTATCAATCATAGACATTAAATGATCCCCGCTTGGAGTAGTAGCTGTATATTGATAGCACCTATCGGTTTGCCTGAAGAATCGGTTACAAACAGCGAACTAATTTTGTGCTTTTGCATTAATTTGAGCACTTCTGCAGCCAACATTTCTGGTTTGGCTGTGATGCTATTAACTGTCATTATTTGCTGGATTTTAGTTTTGTGGATGTCAATTTTGTCATCTAACACTCGTCGCAAATCACCATCAGTAAAAATACCTAATAATTTACCTTGGTTGTCGATGACGCCAGCCATACCTAAAGCTTTTTGTGAAATAACCAACAAAACCTCACTTAAAGCTTGTTTTGCTGAAACTAAAGGTAAACTTTGGCCTTTGACCATAACGTCCTCTAATTTTAGCAATAGCTTTCTACCTAGAGAACCGCCGGGATGTGACAATGCAAAATCTTCAGATGTAAAGCCTCGGGCATCAAGTAACGCCACTGCCAGTGCATCTCCCATTACGAGGGTGGCGGTGGTGCTTGAAGTTGGGGCAAGGCCTAATGAGCAAGCTTCCTGTTCTACTTTGATGCAAACGTTAACGTCTGCATATCTTCCAAGTGTGCTTTGGGAATTTGATGTCATGGCTACAATAGGCACACCCATACGCTTCACCACAGGTATCAAAGCTAATAGTTCTGCCGTTTCGCCTGAATTTGAAATAGCCAATAAGATATCTTGTTCTGTAAGCATACCCAAGTCACCATGATTGGCTTCGGCAGGATGCATAAAAAAAGAGGGTGTGCCTGTGCTGGAAAGTGTGGCAGATATTTTATGGCCAATATGCCCCGATTTTCCCATTCCACAAACGATTATCTTGCCTTTACAAGGTAAGATTAATTGACAAGCTTGTACAAAATTGTCGTCAATATATTGAGCCAACTGTGCGATAGCTCTTTGCTCAATTTCCAATACTCTTAAGGCAGATTGTTTCATCATAATGTAATTCTAAGTGTTAATATGTTAACTAAATAACAAAAACTGATAACTAAAGAAGCAGGTTATCAGACACAAACCTTCTACTCGGTTGATACATCTACTTCCTTTTAAATTAAAGCTAAATATGATGAGTAACAAGGTTAACCCAAGCATGACGTAGCTGTCCCGCGTTGCGGCATTTTCGTCCACCACGCCCGGCGCAATAAGACCAGGCATAGCCAAAACTGCTAAAAGGTTGAAGATATTTGAGCCAATAATATTACCTAAAGCAAGATCATCTTCGTTTTTCAACACCCCGGCGATGCAGGCGGCCAACTCTGGTAAGCTTGTTCCAATCGCGATAATAGTCAAACCAATCACTAATTCACTTAAACCAAAGTATCGGGCTATCGTCTCAGCAGAATCTACCATAAAGTAAGCACTTAACGGCAGTAATATCATGCCTATTGTTAACCACATCACCGCTTTTGAAGTAGACACACCAGAAGGAATTTCATTTTCAGTTTCGGGTTGAAGAGGATCGCCTTTTTCCATATTAAAAGACATCCAAGTAAGCCCGCCTATAACCACGAAGAATAAAGTAATTAAAATAATACCTTCAGTCTTAAGCAGTAAAAAATCAGACAAAAAATATACAGCGAGTAGGCTGACAACTAACAACACTGGCATTTCTTTTTTCAGGGTACTTGAGGCAATTGATAGGGGTTTAAGCAGGGCGGTTAATCCGAGCACTAAAGCAATGTTGGTTATGTTTGAACCAAGGGCGTTACCCACAGCGGTATCCGTATTGCCATTAAACGAGGCAGTGGCAGCTACCATTATCTCTGGAGCAGATGAACCCATAGCGACTATGGTTAAACCAATAATCATAGGAGATATGCCCATGTTTTTAGCTAACACTGAGGCGCCAAATACAAATCTGTCTGCGCCCCAACTCAAAATAATAAGCCAAATTAGGAAATAACAAGCTTCTAAAATCACAAAATTTCACTTCTAGTTTGATTACATTCAATTGTCGCAAAAAGCTAAGGCTTTGCATATGAATGTTAATATAAATAAGTTTCGCAATATTTTGCTGATCCAAGGGTTTTAAACAACAAATACTGATTTAAGGTATTGATATGTGTGCCCTAACTAAGAATGCAAGTAGGTGAGGGGTATTTGATTTACTCGATTTAAGCTTCAAAGCAGTGCCCCAGACTCATCAAGATTAAGAACAATAGTAATCGTCAAACTAGTATTCAGTGATATTTGTATTAAATCGTATATACCTTGTTACTTTTGTCTTTGTTATTTGATGTATAAAACTAATACAATGGTAACTATTATTGATGAGTTGTTTAATACGTATAGCTCATTTAACCAAAATGGAATGTTAGTATCTTAATGGAAAATTTGATTGAAATTAACAATCTTACCTTTAGCCGCAGTGGTCGAGTCATATACGATGATATTTCACTGCAGATTAAAAAAGGTAAGACCACCGCTATTATGGGTCCCAGTGGCATTGGAAAAACCACTATGTTGCGCTTGATGGGCGGTCAATTAGTGCCTGACGAAGGTGATGTAAAATTTAAGGGGGAGTCTATACCGGGTATGCGCCGTAACCGTCTATTTGAAGTGCGAAGACAAATGAGCATGCTTTTTCAAAGCGGAGCCTTGTTTACCGATATGTCAGTGTTTGATAATATTGCTTTTCCACTTCGGGAACATACAAAATTATCAGAATCGATTATTCACACGATAGTGATGTTGAAATTACAAGCCGTGGGTTTGAGAGGCGCGGCAAATTTAATGCCTGCTGAATTATCCGGCGGCATGGCACGACGAGCAGCACTAGCAAGAGCGATTGCCCTTGATCCAGAGTTGATTATGTATGACGAACCCTTCGCAGGACAAGACCCTATTTCAATGGGAGTTTTAGTCAAGCTCATTAAAGCTTTAAATGATGCTTTACAATTAACCAGTGTTGTTGTCACTCATGATGTAACAGAAGTGTTAACTATCGCAGACTATATATATATTTTAGCGGAGAAAAGAATCATAGGAAGTGGTACTCCAGAGCAGATTATAAATAGTGAATCTCCGCTAGTTCAACAATTTTTGAAAGGCGAAGCAGATGGTCCGGTACCTTTCCACTTTCCTGCAACTACCACCACTGAGGCTTTTTTGGGTAGCTCATCATGAATTGGTTTATAAATTTAGGAACAAATACTCTTAATCGCTTAGAAATGTTTGGCCGAGCCACACTCATGCTGTTTGGCGCCATTATTGCTAAACCTCAGCCTTTAAAAATGATACCGCTCACAATTAAGCAAATATATGTAGTAGGTGTGCAGTCGTTACTTATCGTTGTCGTTTCTGGTTTATTTATTGGTATGGTAATGGCGTTGCAGGGTTATACTATTTTGGTTAGTTATGGCGCTGAAGGCAGCCTTGGTCCAATGGTCGCTTTATCCTTATTGAGGGAGTTAGGTCCGGTGGTTACCGCTTTATTGTTTGCCGGACGAGCGGGATCTGCACTCACGGCTGAAATCGGATTAATGAAGGCAACAGAACAACTTAGTAGTTTAGAAATGATGGCGGTTGATCCACTGCGAAGAATCATTGGGCCGCGTCTTTGGGCAGGCATCATATCCATGCCAATGTTAGCGCTGATATTTAGCGCGGTTGGTATATTGGGTGGACATTTAGTCGGTGTGGATTGGTTAGGCGTAGATTCAGGCAGCTATTGGTCGATTATGCAGTCAACTGTTGATTGGAATAAGGACGTGGTAAACGGTATTATAAAGAGCGTAGTGTTTGCGTTTGTGATTACGTGGATTGCCACTTTTAAAGGTTACGATTCTATCCCTACCTCTGAGGGAATAAGTAAAGCAACAACAGAAACCGTGGTGTTTTCATCATTAGCAGTTCTTGGGCTAGATTTTATTATGACTGCATTAATGTTTGGAATTGAGTAAAGGAAATGAGAATGAAATCGAGAAAAGTAGAATTATTAGTCGGTGTATTTGTCGCATTAACGATCGCAGCAGGGCTTATGTTATCGCTGAAAGTTGCTAATCAAAGTATGTCGACGGGTGAGGATAGTTATGTCTTATATGCCAAATTTGACAATATTGGCGGGCTGAAAGTTCGCTCAGCAGTTAAAGTCGGTGGGGTAACTGTTGGAAGAGTCGACAGCATCACACTTAACAACAGTGACTTCACTCCATTAGTGGCTATGAGTATTGCATCAGAATTTGATAAATTCCCAGAAACCAGCTCGGTATCTATTCTTACCTCGGGCTTGTTGGGAGAACAATATGTAGGTTTTCAACCAGGTTTTGTTATCGATGGTATTGAAAACTTAGCTCAGGGTGACTACATAGAAGACACTAAATCAGCCTTGGTCTTAGAAGACCTTATCGGTCAATTCTTATTCAGTAGTAACGACGGCTAAATAATGACGTTGATTGGAGAAAATAACGTGATAAATAAATGTACACTTCTTTTGTTGAGCGGAGTTTTAATTTTTTGTTCCGGAATGTCGCAGGCGCAAGATAAAAATCCTTACGTAATGTTAGAAGATGTAGCAACCAAAACTTTTAACCGGATTAAGAAAGAACGTCAACTCATAGAAGCAGACCCAGAGCTTTTGAGAACGGTTATGGAAGAGGAATTATTACCATATGTTGATTATAATTTTTCTGCATTAAAAGTTTTAGGTAAACATTATAAAAAAGTACCAAGAGAAAAAATACCAGAGTATATCAGTGTATTTCGCTCATATTTGATTACTACTTATGCATTGGCCATGGCTTATTATGATGGCCAAGAAGTTGAATTTCAGCCGGCTCGTGAAGTGACTGACGAGAGGACCGTAACTGTCAGAGCTGTGGTAAAAGAGCCAGGTCGACCTGATATTAATTTGTCTTTTAAATTGCGTAAAAATAGGAAAACTGATGATTGGAAAGCTTATGACATGGTCGCTGAAGGTATCAGCCTTTTATCTAGTAAACAGAGTGAATTTCAATCTATTTTGCGCAATGATGGAATACAAAAAGTAATCGATTTGATCTGTATCTTATATATATTTGAAGCTGCAGACAAAGTGGAT
>OOGD01000003.1_pt1 | contig 80553 bp, 69 predicted proteins | sample 1670381 | NCBI WGS metagenome assembly OOGD01 (sample SAMEA98146918, study PRJEB22522) | marine metagenome | biome: marine biome; feature: marine water body; material: sea ice | place: Arctic Ocean | collected 14-Sep-2015 | depth 1.3 m | reverse complement strand
TGCAACATCGAGGTTTACCCTGTGATGTTGCGAGTGACCTAAGTGGTCTCCCTTGAAGCGAGGGCGCATTATAGATACATCAGATTCCTATGCAAGCCCTAATTTACAATTAACGTTTAAGTGCTTATTAATTACTCAAATACTATAAACAGCTCTATTATGGTTAAGAATCAATAAAAGGATAGCTGATACTCAGTCTTACTGTTGCGAAAAACATATAAATGAGTACCATAAGTTTGCTTTTAATCTTATAACTATAAAATCTTTCTAGGTAGAGCCACATGAATCCATCTTTTATTATGAATATCTTTGTCACAGTCATTTTCGCTATTGTTCTTTATTTTATTTTGCCCATCGTCGCCTCTGGTATGAATTCTCAATTATCTGCAGTTATCGGTGTCTTAATCGGTGGCATATTAATACCAGCTATAATAAAGCTGTTCCCAGCTCCTAGTTCATCAAGTGAGCAAGACTCAACAAGTGAAATATCAACTCTTTATGTCGGTAACCTTCCATACCGCGCCGATGAGGATGCGGTACAAGAACACTTTGAACAACAAGGAACGGTTGTGTCTGTTAGGTTAATGAAGGACCGCCGCACTGGAAAAAGAAAAGGCTATGGGTTTGTTGAAATGAATGCAGATAGTGCAGCCAAGGCAATTAAAAATTTAAACGACTCAACATTTCAAGAACGTACTTTAAAAGTTCGACTTGCCAAAGAAAAAATTGAAGAAGAATAGACTTTATTGAGTATCTAAAAAAGCCAGCATGATGCTGGCTTTTTTAGATGCTATCCATTAGATAGCTAAGATTACTTTTTTGGTTGATAACCTACAGGCAGATTGTCTACGAGTTTTTGATTGAAAATATTAAATCGATTAATAGCAGATATTAAATCTGGTGTAGCCACATCCTCGCCTAGTCTATTAATCAATTCATTAATTATATTTTCATAAGACTTATTATCCTCTAGTTGCAAACTTGACCCATCAAGCACGTTTAACAGTTTATTTAGATAATCAGTGACCGGTTTAACTGCTTTTGCAGGGTTGGAATCAACACCGTCTTGATCAAATCTAGAAACTGTTTCATAGGCTTTAATAACTTCAGTATTTTCTATTTTTGTAAGCTGTAACGCAAAACTGGACAACTCTTGTTCGTCAAACCCCAATTCTAGTGCTTGCTTAAAAGCAGTCTCGATATCACCATTAAAAAATTCTTCCGCAAGTTCATTTGCGTCAGATACTAGTTGACCAATGGCTTTGAGTTCTTCTTGAGCTAATTCACCTCTAACCGAAAAAGAAAATGAACTCTCCTGATAAAAAACTACATTTTCTTCTACTGATGTAGAGCTGGATTTTGATTCTTGTACCTGATTAGCTTTCAAACCTGGCTTTTCTATTAAATCAATATCCGAGGTTGCTATGTTATTTACAACTGGAGGTACATCATTTTTAACTGGTTGTGACACTCTCACCCCTTCAACTTGAGGTATTTCTTTAGAGAGTTGTTGTACTTGCTTCTGACTAAATTCGATTCTTTCAAAGTCTTGAAAAGTAATATTTACACTGTCGCCGTCTCTTGTGGTGATACTTAGCTCACCTGATTCTTGACTTACCACGGATTCGCTTGTGAAGTTAACATTAGGCTTTGATAGTTCTTGTGCTTCTAAAACTTCTGGATTAAATATATCGCGCTTTAAATTAGTAATGCCCTCTTCAACTAGGCTTTTACTTTTGCTGATTCCATTGGCAATTTCTTCATTCATGAAGCCTGCTAAATCTTGTTCTGCTAGCTTTATGCCTTTAAGTACACCTGATGATGCTTGCTCAAAAAGACTATTCAATTCATCTACATCAGCTCCTCTATTTTGGGCATTCTTTATTGCACCACCTACAAAATTGAGAACATTTTTTGCAATTTTCTCAAAATCAAATGCTGTGGCTTCATTACCCACACCATCGGATACAGAAAAGTTAGGTTTTTGCCTATCAACTACCAAGTTATCGTTTAGCGAATTCGAATATAACCGCACACCCAGAGAAGTACTAAAGCTAAACTTATCTATTTTTTGCGACGCTTGATCATGTTGTCCACCTTTAGCTTGTTTTAAACCAGTTTCTCGTAACTGGTTTTGAATGCTGTTTTCATTACCTAGGTGTTGTGGCTGTTCACCCAAAAAGGCTTTTATTTGACTAATGTTCATGGCAGATACCTCACTATCTTAACAATCCATCTATGCTTAACTTACACAATCGGCAACTTCTGCTGAATACTTTAGTTTAATCTATATAAATATTATTATTAACGTAAGGTTTAAATTTCCTTATATATTGCAGAATGGGCAAAAACACTTTACCTTGCGCAGATTTATCCCTCCCCTAATGATTGAGGCAATACATGCGGCCAACTGATATTCAGGCAGACAAATATGTTGAACAACTAAAAACCAAAACAAATATTATTAAGGAAAGTTTTGCTCAACTTCCTATGCCTGCATTAGAAGTGTTTGAATCAGAACCTTTGCATTATAGATTACGTGCAGAGTTTAGGCTGTGGCACGATGGTGATGATTTACACCATGTTATGTTTGATCAGACTACAAAAGAAAAATATCAGGTCCACCATTTCCCTCCAGCTAGCAAGCTTGTTAATGATGTTATGAGCAATATGCTTTTGTTGCTCAAGAAAAATGAAACAGCACGAAGAAAGCTTTTTCAAATTGATTACTTAGCCACACTCAGTGGTGAAATCGTCGTATCTTTGCTTTACCACAAAAAATTGGATGAGGTATGGACGCATGAAATGCAAAGCATCCGAACAGCATTAAGACAAAAATTTAAAATAGACATAATTGGTCGTGCAAAAAAACAAAAAATCATTCTTGATAAAGATTATGTAACCGAAAGATTATTAATCAATAAACGCAGATTCACGTTTAAACAAGTCGAAAATAGTTTCACTCAGCCCAATGCACAGGTCAACATTATGATGATAGAGTGGGCTCTAGATATTACTCAAAATAGCCAAGGTGACTTACTCGAACTTTATTGTGGTTCAGGTAATTTTTCTGTTCCCTTAGCACAAAACTTTGAAAAAGTATTAGCCACAGAAATATCCAAAACATCCGTAGCTGCAGCCCAAAATAATATTGTCAAAAATAATATAGATAACCTTAAAATTGTTCGTATGTCGAGTGAAGAATTTGTTCAGGCACAACAAGGAGTGCGTGAATTTCGTCGTTTAGAGGGCATTAACTTAAATGATTACCAATTCGATACCGTATTAGTGGACCCTCCTCGTGCGGGCTTAGATGACAGTACTTTGGATATGGTTAGCCAATATGAAAATATCGTGTACATTTCATGTAATCCAGACACTCTAAAACTTAATCTTGACATACTATTACTCACACATTCCGTCACAAGATTTGCACTATTCGATCAGTTTCCTTATACACATCATGTGGAGTGTGGTGTTTACTTACAAAAAAAGTAACACACCACTGATTGGAGATGGGTTAACCCGACGTTTGATCGGCTTTAGCTTGTAAAGCACCATTAACGACAAACCTTAATTGTAGTTTTACACGTTCTGCCACATTAGCTTTTTGCTCATCGGAAGCATCAAGTGCTTCCGCTCCGGCGCTAAACACCAACTTAACCATCGCTTCGGCTTGTAAATTAGCGATGCTGTATGGCAAACCTGTAGTAGATATAGTGTAGTCGGTTAGTTCAACATTAAAATGTTTTATTTCCCGCAGTACCGCGGCTCTAAAAGCCATTGAAGTGCCTGTGTGTTCTCGTAAAAGTAAACGAAAAACATTATTGTTAGCAGATATAAATTCCATAAATGTATCTACTGAGATATTAATTACACCACCGCCAGAGGCAATTCTCACTCTGGCTTGACGCATCAGCTGACGCAAGGCTAGACCTGCTTCGTCGACTAACGTTAAGCCTAGTTCGTCAATATCTTTAAAGTGACGATAAAAAGAAGTAGGCGCAATACCTGCTGCACGTGCAACTTCTCTAAGGCTGATACTCGACATACTTCGTTGTTCATCTAACAGCGAAAATGCTGCTTCAATAATAGAACGTCGAGTCCGTAATTTTTGTTCTTGACGGTTCACTGGCTAAACCTAGTTTTGATGACTTGTTCAAGATGCACAGAATACTAACTTGAAAAAAGCAAAACACATACCGAAGAAATATCTCTTTATACACATATATGACTTGCGAAACATAAAAGGCAACGTAATATAGCGTACACTTGTAAGCTGAATTTAATGTATTAAATGAAAAAACCACGCCTACTGTTAACCAATATATTAGTTTTTACCATTACTGGGCTTATAGCTACAGTATTAATGCCTCTTGAAGCACTGATAAATGGTTTCGATGCCTTTGAAATAACTGCATGCGTTATATTAATTTACTTTTCAGGTATGTCGATTACTGCCGGTTACCATCGATTGTGGTCTCACAAATCCTACGATGCCAACAGTTTTGTTAAAGTCGTGTTGGCGATAGGTGGGGCGATGTCACTGCAAAACAGTATATTGCATTGGTGTTCAGATCATCGTATCCACCACAAACATGTTGATGATAACCAGCATGACCCTTATTCAGCAAAAAAAGGATTCTGGTACTCACATATCGGTTGGATGTTGAGAGAGTATCAAATCCAGCGTTATGCTGATTACAGTAATTGCCGTGATTTACAAAAAGATACTGTCGTGATGTGGCAACATAAGCACTATTTAAAAATCATGTTAGGGGCAAACTTTGGTATACCGTTGTTACTAGGATTGATGAACGGTGATATTTGGGGCATGTTGTTACTGGCTGGCGTTTTTCGCTTAGTAGTTGTGCACCACGTCACTTTTTTCATCAACTCTCTAGCCCATATATGGGGTAGACAACCTTATACTGATAAGAATAGTGCCCGGGATAACGATATACTAGCTTTTTTCACTTTCGGTGAGGGTTATCACAACTTTCACCACATATTTGAATACGATTACAGAAATGGTGTCAAATGGTGGCAATTTGATCCAACAAAATGGTTAATCAAAGGTTTATCGATTATTGGCTGGGCTAGTAAACTTCGTCGTACACCTGAAGAGAGAATTGAAAAAGCAAAAGCTGCTATGCAACTTAAACTAGCTCAGGAAAAAGTATCTAAACTTGCGAATGCAGATGAAATACTTGCTAAAGTGCAGGTTGAGTACGAACTCTTAGCGCAGCGTATGACCGACTATTACGCAGCTAAAAAACAACTCATGGCAATCAAAAAGCAAAGCTTCAAACGCAGCTATGAAAGCCTTGAAGTTCATTACAGATACAAAGAATTAAAACAAAGCTTAGCTATACAAAAGCAGAAGTGGTTACACATCAATCAATTTGATTTTTTACCTATAATGACTGAATAGCTCTCACAAAAATTAAATTTAGAAGGCCTCATTCAGAGGCCTTTTTTTTTACGAAAAACCTTTTTGAAGCACGCAACACTGAATATAAACAATTTTATCACTGAGCATCATTACTTTGCATAAAGTAGCTAATATTTACCTTTCTATTCAGACACCTTTACCATAATTAAATTCCAATCTGATTATGCCCATTGAGTGTTATTAGCGTTTCAGAAAAATGCCTCGAAACTTACCATTTAATATAAAATGCACTCAATGTCTTGAAAACGCCAATCAATATAAATACAGATTACTGATCTTGCGATAATAAAAATTCTAGCAGTTGTTCATATGGCATAGGTTTCGCAAATAAGTAACCTTGGGCTTCATCACAGCCTAACTCCAACATGTAACTAGCCTGTTCTCTTTTTTCTACTCCTTCTGCAATTGTCGATAAACCAAGTTTATTACCCAAGGTCACTATAGTCTCGGCTATGAAAGCCGATTTACCGGGTGTAATTTCGTTAACAAAGGAACGATCGACTTTTAACCGGTCAAGGGGTAATTGTTGTAGATAACTCATAGAAGAAAAACCAGTACCAAAGTCATCAATCGCTACCTTGACTCCAAATCGCTTCAACTCTTTTAAAGCTTCAATCACAATTTGTGGCTCATCCATAACAACACTTTCAGTAATTTCTAGTTCTATCATATCTGGTGCAACAGCAGATTCTGTAATGATATTTTTTACACGAATAACAAAGTTAGGGTCTCTGAATTGCGGCATAGAAATATTGACCGCCATTCGCAAGCCTGTGTATCCTTGTTTGGACAATGCATTAAGTTTTCGACAAGACTCTTCCAAAACCCAGATACCAATATCAATAATCAAACCTGAATACTCAGCTAGTGGGACAAATACAGTAGGCGAAATATAACTTCCATCAGACATTGGCCAGCGTAACAAAGCTTCCATCCCAACGATTTTTTCAGACACTAAATTAACTTGGGGTTGATACCAAAGCTGCAACCTTTTCGCTTCTAAGTCCCGATTTAGTTGCCTGATCGTATCCAAACGCCAAGTTGTTTCTGCCTCCATCTCAGGCGCATAATATGCAAAGTTAGTATTTAGGCTTTTCTTAGCTTGATTTAGGGCAATATTACTATGCTTAAGGATATTGATACCAGTCTGCATTTTCCCGTCTAATCGGCAAAAACCAAAAGACGCCGATAATGGTAATGTATGCTCCCCTCCTTTAAATGGAGCCAAAAACATCTCATTCAGTGTTTGAGGATTGACAAAAAAATCAGGGCCAATTAAACCAAAAACGTCTGAGCCAATTCGGCCCATTTTTACTTTATCTAAGAAGGTCTCTTCTAAGCGTTGAGTGACTGCTAGCAGAGTACTATTACCGACATCTTGGCCCAGTCCATCATTGATGTCTGCAAAATGATTAATATCAATTAAAGCAACAACTGAATCTAAGCTTTTATTTTTAGCATCACTACAACCATCCAACATATTAATAAATTCACTACGATTAGGCAGCTTAGTTAACCAATCTTTAAAAGCAGCCGTACGGAGCTGGTGAAATAAATTAGCATTTTCATAACCTATAGAAATACTTGATAAAAACACCTCAAGCAGTTGTTGATCAACTGTACTGATCTCGCTACCTATCTGCAGATAAACGGCCGCATCATAACCAGAGCTATTAATATAAAGCACAGAAAATTCTTGCTCAAATATATGTTTTTTAAGTTGCAAACACGAATTAACAAATTTAACTATTTGTGCATTGTGTAAATTTTCTAAACTTTTGTTGATGTAGGGAGCAAACTCACCAGCAGCGCCAAGCACATAAATACCATCGTCTTCTTTATCCAACACTGAGCCTGCTTTTGCACAGACAATCCCACCGGCCTCTAAACCAATAAGCGAACTAATTTGAGTTACCACCCCTTCACAGAAACTTTTAACAGAATTTTCTTCCATTAAATTTGCCGATGACACTATAATTTTTTGTAAACCTTGACGGCTTTGGTTAATTGACAATATTTGTTGATAAGAACGCAAAGAAGCAATAATAGTTGTCACTAGTTTACTTCGCGTAAGCTCTGTTTTAGTTTTATAGTCGTTGATATCATAATCTTTAATAACTTGCTCTTCAGGGGCATATCCAGGCTGCCCGGTGCGTAGAATTATACGTGGTTCTAAAATTTTCATTTCTTCGCGCATTATTCTTGCAACAGTCAAGCCAGCATCATCAGCCTCCATCACCACATCTAGCAAGATAATAGCTATAGATGACCCCATGCTTTCAATTATTTTTAACGCTTCAGAGCCTGAATAGGCATGGATAAAGTGTAAGTTTTTATCATTTAGGACCAGATCAGATAGGGCAAGTCTTGTAACAGAATGAATTTCTTCGTCGTCGTCGACGACTAATACATTCCACACACCAGTAATCTCTGATATGTCTGAGGGTGTATCTTCTGATAAAAAAACCAGCTCATCATTTTCGTATTTACTAGGTGTCATTCATAGTCCGTCAAGGTCGAATATATGCTGTCAGTAGCTATCATGCCTTGCTTTTTACATTCCTTTGACTACGGTACCAAGCAAAGAAAGATATTTAAGTGTTATTTAATTAACTATTATTGATTAATATTTGACGTTTTTATTTGCTCACGCAATATGTATTGAAGCAGTATACAGCTTAACCAAGCAAATTTTTATTAGTGTTTAACGTTTTATGAAAATTGAGTCTAATTCTCCGCCCATTATAAATAAATTAAAACCAATGCCTTCGCAAATAGCAGCGGCAGGTGTTAGTGAGACTAAAACATTATCAGAAATTAAGTTGAATAGGCAATCAAGCCAGCAACGTATTATTAATTGGTTTTCCCAAGTGGGTGTTCAAAGTGATAGTAGTCCTTTAAAAATGTCGACTAGCAATGAAAGAATACAACGCAAGAAAGAGGTGTTAGAACAGAGGAAATTAATTAACTTAGAAAAAATTCTAGGCAAAGCAATAGACTTTTGCCTAGATGATGGCAAAGAAGAAGAATTAGATCCCGACTGGTTTTTCAGTTTTGTGAAAATGGCGGAGGAAATTTTTTCTTCCACAATGCAAGAGCTATGGGGGAAAATATTTGCAGTTGAAACAGCAAGACCAGGAAGTTTCTCGTTAAAAACCTTAGGTATGTTGAAACAACTCACTCAAAAAGATGCACAAATCTTTCGCCATGCAGTCAATCTAGCAAGTAAACGAAAAGGTGAATCTACACCTAAAATTTTGCTAGGTTATTATCAAAAAACCAATCTTTGGTCGTTTTTTAGTTCGAATAAAGAACATCGACTTAACTTGGCTGAATTTGGCTTAGGCTATCCTGATATTTTGTCGTTAATGGACTTAGGTCTAATACATCATAGTGAGATTGAATCTGGTGAACTACCCCTAGATATCTCAACAGAATGGCGTTGTGCTGGGCAAACACTATATTTAACAACAAAGCGAAAGGGTACAATATTGGTATACTATAAATTTACTACGACTGGTGCAGAATTATGTAAATTGGTAACCCGAAAGCAACAAGATGCTTATGTAAAGTCACTGAAAAACACCTTATCCAATGCTTTCAATTTAGTCTAAATAACATTGAAGACACAATAGAAATGAATCACTAAAGCTCACTACTAAATTCCATCGCCAAATTCATGTAAACCACATTCTCTTTTTAATCCAAAGAAACGAGTATCTTGTTCAGTCATACCTTCCTTTAAAGAGAGCGTGCTATGCCAGTCACCGATAGACACATAACCTTTTTCCCAAAGAGGGTGGTATGGCAGCTTATGTTCCTTTAAATATAAGTGAACATCTTTGTTTGACCAATTGATAATAGGATAAATCTTATATTGATTTTTCAACTGCTGAACAACAGGTAAAGTTTCTCTCATATCAGACTGGCTTCGACGCAACCCAGCGAACCAACTTTTTATTTGTAAATCATTTAATGCGTTTTGCATGGGCTCAACTTTATTCAGCGCGTTGTATTTTTCAATACCTTCTATACCTTGTTGCCACATCTTTCCCATACGAGCTTCTTGCCATGCAGAAGAGACATCAGCCCTGTAAACCTTAAGATTTAAGTTTAAACGTCGTGTTAACTCATCGACAAACTGATATGTTTCAGCAAACAAATAGCCTGTATCTGTCAGCACAACTGGTACATCAGGATACTGCTGCGTCACCATATGTAACATAACAGCAGCTTGTGCCCCAAAGCTTGATGACAACATAAAGTTATGAGGTAAATGTTCTAATGCCCAGCTCACCCGTTGTTCTGCAGACTGTTTTTCTAGGACAATATTAGCTTGTGCTAAGTCGTTATCTGAAATGCTTAATGCGACACTGTCTACAATGCCTTCACTGTTAGATTGAATAGCTTGGGTCATCATAGAAGTCCTTGGCTGAGTCAATTACAGGTTTAACCACTTCAGCTCTGATAAGAAAGTCGCCAAAAGCTTCGTTAGAATTACGCTCTTTAGACCAACGTCCAATTAAGGTGTCTAATTCACTCATAATTTCTTTCTCATCAATATTTTCACGATACATCCTAGGGATCCGAGTACCTTGACGATCACCACCTAAATGAAAATTGTATTTGCCTGGCGCTTTACCTACCAAGCCCACTTCGGCCAACATAGCCCGACCACATCCATTAGGACAGCCGGTAACACGATAAATAATACTTTCATTCTGCATACCATGCTTGGCTAGTAACTTTTCAATTTCTGTCACTGCATCGGGTAAATAGCGTTCTGCTTCAGCCATTGCTAATGGGCATGTAGGTAAAGACACACAGGCCATTGAATCTTTGCGCTGCAAGCTCACATTATCAGCCATTAGCCCATGTTCGCGCGCTAACTTTTCAATATATACTTTTTGATCGACTGGGACACCCGCAATGATCAAATTCTGATTGGCCGTTAGCCGAAAGTCACCTTTATGTATCTTGGCAATTTCAGCACAACCGGTTTTAAGTGTTTTGCCCGGGTAGTCTAAAATACGGCCATTTTCAATAAATAACGTAAGATGATGTTTGCCATCCACGCCTTCAACCCAACCAATTCGGTCACCACGTGAAGTAAACTCGTAAGGTCGACTCTTTGCAAAACTAACACCTGAACGTTTTTCTACTTCTGCCTTAAAGTTTTCAACACCTACACGCTCTAATGTATATTTTGTTTTTGCATTTTTACGGTTTACTCGATTTCCCCAGTCACGTTGAGTAGACACCACAGATTCTGCTACAGCCAATGTATCCTCTATATTGATATACCCAAAATCATCTGCTTTGCGTGGAAAAGTAGATGTATCGCCATGTGTCATGGCTAAGCCCCCGCCCACTAAAACATTAAAACCCACTAGTTTTCCATGTTCAGCAATAGCCACAAAATTCAAATCATTGGCATGCACATCTACATCATTTTGTGGTGGGATAACCACTGTAGTTTTAAATTTGCGAGGTAGGTAGTTATTACCTAAAATAGGCTCTTCTTCCGTTGTTTCTGATTTTTCACCATCTAACCAAATTTCTGCGTAAGCGCGTGTTTTAGGCAGCAAATGTTCACTGATTTTCTTCGCCCATTCATAGGCTTCTTGATGAACTTCAGACTCGATTGGATTTGATGTGCACAACACATTACGGTTTACATCACCTGCAGTGGCGATAGAGTCGACACCGACTTGATTCAGCATTTGATGCATAGACTTAACGTTGGGTTTTAACACTCCGTGGAACTGAAAAGTTTGACGTGTAGTGATACGTATACTGCCGTAAATACTTTTTTCTTTTGCAAATTTGTCTATTGCCAACCACTGCTCAGTGGTAATAATACCACCAGGTAACCTAGCTCTTAACATCACATTTTGTAGCGGCTCTAATTTTTGTTTAGCACGCTCTGCACGAATATCACGGTCGTCTTGCTGGTACATGCCATGAAAGCGAATGAGCTGAAAGTTATCGCCAACAAATGCACCTGTTAAATCATCGGTCAAGTTTTCTGTGATAGTTCCACGTAAAAAATTACTTTTATCTTTTAAACGTTCGTTATCAGCTAACTTGCCTTCAACTATAAATTTTTTGTGGTCATTACTCATTAGTAAACATCCTTCTGGTAACGTTTGGCACGACGCAAGTCAGAAATATATTGTTCAGCTTGCTCTTCACTTTTAGCGCCATGTTCAATCACTATTTGCACTAAAGCGTCTTGTACGTCTTTGGCCATATGATTTGCATCTCCGCACACGTATAGGTATGCACCTTGTTCGAGCCACTGATAAAATTCAGCACCTTGTTCTAGCATACGATGTTGCACATAAACTTTTTCTTCTTGGTCTCTAGAAAATGCCAAGCTTATTTTGTTGACTACACCGTCTTTAACAAAACGCTGCCATTCAGTTTGATACAAAAAGTCCTGAGTATAATTTGGGTTACCAAAGAATAACCAGTTTTCGCCACTTGCTTCTTCTGCTTCGCGTTGCTGCATAAAGGCCCTAAAAGGCGCAATACCTGTTCCGGGACCAATCATGATGACAGGTATACTGCCGTCATCGGGTAAGCGGAAATTGTCATTCCTTTCAACAAACACGTTCACTTCGCCACCCTCATCTAAACGAGTAGACAAAAAGCTAGATGCTCCACCTTGATGAGTATGGCCATGAGCATCATACTCAACCAAAGCTACCGTCAGATGCACCTCGTCTTCAACTTCTGCTTGACTGGAAGCAATAGAATAGAGTCTCGGTGTAATGTTTCTTAACGTCTCAACAAATTGTTGAGCATCCACCTTGGCTGGAAATTGTCGCACAACATCGATGATTTGGCGTTGAGATAAATACTCACGTAGTACTGACTTGTCTTCCAATAAAGCATTAAGTTCCACGTTGTCAGCATATTCTGCATATCTGCTAGCAAATGTTGGATAACTTTGCGTTAACTCTACTTTATTAACCAATACATCGTTAAGGCTAAAAGCGTCACCTGACCAATTAATAGAGACATCACTTTCTAAATCAAGCATTGTGATTAATTCGTCAACTAGGCTTGCATCATTTTTAAACCAAACACCCAATGAATCACCTGGGCGATATTGAATACCTGAATCCTCAAGAGATATTTCAATATGGCGGATATCTTTAACAGAATCTCGGCCAGTTATTTTCAGACTTTCAAGCAAGGTTGCTGTGTAAGGGGTTTTTTTAGTATATTGAGTTAACGCTTCGACACTCGTTCCTACATCTAACGATGCTGCAATTGAGCGTGCACTTATTGCGCTTAAGTCGTCTTTTACCTGATGTATGACGGTTTCGAACCAAGTCGCAACCACTGAGTCGTAATCGACATCACAGTCAACACGTTCGGTTATTCTGGCTGCGCCTAAGTCTTGTAGGCGTTTATCAAAGTCTTTTCCGGTCTGGCAGAAAAACTCATAACTGGTGTCACCTAAGCCTAAAACAGCAAAGTTTAAATTATTAAGTTTAGGCGCTTTATTCCCAGCAAGAAAACTATGCAATGACACAGCGTCATCTGGGGCTTCTCCTATACCATGGGTGCTTACAATAATTACCACATGGCTTTCTACTTTCAGTTGCTTCAACTTATAGTCGGCCATGCTAGCTATCTTAGCAGGAATATTTATCGCATCTAATTTTGCTTTAAATTCCAGTGCAACAGATTTAGCATTGCCAGTTTGAGAACCATACAAGATAGTTAAGAACTTTGCAGGAATACTATCTTGTTGAATTGGAGCATTAGGCTGAACGGTTTGCGCCAACCCAGCTAAGTAACCACTCAACCAGGTAAGTTGTTGTGGATTAAGAGCGGCCGTAGCCTGATTAATTTGAGACCACTGGTTTTCATCCAAACCTGCGGCAAGCCCAGTGGCTTGATTTATTACTAAAGACATATAATCGCTAACCGTTGTGAATACAACTAGAGATTAACGATATATATACATAACTGGAAAGAATAAAAACTAATTTTTTATAACTAAATCAATAAAATTAAAAGTGAACTTCTAATCCAGCGAAAAAACCTTTAAATTCTAGATCCGCATAGACGTTATCTAAATTATCAAGTTCTAGTGTTATCGCTCTATAACCAATTTGAAAGGTCAGATCTATAGCTAAACTCTCAATCAAACTGTAAGTAACAGCTGCTTGATAATCTGACAATGTCTGGTCATCAACACTCAAAAAACTGCCCTCTACAAAAGCACCAAAACCCGTAAATGGTATACCCAATGCCAGCCTTGAATAAGCCATAGGTATGGGACCTGAGAATTTTTCTCTTGCAGAGTTAGAACTATCCTCATTGTCAGTGACGAATAAGTCTCCATCAATGTATTTGGCGTTAAGACCTAAATCGAAGCTAATTAAATCATTGTCAAATAACTCATAATATAAAATGAAATCTGTAGCGATTAATTCGACGTCAGTAATAAGATTACTACTGGAAGCATACGTTTTACCGCCAAAATCAAAACTAGTATCTAAGGTAGTCTCACCGTTAGTGTCTATAACAGTTCTCTGTAATTTGACATTTGGGATAAGTGGCACGGGGTGTTCAAAGGCAACATACAGGTTTGAATTTGCCTGCTCATCGAAATTAAAGTTGGCATTATCATCATTACTTGAAAAGCCGCCCGAGGTCTGCATATTCCAAGTTTGGGCACCTGCATATAAACCAAGTAATGTATCTGCATCACTTTTATTGCTAAGACACAGGATAATAAGTCCAACAAATACCACTATATTTTTCATAATTTAACCTTGATTCAACAATTCACTTAATTCAATTAAGGCAGCATTCGCCCGAGAAATATAGTTTGCCATGACTAACGAATGATTGGCCAGGGTACCAAAACCACTGCCATTTAATATTATTGGGCTCCACAGAGACTCTTGTGTTGCCTCGAGCTCTCGAATAATTTGTTGTAAACTAACCTTGGCATTCTTTTTCTCAAGCACATCAGAAAAATCCACTTCTACAGCTTTTAAAAAATGTAATAGTGCCCAACTGGCACCCCTAGCCTCATAAAAATTATCATCTAACTGCCACCAGCTTGTTTTTTCAGCCAACCTATTTGCAGTTGGTGTAGACTGGATAGCCTGGGCGTCGCCTGCTAAATTTGTATCGAGTCGTTCTTGACCGACGCTGGCGCTTAAACGTTGTGAAAAACTACCTAAACGTTTTTCCAGCTGTTTAAGCCAATCCCTTAAATTATCTGCTCGAGCATAGAACTGTCCCTGTTGCTGGCGGCTATCAGATAGGCTACTTCTATAAGCATATAAATTATCGATACCGTCCTGATACGCAGATTCTGAAGAAGGCAATATCCAGCTTAGGTTATTGATATTGAACTGCGGCTGAGCTTTAGTTAAAAAGGGATTTTCCAGAGATTGGCTTTGTGAACGACTAAAATCTTGACGCATTGCCAGCGCCAAATCTCGAGTCATTTCTAACGCGCCAAACTCCCAGCTAGGCATGTTGTCCATCATCACGCTTGGAGGCAATACATCATTTGATAAATAGCCACCAGATTTATTAAGCAAAGTCTCAGTGACTTTAATTAAACTAGTTGTAATTGTGTAACCCGCCACAACAGATTCATTTCTTTGGCTAGCTTGCTGCTTTGCAAGTATCTCAGGGTCAAATAGCTCAGGCTCGAGGCTCCAGTAGACTGACAAAATCCATAACAAAAAAATAGGAAGTACAACTGCGCTTAACAGCCATTTTGGGGCAAGATATTGTTTCATTTTTTCTCCTAATGATGAGAGTGTGCAGATGGTCGAGCAACGCTGGCGGTTACGCTAATAGATTTACCCTCTTTTGTGAGTAATCTGAATACGACTGATTTTCCTTCGCGCAACGGCTGTTTAAGCCCAAACAGCATGATATGTAAGCCACCGGAAGAAAATTTCACACTCTCACCTGGTGATATAACAACTTCAGACTGCTGTTGCATGCTCATCATACCATCCACCAGCACATGGTTATGTATTTCTGCTTTAGCAGCAAAATCCGCCGATACACCAATCAGGGTTTGACTTGTGTCCGATTGGTTTTGGATAGAGAAATAAGCAGCTGTGTTTGGGACACCCGGAGGCAATAACCTAACCGTTGCGTCTGTCACTATTACTTCAGCGTGAACCACACCCACTACTAAGCCACACAGTAAAACAATCAATCTAATCATAAACCACCCACAGATAAAAAATATACCCAATTATTCAGCAATTTAATTAACATGCCAATCATTAAACACAAATGTTTGGCTAAGGTTGTCAATTATATCAATAGACAACTGTTTGTTTATCCCTTACCAAAAGAAAAATAACCAAAGTAACCAATATAATTGGCCAAAAAACACTTAGTCCAGCAACAAACAAACCAATACATAGGGTCACTAAAACAAAAGCAATGGCGGCAAAAATACTAAACGCCACTATAAACCCCATCGCGACCATTATTGCCACTATGCCTGTGAGCACAAGTATTGAAGCTACAGGTTCAAAATCATGTTTCGCAAATGAAATATGTAAATCCAACCACTGAGTGGCTAGATGGCCTAGGCTGTATGTCAACACAATAGCTATCAAAACAGCCAGGATCATATTCTTGAACATAAAATTTTCCTTATCTACTTGGGATTAGGAGTGTGGCAGTGATGTAGGCAATCGCAGTGACGGTTGGTAATGTTATTAAGCAGACTATAGCCACTAAACGAACTAACAATCTGGGTACGCTCCAATGTCTAGCTAAACCAGCGCATACACCCGAAATTTTACTATGTGTTGAATCTTTATATAATTTGTTAACTTCAAAATATCGTCTCATGTTTTTCTCCTACTAGTTTAGGTTCCTAAAGCTAATTGTTAGCCACAAATGTTGATTTGCCATTAACAAGATAGTGCATCAAAGCTATGCAACTTTTTTACGTAAAAATTCTAGCTCTTGCTCAATTTGACTTTCAGCTTCAAGTTGATTGAATTGTGCATCTAAACCTTGCGATTCATCCACTAAATCGTACGCATCAATTTGTGACTCTAAATCATCAATTCGACGTTCATATTGCTCAAACCGGATGATCGCATCATCAATTTTGACTGAATGAGCCCTATTTTTGATGGTCATACGCACCGCTACCGATCGCTCTCTGACAATGAGAGATTTTTGCTTGGCTCTGGCTTCCACTAGCTTATCTTGCATTTTTCCCATATCAGCTTGTAACTTAGCTAGAGAATCTTCAACTGTATTTTGCTCATCTGTTAGAGCTGACAATTTCTGCTGACTATAGTGTTTTTCGACTAATGCTGCTCTGGCCAAGTCTTCACGATTTTTTTCTACTGCTAAAATCGCCTTTGATTGCCAGGCATTAATTTGTTTTTGCAGTTTTTCCGCTTGACGCTGAACCAGTTTCTTTTCAGCTAAATTTGTGGCTGCAACTGAACGAAGTTCAACTAATGTTTCTTCCATTTCTTGGATCAGTAACTTAATTACTTTTGCTGGATCTTCAGCCTTATCTAAGATGGCGTTGATATTGGCTTGTACTATGTCTGACATTCTTGTGAACATACCCACTTTGATTACTCCAATAAGATTAATGAAATTTTCTTAAAAGCCTATTCCAGGCACTATTTTAACACTTACAATTACAACTATTACAAGTGCTGTGCCAACTCAACAAATCCGCGTAACGATATGATTTACATATAGTTTACAAAACAATAAGAAAATTATTTTTTTAATTACTTCAAGGCTAACTAATAATTTAGTCAAATAGACTAAATTATTAGTTAAAATCACAGCTGTATTTTACATGTGAGGCATCGATATTATAAAATACAGAAATCTACTGGCTTTTCATGCATTCTTAAGTGGGGTAGCAGTCATTTTATTAATACATCTTAGTTATTTTTCTACGTCGTTCTGTGTGGTTGGTATAAACAATACGTCTACCTTATTGTTGCTAAGAATAGACGGTCGCTATATTTTGTATACATCTTTTGAGTGAAAACTTACAACATCAGCGTCTTCAAACTAATTGACAACCCGCTAGTAACAAAAAGTCGAAACGGAAATTTAATTGCCATACGTGTTTAACGAACTACAAACATTACTAAACGATACGCTTGCCACATTTCGTCCAGCATTTGAATTGGGGATCAGCGAGTATGAGCTGATATGTGCCTTAAAAAGTCCACCTTACTCAATATTTGATGAGGATGCTCTGTGTGACTCGTTGATGATGTTTCAAACACACTTTGTTTTATTTCACTGCCTTTATCAGTTGAGAAATCGGTGGCGCGAACAAAAAATAGGGGAGCTAGTGATAGGGTTGACAACCATTACCCTAAATCCTACTTTGGAGTCTTCCATCAACATAGAAACTGAAGACTCACTCGCAAACTATTACTTAGACTGGAGCAATCTTGGCTGTTCTAATAAAAATGATATTGAAGCTTTATTAGATAGTTTTTGGCAAAAAATGGCAGGAGCTGAATTAAATGCCAATATGTCTTTATCAGAACTTAAAAGAGTCTGTATTGTAATGGAAATTGAGTCGTTGGCGGACATCACCTTATTGGAACTCAAGCAGCAGTATCGAAAACTACAACATAAAAACCATCCAGATAAAGGCGGTAGTATAATAGCATCTCAGTCAGTATTACAGGCTTACTCCCAGCTACACAAATATATTAGCGTCAATAGTTAACAGCAAATAAAAATGCAGGTTACTGCTTATTGGGTTCCTACAACAGAACCTGAAACAGGCAACACGCTAATCTGTGCTATTGAACATTACAGTGAGGACGCCGCCGAGCAAAAATGGTAAATGTTTATCAACGATCCCGAATAGGTTAGTGCTTATCAGGCATCCATTGAAGATGGGACTTTGGTAAAAAGTATCGATGTTGTGTACATGAAAAAACTAATTTATCACCACAAATGTAAAATAACTTTTTTCTTGTTCATTTTTAAAAGGACATTGTTACAAGACAATAGATGATTTAAAACTATTTGTCGTATGTGCTTTTTTATATGGCATCCTCGTAACACCAGATATTAAATAATTATAATTAACTTGTTAACTTATTAACTTATTAACATGACATCCATGATTACGACTTTAGTTGTGACTAAACTTTTTGGATTGTTTATCGTATCAGTTTTGGAATCTTTATTGCCATATTTTTTGGGTCGTTCATTAGAACCGATTTTCCACATATAAACAGTGACATTGTCTATCAAGATTGTGATCATAGGAGAACTAATATCCTGTTGTATTAATTTATTAATTAACAATTCACTTGTTACTAGCAGTCGTTAAAGAGTTAAAATTCTTTGAGTTAATATCTAGTAACGCGCCATAAAACGTTTTACATCATCCGAGTCATTATTTTGCAACCTATCACCGACTTCAAACAGCTGTTTTTATCCGATACACCAATGATAGACGTGCGTGCACCTGTCGAGTTTGATAAAGGAGCTTTTCCTTCCAGCATCAATGCACCATTAATGAACAATGAAGAGCGTGAAGCTGTAGGTACCTGTTACAAAAAAAGCGGTTCAGATGCGGCGATTAAACTCGGTCATCAATTAGTTAATGGAGATATAAAAAATCAGCGTTTACAACAATGGGAAAATTTCACCAAGCAACACCCTGACGCTTGCATGTATTGCTTTAGAGGCGGTTTACGGTCTCAAATAACTCAGCAATGGCTCAATGAGAAAAGAATAGAGATACCTTATGTGGAAGGTGGTTACAAAGCTATGCGCACTTATCTGCTTGATCAATTGCACCTAAGGACTGATGAAGGTCAGTTTATTGTATTGTCAGGTAAAACAGGCAGTGGTAAAACAGAAGTCATCAATGAATGGCCAAACTCTATAGACTTGGAAGGCTTAGCCAACCATAGAGGCAGTGCGTTTGGTAAAACATTTGTAGCGCAGCCTGCACAAATTAATTTCGAAAATGCTTGGTCGGTAGCATGGCTAAAACGCAACCATGTCGACAATTCTCCAGTATTGATTGAAGATGAATCACACTTGATTGGTCGAGTTGTAATATTACCAGAATATATAGCAGCGACCAAATTCGCCAACAATATCCTACTCGAAGCCCCCTATGAAGAACGTATTGCTCGCATCCGTCGTGACTACTTTATGGATGCTTTCGAGCATTATCAAAAAAGTGACCCAGCTACGGCTTATGATTTATTGGATGGATTTATACGGGATGCAATATTACGCATTAAAAAACGCCTGGGAGGCGAGCGATTCACATTAATTAATGCAATACTAGATTCAGCCATTATTGTATTAAAAAATCAGAACCAATGGTCTGGTTTCGACGACATCATTAATATACTACTTAGTAAATATTATGATCCAATCTACGAGTATCAATACCAGCAAAAAGCTGAAAAAACTATTTTCAAAGGCACTCATGCTGAAATAATTCAATGGCTAGCCTCAAAATAGTGGTGTTTAAGAGTATTTTCATCGTTATGTGCATCTTGCGCTTTGACAACCAGTCTATTGCCCGAATTTTTATAAGTAACGAACAATATGCATGAACATGACTTAGTTTTTATCGGTGGTGGCCATACACATTCTTTAGTGTTGAGAATGTTGGCTATGAGACCGATAGACAAGGTTCGCTTAACACTCATCACTGATACGCTATTAACACCTTACTCAGGCATGTTACCGGGTTATATTGCAGGGCATTACAGCGAAGAAGGAACACACTTAGACTTAAACAAACTGTGTAAAGCTGCTCATGTGCGCTTAATCCACGGTCGTGTTATCGGTATTGATGTAGAAAATAAAACGATACAATTAGATAACCAAGCCAACATCGGCTTCGATAAAGTATCTATCAATACTGGCTCTACACCTAACATTAATGTTACTGGCGCTCGTGAATTTGGCGTTGGAGTAAAACCTGTTAGTCAACTTACAGCTACGTGGCGTAAACTACTTTCTCAAAAAACCGAGCAATTTACAGCTCACTGGACGGTTATTGGCGGTGGTGCTGCGGGTGTAGAAATGGTACTTGCCATCGCTCATCGGTTCAAACAGGCAGGCGACGTCTTAAAATTGTCATTAGTACAATCGGGCGATACGTTATTACCGGGTTACCATAAAAATGTACAAAAACAGGTGGCTATCGCACTCAAACACTACGGTATCGAATTTGTTACAAAGTTTAGAGTTTCGCGTGTCACTAAAAATTCTATTGAATCAGACACGGGTGATATACTGAATACCGATCAGTCAATTTGGTGCACACCAGCAACTGCACCAACATGGCCAGCACTTGCTGGGCTGGATACTGACAAGAACGGCTTCATTGCTGTGAACGAATTTTTACAGAGCACGTCTCACAACGATGTTTTTGCCTGTGGTGATGTAGCAACGATGATTAAATCACCTCGACCCAAAGCAGGTGTCTATGCCGTTCGTTCAGCACCCTTTTTAACTAAAAACTTACGAGCGACATTTAGCAAACAAACAATGCAAGCTGCGTCACTACAAACTGATTTTTTGTCCTTAATTTCACTGGGTGGTAAAAGTGCAGTAGGTCAGCGAGGTGGTTTAAGTTTGAAAGGCGAATGGGTTTGGCGATGGAAAGACCATATCGACCAAAAATTTATGGCCTTGTTTACTAAAAACCTACCTGCGATGCCTTCAATGGATAACGAACCAATGCATTGTGGTGGTTGCGGGAGTAAAATTGGACCTGAGCTACTCAGCGATACACTAAGAGAACTCAGTATTTTTCCTAATAAAAACTTTGCTACTGATTTAACACAAGCAGAAGATGCTTCCGTTGCTGAAGTCATTAACAATACGTCGTTATTACAAAGCATTGATGGCTTTCGCGCCTTTACTGAGGATTATTATAGATTAGGTATTGCGGCTACACATCATGCCGTCAACGATCTATACGCTATGGGTTTACAACCGTCCAGCGCTCAAGTATGGGCAAATTTAAAGTTTGAACACCCGAGGTTAACCAAACGAGACTTCAAGCGTTTGATGCAGGGGATCACTGAAACTTTACTCCACCACGAAACCACCTTAATCGGTGGGCACAGCACCGAAGGTGCAGAAACACACTTAGCGTTAGTGGTTAATGGATCGGGTGAGTCATGTTGGCCCAAAAATGCCCTTCAAGAAGGTGATTGGTTACTTTTAAATAAACCTCTGGGAACCGGTATTATACTTGCGGCGGATGCCCAAGGGACAGCGACAACTAGCAGTATTGATGTATTATGGAGTAACTTGCTGCAATCTAATAGACCGTTTTTCTTAGCGCTAAATAATAAAAAAGTACATGCTGCAACTGATGTTACTGGCTTTGGACTTATTGGACATCTGCTAGAAATGGTCAAAGAAACACAGTATTCTATAAAAATCACAACCAGCGATGTTCCGCTGATGAGTGGTGCACTGGAATTAAGTCGACAAGGAGTTGAATCGACGTTAATGCCACAATTAATACCGATGCTAGAGCAATGTGATACCAGTAATATAGAACTTGCAAATCTCAAGTGTCTACTCGATCCTCAAACGAATGGTGGCTTAATCGTTTCTGTTTCTGCCGATGTTGGTCGTCAAATTATGAATGAAACTAACGCGGTTAAGATTGGCGAAGTTTGTAGGGCACAAAGTGATGCAAAAATATTATTACTAGGCTGAACTATTAATTTCAATTTAAATACTAGTGATGCAAAAAAATCACAAGAGAAGTCGACTGGCATGGGGCATTGTGTCATCACGTGGTAAACTTATTTGTTGTCACTCATTTTCAAAAAGTCCTGAGTCAATAATGTTATGAAGTACTCAGTACACCTAGTATACCTAGTATACATGCTCTCGAAAAACCAAAAGGTTGATGCACAGTTGGTGGGTCTCAGCAGACATTAAGATTATAAAAGTATTACTGGATTTAAGGTTTAAAACTTAAGATATTTGTGACCTGAATAAATGTAATCACTTATCTTGCCTCACCTCATAAAATTATTATATCTCACACTTTTATTCCTTAGTTTGATCACTTTTTCTAATGCGTCACACTTCAATCTTAGAAAAGCTATCAATGCGGATTATAGGAGCAGATGGAAGTATGCAAAGTGATATTTTTTAGCACCTTGTTTAGCACCTTGGAAACCTGACATCACCTTTGCACAGCATATTGATCTTTTGGACTTGAGACAGGCAAGTTAAAAAAATTGTTACGGCATTACAAATTATAACCTCAAAACAGCATGATCTAGAAAGGCTCAGAATAAAGATGGCAAGTGCGTTTAATAGTGAGTTAAAACATAATGTAAAATCTGATAAAGCCCACTTAGAACTCACAGTGCGTTATTCTCACTTTTATACAAAAGCCAAACTCTTAGAGGTTGTTTCACATGTTGCAGAAAGTACGGGTATAGCAAGATAACAAGCATTATTTGTGAATAGATGCAGATGATTCCGTTCCACTTGCGTCAGAAACAACGGTTATCACTTTGACAAAATCAATGCCGAGAAAGTAGGGCAATAATATTTGTTAGTGATGCAAATCTATTCTGCAGTGGCAACTTTGATCACATCACCGTTATTAGGTAGCTAATAACGCTTGAGAAAGAATAAGTCCTATTAGCGAAAAAAAGTAGACTAGGTAATGAAAAAAACAGCCAATACTTCAATTAGAGGCCGTTTCGATTAATGGTGATGTTGTCGCGTTCGGTTAATATTGAATCGTTTCTCAAACACTCAAGAAAGCTAAATATTATCGCCCCTACTACATAGGCAAACACCGGCGTCAACAACATGATAAATAAAGATATTTGATTAAACATCAACAATTCCTTATTCAGCTTGTATTTTTGTCGCCCCTTCACTTTTTAATTCAAAATCGGTAATAGAAACTTTAGCCGTATAATTTTTTTCTTCATTAAAACTGACATTGTTGGCAACTGTCAATACAGCCGAGCGCAGGTTATTTTGAATTTCTTGTTGTGCAACTTCCATCGCTTGATTAACCATAATGCTTACATATTTTTCTAATGAAACGTCTTCGGCATGTGCCGTAGAAGCAAAAATTAAAGTAGAAGCCAGTGCAACAGCAGCAATTTTAGATTTAGTAAACATGATATTTTCCTTTGGTGTTGTAAGTGATAACCGTTTATTAAGTGGTGTAACAATTATTGTTTAAGTCGCAGTATCCTTTGCGATAGTTGTGCCAATCATGGAATTAATTTTATCTATATGATTTGTATATATTTTTATTTTTACTTGGGCGTTACACGTGTGAACAAGTATTGTTCGCCCTTAAAATTTGGTTAAATTTACCACTATTTTAGTAAATTTAACCAATCATCTCAGATTGAAATTGTTTAGCTTTTGATTGTGCTTCAAGTAACACATCTAAAGCATCTGTTAACAGTTCGACACCTGCATCGGCTTTTGTACCGTTCTGACTCAAATATCTACGCCAAATGCGTCCACCTGGCTGGCCTTGAAACAAACCCAGCATATGCCTAGCGATGCTCCACGGTCTGACGCCACGAGCAATCTGCTGTTCGACATAAGGTAACATTGCCATCACCACTTCAGCACGAGTCATACTGACAGAGTTATCTTGATAAAAGCGTTTGTCGACTTCAGCTAAAATGTAAGGGTTACTATAGACTTCACGGCCTATCATTACGCCATCCAAGTGATTAAGGTGAAGTTGCACATCATCTAGGTTTTTCACACCACCATTTAAGCTGATATGTAAATCTGAAAACTGCTGTTTTAATTGATAGACGCGATTATACATTAATGGTGGTACGTCACGATTTTGTTTTGGACTCAACCCTTTTAACCAAGCTTTACGCGCGTGCACAATGAAGGTGTCACATCCAGACGCAGCCACTACATCAATAAAACGTGTTAAATCTTCATATTCATCCATATCGTCAATACCAATTCGCGACTTTACTGTGACGGGAATATCGACTTCTGCCCGCATACTCTTAATACATGCAGCTACAGTTTCAGGCTCAGCCATTAAACACGCACCAAACCTGCCATTTTGTACACGGTCAGAAGGACAACCTACATTGATGTTCACTTCATCATAACCGAGTTTTTGCGCCTCGCTAGCACAGTGCGCCATATCAGAAGGGTTAGAACCACCCAGTTGCAATGCGACTGGGTGTTCTTCTTGGTTAAACCCAAGATAATCGCCTTTACCAAAAATAATCGCTCCAGTGGTAACCATTTCGGTATACAAAAGTGAATGTTGTGAAATTTTTCGGAGAAAGTACCGACAGTGTTTATCGGTCCAATCCAGCATTGGCGCAACAGATATGGTTCGAGAAATACTGCGATTGATAGGTCCACTCATATATTGACTCGCCAATGTGAAATTTAGGGCGCGCATTCTAGCTGATTTCGTACCCTAGCACTAGTAGCTCTTACATAACTCGAAGTCAGATTATTCAGTCAACTGACTGACAAAATAAATTCTAAGTAGGTGTAACTGGTCGTAACTTACTTGCTCACTCAGACTGTCATAAACAGGTTTTAAACGTTCATAAGAATGCTCTGCAAATGCAGCTAAAGCTGAATCGATATGGGCTTGACTAAGACCCGATTGTTCGAGTAACTGTGAAGGCTGGGCAAACTTATGCCCATCTTGGGCATAGCGGTATAAGTGATTAATGATCGTGCCATTTTTCACCTTAAATTGTTCAGCCATAGAACTCACTGATTGCCCCGTTTCATAAGCACTAATAATTTCAACACTGCGGCTATTGGAGTTAATACTACTGTTATTGCTTTTACTTGTTGTCGCTTTACTGGTAGCCGACTGAGCATTAGATACTTCTTGAATATCATTTTTCTGGCAAAAGTCATTAATAAGGGCTAAGTAATGCTCTCCATACTTTTCTAGTTTGGCTTGTCCAACACCATGAATACGTAACAGGTTATCTTGAGAATGTGGAAAATAATAAGCCATCTCATTGAGTGTACGATCAGAGAAAATAGCATAAGGAGGTAGGTTTGCTTCATCTGCTAAACGTTTTCGGTCTGCTTTTAATATAGCAACTAACTGCTGGTCACCCGGTTTAGTCATGGCTTTAGATGTATGACTACTGGTAACCACAGGTTGCTGCAACAAGGCAAAAAATGGTACTTTTCCTTTCAACACGTCACCGGCTTTTTGTGTGAGTTTTAAGCTGCCAAATTGTTCATCTTGGTTGAGTAAACCCTTCTGTATCAGTTGACGCGCCAGTGTCATCCACTGCTTTTTACTGTACTCATTACCAATGTTGTATGTGGACAGTAAATTATGCTGGTTTTGTAATACTTTTTCGGCACTTGAACCACGCAACACATCGATAATATGGCTAGCGCCGAATCGCTGTTCAGTTCGATGCACACAAGATAAAAACTTCTGGGCGGGCACAGTTAAATCCGACTTTTCTTTGCTTTCACCGGTGCAGTTATCGCAGTTATTGCAATTTTCTTTTAATGACTGCTCTCCAAAATATTCTAACAATGGAGTTCGCCTGCAATCTTCAGCCTCTGCTAGGGCCAACATTTGGTTGAGGTGCATATTAGCCAAACGTTTTTCTTGTTCGTTACTCATTTGATCAATGAAAAAGCGAATTTTACCAGTATCACCGTAACCAAATAAAAGTAAACAATCTGCGTCTAAACCATCACGGCCAGCACGCCCAATTTGCTGGTAATACCCTTCAATATTTTTTGGTAAGTCATAATGCAATACATAACGAACATCAGGTTTATTGATCCCCATGCCAAATGCGATAGTCGCCACAATAATATGTACGTCATCACGAATAAAACGTTCTTGGTAATCACTACGTTTAATACTACTTAACCCTGCGTGATAAGGCAGCGCTGATAACCCATCTTGTTGCAGCTTGGTTGTGAGTTCATCTACGCCTTTGCGTGATTGGCAATAAATGATGCCTGACTGTTTTGGATATTGTTCAACAAACTTTTTACACTGTTGATAGGGGTTATCTTTAGGAATAACGCCAATAAACAAATTAGGCCGATCGAAACTTGAGATGTACTCGCTGGTGTCGGTTATATTAAGTTGGCGTTTAATGTCCTCTCGCACTCTCGGAGTTGCGGTAGCTGTTAAAGCGATACATACGGCGTTGGGGAAACATTCAATAAGTCGATTGAGCTGACGATACTCAGGTCGAAAATCATGCCCCCACTCAGAAATACAATGCGCTTCGTCGATGGCAATACAAGCCACATCACAATTTGTTAATAAATCTAAAATGTTACTTTGTAAGGCTGTTTCTGGTGCCAAAAACAACAATTTAATCTGTTGTTGTTTGATGCCGTCTAAGTTAGCTTGGTAATCGGTGTCTGATAGTGAGCTATTCAGTACACAGGCTGGGATGGCGAGTTCATTAAGTTGCCTAACTTGGTCTTGCATCAGTGATATAAGTGGCGAGATAACAATCGTTAAACCATCAAAAACCACTCCCGGAATTTGATAACATAGGGACTTACCACCACCGGTAGGCATAATAGCCAGAGTATTCTGGCGCTCTAAAATATTATTTATGATGGCTTGTTGAGACTCTCGAAACTCGTCAAAACCAAATACATTTTTGAGTATGTTTTTTGCTTGGTTGAGCACTTTTTCACGTCCTTGGTTACACATTAATTACTATCAATATGTTTGTTATTATAACCTTCTGGCGCTTCGGGATGTACTTTCCTTTTAAAATTCTTGTGCGACCATAAAATAGCAAAGAAGAACTTATACATATCAAACCTGTTTTTAGTTTAGACTTGCATATGTTTTTTATAGTGTTAATGGTTTTTTACTGCATGTTTTCGACGATTTTTTTACCATTGCTCGGTGCTATATCCTCATTAGGTTATTTTATTAATACCTTATTTTGGTTGGTGCCCATTTTAATTTGTTCATTTCTCAAATTAATACCTATTAAAATATGGCAAACATTTATGTCTTATTTACTTGATGGTTGTGCCACATTTTGGATATCAGTCAACAGCGCCAATCAAAATATATTTAGTCGCACAAAGTTTAATGTAGATGGGTTGGAAGGATTGAGCCACAAAGATTGGTATTTGGTGATATCAAACCATCAGTCTTGGGTCGATATCTTGGTGCTACAGCGTATTTTTAATCATAAGATCCCTTTTTTAAAGTTTTTCCTCAAAAAAGAACTAATTTGGGTACCTTTCATCGGTTTAGCTTGGTGGGCCTTAGATTTTCCATTTATGCATAGATACAGCAAGGCTTTATTAGCTAAAAACCCTCACTTAAAAGGTAAAGACTTAGAAAACACCCGAAAAGCATGCAAGAAATTTACAGTCAAACCTGTAAGCATCATGAATTTTGTCGAGGGAACACGACTAACTGAGCAAAAACGGGCACGCCAAGGGTCAAAGTTTCAACACTTACTTAAACCTAAAGCTGGCGGTATGGCTTTTGTTCTAGGTGCCATGGGTGAACAGCTACATAAATTACTTGATGTCACAATACACTACCCAGAAGGCACTCCTACCTATTGGGAGTTTGTCTGCGGAAAAGTTAAAAGAGTACAAGTTCAGATTAAAGTATTATCAATTCAAGAATTGCTAAGTAGTGATATTTACGGGGACGACTACTTTGACGACCATACTCAAAGAGTCAAATTTCAACGCTGGCTAACAGATTTATGGGAACAAAAAGACCAAGATTTACAGATGCTTTTGTCGAAGAAATCACAAGATGTTTAGTATATTCTCAGGTCTTATTGTTTTTCCTATACACTTGACGTTACAAATGATGAGCTTGGCCTTTTGGGCTCTATGTATCACTTCACTTGGTTTAATAAAGCTTGTACTGCCTTTTTCTTTTGTCACTAAACCACTTAACGTTATACTAAATTCGATGATGTGTGCATTTGGGTTTTGTAGTGTGACATTAATCAAGTGTATGAACAAAGTGGAACTAGACTATGTAATTGAAGGTGAGCTGAGTAAGAAAGAATGGTATTTGATTGTAGCTAATCACCTAAGTTGGTTAGATATTATTTTGTTAACCGATTTTTCTGTCGGTAAGATCCCTGCGCCAAAGTTTTTTCTTAAGAAGGAATTAATATGGTTGCCCTTTGTAGGACTTGGCGCATGGGCACTAGATATGCCATTTATGCAACGGTATAACAAAGCATTTTTATTGAAAAATCCACACCTAGAAGGTAAAGACATAGAGACCACTAAAAAGTCTTGTGAAAAATTTCGCCAGTTGCCCACCACAGTCATCAATTTTGTCGAAGGCAATCGCTTCACTCCAGAAAAACAAAAACTGAGACAAAGCCCATTTGAAAACCTCTTACCTCCAAAAGCAGGTGGTATTGCGTTTACTCTCGCTACTATGGGTGAATTATTCACGAGTGTCTTAGATATCACGATAATGTATCCTGATACCCAAGGCAGCCCTATGATCTCAATGTTAAGTGGTCGTCTCAATAAAGTTGTTATGCGGATTAATGTGCACCCGGTTACCGATGAAATTGTTGGTGATTATTTTAACGATGACGAGTTTAAACAAGGTTTTCAGAGTTGGTTAAACTCAGTTTGGCAAAACAAAGATAAACTCATCACCCATTTAAAAGAGACAGGCTAAATGCAACAAGGACTTAACCTTACGGATCATATTTTATCACTATTAGAGCATCTAGGTATTCAGGCCACCCCAACAGGTTGGATATTTCAAGTGGTTGCCTTGCTCGGTATTTTACTATTCGCTTGGCTGACTAATTGGATAACAAAAAGCATCCTCAACAGTCGCATTCGAAAACTAGTCAGCAAGAGCAAAAATAAGTTTGACGACGAATTACATCAACACGGTTTTTTCAAACGTATCGGGCATATTGCTCCAGCTGTTGTTATCTATTCACTCAGCCAAGTACTCATTGAAAATTCTGCGCTTTTAGCGTTCTTACAGAAATCTGCGGTTATTTATGTGCTTATTTCTGCGGTAATGGCATTGAGTGCCTTGCTGAATACCGTAGAAGACACATACAACGCGTCAAATTTAGCTAAAAAAGCGCCGATTACTGGCTTCATTCAAGTGGCTAAATTGTTTGTGGTAATTATCGCGGGTTTGTTGATCATTTCTAATTTAATGGACAAATCGCCATTATTATTACTTTCAGGTTTAGGCGCAGTCACTGCAATACTTTTGTTATTATTCCGAGATACCATTTTAGGTTTTGTTGCCGGTATCCAAATCGCAGCAAATCGTATGGTTAATACCGGTGACTGGATTGAAATGCCTAAATATGACGCAGATGGCGACGTATTACAGGTAGGTTTAACAACAGTTAAAGTACAAAATTGGGATAAGACAATTTCTACAATCCCCACTTATGCTCTTATCTCGGAGCCTGTCAAGAATTGGCGTGGGATGACTGAAAGTGGTGGACGTCGTATTAAGCGTTCACTGAATATCGATATTCAAAGCATTTGTTTTTGTGACCAGGAGATGCTGGATGAATTTACAAAAATTCGCTATATAAAACGGCATATTCAAATAAAACTTGAGAAGCTGCAGCGTTTTCATAGTGAACAACAAATCGACACAACTGATTTAGTTAATAGCCGCAGATTGACTAATATAGGTACATTACGCGCCTATGTTCGAGCTTATTTAGAAAATCACCCTGACATTAACCAAGATATGACCCTGATGGTCCGACAAAGACCACCGACAGAACATGGTCTTCCACTGGAAATTTATTGTTTTTGTGCCGACAAGGACTGGGTTAACTTTGAAGGGGTCCAAAGCGATATATTTGACCACTTGCTGGCTATATTGCCGGCGTTCAAACTAAGAGCCTACCAACGTGTTAGTGATAGACCCTAAATAAAAGGTTGTGGCCTATACTGAATCAGGCCAACTAATTTTAAACGTTAGTTAACGCATAAACAAACACTGCAAACAAACCGAAAGCAGACGCACCAAAAAAGCCGTATTCAATCTTAGACTGCATAACGTTAACACCCTCTGGTGTGGGTAAAAGGCTCATAATGATGCTGCTAATACCTAAAACAAAAGTGATCAATGTAAAACCAAATAAAATGGGTTCGTACCAATTGCTCATCAGCCAATTCCTATGTATTTTAAACGACAACTATTATGCACCAAAAATACAGGATGCTAAAAGACATAAAAGTAAAAAGGTATATGCGTGTTTATCAATCGCCTGTCGGCCTAATGGCCAAACTGCTCACTTATTGGTCTTGTTCACTATTTGATCTGTAATATTTTCCTAATCTAAACACAAATAAAAGTTATCTTGTTGTTTTTTATTGTTTTTATATTTATGGCCTAGACTTTGCTCAATGCAGGCAGTGCAGATAATAAATTACCATTAATAAGTCAGGAGAATTTTATGCGATCTACATTACTCGTTGGAGCTTTAGTTTGTTGTTCACTACCAGTCTTGGCCTTAGATTCTAATAATAAATGTAACGTTGAACTCAATGGCAACATGCAGTTAGAAGACAATGTATTGACAGTCGTATTAGATAACAATACCGATATGACCATTGATCAAGATAAAATATTGTATGTTGATGGCATTGCCTTGACGCTGGATACCAAACAACAAGGCTGGGTAGATAACTATTATGACGGTATTAATCAAGCGGTGCCGCAGGCTGCATCAATAGCAACAGATGCCGTCGCACTAGCAAGTATTGCAATGCATGAGGTATTTACCGAATTATTAGGCTCAGATAGCACTGAGCTTGCAGATTTATCAGAAAATTTACGCAACCTTGATCAGCAAATTCAATACAACTTTTATGCAGATAATGGTGACATTCGGTTAGATTCTAGTTCTTTTGAAAACGGTACATTTTTTGGTAAACAATGGGAGTCACAGTTTGAGAAAGCGATCAAAAACTTGGCCACCGAATCAATGGGCCATTTAATGGTAGCCATAGGCACACAGCTTATTTTTAGTGGCGAAGATATGCATGAATTTGAAAAAAAAATGGATCGTTTTGGCGAACAGATGGAACTAAAAGTGAAATATCAAGCCACAGCGTTAGAGAAAAAAGCAGGCGTTTTTTGCGCAACCCTAGCTCAAGTAGATTTTGCTGAAACACAATTAAAGCGGATTAAACACCTAGCAGACTTAGATGTTATTCAAGTGCAAGACCAGCCTGATAGGATGTGATACCGTTTCAAAAAATATCTTCTTGGAATATGTAAATGCAAATAGCAGTGATTGGTTGTGGTTGGTTGGGGATGCCTCTCGCAATTAGTTTACAAAAAAGTGGCCATGATATTGTGGCCACGTGTCGCAGTGAACAAAAAGCCGAGGAGTTAACAAAATTAGGCTTTGATACTCAAAAGTATCAGTTGGGTGACGAGTTGTCACATGACCACTTTAACAAACTATTTGCATCTAAGGTGCTGGTGTTAAACATTCCTGTAGGACGAACAACCCCCACCACAGAAAATTTTGCGAAACACATGCAAGTACTACTAAAACATGCTGCAGACAAACAAATACAAAACCTTATTTTCATTAGTACCACGTCGGTTTATGGTGATAAGAGCGGTGTAGTGACTGAGCAAAGCCCAACACTTGCACAAACTCCGTCAGGGCGAATCAATTTAGCGGTTGAAGTGTTAGCAAAACAGTATTTTGCTTGTCGTAGTACCGTTATTCGACCTGCTGGTTTGGTAGGCAAAGACCGTCATCCTACTCACTATCTAGCTGGTAAAACAGGTTTACTTAACCCCGATAATAGGGTCAATTTAGTGCATCAAGCTGATGTTATTTGTGCAATTAAAACGGTCATCGAACAAGATATCTGGGGACAGACCTTGCACTTAAGTGCCTTAGAACATCCCACTCGTGCCGAATATTATACCTGGGCAGCAGGCAAGCTTAGCCTCTGTGCACCTAAGTTTGTTAAAGGTGAAGGTGTTGCCTTAGGTAAACAAATTGACGCCACTAAAAGTTTGCAGTTATTAGGTTTATCGCTTAAATATCCCAGCCCGTTCGATATGATTGAGCTGTGACACGCGAGCTACTACCCATTTTTTTTAGGGGCGCTTGAATTAAAAGCGCTTAACCTATCAATGCAGTACCGAAATATTTAAGCGCGACCGTATTAGCAAAAATTATCGCTAGGAAAATTGGAATAAACGTCCTCAGAGCAAAATTCACATAGCGCTCCAGAAAACTATTTTTAAAGTCAGGGGCACCTTTATCTAATTCATTATTGAAAGCCTGCGTTTTCCATTTGTAGCTGACAAACAAGCAAATCAAAAGCCCATTTAAAGGCAAAATAGTTTCATAAAACACGTCATAAACCAAATCAAAGAAAGATTTAGGTTTATCCACCCCTCCATAGCTGATGAAAGAGGTGAAAAAATCAAAAAGTCCGAATGAAAATGCGCACATGAGTGCAAAAACCACCAGTAAACTGCCACAAATTAATAACGAACTTTTACGCTGTATATTTTTTTCACTCATTAACGCAGCCACCGGTACTTCAAATATAGACACTAATGACGTGATGGCAGCAAAAAACACTAATAAAAAGAAGATGCTTGCCACAGCACTGGCCCCTATATATCCCAAGGTATCTTGTAATGCTAAAAATATTTGCGGTAAGTACGAGAAAATCATCGATATTGACGATTCACTGAGATCACTTGGGTTCACCGAAGGATTAAAAGAAAATATTGCTGGCAGGATCATAAGACCCGCCGTAAAAGCAACCGCTGTATCTGTTAAGCCAACTAGTATTGCCGAGGTTGGTAAATTAGACCGTTTGTCAATATAACTACCATAAGTGATCATTATCCCCATACCTAGTGACAACGAGAAAAAGGCTTGTGAAAGTGCACTATTAATGACGCTAGCACTTATTTTATCAAAATCAGGAACGAGGTAAAACTTTAAACCTGCCATAGCATTTTCACGAGTTAACACAAAAATAACCATACCGATCAGCATAACAAAAAGCGCCGGCATAAGAATCTTTGCGGCTTTTTCAATTCCCTGTTTAACCCCGCCTTGCAAAATTAAATATACAATAGCAAGAACACCAGCCATATAAAAAAACAGGCTGTTTCCTGTAATGAAATGATTAAAAGTGGCAGGGTCAGCGAGTACATCGAGGTTACCGATACTTGATTCAACCAAGTAGCCGAAAATCCATACTGTAATGACTAAGTAAAACACAGCAATCATAAAGGGGGTAATAATGGATAACCAACCGGCGAGGCGCCAACCTTTATTGCCACCGGATAGTGACGTTAGCGCGCCTAATGGGTCTTTTTGACTGGCTCTACCCAATGTCATTTCTGCAATCATAACGGGTAAACAAATTGCTACCACAAATATGGCATACATTAGCAGAAATGCCCCACCACCGTTTTTAGCGGCACCTACAGGGAAACCCACTAAATTACCAATTCCTACAGCTGACCCAGCTGCAGCTAGAATAAAACCTAAACGTGAACCGAATTGCTCGCGAGGTGCGCCCATAACCTATCCCTAATTATTTTTATAATTTGAATAGATATTACCAGTAGAGTTTCAGAAAGTCTTTTTTGTTAGCAATACAACGCTACGAAAACTAAGGCTTATGTTTACAATCAATTACCAAGGAATAACATTGCCTTGCCAATCGATATAATGGGGCCCGTCTTCTGGGGTTAGGTTAGGGATGATTTGGAGTAATTGAGTGACAGTAAAGTCGGTGCTAAATAATTTACCCGACGGGACCTTCGACTGAAACGGCTTAGACAATTCAGTTTCAACTGTTCCAGGATGGTAGCTTATTAGCGTGATGTTCTTAGCTCTTCTCTGACATTCTATTTGCGCACATTTTATCAGCATATTAAGCGCAGACTTACTAGCACGATAGCCATACCAGCCGCCTAGGCTGTTATCACTTATACTGCCAACTCTCGCACTAAAAAACACTAGTTTCGAGGGTTCAGGACCTTTTAACAGTTTTTCTACGTTTTTTAACCAAATAGCAGGTAATATTGCGTTAGTCGTTAAATAAAAACTCAGCTGCTCTTTCTGAATATCTTCCAGACGCTTTTCGGGCATAAATTTTTGATTATCATCACCAGTCGAGTGTAATGCACCTATGCAACACACCACTAGGCTAAATTGGCCACCTATTTGCTTAAGCTGTTGGCAATATTCTGCGACCAAATCTTCACTCTCAGAATCAAGGCTATAATATTGCACCCCTTCAAGTGGTGATGCTGGTAGGTTCCGAGATACTGCATACACGTGTTCGTATTTGCCTGATTCATGTAACTGCTTTACCAACGTTTTTCCGATACCGCCTGAAGCACCAATAACTAATGCATTACCTTTAAACATCAACTTTTTCACCTTTATTTTCGCAAGGGACACATCGCTTTTTCCCGGTTACAAGATAAGAGATTCTGTGACGATACTTAGCAAAAATGTTGTACGCTATATCAGCAAACCAACTAATTACTGGCCATCTTAAAGGCGCATATACCCAGCCTTTACCTACTAATTTCCAAGCTAAATAAGTTACGTCTAATCCAGTTATCATAGTACCGTCAGCCAAGTAGCCGTGAATACGGGCGTCTAGTGCTTGCCAGTCTAGATGGGGATAATCTACAAAAAACGAAGCTTCTTGAATGTCTACAAACTTAATGTTTTTTTGTTTATCTAGCTGCTTTAATTTGTTCATTTCTATAGAACATAGAGGACAATAACCATCAAAAAATATTGTTAAAGATGAATTTTGCATAATTAATTAATACACTCATTTGAATTATAGAATATTTACGTCAGTAGACGCTTAGTGGATTACATTCACTAAGCGTTATTTCACTAGTAACCTTTGCAACATACTTTAAAGTCCTATTCAACACCAATTTGACAAAAATTGTGCACTTCTTTTGCGCTAATTATGCGCTAATTATGCGCTAATTATGCACAACAAATTATGCACTAGTCGAACCATTCTGTTTGTATGGGCAAACTGAACAGTAATGGTGCGAACATTTGGTAATGAGTACGATTTTGAACGCACTTAACATTGTTTAAATATACCGCTTTCCATGGATCATTAATAAGCCACAATTTATCGTCTATTACCGCCACGCCTTCAATAGAGGCATTGTCCATGGCTTCGTAATCTTCACAGCCTTGGGTGCTATGTTTAATTTCAGCAAAAAAGTCGATAGGTAGTATAAGCGTATCTTTTTTGCCTGATAAATCTACCACCCATAACGCTTCATCATTTCTGGCAGCTACCAACAAAAATTCTCTACCATCAGATGTTTGGTAATAGTCCATGCCGTTAATGGGGTGGTTACCACTTTCAAAAACTGGTAACTTCAAATTATTTTTTTTCACATCTGCGAATTCATCTGATTGCCAAAACTCACTATGCATTTGTAAAGAAAAAATCCTCGCATTTTTGCTACTGTCTTTTTCAATACCCAAATATAAAGTGCGAGCTTGACCAAATGTGAGAGCTTCAATGCCATCATTAGGGAAATCGCCAATTTGCATATCGACTGTAAACCTAATAGGACGAATATGGGTTATCAACATTATTTTGTCTGCCTGCAACTCAAGTCTAACAAGCAATTTTGGAAAGCTGGTTGAACCTGAATTAAGGTATTTTTGTTGGCAAAACTCTGACATCGGTTCGGCGTATGAACCATCTTCTGTGATTACATAAAATACTCGGTCGTCGTCAGGGTCAACCGTTAACGCTTCTAGATCAGGATTATCGGTTATATAAGCGGCAAAACAATTTGATTTCAACTTTTCAGATAGGAGCATTGGAAAATCAGGGCCGCTCAACAACGCATTGTCCTTAGTAATAGTCCTGAGGCGAAGACGTTGTGAAGGATGGGCACTACGGTCACTCAAGGTCAACAACCCGCCACGCCATTTAACTAAGCCCGATGTCTGAGGGTTAAGCATCACTTTACCATCTTGCTCCATTATCCAATGCCCATTTACTCTCAAGTTTTGCTCTACTTGTGTCAATTCTGGTTCTTTTGCACAGCCCATTGATATACTGCAAATCCCTAAGATAAAAGCAAAATACGCTCTCATATGTTGTCTAGTCTCGCTGTCATAAATTATTAATTGCTAAATTATACTAACCTACTCAAAATTACGAATAAATATAAAATCTTACCATTTGGTCAATATTTAACACTCACACGTAAAAAGCACATGTGTAGCACACATTAATTAAAGTATGCTGGTAAAGCGATTTTAATCAAGGCACCCCATTAAAAGGACAATATGAACAACAACGAATTAAAAATAGGACTTTTTTATGGCTCTACAACTTGTTACACCGAAATGGCTGCTGAAAAGATTCAGGTAAAGATAAATCAGTTAACGGGTAATACTTGCGTAGAGTTATTTAATATTAAAGATGTATCGCTGACTCAAGCGCAAAGCTTTGACACATTAATTTTTGGAATTTCCACTTGGGATTTTGGCGAATTACAAGAAGACTGGGAATCGACTTGGCAAAACATTGCAGGTTTAAACTTAACTGACAAAACAGTAGCTATTTTTGGTTTAGGTGATCAGCTAGGTTATGCAGAATGGTTTCAAGATGCCGTGGGTATGTTGCACGACGAATTACTGGTACTAGGTTGTGATCTTATTGGTTACTGGCCAAACAAAGGATATGAATTTATCGCTTCAAAGGCGCTCACAGAAGATAAAGGTTTTTTTGTGGGTTTGAGTCTTGATGATGAAAATCAATATGATTTAACTGATGAACGTATCAACAATTGGTGTAACCAATTAATAGCCGAAATAGACATGTTGTAGTCATCACCTTGCCAACACCGGACTCCCGAATTCACAAGCCTTACTATCGTAACGGTCCTTCTCATCGAGATGGAGCCGATGTTAGTTTTCAGGATATTGTTAAAATATTTGGCTTCCGAACTGCCACAATTGGTAAATGGGTAACAGCTGAAGAGCAACAAATTGCCGCGAATCTATTTTTTGATGCCTTGTGTGATTTAATGGATATTTTAAAAGTCCCAGAAGCAGTAATCTCACTCAATGGGAGTCTATCCATAGCTTTTGGTAGCGGCGGGAGAAAACATAGTAGCGCTCACTATGAGTCAAATACCAAAAAATTAGCACTAGCTAAAAATGCTGGGGGTGGCGCACTTGCTCACGAATGGTTTCATGCATTCGATCACTACATCTGCGATAAATTATTCGTTCAAGCATCCCATGAGCAATTTGCTTCTGAATGTTGGTTACAAGACAAACCACAAATATCACACCAACTGAATGCCAAACTTAGCCAATGTTTTGAGAGTATATTTTTAGGTGCAGATAAAAGCCAGCCTAATGAGTATGTCAAGCGTAGTGCCCAAGCAGATAAGTTATTAAAAACATTTTATTATGCACGCCCACAAGAATTGGGTGCGCGAGCATTCGAGGCATGCATTCAGGATCACTTCACCAAGAATGCATTTCTGGTTCAAGGCACTAAACAAAGTCCAGAAGCAAAAATGGGAATTTACCCTACCCAGAATCTCAGAGCGACGATGTCAGAAAACATATTGAATTATTTTTATCATTTGGGACGAGCAATAAAAAATGAGTAACTTAATGACTATATATCGCAATCTATACAGATCGGATTTTTAAAGTTTACATTGATGCGTAGTTGTTCAATAACACCCTTGGCAGTACCTACAAAATAACATTGCAGCATATTGATTGTTAATTCGTAGCCTATACCCCGATAAAATTTAACTTAGACTCTCGAAGCCGTAATATTTTATTCAATAGTATTAACCATTACGACAATGCCTTTAACATAATACGAATATTTAGTTTCTCTTAGCCATACCTTAATCAGGTAAAGGAATTGCTTTCATTTTACAATATTGATGGCAGTCTAACTTAAAAAAACAACAACAAAACCCGATACCAGAGCCAATCGATAACCCAACACATAGCGTTAAATAATGTGTTAAATAATGTTTTGATTTAAAAGTATATTTTTGTGGGCTCTCGTTCTATTAAGATACGGTTATGAAACTCTGGTCACCGGCATTAAAAATTTATTTAAGTGATAAACTCCTCTATTTTTATATATAAAATTTATGTACGGCAAAAGATGTTGAAATATATTTAATATCTTTTAATGCTTTACACAGTCAACTTAGACCAAAGTAATGCGGCTTAAAAAAGTCACTTGAATATTTTTTAGGGCAACAAATTTTAAAACCTACTGGATTATTTTTTACATTTGGGGCACGCTAGTGGAAATGCAATAACTTTAAATAAGAGCCATTTGTTAATAGTATGATAATTAATAGATGCTCTGAAGCTCAACTACCTCTATAATAGGTAGTCTTGTTTTAACCCAATTGGCGATTTATACCGATGAAAAGAAAAAAGCACGGCAGTTCTGATGATGACGCTGCAATTGATATGACTCCCATGTTGGACATAGTGTTCATCATGCTTATCTTCTTTATTGTAACCACTTCTTTTGTGAAAGAAAAAGGTTTGGAAGTTAATCGTCCTAAAGATTCTAAAACACCCCCACCGCCAACGAATGTAAAGTCTTTGTCAATTCGAGTGAATGAAGACGGTACTATCGTCGTTAATGGCCGTGAAGTAGATATACGCCGAGTTGAAGCGAATATACAAAGCTTTTTGGCTGAAAATAATCAAGATTCTGCGGCAGTTCAAGCCCATCCAAAAGCCAAACACGGTGATGTAACTGAAGTTATCAACGAAGTGAAAAGAGCTGGTATTTCGAATGTATCAGTATTAGTTGGTAAGTAAAGTTTAAATTAAAGCAAATGAAAAATGCCGCTATTCAATGAATAGCGGCATTTTTGTTAGTGTCCAAATCGATCTTAAACCATTATTCTAGATCTAATGGTTCTGGCGATAAGATAATACCAGTACTGTCAGCGTATAAGTGGTCTTCTGGTAAAAATGTTACGCCACCAAAGTTAACTGCCACGTCAATTTCACCAGTTTCTTGGTCATCTGCACTAACAGGAATAGAAGCAATGGCATGAATACCAATATTGATTTCTTCCAGCTCGTCTACTTCACGAACGCTGCCATAACATACTATCCCTTCCCAGCCATTATCAAATGCCAATTGAGCAGCGCTAGAATCGATTAGAGCTCTGCGCATGGAGCCACCTCCATCGATTAACAGAATTTTACCTAATCCGGGTTGTTTCAGGGTTTTTAAAACCAACCCCTTATCCTCAAAACATTTAATGGTAGTAATTTCACCGCCATATGAGGCCCGCCCTCCAAAACTAACAAACATGGGTTCAACCACGTCAACACTGTCGGCAAAGACGTCACAAAGAATAGAAGTATTATAATCCATGTTTGTTCCAAATATAGCTGAGTAGAGTCTAAGTATACTGCTAGTGCACAGCAAATCCAGCGTAAACCTATTCTGAATGGATTCACCATCGTCATTAGACCTTGGCAAAAATGTTATTTGATTTTCATTGTTCATGTATGTGATTTTTATGTTGGTAATATTTAGGCCTCATCAATGAAATTCTCAGCACAACATGCCATAGCATTTTTTTATTTTACAACTAATAGAAATTGTCGCTGGATAAAGTGTCTATCTAAAACTAGTGACAGTCGATTCACACTCATACTCGGCCTAATGCTTTGATGGTTGGAGTCCAATCATGGGGTATTATCTCTATACTCAGGGTTACTGAGTTACACGTTAGAAATTCCTATTTATGTATTACTCAAAGGAGGCTCAAAAAGGACTCAAAACGTCAGAGACATTGTCATCATATTGGTGTGCTTAATGCATATATAATGTCGAGATATAAATATAGTTTGCTTTCCAAATAAGCCACGGCTGCATTTCTGAGGTCATCTTTAAACACACATCTTTATCCTACATTAACTGCTGTTGCATATGAATGGGTAAGTTGTAACGGTTACTTTAAAGTCCTACAGGGCGTTCATTATTCCAGTGATATAGTTGCAGGCTTACCTGCGGGTATAAAGATGTCTGCTACCAGTTTGTAGGTCCTTTAATATCAACATGTGGTAAAAGTTCTTTATTCATTAAGAGTCACGTGTCATATCTTCATTGCTAGGTTTTTATCACAAGAGAATAAAAAAGAAGAGAAGAGAAGATAAAATATAATTGTTGGCCTTCACTTTCTAAGGATAAATAAACACCATCACTTTAATATGTGAATTGTTAAACTGTATGCTTGTGCCGGATCATGCAGGTCATGGTCTTAGACATCATTAAAGCGAGCTGTAAGTGACATTTTTAAGAATAGTCTAATTTTTATCTGACCCTAATATTCTCAATATTATTAATAATATTAACGTAGCTCATATACTTACATAAAATAACCATTGAGGGAGCAGTGGCACAATGTCAAAGTATTTTGTGCAGCTAGTTGACGTCAGATTACATTTTCATGTCGTAATTATTGATAACCTGCTTACAAAATGTGTAATAAATTGACATCGTATGGGCAAATCAAAGATTGCTTAAAAAACTTTTTTTAAATTAGTTATTTCATATTGCATAAAATAAACATTTTATGCACAGCAACTCTTGTTTTTATCCTCGGTAGTGACATTATTGCGTCCTATACATTAACGGGTGGTTATGATGTCAATCAGAACAAAATTGAATGCAATTGGCTTAGCTTTATTAGGGGTATTCGTACTCACTGCCTGTGGTCAAAAACGTGCTTTATATTTACCTGAAAAGCCTAGTACAAACACCACCGTACCGGACTCAAAAGTACCAGCACAGTCCGTCGAAGAAGGAAAAGATTGATATGGACTACTTTGCCTATAAAGACCATCAACTGTTTGCTGAAAACGTAGCGCTTGAAACCGTAGCTCAAACATATGGTACGCCATGTTATGTGTACTCGAAAGCCACAATTGAAAGGCATTGGCATGCGTTTGATAGAGCAGCAGGTAACCAACCACATTTAATTTGTTACGCAGTAAAGGCTAACTCTAATTTAGCAGTATTAAATGTGATGGCCAAACTAGGTTCAGGCTTTGATATTGTTTCTGGTGGTGAACTATCAAGAGTACTCAAGGCCGGTGGAGATCCTAGTAAAGTGGTGTTTTCTGGAGTGGGTAAAACACATTTTGAAATTGCCTTAGCCTTAGAACATAATATTAAGTGTTTTAATGTCGAATCACGTAGTGAGTTAACTCGTATAAACGAAGTCGCTGAACAAGTAGGTAAAAAAGCCCCTATTTCGATTCGCGTCAATCCTGATGTAGATGCAAAAACCCATCCATACATTTCTACAGGTCTTAAAGACAACAAGTTTGGTGTAGAGCGCCAACAGGCAGTTGAAATTTACCAATATGCACATAGTCTACCTTTTTTAAATGTTATCGGCATCGACTGCCATATCGGTTCTCAACTTACTGAATTAGCACCTTTTGTTGATGCTTTGAACATATTACTTAATTTAATAGATGAATTAGCCGAACAAAATATCCATATACAACATCTCGATGTAGGTGGTGGACTAGGCGTGACTTATAACGATGAAAAACCACCTCACCCAGATCAATATACTCAAGCAATCACTGAACGTTTACAGGGACGAGAAGAGCTATTATTAATATTTGAACCTGGTCGTGCAATTATGGCTAATGCTGGTGTGTTATTAACCAAAGTTGAGTTTTTAAAACAAGGAGCAGAGAAAAATTTTGCGATAGTTGACGCGGCTATGAATGATCTTATACGCCCAGCACTTTACTCAGCATGGCAGAATATTATTCCAGTAAACGCTAAGCTTGAAAGAGCCAAAGCTGTCTATGACGTAGTTGGACCTATCTGTGAAACTGGCGATTTTCTTGGAAAAGACCGTGAGTTGACTATTGCACCCAACGACTATCTTGCAGTTCGCAGTGCTGGTGCATATGGTTTTGCTATGGCGTCTAACTACAATAGTCGATGCAAGGCCTCAGAAGTTCTAATTGATGGTGATAACATGCATTTAGTCAGAGAGCGCGAAAAAATAGAGCAGTTGTTTGAAAGTGAGCACATACCAACATAAAAAGACGTTATTATTTATATTCATAATTTTTTTTTACATTGTGACTATTTAGCCTGTATCTTGTTAAAGACATAGTCAGTCTTTCACTGAAGTGATATAACTAATTCTATCTCCAATACGTATTTAATCTCGCGTATTGATAACAATTTTAGCTAAGTAGTCGCAATGCAAGTTCAGTTTTCAAAGATGCATGGTCTGGGAAATGATTTTGTTGTTATTGATAACGTAACGCAAAACGTATTTTTTTCCAAAGAGAAGATCCAACAACTATCAGACAGAAATTTTGGTATAGGATTTGACCAACTTTTGATGGTTGAACCTCCTTACGATCCAGAACAAGATTTTCATTACAGAATATTTAACGCAGATGGTTCTGAGGTTTCTCAATGTGGAAATGGTGCTCGCTGTTTCGCTCGCTTTGTTAAAATGAAAGGCCTAACTAACCGTAACAAAATCGTCGTTAGCACTAAAGCAGGTCGCATGGTTCTCTACCTTGAGAAAGATGGACAAGTCACAGTCAATATGGGCGTTCCCGAATTTGAACCGAACTTAGTGCCAATCAAAGCAAATAAGCGTGAAAAAGTATATATATTGAGAGCACAGGAACACACCTTTTTTTGTGGTGCTGTTTCTATGGGTAATCCACACTGTGTACTGTTAGTCGACGATGTAGAAACTGCAGATGTTGAATCTATGGGCCCTTTGCTTGAGAAACACGAACGTTTTATCGAAGGTGCAAATGTTGGGTTCATGCAAATTATTAACCACAGCCACATAAAGCTTCGAGTTTTCGAAAGAGGTGTAGGTGAAACATTAGCTTGTGGCAGCGGAGCATGTGCAGCGGTTGCTGTGGGACAATTACAAAATAGATTAAGTAAAGATGTAAGAGTTGATTTGCGAGGTGGTAGTTTAAAAATACGTTGGCAAGGCAATGACAATGTTTTAAAGATGACCGGCGCAGCTGAGCATATTTTTGATGGATACATTAACCTTTGAGTAAAGAGTTGCAAAATAAAATGGATATAGTGACTGCATATGAATCTGAGAATCTAATTGACGCTGAACAAGTAGCTGCCTACCTACTCGAAAATCCTGATTTTTTCACAAAATTTCCACAGGTTATTGAACAAATTAGTATCCCTCATATACACAAAGGCAGCGTATCTTTGATGGAGCTGCAAAGTGAGCAGCTGCGAAAAAAGGTCAGAAGCTTAAGCCATAAGCTGAATCAATTAATTAATATTGCCAAACAAAATGAAGCTATCTATCGTGTGTATGCAGATTTGAATTTACGCATTTTAAAATGTACCAACCTTGCTGATCTCGTCTTTATTTTGGAAGAGGTTATCCAAGAAAACCTGCAGTTAGCATCCGTCACATTAAAACCTTTCAAAGGTGCCCATGCTTTGCCCGAAATCCAGCGTCGTTTGTTTATAGAAAAGCGTTTCAAAACACAGCGGCTTTTCTTTGGACGCTTAAGCGATCATGAACGCAAATTATTGTTTGCTGATCAAGAAGCTAATTCAGTTGCTTTACTCTTGATCGGTGACCTAGACGAATTTGGGATTTTAGCAATCGGTAGCAAAGATCCGGGACACTTTAACCCGGGGATGGATACATTATTGATCACACAACTACAGCAATTTTTAGGTATTTTGCTACCTAAAATGCTGACTTATTGATTAGTGCAATGTTAAAACCAAGCCTACATACTTGGTTAGAAAAATATTTCGCATACTTAAAGTACGAAAAAAACCTAGCTCATAATTCAATAGAAAATTACCAACGGCAGCTTTTGGTATCTTTCAATCAACTTGACATAGAAAACTGGTCATTATTTACTACGTCAGATGTACGTAACCTCTTGAATGAAGCACGTAAAAACGGTTTAGGTTCTCGCTCAATTGCATTACGTTTGTCATCTATCCGTGGTTTTTGTGCATTTTTGGTTCAGCAAGGTCAGCTAGTACAAAACCCAGCGACATCAATTCAAGCACCTAAACAAGCCAAACCATTGCCAAAGCAATTGAATGTCGATGAGATGCATCAATTACTAGATATCAAAGAAGATGACCTTTTGGCTATCCGAGATAAGGCCATGATGGAACTTATGTATAGTTGTGGATTACGTTTATCAGAATTAGCTAATATTAATATCAAAAACATACAACCTGACAGGCAATTAAGAGTTATAGGTAAGGGTAATAAAGAACGTTTGTTGCCAATTGGTAAAATTGCATTCGAAGCATTAACTTTCTGGCTAAAAATAAGGCCAGAACTGTCATCTAGTGAGGAACCTGCATTATTTGTTGGGATGCGAAAAAACAGGCTCGGCACAAGGCAAATAGCGAAACGTATGAAACTGTGGGCTATTCGACAAAATCTAGAGCAATCGGTTAACCCACACAAACTTCGGCACAGTTTTGCTACACATGTTTTAGAATCAAGCTCAGACTTAAGGGCAGTGCAAGAATTACTTGGACACGCTAATTTATCTACAACCCAAGTATATACGCATCTGAACTTTCAACACCTGGCCCACGTATACGATGCCCCAAATCCTAGGGCAAAGAAGTCTAGGCCGTCTTAAAATTTAACAAGAATGTATACTTCTAAATGATTTATTATAAAAAACTTAAACCAATTCAAGCGATTACTTTCGATTTAGATGACACGTTGTACGAGAACACAAGTGTGATCGTTAAGGCAGAACATTCTCTAATCGAATTTATGCATAATCAATATCCTGTCACTAAAGATGTAAACAAAGACTTTTGGCGCTCTCAACAAAAAGCACATTTTTTAGCAAATCCATCATTAAAAAATGACATGGGTGAGTTAAGACGGCTTTCCCTCGAATCTGGTTTTTTGGCATTAGGCTTTTCAGGCGACAACTTAGGTGTGGCGATTAAACGGTGTTTCGAACATTTCTATTTTCAAAGAAGTAATTTTTCTTTACACAAAGATATTCATTCTTTATTGAAGTCATTATCAGATAGGTTACCTTTAGTTGCCATTACCAATGGTAACGTTAACCTGCAACAAATCGGACTTGACGGCTATTTTAGTGCTTGCTTTCAAGCGAGTGTTGAATTGCCGATGAAACCTAATAAAGCAATGTTTGTTGCAGCACAGGCTCACTTAAATATTCCTCCCGAAAATATTTTACATGTAGGCGATAACTTGCAAAAGGACATTTATGGTGCACTTAAAGCAGGTTATCAAACGGCTTGGTATGCTGAAGATAGAGAGATGAACATGCTTAATGAAAAAACACACGTTTTACCTCATGTGCAATTAAGTCAGTTAACCCAGCTGTTAGCAATTGTTTAAATCCGTCCATGTAATTAAAATAAAAAGAAGGCTCTAATCTTCCAATATATTTTGTTGCATCGTTTCACAAGGTTTTTGAGAGGTCGGTTTACCAACAATCTTGGCAGGAATACCGGCCACTGTCACATGTGCTGGTACATCATTGAGTACCACGCTACCCGCTCCTACTTTAGCGCCAGCACCTATAATAATATGACCTAGAATCTTAGCGCCAGCACCAATCATTACCCCTTCGCGCACCTTAGGATGGCGGTCACCTGCTTCATTACCCGTTCCACCAAGTGTCACAGATTGCATAATAGAGACATTATTCTCAATAACAGCCGTTTCGCCCACCACGATCCCAGTTGCATGATCAAACATGACCCCTTGACCTATTGTTGCTGCAGGGTGAATGTCTACCGAAAAAACTTCTGAATTTCGGCTTTGAATAAACAATGCTAAGTCTTTTCGTCCAGCCATCCAGAGTTGATTAGCTAATCTGTGGACTTGAATAGCTTGAAAACCCTTAAAATTTAGCAACACAGTTAAAAAAGAATGCACTGCGGGGTCACGCTTAAACACTGCTTGAATATCACATATTCCCGCCTCTACAATTTCAGGGTGCAACAAATAGCTTTGTTCAAACATGGTTCTTAAAGATAAAGAACCCATCACATTGTCAGCTAATTTATTCGATAAAATGAAACTTAGAGTAGTTTCAAAATTATGATGAGCCAATATGCAAGTATGCACATAACTTGATAATAGAGGTTCTCTATTCATAAGTTGCTCTGATTCTGCTTTGAGTTGCAACCAGAATTCAATACTCATTCTGTTTCCTAATATCTAGACCTAAACCAAACTTGTTAGATTATATTGGGTTAAGTTTAGTGTATTTAAATACAGTGTTACTGATATACTAAAAATATATTTTTCTAATATATTTTGTGTGTAATGGATGTATCTCGACTTCTTGACCAGTTAAACGACAAACAACGTGATGCAGTGGCAGCTCCTGCATCTGACATGCTTATTTTAGCTGGTGCAGGTAGCGGTAAAACCCGAGTTTTGGTTCATCGAATTGCATGGTTGATGGAAGTTGAAGGCATTGCACCTTATGGTATTTTGGCGGTCACTTTTACAAATAAAGCGGCTAAAGAGATGCGCGGTCGCATAGAACAATTGCAAGGTAATGCGCTAAATAGTATGTGGATCGGTACATTTCATGGCATCGCTCATCGCTTGCTGCGTGCTCATCATGCAGACGTTGGGCTACCTCAAAATTTCACTATTTTAGACTCAGATGATCAATATCGATTGGTTAGACGTGTACTTAAAAACCTTAATCTTGATGAAAAACATTGGGCTCCAAAACATGTACAGTGGTATATCAACGGTAATAAAGACGAAGGTTTACGACCACAACATATCGAAACACATGGTGATGCAACACAACAAAAAATGCGAGAAATTTATCAAACCTATCAACAAACATGCGATCGAGCTGGGTTAGTCGATTTTGCTGAATTGTTACTTAGAGCACATGAGTTATGGTTAAACAATCCTTCGGTGTTAGAGCACTATCAAAAACGCTTTAGAGGAATCTTGGTAGACGAATTTCAAGACACCAACAACATTCAATATGCTTGGTTGCGAATACTTGCCGCCCCAAGCAATAATATGATTATTGTTGGAGATGATGATCAGTCAATCTATGGCTGGCGAGGTGCAAACGTAGAGAACATACAACATTTTTTGCGAGATTTTAAGGGTGCCAAGACCATAAGACTTGAACAAAATTATCGCTCCACCGGTAATATCTTAAAAGCAGCTAACGCCGTCATAGACAATAACCAAGGTAGATTAGGCAAAAAACTGTGGACAGAAGATAGCCCTGGGGAGCTCATTTCCTTATATGCGGGCTTTAATGAGTTAGACGAAGCTCGTTTTAATATTTCACGAATAAAAGATTGGCGAGACAACGGCAATGCTTTATCTGATTGTGCGATTTTATATCGTAATAACGCTCAGTCGCGTGTTCTAGAAGAAGCATTGTTACAAGAGTCTATCGCATATCGCATATATGGTGGCCTGCGATTTTTTGAACGCCAGGAAATTCGGGATGCGTTAGGTTATTTGCGTTTAATTAATCAAACCATCGATGACGCTGCATTTGAGCGAGTTGTGAATACTCCCACTCGTGGCCTCGGCGATAAGACCCTTTCGCAAATTCGCGAACTTGCACGCGAAGCAGAATTATCCATGTGGGATGCCAGTACCAGAATACTCGCTGAAAATCGCTTGACTGGTCGTGCTTCTAATGCGCTCACCTCCTTTACTAAGTTAATTTCACAACTCACACAAGACGTTTCAGAACTTCCATTAGAGCAACAGGCTGACCATGTGATCAAACACTCCGGTTTATTTGCTATGTACAAAGCAGAGAAAAGCGAAAAAGCTCAAGCAAGAATTGAAAACTTAGAAGAATTAGTTACCGCATGTAAGCAATTTGTGGTGCCAGAAGAAGCGGAAGATATGACTCCGATGTCTGCTTTTTTAGCACACGCATCTCTGGAAGCAGGTGATAATCAAGCGGATAAACATCAAGATGCGGTTCAAATGATGACAATTCACACAGCAAAGGGCTTAGAATTTCCACTAGTCTTTATGGTGGGTGTTGAAGAGGGCATGTTCCCAAGCCAAATGAGTAATGAAGAACCCGGTAAAATAGAAGAAGAACGTCGCCTTTGTTATGTAGGTATGACAAGGGCTATGCAAAAATTATATATTACTTACGCGGAAAACAGGCGGGTATATGGCCAGGACAAGTATCATACTCCTTCACGTTTTATCAAGGAGATACCGACGGACTGTATAGAAGAAGTGCGTTTGCGAACAACTATAACTCGACCAGTTCAAAATCGATTCACCCCAGTCACTGGACACACTGCTTTTGAATCAACAGGTTTCCAATTAGGGGAAAGAGTATCCCACCCTAAATTTGCCGAGGGCACAGTGCTGAATTATGAGGGCAGTGGCGAACATGCGAGAGTACAAATTAACTTTGATGAACTGGGTAGCAAGTGGTTAGTCATGTCGTTTGCGAAATTAACAAAAGTCTAGTTTTATAGAAGGAAGTTCGAATTAATCTATTCAATTAACTTTCGATCCCTCGATATTAATCCATGTAACATAAAGTATTAATATCGAGTACAACTCATTAGCATAGACATGGTGCACAGTCCTACAAATATATAATACCTTAGTCATACTTAATAAGAATAAGAAATCAGGGCTGTTAATCGTTGATGAGTCAACAGGCAATCCATGACGGCTCTACTAAAACACCATCACTTTATGAATTTTAAAGCCTTTGATGTTCATCAGTATTTGAAATCTTTGCATAGCCAATACAGTATTAAATTGGTGATACTAAGTGAGGCTACTTCAGGTTTAGAGGGTCTTAATATTATTTTTGAACTGCTTAAAATCGACTCTAAATAAGCTCTTGTTATCGATGGCTCCTTCTCAAATGCCATAAGTAGTTTCTATGTAATATTTATTAAAAGTAGCGCAATTGAACATATCACTGATGAAACAGCAGCACGATCTTGAAGTGAAGAGTTTTTGTATGTTTTTCGAAAACAGTACTGCTATAAATATTACAAATTATGAAAGACTTCCACAACGTGATGGCGAATAAGCTTCTCACTTTTAAAAATCAGTGTTTATCTTGTACCGTTAGTATAGGTCTAACTCATAATATAAAAGAGACACGAAGGCCAAGTAAATTGAAGCCAATCGGCAACTGTATACTGCAAAAAACATTAGAAAACAGGTGCTTGATACTTAACATATGCTTGGCAAGTAATGACACCTGATCCTAAACAGTTATTCCTAAATAATACGTTTTGACTTTCGATAAACTCTCAACGAATCATAGACATAAATGAATAAGCCTGACCAAACACATACAAAAGTGATAACTCTTGTGGCATCTAGTGGCTCTTGATAATGAATGACTGCTAATAGGAACATTAGGCTTGGGCCTATGTATTGGAAAAAACCTAAAGTGGTATAGCGGATACGCCTAGCTGCTGCAGTAAAGCATAACAATGGGGCGGTGGTCACTACCCCTGCAAGCATCAATGTGATATTTAAATCAGGACTGTTGGCCAACATGTTACCACTTGATGTATCTATGATTAGCCAATACAGCAAGGCAAATGGCAACATAATACAACTTTCAATTAATAAACCAGGCATAGAATCCACAGTCACTTTTTTACGCAATAACCCGTAGATACTGAAACTTGTCGCTAATATTAAAGCTATCCATGGGAGCTGGCCATATGAAAAAATCAAAAAAGCTACACCCGCTAACGCTACAAAGACCGCTAATAACTGCAATCTAGTTAGGCTTTCTTTTAAGAAAAAGCGCGCCAGTAATACATTAAATAGAGGATTAATAAAGTATCCTAAACTGGCATCAAGCATTTTATCGTTATTCACGGCCCAGATGAATACTAGCCAGTTCATCGCTAACAATAATCCACTAATTGCTAAGGTTGCGATTATTTTTGGATCTCGAATTGCCTTAAACACTTGATTAAATTTTTTTCGGAAAATCAACAATAAACACAACACCAGCACAGACCAAACTATTCGGTGCATAACAATTTCTAGGGCAGGTACACTAGTTAGTAGCTTAAAATACATGGGTGCAATTCCCCACATTGAATAAGCAGCTAGTGCAAAAATAACACCTGTTTTTACTGATTTATCGTCCAATTATTTGACCTAGCTTTAACAGAGCTTAATATGACGTGAAGTTTGATATAAGCATTTCGCAAATGCAAACTAAAACCCAAGCAAGGTAAAGTAAATTCATGAACAAAATTTGGGAAATATTTTGGCGATTTTTATTGTTAGGCTGTATCAGTTTTGGAGGCCCTGCAGCACACATTGGATATTTCCAGCATACTTTTGTACAAAATCTGAAATGGCTATCAAATGATGCATACTCTCAATTAGTTACGTTAAGTCAAATTTTGCCAGGCCCAGGTTCAAGCCAAATTGGATTTGCAATAGGACTACAAAAAGCAGGACTGGCTGGTGGAATAGCTGCCTTTTTGGGCTTCACCTTGCCTTCATTTATACTGATGTACTGGCTTGCTGTAACTGTAAACTTGGACAACCCAGCGAATTGGTTAACTTCAGTCAGTAGTGGCCTAAAATTGTTAGCCGTTGTTATTGTGCTAGATGCAGTGATCGCCATGTTTAAAAGTTTTTGCAAAAATCGTTTATCTGTCTTAATAATGCTTCTCAGCATGTTATTTCTAGTCATCTATCAATCGTTTTATACTCAATTGTTAATCTTATTCATAGCGATGATAATCGGTGTAACCAACAGCAAAACCACACTAATCCATATCAATATAAGCCAAGCACTTAAAAAGGTAGCTTGGCCACCTGTGTTAATTTTTATCAGTCTATTTTTAATCAGTCTATGGTTGAGCCAATATGATTCTTTTGTTGGTATGTTCGCAACATTTTACAAAAACGGAAGTATAGTATTCGGTGGAGGACATGTAGTGTTACCACTATTACAGACCAGCATTGGCGATACACTCACACAACAGCAGTTTCTTCTTGGCTATGCAGCTGCTCAAGGAGTGCCTGGCCCAATGTTTACTATAGCAACATTTATGGGTGCTCAATGGATAATGAACGCGCCACTAACAGGGGCGGTTTTAGCTACATTGGCAATTTTTTTACCAGGATTTTTGTTAATATTCAGTGTCAATAATGGGTGGCAATCTTTATTCCAGCATCCCAAATTTATTGGCGCTTCAGCAGGTATCAACGCTGCGGTGGTAGGTTTTCTGATGTTGGCACTCTATAATCCAGTATTTACTAGTGCAGTCCACGGCTACTCTGATTTTGGTCTAGTTGTCATTGGGTTCATAGGCCTAAAGTTATTTAAACCGCCTATACTGCTACTAATTAGTATTTTTATTTTTCTAGGTTTTGTTTGAATACTCTTACTAAGTTGATTTTTTAGTATCCGCTGAATATTGATTACGACCTGCTTGTTTAGCTTTGAACAAATGAATGTCGGCCTTGCCAATCAAATCTATAGGGTTCACCACAGCATTTTTTTTATGGGTTGGACTAAAAGCCGAAATACCTACACTGATCGTTACCACCGGGTATGAAGCCTTTTTAGCTGATTGAATGTTTCGGTCCTGCACATTCTGGATCAACTCTTGTGCTACCTGTTTAGCCCCTTTCAAATCAGTGAAAGGTAACAAAAGGACAAATTCTTCACCTCCATATCTCGCCGCAAAATCGCGTTCTCTTCTTTTACTAGAGGCAATAATGATAGCGATAATTTTCAAGCAATTGTCACCTTCTAAATGACCAAACTCATCGTTAAATAATTTGAAATGATCAATATCAATAATCAATGCTGCAACGGAATGATTTCCCCGAACCGCCGCGTACCATTCCTTATTCAGCATAGTATCTAATTGCATTCTGTTAGCTAAGCCAGTTAAGCCATCTGTACATGATACCTGCGCAAGTTTTTTCTGTTGAGCAACCATCGTCATCAAGTTAGTAACACGGTATATTAAAATACTAGGCCGTGTTTTTTTGTCAATATAATCAACTGCTCCCATAGCTAGGCACTCCTCTTCTTCTTCAAGGCTAGGTTCTTCAGTCAAAAACATGACGGGGATGTGCGCAGTAAGTTGGCTGTTTTTAACAAATGTACACAACTCCTGACCTGAGATGATAGGTGTATTCACGACACTCAAAACCAAGTCAATATCTTTAAGCATGATACTTTGTAAAGCGGATTTGCCATCTTGAGCTATTTCAATATTAAATGCTTTAGCAAAAAGCGAGGTCAGTAAAATTACGCTCTCAACATCCTCATCAATAATAAGTAATGTGAGATGATGCTGATGAGCGGTCATGATATTTCTGCATAGTGAGGCAATTCGCTACCAACTGATTTGAGGTTTAATATAAAAGCTCCTAATGTAAGCTGGAATTTTGTACCAGTATTATCCAAAAGTAGAGCATATTGTTGTTGGTTTGACGCTCGAAACATTGTGAGGGATTTATTTCTAATAAGCATATGACATCTTAACCCGTTCCAGTCTCTACATACATTTGATTATGATTGCGGCTATTTTTAGTTTCATCTAGTAACTTGTGCTGTTACAACAAGTTATTCTCACTCGTCTAATATACGATGAGTCGGCATTAAAATTCAAAATATACCATTTAATAATTGTTGAGCAAGTGACACTATTGGTCAATATATACGACATATAAGTAATCTCAACCTGCCTATCGTGTTGAGTAAGCCATTGTTAAACCGTTGTAGAATCTTAAACTTTTGGTTGCCTAATTGCTTGTCGTTTTGAAAAAAGTTTAATTTCTAGATATTAAGGATGTTTGTGCCTGACAGTGAAATTAAGCGGCTGATGAAAATTTATTTAATAGTTAGAAAATTGATTTTAAATGTACACAATTTTTATGAAGTTATCCGATGATTCTTAATTATATTCACCTATATTTTTATAAGTATTGAATTTGATTGATTTTTTCTTTGTTAGCAAGTGAACCTCAAGATAAAAACACGTAAACTCGTGGTTTACTTATTCCTTTGAGCAGCAGTTGTCAGATCATCTAGCACAGCCTTCACATACCATTACCCAAGCACAACAAGTACTAAAACACACCTTTGGCTATGACCATTTTCGAGATGGGCAAGCACAAGTCATTACACAAGTGATGCAACAAAAGGATGTTTTAGTGCTTATGCCTACTGGTGGAGGTAAGTCTTTGTGTTATCAAATACCGGCTATGTTACTACCTGGTCTCACGATTGTTGTTTCACCCTTGATATCGTTAATGAAAGACCAAGTCGATGCACTTTTGACTTATGGCGTTAATGCAGCTTATATAAATTCAAGCCTGTCGCCACAAGATATGTTTAATGTCTACAAGGGCATGCAAGACAAAAGATATAAGCTAATTTACGTTGCACCTGAACGGCTGATGCAGCTGGATTTTATTCATCGTTTGCAAGAGCTTGCTGTCAGTCTTATAGCCGTTGATGAAGCCCATTGTGTATCACATTGGGGACATGACTTTAGAAAAGACTACAGACTACTTGGGCAATTGAAAGCCACATTCCCTCATATCCCAATTATGGGGCTGACTGCCACTGCTGATCTCGCCACCCGAGCAGATATCACCCAGCAGCTAAAGTTGCAGCAACCTTTTATCTTTAAAGGAAGTTTTGATCGTCCTAATATCCGGTATAACCAAGTCACAAAATACAAAGCAACAGACCAGGCAATAGCTTTCGTCAAACAACAAGACGGAAGCGGTATTATTTATTGTAATAGCCGCAGAAAAGTAGACGACCTTAGCGTCGCTTTAGCCAAGCACGGGGTCAATTGTGCCGGCTATCACGCTGGTCTTGAGAGTGAAATTCGTGACAAAATACAACGCGATTTTATACAAGATAAAATTGATATTATAGTAGCAACTGTCGCATTTGGTATGGGCATAGACAAATCTAACGTACGTTTTGTTGTCCATTTTGACCTGCCACGTAGTATCGAATCTTATTATCAAGAAATAGGCAGAGCAGGAAGAGACGGCATGCCTGCAGAAGCATTGTTATTATTTGATGAGAAAGATGCAGCACGAATTAGACAGTGGATATCAACGGGTGAAAATCCAGAAAGAAATAGCGTAGAGTTGCAAAAATTTGCCGCCATGGAAGCTTTTGGTGAGGCGCAAACCTGTCGCCGACAAATATTGCTTAACTATTTTGCTGAATATTCAGCGGGACACTGTGGTAACTGCGATATTTGTCTCGATCCTCCAAAAGCGTTTGATGGCACTATAGACGCGCAAAAAGTACTTTCTTGTGTGTTTCGACTAAAACAATCTGCTTCTGGTCAATATTTGATTGATGTACTTAGGGGTAAGCAGCTAAAACGTATTCTAGAACATAGCCATGATAAATTAACCACTTATGCTATCGGTAAAGACAAGTCTGATGCTTATTGGCATAACATTATTTACCAATTGATCCACCGAGGTTTTCTTAGGGTAGATATCACTCAAAATGCAGTGTTAAAACTCACCGAAGAAGCAAGGCCAATTCTGCAGCAAGCGCAGAAGTTGAGCCTCGCGGTGCCAAGACTGAGTCTTGATTTAGGTAAGAAGTCACAACTAAGCACCCCGGATTATGATCGAGCTTTGTTCGCTAAGCTCAAATATTTACGCAAAACTATTGCTGAACAGGATGACGTTCCCCCTTTTGTTGTTTTCAGCGATGCAACATTAGCCGATATGGCGGATAAATTTCCTGAATCCCAATTCGAATTCTTAGATATCCACGGTGTAGGTCAAACGAAGCTCGAACGTTATGGTGAACGTTTTATTGCTACCATTTCGAAACATATTAATAATTAAATCGTTTAAGATCTAATGTTTCGCAGGTTTACTTTTTAGGGATCTTTAGCGCATACTGATTGACCCTTTTTGAGCTGATTAAATCGATGCCTGTTAAAGCTGTTCCGCAAAAAAATTCAGACCCTAAAGTCGAAAAACTAAAGGTCCCACCTCATTCTATCGAAGCTGAGCAATCCGTCTTGGGTAGTATGCTTATTGCTCCTGATTCATGGGATAAAGTAGCAGAAATCGTGGTAGAGACAGATTTTTATAACCGTTCACATCAAATCATTTTCCGTGCAATTGTTCGTCTCTTGACTAAAAGTCATCCTATTGACTTGATTACTGTTTCTGAAGATTTAGAAGGTATGGATGAATTAGAGGCCGCTGGGGGTTTTGCTTATTTGGGTGAACTAGCCAAAAACACGCCAAGCTCAGCCAATGTGTCCGCTTATGCACAAATAATTAAAGAACGAGCGGTGATCCGTGAGTTGATTGGCGTTGCCCATGTGATTGCTGATACTGGATATAATCCTGAAGGTCGTAACAGCGGTGAAATTCTCGATATGGCCGAGAGTAAAGTTTTCGAGATTGCAGAAAAACGCACCGGTAAAGACGAAGGTCCAAAAAATGTCGAGGCGGTGTTAACGAAAACCATTGACCGTTTAGAAATATTAGTCAAAAGCAATAAGGAAGTCACAGGGGTATCCACCGGATACACTGACCTAGATAAAAAAACTAGTGGTCTGCAACCTTCAGATTTAATCATTGTTGCGGCAAGGCCCTCAATGGGCAAGACTACCTTTGCTATGAACTTATGCGAAAATGCTATGTTACTCGAAGAGAAGCCAGTACTGGTATTCAGCTTAGAAATGCCCTCTGAACAGATTATGATGAGAATGTTGGCATCGCTCAGCCGAGTCGACCAAACTAAAATTCGTACTGCTCAATTAGATGATGAAGACTGGGCAAGAATGTCTAATACTATGGCTATGTTAAAGGATAAGGATAATCTATATATTGATGATTCTTCTGGCCTGACCCCCATGGATGTTCGCACTCGAGCAAGAAAATTAGCTCGCGAAAAGGGCGGGATTAGTCTGATCATGATTGATTATTTACAATTAATGCAGGTACCTGGGTTAAGTGATAATCGTACTTTAGAAATTGCAGAGATTTCACGCTCGCTTAAATCACTGGCGAAAGAACTTGAAGTCCCTGTGGTGGCATTATCACAATTAAACCGTAGCCTTGAGCAGCGAAGTGATAAGCGTCCCATCAACTCGGACTTACGTGAATCAGGATCCATTGAGCAAGATGCTGATTTAATTATGTTTATCTATCGAGATGAAGTTTATAACGAACAAAGTACTGACCAAGGTGTAGCTGAAATTATTATCGGTAAACAGCGTAACGGTCCCATTGGAACATCGCGGTTGACATTCCAGGGCCAGTTTTCTCGCTTCGACAATTATTCTGGACCTGCGGTAGAAGATAAATACTAATGACCGCTAATTTTTAACAAAAAAAGAGATGCAGTTGCATCTCTTTTTTTTAATATAACATTTGCCTATCTTGCTACTTTTTCTCGAGTTGTGGCTTTTACTGTTACAACTGTGCGACGATTAACCATATTTGCTGCAGCAGTATTAGAATTATCTAATAATTGAGATTCACCAAGGCCTTTTGCGGTTAAACGCACCTCAGAAATACCATACTCATTAATTAACAGAGTTCGGACTGCATCTGCTCGAGCCTGTGATAACCACATATTGTAAGCATATTCACCAATAGCAGAAGAATGTCCTTCTACTACCGCGTCGGTAGATGGGAATCGACTCATGAAGTCAGAAAACTCTTGAAACTGACTGCTATCAGGGTTTCTAATCGTAGAACTATTGTTGGCAAATAAAACTTTAAGGTTTGTTGAATACTGCTCTTGAGTAAACAGGCTACAACCATCAGCATCTACTTTATCTAATATCGGCGTATCCGAGCATTTATCCTGCTCATCCAGCACGTTGTCTTGGTCTTGGTCTTGATCCTTTACCTTAACTGTAACTTGAGGCAGCTCACAACCAGATACATCCACTTTGATACCTGCAGGTGTAAACAGACATTTATCTTGCTCATCCATAACACCATCATTATCTCCGTCTCTATGAATAGCCTGAACGGTGGAACCACCAAATGCATATGCAAGACCCAGTTTGTATCCAAAATGAGTGTTACTATCGCCACTGTCTAGAGTCTGATAAGCAGCAACTTCAGTAATGATTTTTAAGCTGTTACCTAAATCCCAATGTTTACCTAAGCCAATATTAGCCATTAGATCAGTTTCATTAATTTCAGTAAATTTTAAACCACCGAAAGTATAAAACAAATCATTGGGCATAAAATATAGAGCATCAACACCAAATCGACTCCCTGACTCATCTGAAGGAGATGCATCAATATCTAATTTAGAAATTTCTAGTCTAATAGCCCATCCTGGAGTAAATTTAAATCCATACTCAGCACCTGCTCCATAACCATTGTCTAAAAAGTTAGGGAGCCCAGTCTCGGCTTTATCAGTTGAGTAATATTCAACAAAACCAGCAACCCACTTTTCATTATCTTTGTTGTGTTTTTCTGCTTGTGCGTTAGCACTTAGAGCGGCGGCTACCGCACTACAAATTAATATTTTATTCAATTTAATTCATCCTTCATCTTTATTTTAAATTTGTTTGCTACACAATTGTGTTTTAAATATATACAAGCTTTAATTAACTGCGCCACACAAGCTAGACTTTACTTCTTCAAAAATTCACAACTAAATTGACTCTTTTGCTTTAATTTGACGTTAATCCAGCCTACTTTTAATGCGTTCAAAGACTTAAGCGACGCCTAGGGTGAGGAAAAACTAGCTTGCTGAGAAAGCTACCTTTTAAATATCCCGATCTATCAAATACTCCCGTGATACTGACTACTAATGAACAACATCATACACTTGTGTTGCTTTAAAGAAACAATTTAAGCCAAATTAAAAAATTATTTTAAAAAGTGTATTCATTAAAAGACCTTTTAAAGTTTTATTTAATATCTCCCACGGATTATTTCTATTCGCACTTGTAAACCTGAAGCATTTATAAAAAAAAGGAGAGGTCATGATGTTATCTAACCGCTGAATTAAATTTGGATTAGGGGACATTATTGTCATAGTAAATTTTTTTGTTATAGGTCAAATTTATGCGAGAATGCTCATATAATTTTGGTAAGCCTATCTTCTACTATCGCTCCCTTAAGCTGAACAATTGTTTTCTCAGTCGTTAGAAACATCCAATTCATTAGGGGACTATGGCACTTGTCTATTGCGGTTTAATGTGTGAATGCTCGTATTACTTGTTGAAACACATTTCTAGGTATAGGTTGCCCGACGCATGTGAAAACGGCATCACCATTTTTTTCCCATCGACCTGGTGATTAATCGTATGATTTTTTCCTGAAACAACTACAGGAGTAGCCATACCAAAATCATATCCTTTTTGATCAAGTTCATTTTTAGCTCCTCCGCATATCATGTTGGTGATTTCTCCCACCATATCTTGTACATCGGAATCAATAGTATCTGGTTTTTCACCCAACATTTTGTCCATTATTTCTAACACTAAGCCTTCGTCAAAAGAAATAGACATAGAACCTTGAATTTTATCGCCCACCATACCTATTAAACCAGAGATATCGCCCTTAGCTTGATTATCGCTCTTCTTTTTGGGTTTACCTGGAACTAATTCAGTTTGCGCCATCGTTTGCAATACATTGATCAAGGCAGCAATAAAAGGGTTAATAAAATCTGCATTCATTAGTTTAGTTTTTCCTTCATTGAAATTGGTCTATTGGCAAATAACACATGTACCATGAGCCTCAATTGTTTGTTTTACCACACTAAATCCCACTGTTTGGGCTTGTTTATCTAACGTATCTTTTAATCCTTCAGATTGAATTTCCTTCACGTCACCACAGGTATCACAAATCAAGAATTGGACTGGATGAGTGCAATCAAAGTGATGGCAAGCGACAAATGCATTAGTGGATTCTATTTTATGTATTAGACCAAACTCTAAGAGGAAGTCTAGAGTTCTGTACACGGTTGCAGGTTTTGCACTCGACTCTGTTAGCTTGAGAGCGTCTAAGAGCTCATAGGCGCCTACAGCACTTTGTTTTTCGAGTAAAAGCGCATAAACCTTTTCCCTCAGTAAAGTGAACCTAGCACCTTTGTCTTCACAAAATTGCCTTGCTTTGTATACTTGAGCTACGATAGGTTGTTGGTCAGTATCAGTCACATTTATTCCTTCAACATAAACTCTAGATTATAGCACTAATCTATATAGGTATCTTAACCATTTATTATTAGCCTCGTACTTTTACACTAGTCATTATTAATGATGGAATACTCTTATTAAAGTATATTTTTATGTGACTTTTTACTGTGTTAAATTAAGTTAAATATTTGATTTTTGGTAACTATATGGTTGAACAAAATATATGATTGAACAGAATATATTGATAACCGCTGAAACAAGAGCTATTTGGTTAATCTTTAGTGGTGAAAAGGTTTTTCAATCCTCTGAAAGTTCAGGACTTTTGATAACTACATGGGGTGCACTCAATTTTGCTCATGCCTACCAGGAACAAATTGTTAGAATAGGTAGCCATGGTGACCTTCCTTGTTTTTTAATCGATATGGGTAACGAACATATTGAGCAAAATAATCTTAGCTTTATCAGTATGCGTGCTTTGTTAATGCAAAGTGAAACTAGTTTTTTCGGTATTGCTTCTAGAGCATGGCAGGTAGCATTATTCATGCGTACACATAGGTTTTGTGGTCAATGTGGCACCGCTATGCAGCAAATTAACTGGGAAATGGCTGTGCAGTGTTCGCGTTGTCAACATCGTTGTTATCCTAGAATTTCCCCTTGTATTATTGTGTCGATTCGTCATGAAGGAAAAATACTGCTTGCACAGGGAAAACCGCAACGATCGCGGCAAATGTTCTCGACCTTAGCAGGCTTTGTAGAAAGTGGTGAAAAACTTGAACAGGCTGTGCATAGAGAGGTTTTCGAAGAAGTAGGCATAACAGTTAAAAACCTACGCTATTTTTCTAGCCAACCTTGGCCTTTTCCACACTCATTAATGGTTGGTTTCTTAGCAGACTTTGACTCTGGGGAGATAGAAGTAGATGGCAAAGAAATACTAGAGGCATATTGGTTTGATCCGGACAAGTTACCCAATATTCCACCTAAGTTATCCATCGCCGGACAACTTATTCAGCATACTATTGAAGAGATAAAACAACAGAAAAATATAACTATACCTAGCCATTCATAAAGCAAGTTCAGCACATACCAGACCCCACGCACTGGGGTTTGAATATTTTAGTAACATACTGCCATCAACGGATTTCTTATTTATAGTTGTTTTTGCGTCGGAGTCTTAGTAGAAAAAAACTCTTAATATGCAAATTCTTGCTAAACATAGTCTAATTTATGCTTTTTTCAATGCACAAAATCGATACAATACATATCTTTGAGCCATTAGGCTTAATTTCGAGCAAGCTTATTCTAATTTGAGGAAATCAATGCAGCCATTGCAAAACGATCGATATTTACGGGCATTGTTACGCCAACCCGTTGACATTACTCCGGTATGGATGATGCGCCAAGCTGGTCGATACCTACCTGAATACAAAGCCACTAGAGCAGTGGCTGGCGATTTTATGTCGCTGTGCAAAAATGCTGAATTAGCCTGTGAAGTGACACTTCAACCACTCCGCAGATTTGATCTAGACGCTGCCATATTGTTCTCTGATATTTTGACCATCCCCGATGCTATGGGGCTAGGCCTTTATTTTGAGACGGGAGAAGGCCCAAAGTTCGAACGTCCATTAACGTGTATGGCTGATATTCAAAAATTGCCAATATTAGATCCTGAAGTAGAGCTGGGTTACGTAATGAATGCCGTTCGTACCGTTCGTAAAAACTTAAATGGTACGGTGCCTTTAATAGGTTTTTCTGGGAGTCCTTGGACGTTAGCTACTTATATGATTGAAGGAGGCTCAAGTAAGGCTTTCACTAAAATAAAAAAAATGGCTTTTAGTGAACCACAAGCCTTGCACCTTCTACTCGATAAGTTGGCTGATTCCGTTATTTTGTATCTCAACGCGCAAATTGCCGCCGGCGCTCAGTCAGTCATGGTATTTGATACATGGGGCGGTGTGTTATCAGGTCGCGATTACCAAGAATTTTCTCTGCAATATATGCACAAAATTGTCGATGGTCTTACCCGCGAAAATGATGGACGGAAAGTACCTGTCACATTGTTTACTAAAAATGCTGGTCTATGGTTAGAATCTATCGCCGCAACGGGATGTGACGCTGTAGGCTTGGATTGGACAGTGGATATGGCTGATGCAAAGGCACGAATTGGTGACAGTGTTGCATTACAAGGTAATATGGACCCATCTATGCTGTATGCACCAGCCGCACGAATTGAACAAGAAGTGCAGCTTATATTAGATGGTTTTGGGAAGGGTGATGGTCATGTGTTTAACCTTGGCCATGGCATACATTTAGATGTTCCACCGGAAAATGCCAAAATCTTTATTGATGCAGTACATAAATTGAGTAAACCTTTTCACCAATAACCAGTGATAAATACTTATTCCTTTTTAATAAAAGTGACAACTTTACCTGAGGTACACAGTTGCTGTGCCTCAACTTTACTGCAAGCTTGGTCTATCTTGAGTAACCCTATTCCAGATCCGTTTGAAAGTGTGGCTAATTTGTGAGCATTCGGCTTGCGGTGCCTAACTAGCATGTTTCGTCTCTGAGTAAACCAGTTTAGCGGCGAATATTTGCTATATAGAATACGATTAAGTCTGTCGAACCACTTTAGTAGCTTATCAGGAAACTCGTTTTTGATGCCGCTACTGGTTATCTGGGTAATATTGGGGCTGTTATGTCTGAATCTCAGGGTAATGTCATACACAAATGAATAATGCACATCACCAGACAGGATCACAAAATTTGGTGGTGTTTTACGGTTTCGAAAAATATTCAGCATCACACTTGCCGTGCCTTTATGTGCCATCCAATTTTCTGCATCTACGGTTAGTGCTCCTCCAAAAAAAGTAAAAATGCGTTGTATCGTTTCTATTAGCTTTACACCAAAAATAGGTGCAGCCGAAACCATAATTACAGCCTCTTGACCAATTAGCTCTTGCTGCAATTCACACAAGGCTTCCCAGTCCATCAAACCTGAAGGTTTACTTAAACTCGACTCAGAACGCCAACGCTGGGTTCGTGTATCCAATACCACCAGCTTAGGTGACGTTTCTAGGCAGTAGTGCCAATGTTCCCAATCAAGCAAATTTTGAACGAGCATATCATGTTGAATAACACCCTTTTCAGTAAAAAACGCACGACAAGACTCAAATAACGGTTTTAACTTATCGGGGTCATTACCCCAGCCTTGACACAACCAATATCCTACTAATGCATTGCCTACTATACGTTTGGCAAATAAGTTACCGTATACCGCATCCTCCCAACCACGGGTTAAGTTCCAGTCATCAGTAATATCATGATCATCGAAGATCATGTAGACACGTACATGGGCTAGCGCCCTCCTAACCTTGTCTAAACCGGCAACAAAATTCTCAATAATTGTTTGTTCTTCGGCAAACTTTTGCTTAAAAAGTTCGGGGATGGCCTCATCACTGATATTGACTCGTCGCCACATTTCAGGCGACCAAGTGAGAATATACATAGCCATGACTTCAGCAAGCGATATTAAGTGGTTACTGGCATTGACTGAAGTAAAAATAGGCTTACGTTTACCAGCAAAAAATTGACTGTAGGTATTGGTTGTACTTGGGTCATCCGGGAGTAATTCGGGGCGTTGATAAAAACAGTGTGTGTGTTCAAATATCTCTTTGCTATTGCTTATAGTTGACCCTTCTAGCTCTTCATGGAACAAACCCAAACTATCAATAGTTTGTTTAATCGCGACGAGAGTTGGCCCAGCAACATCATCTGTATAAACCTGATCTCCTGACATCATTAGTAGGTCAGGCGGCTCAATTTGGTCTAACAGTCCTAACTTAATTTGTTGGTCAACAATGACCAAACCATCATCACTATCATGATGAGGTTTACGACAGGAGCCATGTAACATTTGTCTAATTTGTCGGCGTATCAAAAAACTAGGATAAGCTTGACCTAAATAAAGCAAAGAAGGTATTAATTTACCTAAATAACTTTTACTGCCATCGTTGTCTAGCAAGATGATGTCGTAACTTACCCTACTCCCACATAAAATGTCTATATTGGGCTCTAACGTGAAAAAATTGACAAAGGCGTGTACCCCAACCTGAATCTGACAGTGCTGTTTGTCATCTAACTGAGCATCAAACCAAGTTATCTGTTGTTGGTGGCTGAACAACTTAACAGAAAATTTATAAGCTTTATTGGTTATCAACCAAAAGCAAACTTGCCTTGCACTAGCTCGCCGAACAATAGGCCCTGCGATTATTTTAGGTAACAATGTGAGTATATTTTCAGACAAATTAATTACGCACTCAATTATTTAAGCAAGGCATTTAGAAAAGCTGCAATTCTAACGCCGCCCATTTGCAAACGTTCTTTTACTATAGGCAAGTTTTGATATTGGTAATCCCACGATAACGTGTCGCTATCAGGATATAAATTCGCACGTAACTTTTTGCTTTCAGCTATCCACACTTTAGGATCAACTTCCATCCATTCATTCGCCTGTTGCTCAGAGATTTTGCGACTTAAGATTTTAGTCCATTCTGTGTATGACAAATTTTGCCGGTCAATCAAGCCTGAATCCCAAACGCGGTGTAAATTAGAATCTTCCCAAAAAAACTTCAATTTTACGTCGTTACCGCCCCTATCTTTTCCATTTCCAGCGTGAAAGGGTTGATGTAAGTCACCAATAATATGCACAATAAACCGCAGTGCGAGTTGTTTCTCTGCAAAGCTTGATTGTTTACTTTTTAGTTGTTTAGAAAACATTTCCAAAGCAGTCACCGCATTGCCTTCAGGTGGCGGGGCTACGTCTGAATATGTCTTACCATCAAACACATTCACATAATGCCAAGGGTTAGCAGTTTTTTTCCAAAACTCGCTAGGGTTGGCCTTCATCTCATCGGCATAAGTCGAGGCTTCTGCTAAATCTTCATTAATCAATAGCCTATCGATGGCACGCTGAGCTTCAGGTGTCAGGTATTGCTCAGCAATCGCCCCTGTTACTCTGTGTCCAACTTGTCCCCAACTTAACGCTTGAAAGCTCATCACAGCCACCAACACACCAATAATCAGTTTATTTAATTTCATTTTGAAAGCTCTTTATTAATATCTTATTTGATTCTTATTTATAATTTATGTGCGGAATGACAGGTTTATACAATTTTTACTAATTGTTGTGTCAACAATTCATGAATACCGCCAAAACTACCATTGCTCATCACCAAAATGTGGTCGCCCGGCTGTGCATAAGAAATAATAGATTTCACCAGCATATCTATATCTCTATATAACATGGCTGGCACGTTACTTTGTGCCAACAGGTCATCCATCGACCACGTTAAATTTGACGGTTCAAAGATAAACACTTGGTCGGCATTTGACCAAGAGGCGGCGAGTGTGTCCTTGTGAACACCCATTTTCATAGTATTAGAACGAGGCTCTAATACAGCCAAAATACGCTCATCGCCGACTTTAGCCCGAAGTCCATCAACAGTGGTAGCGATAGCAGTAGGATGATGGGCAAAATCATCATACAAGGTGATATCATTCACCACAGCTTTAACCTCCATACGGCGTTTTACATTAACAAACTGACCTAATGCTTCCATTGCTAAATCACTTTTAACTCCGCAATGTTTTGCAGCAGCTATTGCTATCAATGCATTATTAACGTTGTGCTCTCCCATTAAGCCCCAGCGCACTTTACCTTGCGGCTGTCCCTTAAACAAAACGTCAAACTCACTGCACTCGGGGTTACTGTTTTGTACCTGCCAATCACCACCGGTAAACTGTATTGGTGTCCAACATCCAAGGTCTAACACTTTCCTCAAGTTATTGTCTGACTTGGGTAATAACACTAAACCGTTGCTAGGTACGGTGCGAAGTAGATGATTAAACTGTTTTTGGATGTCACTTAAATCAGTAAATATATCAGCGTGGTCAAATTCCAAGTTATTCATTACTAAAGTACGAGGGTGATAGTGCACAAACTTAGAACGCTTATCAAAAAACGCACTGTCGTATTCATCTGCCTCAATAACAAAAAATGGACTTTCACCTAAACGCGCAGAAACATTAAAATTTTGTGGGACCCCACCAATCAAAAATCCTGGTTTAAGACCTGCATACTCTAATATCCAAGCTAACATACTCGAGGTGCTAGTTTTGCCATGGGTACCAGACACAGCTATAACCCAGAGTTCTTTGAGAACGTTTTCAAGTAACCACTGTGGACCACTAGTGTAAGGTAGATTTCTGTTCAAAACATACTCTACCGCTTCATTGCCGCGGGACAACGAATTGCCTATGACAACTATATCTGGTTCATTTTTAAATTGTTTTACACCGTATCCTTCAAATAACTCAATACCTAGAGACTTTAATTGTGTGCTCATAGGTGGGTATACATTACTGTCTGAACCCGTGACTTTGTGCCCTAGCTCCTTAGCGATAGCTGCAATGCCACCCATAAAAGTGCCACAAATACCTAAAATATGTAGATGCATAAATTGCTATTCAAAATTTCTAAGAACAATAGATTACCAGAACAAAGATCGCTTACCCAATCAACAATGTAAAAAAATTTGTCGCTGCTATCGCTATGACATATGACTGTTTATGTTAAATTAATAAAGAATACATACAGGTTACTGAGTTTCTTGCTTTTTGAAGGTACAATCCTAGACGTTAGTAACTTATATAAAAAAACATGTTGCATAACCCTACAACCACAAGGTATTTACTAAGAATGAAAAGACTTAACTCGCAACTTCAAGAAGATGGCGCGCCTATGGAGCTGATACTGCTATTGAGAACAATATTAGCTGGCTGTAAAGAAATATCTTTTAGGGTCAGTCAAGGTGCATTAGCAGGTGTTTTGGGTTCAACATTAAGTGAAAACGTACAAGGCGAAACACAGAAGAAATTAGATGTGATTTCTAATCAAATCCTCAAAGATATTCTTAGTGAATCAGGCTATGTAAAAGCGATATCCTCAGAGGAAGAAGATGACGTTGTCCCTTGTAATCCAAATGGTAATTACCTAGTAAGTTTTGATCCTCTTGATGGCTCGTCAAATACTGATATTAATAGCCTCATCGGTACTATTTTTTCTATTACTCACGCTCCACAATGGATGGACTCCGATGATCCATCAGCTTTTTTACAGCCTGGAACACAGATAGTAGCAGCCGGTTATGTACTTTATGGCCCTTCCGCTATGCTTGCCTTGACGACCGGTCGTGGTACACATCTTTATACATTAGATAAAACCCATGGCGGTTTTTTGTTGACAACTCCTAATGTAAAAGTGCCAGTACAAACCGCTGAATATTCGATTAATGCATCGAACCAACGTCATTGGGAAGCCCCCGTCCAAGCATACATTAACGATTTATTAGCTGGTACTGAGGGTCCAAGAGAAAAAGATTACAACATGCGTTGGGTTGCTGCAATGGTAGGTGATATTCACAGAGTGTTATCTCGTGGTGGTATTTTTATGTACCCTTACGACAAACGCGATCCGAGTAAAGCAGGTAAATTACGTTTATTATATGAAGCGAACCCAATGGCATTTTTAGTTGAGCAAGCAGGTGGTCTAGCCAATACTGGTACAGGTCGAATTATGGAGGTCATGCCCACCGAAATTCATCAACGTGTCCCAGTGTTGATTGGCTCAAAAGAAGAGGTAGAAACCTGTCTGAGTTATTATAAGTAAGTAAATAATTGAACATTGATAAAAAAGGTGAGCCTAGCGCTCACCTTTTTTAGACTTAAGCTTTATTTATTTTTCTAACATGATCCAATTGAGTACTTTATCCTAAAGAATATTGAAGGGAACCGAGCCATCTTTTAATATCTCATGATGAAAGTCTTGGATATCGAACTTTTCACCTAAGGTTTATTAGGCTTGGGTTTGTAGTTCCATGATTTTTAATTTTCCTATTAAATGAGCGGTTGCTTGTCCTGGCATAGCAATACAACGTTCGATTGCTCTAACTGAGTCATTTTTTGGACTCGGCGTATTTTCAATCAAATGAGTCATAGCTTTTTCTCGGCTCCATTTTTTAACGCGAATAACCGTATCCACCACTAGACGGCAAGTTCGCCATAACTCCATAGCAAGACGGCCAAAGTCTAAAAGGGATCTTGATAAAACCCCATATCTTCTGCTAGCTCTTCAAAATATGAACCCCAGCCTTCAGTGTAAGCACTAAAAGATACATATTTTTGAAACTTAGGGATCCCTTCCAGTTGTTGAGAAACTGCACGTTGCATATGATGTCCTAGTATATCTTCATGATAAGCCAAAGATTACATCTGGTAACTTGGCACCATAATATGAAAGGCACGAAGTTAATGCATAACAGAGATGTGGTGTCGAAATTCATCACTCATTAGACACCGCTGAATATCAGCATTAGGCACATTATCACCTAACTTTTCTTAGATATTCAATTGACACAAATCAATTTTTATAAATCGGCTAAACGTTTCTCTTGTATCAGCCGAGTTTCATCTTGTGTCGCTTATGAAATATCATTCCATTTATTGTAATCCTATTTGTAATCCTATTTGTAATCTAAGTAGCTTTGTCTATGAGGTGAACGTTTATAGTCTTATTCAAACATTACAGAAAAATACTTAACTCACTTTTCTAGATTCTGTTTAGCTGATGGTTTGTTCAAGTTGTGACGTAACTTGAGTCTGCTTTGGTGATCACGATGCAGATGCTAATATTGTCAACACTGACACGCACAAAGACAAAATATTAAATGACATTTTCAATGTTTTTTTATCAATTTCTTCTTGCCTTGATAATGCTTTTTCGAGGTAAAAGGCATCAAATTTACGACTTATTACTTTGTTTCTAAAAAATATAATATTGTTTGGTGCATACGAATAGCTGAGAATCATTTTGAAATTTGAATAAAAAAATAAGGAGCTAAATAGCTATATTTTGCCCCTTATCATTATAAAGTTCTACAACAGTGGTGCTATGACCAAGCTCACTATAGCCATCACATTGATCAAAATATTCATAGAGGGTCCAGATGTATCTTTAAATGGGTCGCCTACTGTGTCTCCCACAACCACAGCTGCATGAGTATCAGATCCTTTTCCACCTAAGTTACCTTTTTCAACATATTTTTTGGCGTTATCCCAAGCTCCACCAGCATTAGCCATCATCAACGCAAGTAATACACAACCCAGCAATGCTCCACCTAACATACCGCCTAAGGCATGTGCACCTAAACCAAAACCTATTAAAGGAGGCACACCAACAGCAATCACACCCGGTAAAATCATTTTTTTCAGTGCAGCCTGAGTGGCAATATCGATACAACGTGCATTATCAGGCTCAGCGGTGCCTTCCATTAGGCCTTCAATCTCTCTAAATTGACGACGTATTTCTTGGATCATTTCAAATGCAGCATCACCCACAGCAGTCATCGTGATAGAGGCAATTAAAAATGGCAGTAAGCCGCCAATAAAGAGTCCAATTAATACCATGGGATTACCCAAGTTCAAAGTGAAGTCAGGGTACTTGTTCACTAAGGTTTCTATAAAAGCAGCAATGATAGCCAAGGCAGCAAGAGCAGCAGCTCCTATAGCGAAACCTTTCCCAATAGCCGCGGTAGTATTCCCTAGCTCATCAAGCGAGTCAGTAATGGCACGGGTTTCTTCTCCCAAACCCGCCATTTCAGCTATACCACCAGCATTGTCGGCAACAGGCCCATAAGCATCAATTGCCATAGTAATACCTACAGTTGCTAACATACCAACAGCAGCAATACCTACACCATACAGACCTGATAGTTGAGTCGAAGCATAAATAATCGCACATATGGTAAGCACTGGAATAACAACCGATTGCATTCCCACCGCCAAACCTGTGATCATAACGGTAGCAGGACCCGTCTCTCCTGCTTTGGCTATTTTACGTACAGGTGTAGAAGCGGTGTAATATTCGGTCACTAAGCCAATAATAATTCCACCCACTGCACCGGCAACGACCGCCCACCACACTTGCTCGCTCACACCTAGTTTGGCAACCACAAAATAAGCTGCGGCAATGAAAATCACCGCTGCTGACATAGTTCCAGCACGCAAAGCGACCTCTGGTTTGCTCGCTGATAAAAATTTCACCATTACGATGCCTGCAACTGAACATAATAGGCCAGTTGATGCTAAAGCCAGTGGCAAGAACATTAGAGATTCTCGACTACCTAGCGCACCTAAAGCCATAGTTGATGCAATGGCAATAGTGGCGATCATTGAGCCGCAATAAGACTCAAATATATCTGAACCCATGCCTGCCACATCACCCACGTTATCACCCACATTATCAGCAATAACACCCGGGTTACGTGGGTCATCCTCCGGGATACCAGCTTCAATTTTACCAACTAAATCAGCACCAACGTCAGCGCTTTTAGTGAAAATACCTCCCCCTACTCGAGAAAATAAAGCAACAATAGAAGCCCCCATACCGAAACCATGAATAACGTGAGTAGTACTAGGGTCACCGCCAAAGAGCCAATATAGTGAACCTAAACCCAAAAGTCCCATAGATGCAACACATAGCCCCATCACAGAACCGCCCATAAAAGCGATAGTTAGAGCAGCCGCCGGACCCTCGTCATGAGCGGCTTGGGTGGTGCGAACATTCGCTTTAGTCGCAGTAAACATACCCATGTAACCTGCAAAAGCTGAACATAAGGCGCCTGCGACAAACGCTATAGTAGTGAACTGACCCAATGAAAAATATAAAGCGATCCCCACCACTAAGGCAAAAAGGAACAACATTTTATACTCTCGGTGCATAAACACCATCGCACCTGAATGTATGGCATCACCTATTTTGATAATAGCTGGATTAGAAACAGGTGATTTTTTAATAGTAATATAGATAACAAAGGCGCTCATTAAGCCAGCCAATCCCAAGATAGGCGGCAAATAGAATAGTTCATTCATAAAAATCCCCAACGTTAATGTAACAATGTCACAAAACAGACACTCTTTAACAATTCCGATCTAACAATTCCGATCTAACAATTCCGATCTAACAATTCCGATTCAACAATTCAGATTTAAAAGTTTCGACAATGTTCAAGAGTGGATCCATTTGGTAAACCATTTATGCCAATTTCTCATTACTGCAACATTCATGAGTCGTGGCTACTTTATTGTTTTATTTACAATTATTTTACATTTTCAGTACAACTATAACGAGATATTTATCTTTAGTTCAAGTTTTAATCAATAATTGTACATAGTCTGGGTTTTAATCACTTGGGTGAGTTTCATCTTGTGTCTCTAAGCACTATAATATTTCCAAATAAAATTCTTCAACTTTAGGTATTACTATGAGCCTTAACGCAGTACCCGCTGGTAAAAACTTGCCAGAAGAAATAAATGTAATAATCGAAATTCCTGCCCACTCTGACCCTGTTAAATATGAAGTAGACAAAGAATCTGGCGCTATATTTGTCGACCGTTTTATGGCGACTTGTATGCATTACCCGACTAACTACGGGTATGTCCCACACACCTTATCCGAAGACGGTGACCCGGCTGATGTGTTAGTTATGACTCCCTTTCCGCTTTTAGCTGGTTCAGTTATAAAGTGCCGCCCTGTAGGTGTACTAAAAATGACTGATGAGTCGGGTATCGATGCAAAAATTCTTGCAGTACCTGCTGATAAGTTATCAACAATTTATCGTGGCATTACTGACATAGATCACATCCCTGAGCTGACTAAACATCAAATTCAACATTTCTTTGAACATTATAAAGACTTGGAACCTAACAAATGGGTAAAAATAGAAGGCTGGGAAGATGCAGCATCGGCTAAAGCCGAACTGGTCAACAGTGTCAAATTATATGAAGCAGAAGAAAAAAAGCCTGCCTTTTAACACTTTTTAGGTATTAACAAAATTATAGGAGCCGGTATGTACCGGTTTTTTTGTATTTGAAAAAGTCTTTTAGTTGCTTACTTGTCAAAAGTTAGAACCCACGGGTACAGCTTTAACGTCTACATAACTGACAACTTACTTCCAAGGTTTTAGTAAGGGCCAATTTCAAACAGTTTGCGGGTCAGAAGGACTTAGATGTAGGCTTCAATATCAACCATACTACAAGGGTTATAACCTCATCGTTGCTGGATATATTGTGGTTTAGTCTGCTTAATATGGTAATTTATATCGATACTGATTCTGCGTTTTAATACTTATCTTAGCGTTGAATATCCTCAACACTATTGTCTAAGTATGGCATAAGTGAATATTCTTTATATTAGGTCAACCCAACTCAGGCTAATAAAAAAATCATGATAAAAATTGTTAATACACTATGTTTGATAACGTTCTTGTTCAGTCAGATAACGTTAGCCAAAGAGCCACTGGAGCTTTTTTGGGAAGATATGGTACCTCCAGATTATCAGACTCCCGACATGCCTTTGAGTCATGACGGTAGCATGCTGCAAATGGGACTAGATGCTCCTGTAATTCAGAGCCTAAATGGTAAACTGGTAAGAATACCAGGATTTGTTGTACCTCTTGAGGGCGACAACGAAACGAGCAGTGAATTTTTACTCGTACCTTATTTTGGCGCTTGTATTCATGTACCACCTCCACCAGCCAATCAAATAGTTTACGTGCAGTTTGCTACAGCAGTACCAATAGATGATCTATACGACGCTGTATGGGTGACCGGCACTTTAACGACTACAGGATGGAAAGGTGATTTGGCGACAGTAGGATATTCCTTGTCGGGAATAAGTGTGAGTCCATATGAAGGTTAAAAATTCGGCTATATATTGATAATTACCATAAAAGCCATCTTGCTTGCACATTTAGATATTAAGGCCAGAAAACCTAAGCTGCATGGCTAAATCAACGCACAAAAAACTGCAGTTGCGTTTTTTTGTGCGTTTTGACACTAATTTTACTCCGGGTAACCATTCTCCAAAAGTATCGCTCTTATTTTTTCGTTTATCGCAACAGCTTTTTTTGTCTGAAAATCAAAATGTACTAGAGTGGTAGTGCCAGTTGCGCATTTTTTTTGCTTCTGCCACAGCTCCTGATAAACATCAAAAGAGCTCGTTCCTATTCGGCTAATGTAAGTTTTAACTTGCACTTTTTGCCCATAATAAATCTGCTCTAAAAAATCAACTTTATAACTGGCCAGAATAAGTGGCCAGTTTTGAAGATCCAATTCAGGGGTGAATAATTTAAAAAGCGGCTCACGACCTGTTTCAAACCAACCTACTAGGACGGTATTACTCACGTGAGCTAATGCATCAGTCTCGTAAAAGCGGACATTAAATTCTTCACTGTACATACAATAAAACCTCTATTTTTGTAGTAGTGGTTTGAGGAAACGTGCAGTATGAGATTCTTTCACATTACAAATATCTTCAGGAGTTCCTTGAGCAACAATCTGCCCACCACCAGAGCCACCTTCAGGACCAAGATCCACTACCCAGTCTGCTGTTTTGATCACATCTAAATTATGTTCAATGACTATCACTGTATTACCGTGGTCACGCAGCCTGTGCAAGACTTCTAATAGCTGTTTAATATCATGAAAATGTAGACCTGTAGTGGGTTCATCCAAAATATACAAGGTTTGACCCGTATCACGTTTGGATAACTCTTTAGCTAACTTTACACGCTGTGCTTCACCGCCTGACAGAGTCGTTGCAGCTTGGCCTAACCGAACATACGACAAACCTACATCCATTAGAGTTTGTAATTTTCGTGCAATAGCAGGTATAACATCGAAGAAAGGTCGTGCCTCTTCTACTGTCATATCTAGTACTTGATGAATATTCAGGCCTTTATATAAAATTTCTAATGTTTCACGATTGTAACGTTTGCTTTTACATATATCACAAGGCACATATACGTCAGGTAAAAAGTGCATTTCAACCTTGATGACACCATCGCCTTGACAAGCTTCACAACGTCCGCCTTTAACGTTGAAACTAAAACGTCCGGGTTTATAGCCACGTGATCTGGCTTCATGTGTACCCGCAAATAATTCCCGTACAGGCGTAAAAATGCCTGCATAAGTCGCTGGATTTGAGCGTGGTGTTCGACCAATAGGGCTTTGGTCGATATCCACAACCTTATCCATAAACTCCATACCTGTGATGGTTTTATACGGAGCAGGCTCCCCTGTGGTCGCGCCATTCAATTCTCTATGTGCGATACGATAAAAGGTATCGTTTATTAAAGTAGATTTGCCTGAACCAGAAACCCCTGTTACGCAAGTCATTAATCCTAATGGCGCTCTAAACGTGACGTCTTGTAAGTTGTTTCCAGTAGCACCGGTTAACACCACCCACTTATCCTGGTCAATTTCGGTACGTTTGGCAGGTATTTCGATTCTTTCTCTACCAGACAAATACATGCCTGTTATTGAACGTTCACTATTTTTTATATCCTCGATGGTACCTTGAGCTACAATTTCCCCACCGTGAATACCAGCACCAGGGCCGATATCTAATACAAAGTCAGCAGCTCGAATGGCATCCTCATCATGCTCAACCACAATTACAGTGTTACCTAAGTCACGTAAGTGAACAAGAGTCTCAAGTAACCTCGCGTTGTCTCGTTGATGTAACCCAATAGAAGGTTCGTCGAGCACATACATGACACCTACTAGACCAGCACCTATTTGACTAGCTAACCTAATTCGCTGAGCTTCACCGCCAGAAAGTGTATCTGCACTGCGTGAAAGGGATAGATAATTTAGCCCCACGTTAACTAAGAAGGTTAATCTATCATTGATTTCTTTAAAGATTTTTTCTGCAATTTTTAAGCGTTTTCCAGTAAGGCTAAGGTGAGCAAAAAAATCCAAAGCACCGGCAATCGACATATCAGTGATAACATTTAATGGTGTTTCGCCAATAAACACGTTTCTAGCCTCTAATCTAAGGCGACTACCAGAACAACTAGAACAATGTTGTTGACTAAGATACTTAGATAACTCATCACGTACGGCATTCGATTCGGTCTCTTTGTAACGCCGCTCCATATTCGGGATAATTCCTTCGAAGGGATGTTTGCGTTCCATAATATCGCCGCGATCGTTAATATATTTAAACTTTAACGATGTTCCTCTGCTGCCGTTTAATACTATATCCTTGGATTCGTCATCTAACTCTGCAAATGGTAAAGTCAAATCAAATTTGTAGTGATCGGCAACTGCTTGCAACATTTGGAAATAATAATAACTACGCTTGTCCCAACCGCGAATGGCGCCACCAGACAAACTAATTTCTGCGTTAGCAATAATACGATGTGGGTCAAAAAACTGTCTAGTACCCAAACCATCACAACTCTGGCAGGCTCCAGCTGGATTGTTAAAAGAAAACAAACGCGGCTCTAACTCAGCCATGCTGTAACCGCAGTGTGGACAAGCAAAATTAGAAGAAAACACCATAACCTGTTTGTCAGGCTCATCCATAAAGGCAACTTTTGCCGTACCACCTGATAAGTTTAAAGCTGTTTCAAAAGACTCTGACAAGCGTAGTTTCAAATCTTCACGCACTGTGAAACGGTCGACAACCACTTCGATGGTATGTTTTTTATGTAAGTCGAGGTCCGGCGGATCTGATAAATCACATACATTGCCATCTATTCTTGCACGAATAAATCCTTGCGCAGCAAGATTCTCCAGAGTCTTAAGATGTTCACCTTTTCGGTCTTGCACCACTGGGGCAAGCAACATTAATTTAACATCAGCCGGCATATCTAACACCCGGTCAACCATCTGATCGATCGTTTGCGCATCTAGTGGCACATGATGCTCAGGGCATCGAGGCTCTCCTACCCGAGCATATAACAAACGTAAATAATCATAAATTTCTGTGATGGTGCCAACGGTAGATCGTGGATTATGCGAGGTAGACTTTTGCTCAATAGAAATAGCTGGAGATAGACCTTCAATATGATCCACATCTGGCTTTTCCATCATGGATAAAAACTGGCGAGCGTAAGCAGAAAGCGACTCTACATAACGTCTTTGCCCTTCCGCATACAAAGTGTCGAAAGCCAAGGAAGATTTACCTGAACCTGACAAACCTGTGATCACAGTCAGTTTGTCTCTGGGGATATCTAAATTGATGTTTTTCAGGTTGTGAGTTCGAGCCCCACGTACTTCTATTCTATCCATTAGTAACCAGTTGCGCCGCAAAAGAACAATTATTACACACTCTGCAAATAGTCACTACGGGCATTAAGTTAATAGAGCAAGTTTATACTCCAAATTAAGCTTAAATGGTGCTAAAGCAGCAATCGATTCGCCAGTAATTAAAATACATAGTATAAAGTTGAATTTTTTTGACAATATCCATGCATAAAGGATTGTTTTTTATTGTGCTTTAATACGCTAACTTACAACGAGATATAAACAAGCTGTCTCAGCTCAGTTTTATACCTCAGTAAAACTAGGACTTTGAGAATCGTTTTATTACAATCAGAATAATAAAACTTATCTGAAATACTTTAAATACATCGACGAAAAGTGATTCAAAAACCATCTTTAGAAATAAGTTAAAAACAAGGCAAAAAAATAATACGACGCAACGGCAATTGTGTGTGTCATTAAAAAAATGTTAGACTGTTACGATGTTATAGCTGCATTATTTTACTTTTATTAGATACTTTCTACTTTGAATTCTACCGAACTTCGCAGCGCCTTTTCTCTTGCCTTTGTCTATGTACTTCGGATGCTTGGCTTGTTTATGGTAATGCCCGTATTGGCCATCAGCGCCAAAGAATATCCTGATTATTCGGCTTTCTTAGTCGGTCTAGCAATAGGCGGTTATGGCCTGACACAAGCCCTATTACAAATTCCTATGGGGGTATTATCTGACAAAATTGGCCGTAAACCTATCATCATTGGTGGATTACTTATTTTTGCTATTGGCAGTATGGTTGCCGCGACTGCAGACACTTTAGTTTGGGTGGTTATAGGCAGGTTTTTGCAAGGTGCTGGCGCTATTGCAGGCGCTATTATGGCCTTAGCTGGCGATTTAAGCCGAGAAAAGCAACGTCCAAAGGTCATGGCGGTAATTGGTATTTCCATTGGTTTTTCATTTTATTTAGCACTTTTAATTGGACCTGTCATTGCCGCTAAATTTGGCCTTAGTGGTATTTTTTTACTCACAGGCGTATTGGCTTTTTTATGTGTCTTTCTGGTAATATTTGTCGTCCCAAATGCAAAAAACATTGCACCAATAGGCGATACATTACCTGTGATCCAAGATTTGAAAAGTTTAGTTTCACATTCTGATTTAGCTCGTTTGAATATCAGTGTGTTGTTTTTACACATGTTAATCACTTTACTTTTTGTGCAAATCCCATTGCTATTGGTAGATTTAAACTGGCCCCTGGCTAAACATTGGCAAGCCTATTTAGTAGTATTAGTTGCTTCAGTCATTGGATTACTTGGATTAATGGCTGCAGCATCAAAATATAAAAATGCAGTTATGCAAATCAGTGTAGGCGGTCTAGCTGCGGTGTTCTTATGTATGGTTTTTAGTCAAAATTCACTGCTTTATTTGATACTGCTCATTAGCTTATTTTTCACTTGCTTCAATTACTTAGAGGCGAACTTTCCAGCGATGGTCTCGAACATTGCTCCTGCTGGTAAAAAAGGCTCTGCAATGGGTATTTATGCCAGTTTCCAATTTTTTGGTGCTTTTATAGGTGGTGTGTTATCTGGCAGTATCAGCGAACTTTTAGGCATTCAATGGGTATTTGTTCTCGCCAGTGTTTTATGTTGTATTTGGTTGGTGTTGATTAAAGGTTTGAACGCGACTAACAGGCTAAAACGTTATACACTTAAAATAAGTAAACAAACAACAAGTCTGGCTTTACAACAGCTTTCTGAATTGAAAGGCGTAGTGGATATAACGGTTGTTCCGGATGAACAGGTTATGTACTTAAAGGCAGAGCAACATTTCGATATTCAACAAGCTCGACTTGTGCTGAACATAAAAGAATAATTAGGAGGAAAGATGGCAAGCAAAGGTGTAAATAAAGTTATTTTAGTAGGTAATTTGGGTAAAGACCCCGAAGTAAGATATACCCCCAATGGTAAAGCAGTTGCCAATTTAGCTCTAGCCACATCAGAAAGCTGGAAGGACCAAAGTGGGCAAGTTCAGGAAAAAACTGAATGGCATCGCGTATCTATATTTGGAAAACTAGCAGAAATCGCAGGTGAATATTTACGTAAAGGCAGCCAAATCTACATCGAAGGTAAATTACAAACACGTAAATGGCAGAACAAAGAAGGTCAGGACCAGTTCACCACAGAGATCGTTTTAGACCCGTTCAATGGCGTTATGCAGATGTTAGGTGGCAAGAGTGGAGGTCAGTCTGAAGGTGGTTTTCAAGGACAACAGCGTCCTGCGGCAGCACCACAGCAGAATCAAGGTTATCAACAACCACCTCAGCAAGGTCAGCAGTATCAAAAACCACCCGCTCAAGGTGCTCCACAACAACAAAATCAAGGCTTCAACCAAGCGCCAAGCCAGCAAGCACCTATGGCTGAACCAGATTTTGATTTTGATGATGATATCCCTTTCTAGATCATACTTAAAATTATTAATCATAGAAATTAAGCCACAGATATAGTGGCTTTTTATTTTCACTTCAAGTTAGAAGCTTTTCCAAATAAGCGTCTAACTTTATAAGCCAAAGTCACTTAGCCCATTAGAGTGGGGGTTATTCAGCCAGCATTTCTAAATATTGATATCAAGTTATGGCAAAACTGAGGTAACTGTCATATATAACCCCGATATTCGCAACGAAACTCTATCTTGAGGAATAAAATGCGGCATAATCGCTAGCCCTATCAGAAAGGGTGGGCGTATAGCATAGTATGTTTTTGACACACCTCGACCGCTCCAGATACCTATTACGTGAACCAGAACTTGATTGGCATGCAGCTGTTCAATTACTCTTAAACTTTCTACATCATACTGGTTAATGTTGTCAGCGAAATCCACAATTATTTGACAAGCTGGTATGACCCCGAACAGTTAAATTGGCACACTATCAACTGTATTTTGCTGCATATTTTCTCTCAATTGAGACGGTAAAGTACCAAACATTAAACGAAACTGTCGGCTGAAATAACTATGCTCAGAAAAACCACATCGATAAGCAACATCAGCAATCGGTAAACGTGTTTCGATTAACATTCTGCGCGCATTTTCTAAACGAATCTCATTGATGAATTGTTTAGGTGTTTTAAACAAATACTTTTTAAAGCGTCTTTCAAGAGCACTGACCGATATAAAGGCAAGTTTAGCTAAATCTTCAATTCTCAAGTCTCGATGGAAATTTTCGCGGACATACTCTACTGGTGCCTTTATGGCATCGATGCTAGATAAGACCTGAGATGCCTTAGATAATAAACGGGTAAATCCATAAGAACCGATAATATTATTTTGACTATCAAATAAAGGTCTTTTCGAAGTACAAAACCAAGCAAACTCACCTAACTTAAGTATGTTTAATTCTAGTCGGTCAGTGATCACATTACCGCTCATCACACTTTGATCATCAGTGATAAATTGTTTGGCAATATGTGGTGGGAAAAAAGCTAAGTCTGACTTACCAATTACTTGGCTGAGGGTATGCATACCGATATGCTCAACAAACCGACGATTAGCATAGACCACCTGACTTTTAGTGTCTTTGATCCAAAAGATCACATCAGTTAGTAGATCAAACATACTAAGAATTTGTTCTATTCCAATCACATTTTGAAGAAATGGATATTGCTGAATGTTATTATTTTCGGACATAAATTATGGCTTTAAAAAAATGACACTGAAATTATTGCATAAAAAAAGTAACTTAACCTACTCAAGTGCCCACTATAAGCGACAAAATTGATTTTTATCTATTACTAATAGCCCTAAATAATTGCCCAATGACGCAAAAATGAGATATCACTTATGATTATCAAAGATAATATCCACTTTTACGAAATTTTCATTTTGATTAATTATACCTATAACAATGTGCTTGTCTGGTGTCACACTCGCCTATTACCTTGACTTAGATATGCACAACATCAGAAACAAAAATTAACAAAAAGTAACAAAATTTATACACCGTATTCAGCCAAATAATCAATGAGGGAGCAAAATAGTTATAGCTGCAGGTTCGTTACAGGGACATATTGTTAGATATTATAAAACCTTTAAAGGGTAATTTGCGAATTGTTAGCGTGGATACTTCATTTGAAGAGCTGCGCAACAGCCGCATAACGATGGTGTATAAGGTTAGAATTTTGATAGGCACGTAATGGCTTTTATCGGCAAACACACCGTTATAAAAAATGTCCTAAACTAGAAAATACCAAATTAAGAAGATAAATAAGAAGCCAACGTTACAAACTAGGCTGAGAAGTTGTTAAAACAGGATAATCTTATATTTTAATATTATGTCTGAAAGTTCTTACCACACAGAAAAACGCCTCAAAGCAACACGTAGCTGAGAAACTCGAGCATGCAGCACTTCAAATATGCATTTTGTATATTGACGCTTAATAGCTTGTAAAAAATCAGAGAATTGAACGAACAGTAAAGCAGATTCTGAAGCTAATACTATTTCAAATGGCATAGATGAGAATGTAGAATCTTTTATCGTAGATGCTACCACTAGGAATTCAATATTTTTTATCTTGGACGAATCGTTATTGGTAGTTTAAATAAATAATTAAGTGAAAATGTTTTTACCTTAATGTGGCGGAGCCTATTTCCATAT
>OOGD01000002.1_pt1 | contig 87964 bp, 70 predicted proteins | sample 1670381 | NCBI WGS metagenome assembly OOGD01 (sample SAMEA98146918, study PRJEB22522) | marine metagenome | biome: marine biome; feature: marine water body; material: sea ice | place: Arctic Ocean | collected 14-Sep-2015 | depth 1.3 m | reverse complement strand
GGGTTAAGCTCGAATATAGCTTGCATTACCTGATAAACAGAAAGGGAACTATTTGGACGATAATTCTGGGAAATTTGCCACAAGGTATCTGAAGAAGTTATTGGACCATATATTCTGGATCGAATTCCTCCTTGAAATTGCTGCTGTGGCTCAAAGTATTTCGGTGTTGCGCTTTTAGGACCTCTTAAATTTCCCTGTTGAGAATTGGCAGCGGGAATAGCAGTGATAAGTATTAGTACAATTAAAAGCTGCACGGCTATCATTCGCAAATTCATATAGTTTCTCTTTGTCCCAAAATATCAGCCTTAGTTATGTTTGATGCTGCGACAATCCGCAACTCAATTTCTTACATTGTATCGGTGGTGTTTCTGTAAGCATAAATAAAGTGTTTATTTGACAAAACAGGTGATGCAATTTCACACTGTGTCATTTTACTGGCTTTTGAACCACTCGTTTAAAGTGGAAAGCAAGACGTATTCCAAGTTTGAATACTGCACAGAAATATTCAAAACAAATATAAACCAGTTGGCCTGTTAGGTCTAGAATGACGAACTAATTTAAAAAAATTATATCTTCATCGGCAACAAGAAAAAAATAATGAGGGCATGCATATGACCCTCATCAATATTAATCTACATGTAATCTCGGATAAGCACTTCAGCAATCTGCACACTATTTGTAGCAGCGCCTTTGCGAACATTGTCTGACACTACCCATAAATTAATTCCGTTAGGATGGGAAATATCGTTTCTGACTCGACCTACATGAACATTATCATTACCACTAGCGCTGCTTACCTGAGTCGGAAATTCTTCTTTTTCCCTGTGCAACACAATACCCGGAGCATTAGCTAGTAAATCTTTTACATCTTCAGCATCAATTGGAGTGCGCGTTTCGAGGTGAATGGCTTCACCATGACCATAAAATACTGGCACTCTGACTGCCGTCGCATTCACTAAAATAGTGTCATCACCCATGATTTTTTTAGTTTCCCACACCATCTTCATTTCTTCTTTAGTGTAATCGTTATCCATGAACACATCGATTTGGGGGATAACATTGAAGGCGATCTGGCGACTAAAAGCTTCAGTTTTCACCTCTTTGCCGCTTAACAACGCCGCTGTTTGATGAGCTAACTCGTCAATTGCCGCTTTACCACCGCCAGACACAGACTGGTAAGTGCAGACATTAATACGCTCAATGCCTACTGCATCATGAATAGGTTTTAAAGCTACCAGCATCTGAATAGTAGAACAGTTAGGATTGGCGATAATATTACGATTACGAAAATCAGCTAATGCTTGAGGATTCACTTCAGGGACAATCAACGGAATATCTGCATCGTAGCGATATTGAGAAGTATTGTCGATAACCACACAGCCCGCTTCGGCTGCAATAGGTGCGAATTTTTCAGAGACACTGCCACCGGCAGAAAAGAAGCCAAGCTGTACTTGACTCCAATCAAATTCATCAGCATCTAAAACGGTAATCTCATTACCCTTAAAGGTCACCTTTCCACCAGCAGATCGTGCGCTGGCTAACGGATAAAGTTTATTGACCGGAAAACCTCTTTCTTCAAGGATTTCGATCATGTGTTGTCCTACTAATCCAGTAGCGCCCAACACGGCGACATCAAAGGCCCGAGACATAGTTTTTTTACTCCTAAAAATTTAAAGTATGGGTTACATTGAGTTAAATGACACGCCTATATGGCGGGCAAAAATCCAACGTCGTAGATTGCCTTCGAATTAGCAAAATTTCCAGTGTTTAGCGCGATTGCAGAAAATTCTCTTCTTATAGGATAGTGTTTTCGGATATATCTAAACTGGTCGGCGCTTTGCATATTGGCTCTGAAATATTGATCATCTTTCTCAATGTTATACACATCTAATGCTAACAGGTAGAACACTTGCCAAAAATCTTGTTTTTCAGTTATTTTTATTTGGCTTGATTCTGCCTTGGGTAAGTAATCAGATAATTTCTTTTTAGCTTGTATGCCTAAGTGTTTGCATAAAGCCAAATAAAGCATTTCTGTTCCTCTAGCTTTGCCTTCTATGGTATGACCTGCGATGTGCGCAGTAGCCAAGGCAGTGTGTGGAATTAAATCAAGATTGATATTAGGTTCGTTCTCCCATACATCAAGCACTAAATTCAGCGAATTACCTTGCTCAAAGAGCGCTAAAGCGGCTTGATTATTGATCACCTCTCCTCGACATGCATTGATCAAAATCTGACTATCTTTAAGTGCTGCCAGTCGCGCTTTATCAAATAAATGTTGTGTAGGGTAAGGCCCATCCTTAACCCAAGGAACATGCAAGGAAATGACATCACACTGCATTATATCATTCATTGATACAAAGTCTCGCGCGTCACCCGCGTCAGCTAAAGGGGGGTCGCATAACTTATGATTAATCCCCAAAACAGTCAATACTCTGGATAAAGCACTACCAACATGGCCTGCGCCAACAATACCTACTGTTTTGTCCACCAATTGCCAGTTAAGCCTTTTACTCATGACCAACATCGCACTTAACACGTATTCCGCCACAGCAACCGAATTACAGCCACCTGCCGAAATGAAGGGAATGTTTTGACTAGCCAGATAATTTTTATCTATATGATCTGTTCCCGCCGTTGCGGTTGCCACAAATTGAACTTGCTTGTTTCTAGCTAACAGTTGTTGGTTGACCTTGGTGGTAGAGCGAACTAATAACACATCAGCATCGGCCAATATATCAGCGTTAACGGTCTTGTGAGAAAAGACTTCACACTCTCCGAGTTCAGAAAAAAACTCTGCCGCATAGGGCATACTGTCTTCGTAATAAATTTTCATGAAAGAAGCCTTAAGCTCAATGTGGCGGCATTATGCCACTGTGTGAACGAATTAAAACATGGTTTGATTAAATAATTATATGAACAGCATACTGAGGTACTTCGAATATATTTTTAAATACAAAAAACTTAGTCAACTTCGCTCTTAGTTTTCGACAACACTGGTGCTTACTCAGTGTCCAGATAAAGCAGAATAAAATATATTCATCAGCTAATGATTTCGAAAAATATCGAAAATAGCTTCTAATAGACATAAGTTAATTTCTTATTTCATTCAAGAAAATCTGATACAAATACAATACTTTTTCTGGTGCCTCTAACTGTGGGTAATGACCAACGTCTAACGCAGTAGTTCTTGCAAAAGGAATGATATCGTTATAATGATCCAGCATATGTTGGCCAGAAATAGGGTCATGCACACCATTAACAAAATACAAAGGCACAGATGTGTTAATCATACTTTCTACCCAACGTTTTCCATATTGTTTGCGTTCATCAATATAACTTAACAACTTAGGTAATACTTTCTTGCCATTATTATGCTCAATTAACCGCCATAATATATCTATTTCATTGGCATTAGGTTGGCTGCAGGCAGAAAATATTTTGTTAAACCCTTTATTTAAACTTGCTTTGTTCATAAAATAACTGGCTAAACCGCCAAGCCAGCTCTTTAGCAATTTCTGAGTAAATAGAGGTCTGTGATGCGAAGCAAACAAACCGCCGTTTAAAAAACAGATAGACAAAATTTTGGCTGGGTTATCGGTTTGTCCTTGCCGACTCAATAACTCTTGCGCAACAGAGTCTCCGTAGTCATGCGCCAAAACGTGAAATTTTTTAACACCCAGCTTACTCAGTAATTGCTGCACAATATCGGCTTGTTCAAGCAAACTATATTGATGATTTGTGGGTTTATCAGACAGCCCAAAACCCAACAAATCTAAACTAAGTAAACGGTTTTGTCCGGCTAGGTGTTTCCACTGATAGTGCCAATCCCAAGAAGCACTTGGAAAGCCGTGAATGAACAATATAATTTCTTTACTAGGATCTTGATCAAAGTTTAGTGATACCCAATAAGCTATACGATGGCCGCATAGCTCAGTAGATTTTGCTAGTTTTTGGTAATTATCGAAGGTAAGTTGATGCAATTTTTATTGGTCATATCCAGGGTTGATACGGTCTAATTTACGCAGTATTCCAGGCCATGCCAAGCTTCCGCCAGCAGAACGTGTGACTTGTTTTGCTTGGGCCTGAATACCCAACAAAATCTGCGAAGGTATTGGGATCAACTCTTGGCCGCTAGCCTGAGCTTTTAGCTGGATTTGACATGAGCACTCCATTAGATACATATACAAAAAAGCATCCGCAATAGTCTCTGCACAAGTGAGAAGGCCATGATTACGCAAAATCATAAAGTTTGTTTTACCTAAATCTGCGACAAGGCGTGTTTTCTCATCAGGATTAAGCGCCACTCCTTCATAGTCGTGGTAAGACAAGGAGGAGAGTGCAAACAAAGATTGTTGACTGATAGGCAACAATCCCTGTTTAGTTGCCGACACTGCAATACCTGCTGTGGTATGCAAGTGCATTACACATTGAGCATCCTCACGTGCTTCATGCACCGCACTATGAATGGTGAACCCTGCCGGATTAATCTCATAATCTGATCCCATCACTTTATTACCTTGCAGGTCGACTTTGACCAAACTCGATGCCGTGACTTCTTCAAACATCAAGCCATAAGGATTAATTAAAAAATGATGTTCTGGCCCAGGAACACGAGCAGATATGTGTGTAAAAACTAAATCATCCCAACCAAACATAGCAACGGCGCGGTAACTCGCTGCTAAATCAACTCGGGTTTGCCATTCTTGTTCGCTAACTTGTTGTTTAACCGAAGCTACCATTTTTATTGTTCACAGTTGAATATTAATTAACTTACAATAAGCTATCAGGCACGATATAAACTGTCGCCATCATGACAATTGAGACGTTTTATGCAATCAAATGAAGTCCGTAAAATCCTTTCACAAAATGCTTGGTTTGCTTCTTTACCAGAATATTTAGCTGATAAATTACTTGAAAAAGGAAAATTAAAAGTTTTACATAGTCAACAAATCCTGCATCAAAAACATGACTCAGCTGATGGGTTTTATTGTGTTGTAAGTGGGCGTATTCGAGTGAGCAATTTCACTGTTGAAGGTAAAGAATTAGTGTTGACTTGGATACAGCCCGGCAATTGGTTTGGTGAGATATCATTATTAGATGGACAACCTCGAACTCACGATGCTCATGCTGAAGATATAACAACACTATTGAAAGTACCTAAATCCGCTTTTAAACAATTACTTAAAGAACACCAAGATTGGTATCAATGTATTACGCGCCTCCTATGTCAAAGGGTGCGTGCCACTTTTAGTTTAATTGATGAAACTGGCTGCTTATCATTAAAAGGCCAATTATGTAGAAGGCTAAGCCTCATGTATCAAGGATTGGAGGAACAGCAAAACATTAAAACAATGGTGTTATCGATTTCACAAGATGCTCTGGCACAACTTATTCATAGTTCAAGACAGACGGTAAATAAGATATTACAAAGCCTACAGGCTGAAAAAATTATTGACCTACGGTATGGCAAAATACTTGTTTTAAATAAAAGAGCGCTAGAAGAACTGGGGCAAATTTAAGCATGATTACACGTATCTAGGCTCTAAAAATAGTCATCATAGGAAATTTCGACCAATTGGTTGATAAGAACTAATCAATGTTAGATAACAATTAACCAAATCACTCAATTCAAATTAATATTCGTCATTCAGCGCCATTGACGAGATATAAGTTTTGCTCAAAAGGTTCATGATGTTAAAAACCTTGGATATTGAATTAGCTAATAAAAACGTCTTTTTTAGACTTCGACATTCACACCGCAACCTATTTACAACGTTACCAAAAAATAAAGAAAGCACATATGTTTTCAGCTGAAGACGTGCTTACAGCAGTAAATTTTAAGTATCCTTCCGGAACATCTATGTATTATTCATTTACAAGGCAAAATACTTTTCGTAAATAAGGCGTGGATTGATTTTGAATATAATAATTCTGACAAATTACTCACTAACTGGCTTAACGTCAATTATCTTGATGTATGTGATCAATCCGCTAAATTTGGTTGTAAATTGGCTAAAAAAACAGCCCAAGGTATTAAAGCCGTAGCCAATAAGAAACAAGTAATTGTCAAAATTGAATACCTTTGTAAGGGCCCCGAAGAAAACAGGTGATTTGCACTAAAGTGTATTTCTTTCATTTTTAAACAAGAGAATTATTTATTACTACAGAACACTAATATCACGCAAAGAATTGAAGCCAGTATCAATTCAAATATCAATGCACTAACGTTGGTAGGAAATCGACGAGCCTTTAATGAGTTTCTTGATCGAGAATAGCGAAGATGCATACGATTAGGAGATCTCATCAGTGCAGTCATTATCGATATTGATAATTTCAAAAAGTTTAATGATACGTATGGTCACGTTGAGGGGGACAATCGTCTCAAAAGGGTCTCTCAAATTTTAAAAGGGCTCGTGCGTCGCCCCAGTGACATTTTTTGCCATTATGGCGGAGAAGAGTTTATTCACATTTTAGGTAATACTGATATCAGTGGGGCATTATAATCATGCAAAAAAGTTCACCTTCTTATCAGTAGCTTGAAGATTACTCATAAAAAACCGATACCTATTTGTATCAAGCTAAGTCAGCTGGAAAGAACACAACACGTTTTCATAATTATCAAACAGCGTAATGAAGATTTAAGAGTATATTTTCTGGCTAAATAAAAAGTGATAGATTAAAAATTCTTTGCCTATTTCGTGAGCCACTCTACAAACTGATTTGGCGAACAATTAACCTTGCATCTTAGCGCGTTTTTAGATTATTAATTTATTGATGAGAGTTAACAGTGTACGCGTGAATCACCGATTCATTGCGCAACAAATTACAGGACAAGATTAACAATTAAAACCAGCATACCTATCAACCCCAGTACGAACAGAACGCCAACTATCACAAAAGGCACGAATGACGGTTGTTCAAAATCACTTTTATAGTTAGCGCCACTTTGCACGCCTAAAACGCTAGCTGCTACACTTTTAAAAACCTGCCATAAATTAGTTTTTGATTTTGGCATCTAAAATGGACCTTACTTTAAAATTTGAATTGCAAAAAACCAGCTTAAGCTGGCTTTTGACATTTTACTATCTATTGAATAGTTTTAAGCTTGATACTTTTGCATTACCAAAGTGGCATTAGTACCACCAAAACCAAAGCTGTTTGACATCACTGTTGTTAATTTACTCTCACGAGTTTCAGTCACCACATCCATGCCTTCAGCTTTTTCATCTAAGTTATCAATGTTAATTGATGGGGCAATAAAATCATTTTCCATCATTAGAATACTATAAATTGCTTCATTTACACCTGCGGCACCGAGTGCATGACCTGTCATGGCCTTGGTTGCACTAAGTGGAGGCGTTATATCGCCAAACACCTCACGAATTGCCCAAAGCTCTTTCACATCACCTACTGGTGTTGAGGTACCGTGGGTATTAATATAATCAATAGGTTTATTCAAACCTTGCATCGCTTGTTGCATGCAGCGAACTGCACCTTCACCAGAAGGGGCCACCATATCAGCGCCATCAGACGTAGCACCGTAACCAACAATTTCAGCATAAATTTTAGCACCGCGAGCCAAAGCATGTTCAAGCTCTTCGACAACCACCATGCCACCACCGCCAGCACCAACAAATCCGTCTCGCTGTGTGTCGTAAGTTCGGGATGCTTTGGTTGGATCATCATTATACTTGGTTGACATGGCACCCATTGCATCAAATTCAGCTGAAAGTGTGTAATGCAGTTCTTCACCACCACCGGCAAAAATAATATCTTGTTTGCCCAATTGAATTTGTTCCAATGCATTACCAATACAATGCGCACTGGTTGAACAAGCCGAACTAATCGAATAGTTCACACCTTTTATTTTGAAAGGTGTGGCAAGGCAAGCTGAAACTGTGCTGCCCATACAACGGGTGACCATATATGGCCCAATACGTTTGACGCCTTTGGTGCGCAAAATGTCGATTGCTTCGACTTGGTTTTTAGACGATGCTCCACCAGAACCGGCAATAATACCTGTTCTTATGTTTGAAACCATGTCATCAGTCAAGCTTGAATCTTCAATCGCTTGTTGCATAGCAATATATGCATAGCCTGCTGCATCGCCCATGAAGCGTAACGTTTTACGGTCAATATGCTCTTTTATGTCTAAGTTAACTTTACCCCAAACTTGACTGCGCATACCCGCTTGCTCAAATTCTTCAGAAAAAGTGATACCCGAACGACCTTCTCTTAGAGAGGTTGTGACTTCATCTTTGTTGTTACCAATGCTGGATACTATTCCCAGTCCAGTAATTACCGCTCTTCTCATGATTAACCCTTCAGGAAAAATTTATACATATTCTAATGATTTTGCTCGGCTAACTGGTCTGCTTTGAGCGAACACGTGTTAGCTTAATTTGAAAATCAAAGCCTTGCAAACGTTTACTGTGATTGTTGTTAAATGGCGCATGCCTTAAACTCTATAACACACCTTGTTTCCCACCCATGACTATCTAGAGCTAACTTAATTTGACTATTGTTAACGCCAACATACGATTTAATGAAAATGGCACCCCTATTGCCACACAATTTGAAGACCTTTATTTTTCTGATCAGCAGGGCTTCGATGAATCGACCCATGTATTTATTAAAAACAACAAATTGTTGGTACGATGGGAAAATTGGGAAGAGCAACAATTTGTTATTGCAGAAACGGGGTTTGGTACGGGTCTTAATTTTTTGGTCACTATGTTACATTTTGAAGAAATGTATAAACAGACTGATGATTTAGGGTTCAGGTTGCATTTTATCTCTATCGAAAAATATCCCATTAACCATGCTGATTTAAGCAAAATATTTTTGCTTTACCCACAGTTAAAGAAGTATTCACAGCCTTTACTTGAGCAATATCCTATACCTGTGGCAGGATGCCATCGCCTGAATTTTCTTGATGGTAAAGTTATCTTAGATCTATGGTTAGGTGATGTGCATGATGTTTTACCCAAGATTGAAAATAAACCTTTGGGATTAGTCGATACTTGGTTTCTTGATGGATTTTCGCCCCATAAAAACCCTGAGATGTGGACCCAACATTTATTTGAAAACATGGCATTACTCGCAAAGGATCAATGCCAATTTGCTACTTTCACTGCAGCAGGCCATGTTAAACGGGGTCTTAAAGAAGCTGGGTTTGAAGTTCAGAGACAACCCGCTCATGGTCTCAAAAAAGATATGTTAGTTGGCACAATTAACAAGTCTGCGGATGCACTAAGTCGACTACCCTTCTATACGCGGATACCTGCGACAATTAACAACAAAAAAACTAACGTTGCCATTATTGGAGGGGGTTTAGCTGGAGCAAATTGTGCTTATTCGCTGAGCAAAAGAGGGGTGAAATCAACAATTTATTGTCAGGATAATGGGTTAGCAAAAGGGGCTTCAGGTAACGCTCAAGGTGGCTTTTATCCACAACTCAATGCAGAAGCAGGTCACGCTAGTCAAATCCATGCATTATCATTTAATTACGCAAGTAAACTCTATCGTCAGTTACTCGATCAAGGCATTCATTATAGTCATCAATGGTGTGGCACTATCCAATTAGCTTTTAATGACAAAGTCGCCGGTCGGTATCGTAAATTAATTGAAAACCAAGCATGGCCAGAATCACTGATACATTGGATTGACGCAAAACAAGCAACAACATTAGCCAATGTAGACTTACCCTATCCGGGACTATATATTCCTCAGGGAGGATGGATTAATCTACCTGAGCTAGTGGCAGGGCTCATCAAAGCGGCGGACTCAAACGTAGCCATTAATAAAAAATTGACTTCACTAGTGCGAGTAAACGACACATGGCGACTTACTTGGCAAGATGGAAGCCAATCTGAGGCTGATGTTGTGGTCATGGCCACTGGCAGTGATAGCGTAGATTGTGAACAGATGTCACAGTTACCATTTCGTTTAGTTAGAGGGCAAGTCGAGGCTATTAACAGTCAAAACGAGCTAGCTAATTTGTCCACAGTTTTATGCCATAAAGGGTATTTAACTCCAGCTTGGCGAGGCACTCACGCTATGGGGTCAACATATGTCAAAGATGATAGGCAATGCGATTATCGATTAACAGAACAACAAACGAATCTAACTATGCATCAACAAGCACTGGCTAAATGCGATTGGATAGATGATATTCAGCCCACAGTTCATGGCCGAGCTGCCATAAGATGCAGTACCCCTGATCACCTTCCTATGGTGGGTGCTGTTCCAGATAACAATAAACAATTAATACAATATCACGACTTATATAAAGCATTGCCAGCTAATCATTACCCACAACCTGTTAATCATGCAAACTTATTTATGCTTTGTGGTTTAGGTTCAAGGGGGTTAACCAATGCTCCTCTTTGCGCAGAAATATTAACCAGTCAGATATTAAATGAACCTTTACCGTTATCCAGTCATTTACTGGATGCGTTAAACCCTAATAGATTTTTAATCAGAGGGCTGATCCGCAGACAGGGGTAATATTGAGACAGAATATTTTTATTATTGAGCTTGAAATATTTACCTTACAGCAACACATTAACCCAGAGAAACCTCGACTTATTTCGCTATAGTTGCATTAAACTTTTATCTTTTTTATACGTTTCTAGGCTTGGTACAAACCAATAACAAGAGGATGGCACTAAATAGCGACGGACCCTAAGAAAATGTCCGTCGAAGGTGGATGTTGTAATCGACTACCTTTAAAAACTACCAGACCACCCTTTGCATCAACTTTGCATCAACTTTGCATCCTGCGAAAACTGATGATGGTGGGCATAAACTTAGTAATCATACAGATGATAATCTCATCATTAAGTTGTGTTATACCTTACCCCACTTGTAAGGTAAGCCATAAACGTAGCACTTGCTCTTGATCTTCCAAAGACAATTCTTTATTTTCAAAGGCCTTGGACAAACTGGTATGCATCAGCTCCACTAATGGTTCAATGAGTATCATTTGCTTTACTTGGCAATGTCCCGCAACTACGGCAAAATGCCCTTGCAAGTAACTTGCAATAAATAACTGTTGATCGTTTCCATGCTCTACTACTTGGTCTAAATAACGCTCAGTTCTCTGAATAAATGATGCGAGTTCATGTGGTTGCTGGTTGGCTACTTGTTTCTGATTAGAGAACGTCAAACTATTTCCTTGGAATGTAAATCTGCTACGGGGTATAACACTTGGTCATGATAACCAGTGATAATACTGATCAATCCTGACAGCTGTTGATCTGTTGGCATATCACCAGAGTCGACGATTAGAGGGCGACCTGATAAATTTTGAAGTTTACTTTTAGTAGCGACCAACAGAATATTGTCTTTTCCTAGTTGCTTTAGAAAATCAGCACTCAACTGTTGATTTCCACGACCTATAATATGTCCTTGCCCACCAATTAAGGTCAACACCAACTTGCAGTTTTGTTTGGCGGTCATTGTTAGCAATTCAGGAGCAGTGACATCACTTGCTAGCAGCTTTTTATTTTTAATTACATCAACACCTAACAAGGTATTTCTGATGCCTAACTCTTGCATAATAAATTCAACCGTAGAGCCTGATCCCATTACAAATAAATGTTCAGGGTTATCCTCAATAATTTCAATAATATGCGCAGCGATATCCGCTAAAACTAATTCATCTGACTCTTTACCACCCATTTTAACAGCTTGAATATATCTTAGTTCAGTGGGTACCTGCATTTCACCAAATTGACGGGCATTAACTCTACCCTTTCTAAACAGTGCCTCATCAATGTCCATGACCTCAGCGTCACTGACACTAACAATTTCACCTTTTATAACTTGTTTTAAAACTCTACCCGCTGCCGCAGGAGTAATAGCATAAACAGCAGAGTGAATTTTACAGCCCGCGGGGATACCTAAAACAGGTACTGAATTACCAATCACATGGCAGACATTTCTCGCGGTACCGTCGCCGCCAGCAAACAAGATCAAATCAACGTGCTCTGCTAACAAAGCATGCGCTGTAGCTTCAGAGTCTTGACTTTCTGTTTGCGCGTTTATGGGCTGATAAATAACGCTATAATTGAAACCCATTGTCTTAGCTAACGTTTCACCCATTTCACCTGAGGCAACATAAATTTGCACTTGATCTTTAATGGATACAATATGCTCAAGAGTCAAACGTGTTTTATCTAGCGCTTTTTTTTCTGCTCCCATCGCTAGAGCTTTTTCGCGGATTTCAACTCCATCACTACCCTTTAATGCCAAGGCCCCGCCGATCCCTGCATAAGGATTGATCAGTAAACCCAACTTAAATACTCTGCAAGACTTATGCTGGTCAAGCATCAAACATCTCCTTGCGAAGCTCTACCGTTTGGTAAAACCCATGTAATATATCTATAAAGTGAGAGGCCCGAGAGGGAAAACCACTCTCGAGATAAATTAATACCTGTTTTTTTACCGCAAGATGAAAAACTTGCTTATCTACTGGTGCACCATTTAAGTTGTCGGTGCTGACTGAAAAAGGTTTTCCTGATGCGCAAGAGAAAGCCCACTCGATAGCTTGTGGTTTTACTTCTACTTTTTCAAATTCAGTTTGTTGTTCTTCGTCTCTTCCGTCGGGACTATACCAATAACCGTAATCTTCTAAAAGACGCCTTCTTTGGCCGGCAATACACCAATGAGCAATTTCATGTAATGCACTTGCAAAGTAGCCATGAGCAAACACAACCTGGTGATTTTGAGCTGCATTTTTAGCAGGAATATAAATAGGTTCGTGGTCACCCCTAACTAAAACAGTATTTTGTTTTTTTGTAAAAGCCGTATTGAACAATACAATCAGATCTTGATGGTTGTATAATATTTGCCCACCTGAAGACAGCGAACAAAGTGTTTGTTTATCGGATAAAATATTGTTTAAATTAAGACTCATCTTCACATTCATATTTATAATTAATGTATTTTATACACAAAATGGCTTCAGGTGCAGCCTTAGTCAGAGATTAACCCAAGAATAATTCAGGTTAGTCCAATATTTAGCTTCTGCGTTTGGCTTCACCTATTGTTTTCGCACAAAGATTACGCCAAGCTATATTTAACATATTTTAGTTTTGATTAGGTGTAAGACCTTTGCTTCGAATAATTCTAATTAGTTTTATATTATTTTGTGTACATGGTTTTTCGCAAACAAAATCCACACACGTTAAACATACGGCTTCACCTGTCAAAGTAGACGGACTAGCAGAACAAGCATGGGATAATGCGACATGGCAATCCATCGCTTACTTAATGGCCGGCTCACAGCCTCAGCCCGAGGATTTTTCAGGGCGCTATAAGATATTATGGGACGCCCAATATCTGTATATTCAAGTAGAAATTATTGATGATATATTATTTGATAAAATGGCAGAACCTACAGTAAATTACTGGGATGATGATTGTTTAGAAATATTCATCGACAGTGATGCATCAGGTGGCAATCACCAATATAATCACAGTGCATTCGCTTATCATATCGCCCTGGATAACCAGGCGGTCGATTTAGGCGAAGATCAAGAGGCTCGTTTATACAATGATCATGTAACAAGTCGCTGGCAGCGACATTTTAAACATCATGAAAAGATAATTTGGGAAGTTGCTGTTAAATTATTTCCAAATAATTATAGTGACGTTCATCCTATACTCCCCATCACTTTGAAACCTGAGCAAAAAATAGGTTTTATGTTGGCTTATTGTGACAATGACGGCAGCGACACGCGAGAGCATTTTATGGGTTCGCATAAAATCAAACCGGTAGATGGTGATTCTAACCGCGGCTGGATTGACGCCAATGTGTTTGGCAACATAATTTTAAAAAAATGAGTTTTCTACAATGAATGATAGTACCAAACAAATTATTCGCCATTTACACGGTATTCGTACCATGCAAGAAATTGCAGAAAAGGCAGAATTAATGACTACAATCAGAACGGTACAAACTTGGCAATGCAAACGTTTATTGGCAAGCCATCAGCATATGTATCAACAAAAACGTTTTAAACCCGCTGTAGAATTTTTTATTAATGAGCTATACGGACCTACTGATTTTAGCCAGCGCGATCAAGATATAGCCCGCGTGGTACCAAAAATGTCAACATTTTTGCCCCAAAAGGCATTGCAGTCATTGGCTTCAGCCTTGTATTTAAATACATTATCCTTTGAATTAGATTTTGATTTAGCTAAACAATTACTTAATACCGAGATTAACCGTGATAGTTATGCAAAAGCTTATGTCAGTTGCGATAACCTTGCTAACAGACAACAACAAATCGACTATATCCGCACCTTGGGTAATGACTTAGCTGATGTAGTTAAAATGAAAGGTATTTCAAGCTTGTTATTTATTTCGCGAAAACCAGCAAAAATGGCAGGAGTTTTAGCTCTTCATGAATTTCTTGAAAAAGGCTTTAAATCCTTTAAAAACCTTGGCAAGGTGGAAGACTTTATCACTCCCGTCGTAAATAAAGAACATGAGATTATGCAACAGTTAGCTAATCCAGATTCACCTAATCCATTACCAGATGTATAGTTAATTTATGTCTTGGCAGCTCCCAAATCCTTTTTTAAATTTATGGCAAGTCACACCTGATCAAATTGATCATTATCAGCATGCCAATAATGTGACCTACGTTAGTCAGCTAGAGGCGACTTCATGGGCGCATTCTAATCATTTAGGCTTAACAATTGAGCAATATCAAGCTTTAGACAGAGGTATGGCAATTAGTCGACATGAAATCAATTATTTAGCTGCAGCACACGTCAATGATCTGATTGATTGTGCTACTTGGATTGTTCAGTGTGACAACAAACTAAAGTTAACTCGGCTATTTCAGTTTATTCGCCAAGGTGATCGAAAAACATTGTTAACAGCTCGAACTGAGTTTGTGTGTATCGCTTTATCAACAGGCAGACCTAAACGTATGCCAAAAGAGTTTGTTAATGTTTATGGACCGGCAGCAGTATCTGAATCCACCATTTTTTCTGTGCCTAGAGTGCAGTCCTCACAATCTCTGGCCAATCAACATCAAACTCAGCCACTAGAAGAAAAATGAATAGGTATATAAGCCTATTGCTGGTGTTGCTTTGTGCCTCTGTGTTGTTAAATCTGTATTTACTATTCATCATCCCCAAGCAACACCTATTTACCCAGTTACAAGTTTTAGATAACAAGGTCAAGATCAAACAAAACGGATCATCCGAGGCAATGTTGAATTGGGATTTAACCGACCAGTTAGCAAAAAAAACACCAGCGACATTATACAAAAGATCTCTTGATGATAATGCATCATTAAATAAACCAGTGAATAATCGAGCTGAGTTACTGGCTCAGGCAGACGTGTTGTTTAGAGATAAAAACTTTGTTGCATTAGGAACATTTTTACAAGGATATTTGAAGCAATATCCACAAGATATTGAGTTTTTGTTGATAGAAGCAAAATTAAAGGTAGAAACTACATTGTTAAGTGATGCCATCGCTCATTATTACGACTTGTTGAGAAAACCGATGACAGTCACACAACAAAGTGAAATTGAATTACATATCAAACAGCTAAGCAAAAGCACCATTCAACAATTAAAAAGTAACTATTCCTGGGATATTTTGGCGGTGTTTGTTGAACCGCTATTACAACTTGAGCCTAGTAACAGACTTTACATTTTGTCACTTGCTTTGGCATATGCTGAACTTTTTCAAGAAGGATTAATGGAAAACGTATTAGCTTCGTTAGACTTTGACGATCCGGATGCGCAACATATTAGAAAAATTATACTGTCGCAACAAATGATATCAACCAATGAACACGATATTGACGAAACAACTACCCACACAGGGTTATCTATCCCTCTCAAGCAGTTTGGCGATCAATATGTGGTTGAGGCTATTTTAAGCGGTAACCCAGTCGCACTTTTAATTGATACGGGGGCATCTGTCACCGCGGTATCAAAACAATATTTTGAGACCTTGGATAATCGATATAAAACTAAATATTTAGGGCGTTTCAGCATTGGAACCGCAGGTGGGAGCATTATGGCCAGCATGTATGAATTTCAAGAATTGAGCATCTACCATGTCAGCGTTAAAAACTTACCCGTGGTGATATTGCCAATGCAAGGTATCGAAAATGCTGATGGTCTATTAGGCATGAATTTTCTGCGAGAAATTGATTTTAAAATAGACCAACGTCAATCAGTGATGGTTATTAAATAATATCGCTTAAATTGCAGTGATGTGTATTTGCTCCAATATTTCAACAGTTTCAAACTGATTTTTATATATCAAAATAAAATGGGTTATCCATTACCTGCGATATAATACACACACACGAATGTCAAACTCTCCTCTATCCACATAACACCCATGTAAATAACGAGACATAAATTAGGGATTAAATGCCTCACGTTAATGCCTTTAAAAGGGGTTATTAAGGTCGACTTAGTGCTTTTTTTAACGGCTCTAAGTGTGTTTCATAATGACGCCATTGTTCAAGACCACTTTGATAAATGGGTTGACGAACTTGTTCAGAACTTGGTGTACGAACCGCGCGTTTATTAATATGGAAATCAATACAAGCCTGCTCAAAAGGAAGGCCACAATAGTCCAGAATGCGCCGCACCTGCGTCTCCAAATCAGCCACCACATCCTCATACTGTACTCGTAAAATTTTGCCCGGCAATACTTTATCCCAATGATCCATGATTTCAACATAACGGCGATAATAGTGTCCAATATCAGCAAGGTCATAAGAAAATTGCTGACCCTCACCGAATAGCTGTTTAAAACCGCTAAAGCAACAGGACATGGGTTCGCGTCTCGCATCGATGATTTTGGCGTTAGGCAAAATCAGATGGATAAGGGCAATATGTCGGAAATTGTTCGGCATCTTGTCGATGAAAAACATGGCTCCCTGGCGGTGATGTTGAGTCTCTTCAATATAAAGCTCTCCCATTTTAGTCAGGTCATCAGCCGATATCTTGTTTAGGATACCAGGGTAACGAGGAGTATCCTGCACGACTTGTCGTCCATTCAATTGGTGCGCTAGACCGATGATATTCGCCAATTCCATGGTCCCGTCGACCTGTGAGTGTGAAGAAAGGATTTGTTCTAAAAGTGTTGAGCCCGCTCTCGGTAGCCCGACTATAAATATAGGATCTTGGGCAGGACAACCCGCTTTTTCGTTACGTTTAAAAAACGCCGCATCAAAATCATTTTTCTGAATATCAAACGACATATCCATAAGTTTACTATCGTAGCGATCCTGCTCGTTTTTTAACGTGTTGCCACGATGGTAAAAAGAGAAGGCCTCGTCAAAACGTTCGCTATCCTCTAGGTCTTTTCCAAGGGCAAAGCAAAAGTGAATTTTATCGTTTATCGCTATCGTAGTACTTGCTTCTTGATCCCGCATTTGCTGATGTTCTTCGGATGAAAATCGATATGTTTTGAGATTGGCCAGACTCCAGAACGCATCCCCAAAATCGGGTTTGATGTGATAACTGTTCCGATACGCTTGAATAGCGTCATCAACACGGCCCATTGTTTTTAGAGCATGGCCGAGTGTAAGATATATTGAATAATTGGCTGGGTTGCTTTGCAACACACTTTCAAAGGTCAAGATAGCCGCTGCGAAATCCCCTGTTGCTTGTTGGGCATTACCAAGGCCAATTTTTAGATTTGAATTGTTGGGGTCAGAATCAAGCAGGATTTGTGCTTGTAGCAGTGCCTTGTTATATTTTTGCCGCTTATGTAAAACATGTACATAATCCAGACGGGCCCTTTTATAATTGGGTTCAAATTCAAGGCAACTGGCTAATAAAAACTCTGCGTCGTCAAGAATTTGAAACTTATTACCTAATTCAGCCAGCAAACGCATAGCTTCTGGGTGATGAGGATGGTCTTTGAGAAAGTGCCGGCATAGCCGTTCTGCGCGGTGAAATTGTTTTTGATGGATTAGGCTCGAAACCGAAACCAACGCTGGAGGCAGACTAGAGAGCCAATCAACATGCTTCTTAGCTTCATGACGCAGGGTATAATCAGGCTCGTCGGCGAGTACACGCCAACTTCCAAATAATGCAGGGTTCAAAGCGACGGCTTTTTCAAATGCCGTTATGGCTTTGGAAGTTTCTCCTAAAGCTTTGTGTGTAAAACCTTGCTCTTGATAAGCCCTGCCGTGACCGGGCACTTTCACCAAGACTTGATTAAGATTATCCAAGGCTTGGGTATAGTTACGTTGTTTACGTTGGCAGACTGCAAGGCAATAAATACCTTCAATATGTCCCGGATTTTGGGCAAGAATATCATTAAGTTTTTCAGATGCTTCGCTTAAGTCGCCTTTATTAATCAATAATTGACACTGTTTAATAACATGTTCAGGTTGGGTGTTTTTCACTTGATTTGGCAAAGTAATATCTCGGTAAAAATCAACATATACTTCATATTGTATATAGAGATACAAAAATAAAAAGGGCCAGCGTTATTAAACGCTGGCCCTTTCAAGCTTCAAAATGATTAAATGCCATTTTAAATGCCATTTTAAATGCAATTTTAAATGCTAGTACGCAAAGCTCACTCTAACACCCGCAGTACGAGGTCGAGTTGGAGAAACTCTGAAAACATTATCAGCTGAACCCGCTGCGACTTGCCCAAGAGAATCTGTTGCATTGTCAATAAAGAACGTGGCTCTCCAGTCATCTTTTGAAATACTAGCTGACAGGTTGAGCTGATTATAAGACGGCAACTCAACACGACCATTAGCAGCTAAGCTATTAAACCGAGAATCAACCCACTTATAAACGCCTTGATAGACAGCAGAAAATTCGCCAATGTCTTGGTAGAAACGCGCTCCAATCACTGCTTCGTACTCTGGTGCGTAAGGCAAACTTGACCCTACAGGTGCAATATTTACAAGCGTCTCTGGGATCTCAGTCAACTCTGAGTCGATATAACTAAATGAACCAAACACATCTAAGAAGTCGTTTGCCGCCCAGTCAAGTTCAAATTCAAGACCATTAATTTCAGCCGTTCCAACATTATCAAAAAATGAGGTGTTGGCTATAGAGAAATCTAGGATCCCTTGCTGAAGGTCACTGAAGTCAACGTTGTAGATGGCACCATTAAAACGCAAAGAATTATCGAGCCATGAAGTTTTCCAGCCAAATTCAAGACTCACTACATCATCGGTATCAAAAGTAGCAGGAATACCACCAATGCCAGCTGCGCGATTGAATCCACCGCCTCGGAAACCTTCAGAATAGGTTCCATAAAACATCGCATCAGCATTCATTTTCCAACGAACATTTCCTTTAAAAATGGTTCCTGACAATGTTGCAGGGCTCAGACCTTCCAATCTTGCATCCACATTTGATCCACCATTAGCTTCGGGGCCGGCAGCCCGTTGTCCAAATGACGACTGTCCCATCAAACCTATATCAATCTCGTACCGACGTGCACCAACGGTAACGGTAACATCGTCAGTCACATCGTAAGCTAGTTCACCAAATATCGATATTTCTTCACGATCTGATTGAAAATCATTAACGAATGTAACGCCAGCGGGACGAGCACTGCCATCGGTATTAGTAAAGGCGCCCGGTATGGGAAAGTTTGGTGAGAAACCTGCTTCAATAGACCCAGCATAAGTGAAGTCTGTTAAAAAGTTGAGTTGCTGGTCATCATAGAAAACACCACCAATTGCACGAAAACGATCATCTTCGTTGGTTGCAAAACGAATTTCGTGGACCGCACGTTCCGTTTCGAATTTTTCAGTTGTGGTCATTACAGGACTAAAACATTCATCATAGGCTGGGTAGGTACAGATATAATATGGAACAAAGGGACCGACGTCGACATAACCGGTATAGTCACTTTGACCTTGAAACGTTCGGTCTGTGAATGAGCCGTTGTAGATCACTTCAAGCCCGCCAAGCATGCCATTGACTGTCCACTGCGTGAGGTTCACCTCATCGTCACCTTTAGTGGGTGAGAAGGTTGCGACATTTAAATCATCATCGTCACTGATTGTCGGGTCATATTCAAAAGAACCTTCAGTATCAAGCTGTTGACTTGTATGCTGAACTAATACATCCCAGTCGTCATTAATTTGCCATAATGCACTGACTCTCATGCCTCTGTGCGTGGCTTCATTGTAATCATCTTCTACAAACGTAGAATTAGTGACTTCCTGTCGGATCTCAGGTACACGTCCTCCCAATCCTGGATTTGTCAGTGGTAAGCTGTTCGTAGCAAGAACATTATCAATGAACCCTGCATCTGTAGAGCTGTAACCAGCAAGACGAAGTGCAAAAGTATCCTCTACAACAGGGATATTAACGAAACCTTCAGATTTATTGCTCATGCCGCCATTTTTAGTGGAAGACATACCTATCTCGCCACCTGCACTGAATCGGTCTAATTCGGGCTTATTTGTGATAAGACGAACTGTACCTGCCTGCGAACTAGCACCAAATAAGGTACCCTGAGGTCCTTTTAGAACTTCAACCCGTTGTAAGTCAGCTGCATATAAATCAATATTACGGCCAGGTGTGGTAATCGGTGCTTCGTCAAGATAAAAGGCTACACTTGGCTCACCGCCTATTCCAGAAATCCTGACAGCGGCACGACCTGCTGATACCCCACGGATGTAAGTTTCTTGCTTACCGGGACCTTGACCATCAGAGGTAACACCTGGTAAAAACGCAATATAATCTTCAAAACTGTCGATTCCTAGTTGTTGAAGTTTGTCACCACTTATCGCTTGTACAGCAATCGGCACAACTTGTTGGTTCTCTGATCGACGTGTAGATGTAATGACTATCTTTTCGAGCTGGCGTTCGCTCTTTGTTTCTTTTTCTTCAAGCTGACTCTTTTCCTGAGCTTGAACGGCGCCATTGCTCAATGCGAGAGCGATTGCCATGGTGAGTGCTGTTTTAACGGGTCGGTTTGTTTGATACATGTGTATCCTCGTTTTATTGTGTTCCTTCGACTTAGTCAATCGAACTGAGCCTAAAAAAGTTTATATGCTGGTTTTAAGCAAGGTGCTTATCAACAGTGACACACTTTCACCTCTCAGCGATAATCCGTCAAAAATGATATGACGTTCTCGCCTAGAAATTGTCTGCTTTAAGACCTCATTCCTTGATATTCCAAGAAATTATAGTGAAGTAGCATAGCACAGTATTTAAAAATTACTGAGAATGGGTAATAAACAGCAGTTATCGGTTAACAAGATATGCAAATGCGAAATGGTTTTTTGAGTCATTACTTGCCATTATCATCACTAAATTTTTCATTTAAAAACAATTATTTATAGAAAATTAACATCACTTTCATAAAAAAGTGGGGAGCACCCTGTAAATAATTAATGAAAAATATACTCTGCAGACTCTCTTTGACTATCTTCTTCAATTTGTTATACCTGCCAAACTTGTAACCTCTTAATCAACGAATAATAATGAGTCGCCAAACAAAATCATCAGAATCAATGAAGAACTTCTCCAAGGTTGTCCATGAGACAATTTAAGCCAACTATTGTACTTTTTATAAAATATTCGCACACACCTATTTTCCCTCGTAAATATCACTCAAATACGTTTCCCATTGCATGGTTGTGAGATGGTTGTAAGGTAGTGATGAAATTTATAATAAAATTAAAAGTTCGATGCCAACAAAGCCGCTATCCGTTTACGAATTGAATTGACAGAGTCCTATTTCACCGACCAGTGTGATCTGAACTCATCCCAAGGACTTTTGGTGATACGTTGAGAGTGTCAACAGTAAATTTATCATGCCGAGCCAATCTGATTTTAAAGTGTTAGATTAATCAAGAGAGATCGGTCGATTATGGATGTATGCAAAATTACTAACAATATTATCGAATGATTTACTCAAGCTGACTTACGGTCTTGTTCTGAGTCTATCTATTATGTTGCTTAATTATGTTGCTTATTTTTGTGGCAACTTTTATAAAAGCTCGCAAACGTAGTGTGTGATTTGAACTTAAGTACTACACACCGCATTTTGATAACTGACCATAATGTTACCTAGACTAGTGAGGTAGACTGCGAACTTCGTACTACCAAATCGAGTACCCCCAAAAATTTGATATACATCTAGCACAACCGGTTTTCCAAAAGCCTCCTGACTCATCATAGTGAGCTAGAACAAGGCACACATTTATTCATAATATATTTTTATTTTATACAATAGAAGACGCTATTTCTGTGCTGCGCACCTAAAAATCCGGCAACCATGTTGCTTGCATTGATGTCTAAACTAACGATCCTGACGAATACAACTGAACGTGAATACACCCTTTTCATACTAAGTTCATACTAAGTTTATCCACTATGTGAGTATCCCTGAACGACGAAGTGCGTCCCTCGAACTGCGATTTATTTTCAATAAAGCGGGTCATGATTGGCGTTTTAATAGCTGTACTTAAACGTTGTCATGAAACTGTAACTAATGTACCTATTCAAATCATTCACGGTCAAACGAAGATATCACCTATGTTGACGCAAACATGGTTTGAAGACACGTAATAGACATTATTGAGATAGTAACTCAACCTGCAGCACATGCTTAAGTTTCAATCTGCACACCCCAAACTAATTCAATAGTACCGGGAGATTAACAAGGTGAAGCTTATGTTTGGGCCACCAGCGTAATATTTGGCTACAATGACAATCCGCAAGTAAGTTGGGCAACAATTTTCAACGAGGATTTTCTGCATTCGGGTGATCTGAAATGTTTAGATGCGCGAGGCCACATTAATGTTATTGGCCTCGTCAAAGAAATAATGATTCACGATGACGATAGTCTGTTTCCAGAAGAAATTGATACAGCCATATTGGAACATGACGTGATTAGTAAAATGGCTGTTTCAGGAAGCACAGATAATAAATACGAAAACAAACCACCTGTTTCGTTTGCAATAGCTCTGACAAAACACTACGAGCAGCCGACCTGAAATTCTTTATTAGACACCGCTTAGCATTTAAAAAAACACCGACCTATTGTCTCAACGTTTATTAATGGTCCCTAAAGGCTAAGGACAGACTAAGAAAAAACCATTTCTGCGCTCATTGAGGAACGTTGGACTAATTTTTTAATTTCGCAACTATATCAATCCCTTTTGCAAGGGTTTAATTAAAATACTCTTATGAGCCCCTAGTAACCATTTGCTGATGTTGAGGTTACTTTCGTAGGACCCGTTCTATCATAAAATCATAACCTAACTTTTAGCTTAAAAGACAGCAATTGAGTTAATTGTTCATTAATTTATGAGAAAAACTAAAGAGGTTCGTTGGCTTCTTTGACTCTTTCTTGACGTTCTTGTTCTTCAGCAAAAGCGGCTTTGATTTCCTCTAATACCGAACCTACGTCAGCGTCATCGTCAGGTAACAAGTAATGCCCTGTTAATGCAGTTTCAGCTGTTAATTCGCCTGCTTCAAACAAAGCCCACATTTCTTCAGCATAATACGTCTTTGTCAGTTCAGGGGCGAACTGGCCATAATATTCACTCATATTACGTACGTCACGCTGCAACATACTAAAGGCATTGTTGTTAGCTGCCGCATCCACCACTTGAGGTAAATCAATGATCACCGGACCGTAATCGTCCACCAGCACATTAAACTCAGATAAGTCACCGTGTATCAAACCCACACATAACATGCGCATTACATAAACCATCACCAAAGCGTGATCTTCAATTGCTTGCTCTGCGGACATAGATACATCGTTAAGTCTGGGTGCTACCTCGCCATTGTCATCTGTGACTAACTCCATAAGTAACACGCCTTCATAACAACCGTAAGGTTCAGGAACTCTTACCCCGGCCTTAGCCAATTTAAATAAAGCGTCTACTTCTGTATTTTGCCACGCATCTTCTTGCTGTTTACGACCAAACTTAGAGCCTTTTTCCATAGCACGGGCACGGCGCGTATTCCTTACTTTACGGCCTTCCTGATATTGCGCAGCCTTTTTAAAACTGCGTTTCATTGCCTCTTTATACACTTTAGCACAACGTACTTCAGTACCGCACTGCACCGCATACACAGTAGCTTCTTTGCCACTCATTAGTTGATAAAGCACTTCATCTATCAGACCATCGTCTGCAAGTGGTTGTAATCTTTTTGGTATCTTCATTAAACCCTAAATCCAACAACACTAAGTGTTGGTTCCATAATAATACTACACATACCGTTATGGTCTGTGTTACTCAACAGCCTATGCCTATGATATCAACTTTATTCCTCATAATGATATCTAAGAAACTAACAAATTTTGTGTTAACACTGAAATGACTTCGAAAAAAACATATTCTCAGGCAAAACAAGTATAAATGGCGACACGTATCGATAAAGTCAGAGGTTATTAAAATAAAGGTTAGTGTAAAGTTAAACACGGAATAAAAACCATTGATGCTCAACACACAACATTGATAACTTTCTATCACCATATTTTTAGTTTCACGAAACTAATTTTTGCTTGTGATAACGTTAACCAATAACCAATAACCAACAGGTGCCTCAAATATTTTGAATCGAGCCGACAGGCAATATGCAAACTGTGATCAAATAGCTTTACAACATCATGTCTTCGCACCTAATGACAATATCATCATCGATTCCGATAAAACAAACAAATCAGGATGCAACAAAAAACAGTGTGTTTTTGAGCCTAATTTACCTGAATTATCAATCTCGTAAAATATCAAAAAAAGAATTGTCATAAGTGGACGACAATTGATGATTCAATAACTGCGCTAAGTGCAGTCCTTTGTACAAAAATATTAAAGGTTTTAAAATGCAGACACTATTGGCAACAGTAATAATGTCAGTTAGCTATTAAAATAAGCACTCTCTTTAAAAGTTCGTCGCTATCTGCAGGGCCATGATGTAACACTAAATCTGACTTCCCGTCTGCATTAAGGTCTTCGGAGGCCGCATTAAATGGGTTTTTAGGTATAGAAATTTTTTGACGCAATGAACGATTAGCGTAGGGTTTCTTCTGATTTGGAGTGGCTAGCAATGCTCGGATCATGTCCTCGCCATCCGAATACACAATATCTTTGACTGCATCGCCATTAATATCAATCATTTTAACCAAAGGCTGACCTCTTGAGCCTGAAGACAGACTAAAGGTAATTTCCACTTCTTGGCTAACCAAGGGTTTTTCGCCAAAAAGATTATTTTCATCCATAGAAAAAATCAACACATCTTGGTCGATACTTCCGGATAACAAAGCGCCCACTATTTGAGAGATACCAATATCAAAAGACAATACCGACACTTCCTTTTTACCATCCATGTCCCTGTCTAAAAATGTTAAGTTAGACAGAGTGTCTTCAGACGTGATGTTGGTACTTGCTTGATCTGAATAGCTCAATTTTCCTTCGGTTAATGCTCCATAAAAAAACTCAAAATCGATAGTCTTATCTAATACACCAGAGCTTTTTGTAAACTGCAAAGCGAAATCCGGGATGCCATCACCATTAAAATCATCAATTGCTCTTACAACTCGATGTTGAATATCACTTTGGTCCATCTCCTGTCCATCTGGACCTTTCATGTCCCACCAATCGACGGCATAAATAGATTTATTAATTTTTATTTTTATAGGAATGGGAGAAAACTGCATGTTTTCGTTTTGTGTGAAAATATTCAGTTGACCTTGCTCTACTGTTACCAAATCTACTTTATTATCTAGGTTCATATCCTGAAAGTAGAGCGCCTGATCGTCGTAACTGACACTACTTTCGTTCATTTCAATGCGTGCCGCAATTGGTAAGCTTTGTGGGTGCCTAGCACCACAACAACCGGACATCCATAAATTAAGTTGTTCAAAGTTCGGCAGTATAATGTCATCAAGACCATCGTTATTTACATCTTGAATAAAATCCATCTTCCTGAACGAATCTGCCTTATCGCCAACATACATTGATGAAACTGACTCTGCCTTCACCCAAGCTGCTTGATGTGATAAGTGGGCCGGTACATAACGATGCACCTCTGCTTTGTCTAAAAGGTACAAACGCTGCAAGCCGTCTTGTTGAGGTTCGCCCACATCATAGGCAAAAACATTGTCTGCAATATTGATCTTGTCCTGCTCAATGAAGGTATTGTTTCGTGTATCAAAGAAATAAATAGCAAGAATACGCTGTTGTTTGTCATCAACACCAACCACCAATAATTCTGTTCCGGCTTGTGGTAAGACGTCAGCAACTAATATCGGTTGATTAACATTAAAACTAAGTTCAATCTGGTGTGGTGTAAAAATATCTGTGTATTTGGCATATGCTGGTAATGTCAGAAGTACCAGACTTGCCAGTCCTAGTCTCGTAATGGCATGAATTTTTGGCAAATTCATGCCATAAAAAAAGTTAGCTATCAAGTAACTCAACTCCAAATAAATTTATAATACACACTATACATTAGCAAAATAAATCATGCTAAAAACATAAAAAATGTAAGGACTTACGTCCTGCTGTTTCATCAGTCTTAATAGCGTAGACTAAATGGCTACGTGATTCATAGCGGTATATAAAAAACCGCGATATTTGATCAATCAGGAGTTAATAAAAGTGGTTAAACGTTTTGTGTTAATAAGTAGTTTGCTGACAGTCTTGGCATCACCCTTGGGTTGGTCACAGACGCAGTCTCATCCTTTCGAAGCATTGCGCGGTCTCGAACGCTTTAACAAGTCAAACTCTCTATCTTTAAATGGCACTAATCAAAAAATCGATACGGTGTTATCAATTAAAGGTGTGAAAATCGGCGATAACGTTTTGCAACAAGCAATAGACCTTGATGCTAAAGGTGGTCGGTTGGGAAATATTCGGGGAGGAACTGTAAGTGACAAAATTAAATTTAGTTTTTACCAACCTTATGAAAATACCCGCTTGGAGCAAAAAGTAGAGCTGTACTTCGATAAACACAACGGTTTTATTCAACAAGCTACAGGTACTTATTACTTGCAAGACGCCTATATGAGTATAACCCCAATACGCGAACAAACATTTATTGCAGCCGTCGAAAAATTTGGCCCCCCCTTAACTATGCAACAAGCTTATGATTTAAGCGATGAAAACAACGATGACATACCATTAGACAAGTTTATTAATGATCTACAAGGCAAAAGCCAGTTGCATCCTTTAGGACTCGAGTATCTTCAAAAGCGTAATATTTCTAGAAGTTCAAAGTGGGTCAAAGGTACAGAAGATTATGCTTTAATGCATAGCGGATTTGACCGCTGTTATTTGTGGCAAACTAATTCATTTAGTCAAATAATGACTTTTTGTTACTTTGATGAAGCTGGGGCCAACCCAGATAGTAGAGGAGTAGAATTTGATTTACACAACTTTCCGGTTAACCAAAAGATAATAGAATTAGGTAATCCACACAAAAAACTAGATATATCTTTGTAACAAAATCATTAAGCCTTGATTTGGCATAACCTATAAACAAATACTGGCTGCGGTAAAGCTCAATTCACGTAATAATAGGTTCATATTAACAACCCCTATTTAGGACACAACAATGACAATCACACGTAATGGACACCGATATATCGATGTCGAAAGTGGCAAAACTCTTGATGTATGGTTTCCTCGCAGCAATAAAAAAATTGAGCGTCACTGCTTAGCCAGTAAAGTCGGTTTAATTAAGGGCGAATTTGTCGAAATTAGCTTAGATATAGATGTAACACCACAATCTGCTGAAGATGCTTATTTACGTCTTCATTTGTTATCAGAATGTGCTGTTAAACCTAACGGCATTAATCTTGAGGGTGTGTTTGGTTTATTAACGAATGTAGCTTGGACATCTGCAGGACCTGTTTTACCCAACAAAGTCGAAGAATTAAGAGAGTTGATTGCCACTGAAGCTCACCACTTAGCCGTGACTTCTATTGATAAGTTTCCAAGAATGGTTGATTACGTTATTCCAGAAGGGGTGCGTATTGGCGACGCTGATCGAGTTCGCATGGGTGCACACCTTGCATCTGGTACAACGGTAATGCACGAAGGTTTTGTTAACTTTAATGCCGGTACGTTAGGTAGCTCAATGATTGAAGGTCGCATATCACAAGGTGTCGTAGTGGGTGATGGCTCTGACATAGGTGGTGGAGCCTCTACTATGGGCACTTTATCTGGTGGCGGTAAAACCATTAATGCTATCGGCAAAAATAGTATGGTAGGTGCTAACGCTGGCGTGGGTATTTCTTTAGGTGACGATTGTATTGTTGAAGCTGGACTGTATGTTACAGCTGGTACTAAAGTCACCACGCCAGATGGCGAAGTCGTCGCTGCTCGTCAATTATCAGGCATGAACGGGTTATTATTTCGACGCAATAGCCAATCAGGAAAGGTTGAAGCAGTTGTCGCTGATTCAACGAAATGGGGCGGTTTGAACTCTAGCTTGCATAACAACGACTAATTTTATTAAGCAACCCAAAACCTGGGTTGCTTAATTACCTTTTAAACCAACAAAAAAACTCGTTGATAAACTTCATCCTGATTAACGTTTACTCAATCCTATAGAGTGCCTATTACCGCTAAATAAACAAGTAGGCAACCCATCATTCCAGTTTACACTGGTCAGCTCATTAACAATTCTTCGAAGTCGTTGCTGCACGATAAAATTAGCCGTCATTACTACTATCTCAAGCAAAACAGATATCACGATATCAGTCAGGTGATGATGACACCAAGCGAAAATAACTAATGCCACCACTGATCATACTTTAAATAAGTAATGTAATTAATTAAGACTGAAAATGTAAACAATGTGTCAGCGTGTTTCCCATTGTTTAGATCGTGGATAGCGTTTATTATTTAGATATTCAAGGATCAATAATTTGTTAAAACATAATGCGTAATCTAGTCCTAATTATTTTTATATCTATGTTTTTAAATTCTTGTTCAAAGAAGGGTAGCGAAGACTTTATTGGCACGACCGTTATGATATGTAGTGATAAAAAGAATAAAGAAATATGTGACTTAACACATGATGGCGCTATGTGCAGCATACAAAGGTCTAGCTCTATTACCTCACTTGTTATCCAAAAAAGAAACAAAAGCGTGGAAAATGGTTATGCTGCCCTTAAAGCCCTTGATGATTACAAGGTATGCCTTGAAAATGCTGTTTTAGCGAAAAGTGTAAAGCGTAAATCTGATGAGGTATCTCGTTTTTACTCTATAGCCAATATAGGTGACTACCAAAATAAAATAGTCAAAGAAACAAAAGGGGTAAGACCTGAGATCAATTTATGGTTGTATAGGAAGACTAGTAATAATGATTATTGGGAATCCATGGTTAATGGTGTGACGATGACAGAAAACGTACATAAAGATGTTTACTTTGCTATGTTGGCTGAAGCCTCGACTCGCAGTATGGGTGAGGCCAAAGAAATTGCTGATTTACAACTTAATCGTACTATATTTTTAAATGAGCTCAGTCCAGAAATCTTTGAGTTTTATATACGATATTACTTAAAAAACGAAAATAATTTCAAAGCGGCTGTTTGGTATGGCTTATATGCAGAATATATAGATAATGATCCTGGCATAAATACTCAATATTTTAAACTGCACAAAAGAATGAAAGATTCAAACTTAGATGATGCACAAAAACTCGTCGACAGTATTATATTTGACACAGATTGGATAGGCGTAAAGGTTAAGGATTTTGAAGAACAGCTTTGAACCGTTAATCAATGATTAAAATCGCAGTCATTGCTTTCAGACACCGTTTAATAATAAAGGCATTTATAATAGCGCCTTCAGGGTCACTAAGTTCATTTTTATTTTGGCGCACTGCATATCTTGTTCTGCCTTTTAAGCCTTAGTAAATAAATATTAGTACTGACCAATCAAATTTCGTTTTTTAGCTTGTTTTTCAAATGCCTTAAACATATAAATCCCACCCGTTAGGTAAACCAATGAATTGGCGATCACAATCAGCACGTAATCCAATCTTAAAGCATTTTGATCTAACACTACATCTCGAGCCAGCGATGCCCCAGAAACAAAGGGTAAGAACGTAAAAGCATTCAAGGGTAAACCGTCTAAGGCGACAAGACCCATTAACGCCAAAGTCAGCATTGCACCTACCGTTTCAACCCGTTTAAATAGCAAAGCCAAACCACTGATCATCAATCCAAATCCCACCAACGAAGGCGCCGCCAACAACAAAATTCCATAAAAATAGCCAAAATTGATAGTTAACCAGTTTCCCGTAATCGCCATTACGACATAGGCAATCACTGTTAAGAACACAAGACCAACGATACTGTCTGATAACGAGCGATATAACATCAAACTGATAAATCCATTGGGGCACAAAAACAATTGTTCGAGGTAACCTTTTTGAGTATCTTCAACCACACTTTTTGTGATTGAGCCGTAAGCACCTGCTGCAAATGTCCAAAGTAAATAACCAAACAATAATCCATCTAAAGATTGGCCGTCGCCTTGTTCCAGCACAAAACTTTTGATGCCATAAAAAAGCCCTAAGAAGACACCAGTGATAAAAATTAATCCACTTAGTGTTTCAAACCAGTATTGGCGCATTTCGTAGCACTGTAACCGCATTTCATTAACGAATAGGTGGGTGTTCATTTCACGTCCTTTTGTTGCACTAAGGTCTGATAGGCTTTTTCCATTGATAAACTATCAATTTGTAGCTGTAGCGGCTGAATATTATGTTCGTGCAAGTAGTGCAGCATCACCAAACTTTGCTCAGGGGATCCATAATTCACTTTGATGGTTTGCTGATCTAGTTGCAGATCAAAGCGACCAGCCCAGAGGTTATTCAATATAGACAGCTCTATTGGCTGTTTGAGCTCGATAGTAAGTTCATACTTAAACAAGCGTGCTTTAAGAGTATCTAGTGAGCCTTCAAACAATAACTTTCCGTGATCTAACACTACCACTCGGTCACAAATTTTGTCGATAAAGCCTAGGTCGTGACTGGTCACTAAAAACCCCTGCTCTGCAACCTCCACTCGATCTTTGATGATACGCTGCAGATCGTTAACCGTATTAAAATCCAAGCCAAGAGTGGGTTCGTCTAACAACACAAAGTCAGGTGAGTAACTTAACGCGCACAGTAACGCCGCTTTTTGTTTATTACCTGTGGAAAGCTTCATCACTTCTTTTTTAGCGTGTTCATCAAGCCCAAGCGCGGTGTGAAGTTTTTCGATGTTTTTTCGAATGGATGAACCTGAGAAGCCCCGTAACCGGGCAAAATAATCAGCGTTTTGTTTGGCTGTCAGACGCCAGTTAGTATTTCTACATCCCCCCAATACCGCCCCTATCTGTTTTAGAAAAGATGTCGACGTTCGGGTATCGATATTATCAATGAAAATCTCCCCTTGGTCCCATTCAATCAAACGACAAATCGATTGCACTGTTGTGGTTTTACCAGAGCCATTGGCACCCAATAGTGCAACCACTTCACCGCGATTCAAGCTAAACGATACATTCGAAAGTGCAGGTTCTGCTGCATAGGATTTGCTGAGTTCTTTCACTGCCAGCATACATCTGTCCCTAAAAATAAAGTGATTGTATGAGTAGTCCTTTAAAAATAATTTTTATTACAGATTATTTTTAAAGGACTATCAGCCCAAATTTAATCCAATATCATTCAATTCGTAAAAAGTTTTTAATACCAAAGAAGTTTTTTATGGTCATTTTTTGGGGATCCATTGCTGAGTCAAAATTGGCATTTAAAAACTCACCTTCTTGATAAAACTGCAGTTCAGCACTAGCAAAAAGTGGATGTTTTTTGCCATCAAATTGAATATGAAGTTGCCCTTTTTCCAGCAGTACCTTAGCTAAGGTATTAGATTGGCTGCCTCGGTACTGTCCAACAAACTGTAAAAGCTGTTCGTTGCTAATAGCCACCTTGGGCCTGGAAAAAACATAATGTAATCCCCACGTATTCCCGGCACTTTTTAAACTGGCATGACCTAAACCTGCAAGGCGTTCGAATTTGAAAGACAAACCTTTGAAAGACTGTTCTTCAAAAAAATCTGACAGTGCATCAAAGGCTGGCATAAAGTCATCGAATTCCCCTATTGCGGAATACAGCCTGATTGGATGAGTCAGTTTCTTCTCGGTGTAAACCTTGGCGTAAGAATAAAGATGATTAGCATCCCATCCTGATGCTGATGACGTTGGGATATAACCATGAAACAAATTAGGTTCATTGAACAGCGCATACAAAGTAAATAAGCCACCATATGAACTGCCCATTAATAATCGATTGTCATTGCTTTGATATTCACTGCCTATAAAAGGAATAAGCTCTTGTTTGATAAATTGCAAAAACTTCGCCGCACCACCAGAGTGGGGGACTCCAGTCATATTACTTGGGGTGAAGTCTCTAGCGCGTAATACATTTGGGTCGGGATTTTCACCGCCCCACTGAATACCGACTAAAATGGCTTCTGGTATAAAACCATCATAATAAGATTGCCCATAGGTAGAGACCATCAAAGGGAAATCCCATTGAGCGTCGAGAAAATAGATGACGGGATAAGTTTTATCTGATTGCCCATAACTGGCGGGTGTTTTAATCAGCAGTTGGTATTCTTGTTTGACAATATCAGATTGTAAAAGCCGCACGTGTGAATCAGCAATAGTCATTTCTGCATCATTCTCTGTGGCCTGTGCAGTGATGATATTCAGTAACATTAAGATAAAACCTAGGCAACACGTTCTCATATGTGATTCCAAATAAGGGGAGTGACGTATAAGTCTACCTTTGAAGACCAGGGTTTGTCAGTTCGATTTTATAGTTCGATATTATAGTTCGATTGTGTGTGACATAACGGTATTGCCAGACACATCTTTAATGCTCATGGTTAATTGTTTACCTGATAGTTCAATCACACCATAGTTTGCCTTGGCATAACTCTCCCCTACCCTATGTTGATTGGGGCTGACATTTTTCCATTCTTCAGTAAGGCCAGAGGCTGTCATTTCCCACAATAACTTTTGGTTATTTCGGGTTATTTGGCTGAATTCACTCCAATGAGTATCGCCACTAACAATCACCAAGTTATCTATTTGATATTTATCAAGCAAGGCTAAAAATCGTTGTCTTTCATGGGGTAAGTTTGCCCACGATTCCCATCCAGAAAACTCAGGTAGAAATTGTAAACTAGTCGCTAAAACACGCACATCTGCAGGTTGTTGTAATTGTTGTTCTAACCACTGCCATTGGGTTTCGCCAAGCATAGTGGTCGCTTCATCTTTGCTGGGTATATAAGGTCCTAAATCATTAGGTGCTTTGCTGAGCATATATTTAAGCCTGCCCACTGATTCAAGAGGGCTTCGATTCCAACGAAGGTCGGGCAATATGATCTGCACTGTTATATCGGCTTGAGTTAATACATGACTGGTATAAATACCATCGACTCTAGTGCGTCTTGGGCTATCTTTAGGCACATTAAAATAATCAAGCATAATCTGCCGAGACGCTTCTTTTTGTGGGTATTCTGAACCAGCATCATTTTCACCAAAGTCATGGTCATCCCATATACCAATAGTCAGAGTATTCGCCAACATGGTTTGCATTCCTGACGTTGCCCACTGTTTGGCATATTTGGCTTTTAACTCCTGCATATCTTCAGTATCGCCATAAACATTATCCCCAAGTAATACAAACAAATCGGCTCGCTCTTGGTTCATCGCTTGCCAGATAGGTTGAGGCTTATCCTGGTGTAAACATGAGCCAAATAGAATTTTAATCGGCACATCAGATACCTGCTTAGTCGCCACTGTTGAACTAATTGTGATCAAAAAGAAAATACAGATAGTGATACATTTCATGATGATTTACCTTTGTTTGATTATCGGCAAGGGTTGGCCAATGTCCGTTGCAAATTGCTGATAGTCGAATCCAAGCAACTGCACGGCAGTCGCCGCGACTTGATCCAAGGAGAAGTCTGAGGTCTGCTGGCTTTCAACTGATCCTTTCACATCTGGCCCCATGGCGGCTAGCCAAATCTGATCTGCACCGGGTATGCCATCCTGATATTGTTTTAATCCGTTTAAATAACCTTTCACAGCCTTTGGGCTGGCATGGTGTTGCCATGACTGTGCTGAGTCCCCACGACCGTGATCCACTGTAATAATCAGATTGGTATTGTTTTGGTACTGCTCCATTGATTGCAACAATGTCCACAACTGAGCAATAAATTTATCGGCTCGGTTAGCACCCCGCAAGTATTCAGGGTAATTACCTTGATGAGCAAAGTCATCTGTTTCACCTAGTGACACATACATCACTTTTGGCTGATGTGCCAAGATATATTCTTTAGTAAAACCCAAGGTAAAGGCATCTAAACGCACATTATGCCAAGGACTGGGGATCTGAGTTTGCAACGTATTTAACCATTGAGCTTTATCTGATAAACCTGCCCAATCGGCAGATTCAAAACCCGCATTAATAGGTAAACCACTGCGTGTCCGATTAATAATAGCAGGAAACACATCCCAACTGCCAAAAGCAGCGACTTTCCCTTGGTATTGTGATTGTTTGTTTAGCCATTCCAATATAGTGACATTGGGATTGTCGATGGCTTTATTTGAATCAATGTTCGGGTCAGCTTTTCCTGTTAACAACTCATTGTAACCTGGATACGAAAACCAATAACCATTGGTGACTTGCATCTGTGAACCAAGTTTACGATTACCTATTAAGACCCCTTCTTTTGCCAATACATTCCATAAAAAAGGCATCAACTTCTGACGTTTACTCTCAGCATTTGTGCCTGAAAACTGTTTAACTAATCCCGCTTTTTGTTCCTTAAATGTTTCTAAATCAAGCACATCATCCTGATACCCCTGAAATACTTCTTGCCAACGCAGTCCGTCAATACTGACCAGTATTAAATTATCGGCAGCTTTACTCGTTAAGACAAAACAACATAAACCAAAAAAAAAGATTAATTTCATTTCAAATTCACTCTTATTAGGCAAAAAAAAAGGACGAGCATAAGCTCGTCCCAAAAGGGCACACAGGAAAAATTTATTTAAAACGCGGCTTTTAGATTTAGGGCAACTGTACGAGGAGCTCCTATCCATGCTGCATTAGTGGCAATGGTACCAAGGTAACTTTCATCAAACAGGTTGTTGATGGTGAAGTTAATGTCAATCGACTCAACACTGCTGCCTAAGTCATCAATGGAAGTACCAAAGTAAAAATCACTGACGGTATACGCTTCTACAGCAGCAGTATTCGCTTGATTTATCCAACGTTCGCCAACATATTTGGTGCTTAGGCCAGCAGAATGGTTACCGCGTACCCAATCGATGCTGACTACACCCATTTGTTCAGCGGCACCGATTACGCCGTTACCTAAATACTCTGCGTCGGTATATTCTGAATCATTGTTGGTATATGACCCATACACGCTGAAGTTTTCAGAAAGTTGGTAGCTTAACGATGCTTCAAAGCCAGTCGACTCTATGCCACCGTCATTGATATAACCACCAGCAGCGGACTCTAAAAAGTCGATACCTGTTACAGTTTCATTACTCACAAAATTGATCCGGTCGTCAAATTTAGTGGCGTAATAAGTCAAGCTAGCGCTTACGTCTCTCGAAGAATAACGCAGACCCAGGTCGAAGTTGTCCGCAGTTTCTGGTTTAACCAAACTTAAATCAGAATCATCACGCTCTAGCACCGCATCTTTGATTGAAGCATAGTTTTGTGCAAAACCAGCGAACAACTCAAGACCGTTAACAGGTAAGGGTGCCACAAAACCGGCTGAGAAGAGTAAGTCTGAATCCGAAGATACGCCCTGATCGTTGCTTGCATTAAATCTGTCATTTTTCGACACATCAACAAAAAACTGCTTAATACCAAGGTGAGCTTTAGCAAAACCTAAATCAAGTTGGTCTTCAAGGTAAAACATCGTGGTTTCTACTGGGAATTCGCGATCATACTGAACCCAATAAGGGGTTTCATCAAAACGGTAACTAGTCGCCGAATCAATGATTTTCTGCCAGCTACGATTTTCATCACGCGTGTAATCTTCGTACCAGAAACCACCGCGTAGCGTATTGTCCATATCGGCTATACGCGCATCCCATATAAAGTCACCATTGATACCAATACGTGATTTTTCATAATTAGTCGTGCGATATGAACCGACTGGAATAGCGCCATCTGCAAAACAGTTTGGATCATAATTTAGATTTCTAGATTCGTCGACATCTGGCGTACTAGGATCATCGTTGCGACTTCCCCCATAAGGAAACGTCAATGATGCACAACTAGTCTTGTCACCAATAGGCAACGATACACCTCCCCTATCTACAAAGGTAATTTGGCCTAAAGCACCGCCACCATAAACAGTATTTCCTGATACCAATTCTGAATGTCCATTGCCTTCACCATCATCAACTAGATCAACTACATATTGTGGCACCCAATCACCACGACCTTCGTTATTGTGATAATAAACATTGGTACTAAAAGCTACTTCACCAACAGTAAAGTCAGCCTTCAGGTACGTAAAAAAGTTTTCTCTTAACGTAGACCAACCACGACGATAAGCTTGGTCTTGGTAAGGGATACCTGTCCACTCGCTAGTCAGTTGATCCCAGCTAGAATTTTGTTCAAATTGCGACAAACCATAGATACGTTGGTAATTGTCTTCATGGGTATCGTCGTAAGATGCATAAGCAGTCAAATTAACGTCACCGATTGTGCTAATCACTTTTGCAGCAAAATGGTCACGTACATTTTCAGCAGTTTGATCCATCCAGTCACTACTTTCTTGATTAGACAGACTGAACCATGCAAAAGTATCTTTTGCTATTTCGCCTGTTTCATAACGTGCAAAGAATTTTCTACCATCAAACTCGGCAAACGTAGTACTAACTATCAAACGCTCATTTACACCAGGCATTATAGTAACAAAATCAAGGGTGCCACCTAATGCTTCATGTGAACGAGAAGCAATATCTGCAGTACCTTGCGACACATCGACTCTGGCTAAGTTTTCGGTATCAATATAACGATTAGCTTTGGCGCCGCCACCATAATTGGAATTACCATTGGCAATGCCATCTACAGTCATGCCAATCTGCTGTTGAGATAAATCAACTTGGAAACCACGAATAGAAATACTGGTGGACCAATCGTCTGCACCAAAAGTATCACCTTCGTTTATTAATACCCCTGGCAAATTATCAATGGCAGCCAATACACTGGTCATGGATGTTTGCTGCTTCATCATTTCATCTGATGTTTGGTTGTTAGCATAAGATACGCTTCTACCAACAACTGTGATCGATTCCATATTTTCTTCTGATTCTTCTGCCGCTTGGACAGGCGCCATCAGTGCGCAGGTACCCAGTGCAACGGATATAGATAAAGCTAGGTTGGATAGTGTTTTTTTGCTCATTATGTATTGACCCATTTAATGTTTTTTCTGGGTCGTAATATGAATGGGTAATGTGAACCTGAGATGAACTTTTATTGACGCTTTGATGATAGTTTTACTGTATTTTTTAGGCAAACTAATGACATTTTTGTGTCATTAGTTTGTTTTTCAACCGAATGAATAATCACTATTTTTCAATAAAAAACGTGCCCCAGCCGTCATAATCTACATCATGTTTGATGGCAATAGCAAAAAGCTTGTCTGTATCTTGGTTGATTAATTTTGCATCCAGCATACGTTCGACCACGGCATCAAAACAAAAAACTTCTTCACCGTCTTCCAACTCTAACTCTTCGGCATCACCCACCTCGAAGCCGGCTTTAAAAGCATCAACAGCCGCTTTTTCTAATACGTCAAAGTCAGCGCTAGCAAAGTGATACTCAATGGTATGTGCTTGACTGGCATCACTCCCATCTTCAATCAATGCTTCGATAGTTTCTTGGTTAAACTCATGCCATTCTGCTAGTTCGGATGTGTCTTCTGAATTCATAATATATTCCTATGAGCTAACCGGATTACCCGATTTTGTTGTCTAATTCTGCGTCTACTTTTATAATCTGCTGTTGCATCTTTTGATGAAAGTACTCAGCGTTTTGTTTGATAGATTTATTTTCGTCCATAAACTCTGGCTCTGACAGTTCGATTAATAACGTGCCATTATCCCATCTATTAAGTTTAACTTTATCGTATAAGCGGCTAGCAGTAATGGTCACTATGGGTTCATTGGTGGCCTCAGCTATACGGAACGCACCTGTTTTAAAAGGTAACAATCCGCGCCCATAACTGCGTGTACCCTCAGGAAAAAACCACACAGACAAACGTTTTTTTTGAATTTTCTGCACAGTACCCTGTAAGGTATCATGGGCGCGACCCGAATTTTTACGGTCAATCATGATATTACCTGTTAACCAATATATCTGACCAACCACAGGGATCCACTTAAGGCTCTTTTTACCTACAGTTACTGTCCCTTTTTGCGTAGCGCCGCAGATAGTCAGTAAATCATAACTATTTTGGTGATTAGCAATGTAAACATATGGACCACCTTTTTTAACAGTATCAGGTACCCGGATTTCGATTTTTAATCCTAGTAAGCGTGAAACAGAACTATACAAAGCACCCGCAGCATGGACGTTGTCGCGATGAAAAGGCCTAACCAAACAAATCAATATAAGTAATAGGTTGATAAACAAAAAATAAAAGAATATCGCAATTATGCGTAACAGCGCTAACAATGCATAGCCTCATCGATTAAAAGGATGCAAAGTATACGCATATAATCCACTACCTAAAACACTTATACTATTTGATTTGCTAATGTGTATTTTAATATTTTTTGTAACAACACAAATATATGAATTAAATTCTTAATTAGCCGATACTAAAAAGGTAATTAAACACTTTTAATCCTTAAGGCTATTCATTCAATGCAAATGTTTAAACATGAAGATCTCGATGAAGATATTCTCACCGACCTGTTGGAAGAAATTAACGAACTTTATGAAGCCACTGAACAAACCTTAATTGAACTAGAGTTGAAGCCAGAAGATAACGAATTACAGCGTGCTCTATTTCGCTCAATCCATACAATTAAAGGTGACTTAGGCTTAGTCAATTTTTCTCCACTTATTCCACTTCTGCAATATGCCGAAGATCTTCTTGATTACTTACGTAAGGGGCAAATTAAATACACCAGTAATATGAGTGACTTGGTATTATTGATCATGGATAAGGTCAAAGTATTTGTGCAAAGCTGTATTCAAACCGGGCAAGCAGAATATGATAAGCAAATGTTTGAAAGACTTGTTGAGGCAATCAAACGCATTTCGCCTGAAAATGGTGTTGATCATGAACAACTATTAGCCAATGCGGTATTGATACTGGATCCTAGCCTTGACCTAGGCTCTGAACAAGACAATACAGCTGAAACCCTAACACCGAATGGACCTTCAAGCATAGCAACAACAGGTATACCAAAAACAATCACTGCTGAAGAACGTGAAGATCTGGTTTTCTTTCGTGAATTGATGAAACCGATAGAAAAACGCTCTATGTACTGGGAAGGTAGGGGCGATAGGATCGCCAAGCTTGCTGGCTATGTCAATAAAATTGCAGGTTCACCGATTAACGAAGTCCAACTTGCCGTTGCCTGTTATATGCACGATTTTGGTATGGCCTTTATGCCCGTTGCTGTTTTGCACAAACAAGAAAAACTGGAGGAAGTCGAATTTAATCTCATGCGCTCCCATGTTTACAAAAGTGCTCGCTTACTGGAAAACCTTAATCAATGGAATGAAGCGCGTAAAATTGTCATGCAGCATCACGAGCGCATTGATGGCAGTGGTTATCCGCTAGGAGTAAAGGAAGACGATATTTGCGAAGGTGCAAAACTGTTAGCTATTTTAGACACCTTTGACGCCATAACACATGCGCGAGCTTACGAGGCACATCTACGGATGCCTAAGAAAAAAGCAGTCATTGAAATTAACCGAATTGCTAAAGGACAGTTTTCTAGCAAGTGGATGCAAGTATTTAATAGCGGAATGGCTTCGTTGTTGACAAATTAAAGGGTAAAATAAAGGGCAAGATAAAGGGGAAATAGTTGTATTTTTTAGTCATAAGAGTCAATAAAAGCAATGTTGCAAGTTCTGACATGCTTAAGTTATTAATGACTCAACAAAATTTTATAACACTTTCCAAGTGATATTTTTTGTAACCTTTGCAACATCAGAGGCCACATTACTTAGGCCAAGAGGTTTCTTGTACTTTTTCGGCGAAGGTTTTTCTGCTGTTGTAAAAACTACCTGAGGTCTTTTTAAGATTAGAATATTGATCTCTACCAATATTTTCGCAACTAATGATGTCTTTAACTCGAATGACAACCAGATAATGACTCTGGTTGTCACAGTTAATTCACATATCCAATTCTTTTAGTTTTCTAGTCAGAGTATTTCTGCCCCACCCCAATCTCTTGGCTGCATCTTGTTTATGCCCATGGGTATAGTGTAAAGCGCGCTCTAACAATATACGCTCAAAGCTGGCGATAGCTTCATCCAAAATATTATTTTGACCAGATTGTAGTTGAACGTCAGCCCAATTGGCCAACAATGTTCGCCAATCCCCAGACTGAGTTGTTTTTTCTATAGACGTGGGTTGTTGATTTATCTCTGGTGGAAGATCATGAGGCAGCACGTCTTGTCCGCTAGCCATCACCGTTAACCAACGACACATATTTTCAAGCTGACGAACATTGCCGGGCCAAGGTAAGTTGGCAAGGATCTTTTTAGTCTCTTTATTAAGTGATTTTACCTCAACGGCTAGTTCTGCAGCCGCTTTTTGTAAGAAGTGTGCTGCCAATATGGGAATATCTTCACGTCTTTCACTTAGTGTTGGGATATGAATACGTATGACATTTAATCTGTGATATAAATCTTCTCGAAATTTACCTTCAGACACGCGTTGTTCCAAGTTTTGGTGAGTAGCAGCAATAATTCTGACATCTACCGTAACGGGGTTATGGCCTCCAACACGGTAGAATTGTCCATCTGCTAAGACACGCAATAGTCTGGTTTGCACGTCTAATGGCATGTCACCTATTTCATCTAAAAATAAGGTTCCTCCGTTGGCTTGTTCGAAACGCCCTTGTCTGGCTGCTTGGGCACCAGTGAATGCACCTTTTTCATGTCCAAATAATTCAGATTCAATCAAGTCGGCCGGTATTGCCGCCATGTTCAGAGCTATAAAAGTATTATCTGAACGAGGGCTATGACGATGAAGTGCGTGAGCGACTAACTCTTTACCTGTACCTGACTGGCCATTTATTAGCACACTAATACTTGAACGAGACAAGCGCCCTACTGCTCTGAACACCTCTTGCATAGCTGGTGCCTCACCAATTATCTCTGTCGCTTTTACCAGTTCAGGAGGCTGATTTTTAGTTGACTGTTCGCGAACATGCGTCAACGCACGTCGCACCAAGTTCACTGCTTCATCTATGTCGAAGGGTTTAGGTAGGTATTCAAATGCACCACTTTGGTAGGCATTCACTGCGCTATCTAGATCAGAATGGGCAGTCATAATAATTACTGGGATATTCTCAAAACGTTTATGCACTTCGCGTAATAAAACGATTCCATCCATTTGTGGCATACGAATATCTGACACAATAACTTCTGGAGGTTGTTCTGTTTCCAATTGCAGTAATAAGTCCTGAGGATTTTCAAAACTGAAACAAGGAATATTTGCTGCTTCCAACGCTTTTTGTAATACCCAACGAATCGAGCTGTCGTCATCGACTATCCATACTGGTTCTGCACTCATGTCTAGGGGTCCTTTTTATCAATGGGTATATATAAAATAAATTCTGTTCTACCCGGCCAACTATCCACTTCAATTTTCCCCCGGTGATGACCGATCAGAGTTTGGGATATAGATAGACCTAAACCGTTGCCTTCTTTTTTACTGGTCACCATAGGATAAAATAGTGTATTTTTTAGTTCTACAGGTATGCCTGGTCCGTTGTCGATAATTTGGATTTTCACGCACAATGGAAAACAAGCACCATGAATAATCACTTGGCGTTCAATTCTGGTAATTATTTGTATTTTGCCAACTACATTTTGTTGTTCCGACAACACTTGCACACTATTACGCACTATATTTAATGTGGCTTGTTGCATCATATCTTGATCAAGGTAGACGTCAGGAATACTCGGATCATAGTCCCTTGTAATCGCAATATTATGGCTAGGATCGAGTCGCACCAAAGTACATACTTTTTCAAGTACTTGATGCACGTTGTACCAGCCGAAACTTGGACGCAAGTTTGGTCCTAGTAATCGGTCCACTAAATTGGTAAGCCTGTCTGATTGCTCGATAATAACTTGAGTAAATTCTTCTAATTCATCGCTATGTAGCTGTTTAGCTAACAGTTGTGCAGCCCCTCTAATACCACCTAATGGATTTTTAATTTCGTGTGCCAAACCGCGGACTAACTCACTAGCAGCCTGCTGTTGGGCCCATTGTCGATTTTCTTGGCTAATTTTTTTCTGTTGTTCGACAAGTCTGATTTCGACTAATAGTTGGTTGTCCAGTATGCTAGTAATAGACACATCAGCTTGGGTATGTCGGCCGTCATTAAATTTAAAGGTGACTTCACTATCAGAGTAAACAACACCAAATTCCATTGAATTTTGAAATCGCTCAAAATCGAGACTTGATGAAGCAATAAAGTGATTAAGTGAACAACCAATTAACAAATTTAAGCTGCGTTCAAATACATCCTGTGCAGCATGATTGGCATATTGAACAATTAATTCACTGTTTAATACAACTACAGCAGTTGATAGGTTATCTAATAAATTTGTAGTAGTGATGGATTCAGACATAAACTCAACTTTCATGCATCTTTTTACGCATTTTTTTATGCACCTATAAAGTGCAAAGTATTATTTAGCTGCTGTGATATAGATACTATTTTTTATAAAATATCTTTATTTCATTAATTTGCATTGATCAGAGCAGAAGCTTTTTGCAGATAAAAGGTCTGCTGCTTTGACGATGCAAGGATCTTGCCTGAGTTGTCGAGAAAATTAACTTTAATTGTATGGGCGCCTCTATCCACACTTTCTAGTTGAAACTGACTTTTTGATTGAGTTTTAAATATCTGACCATCAAAAATTAATTGAAACTTTCCAGATTTTTTTGGTAAAACACTTACACTAATTTTTACCCCACCAGCATTATCACGTAATGTTTGTTCAGCCTCTGGTGAACGTATAAACACTGTGTATTGCACTTCGGGTCTGACTTTTTTTATACGGATATTTTGGGTCGCCGTTTGGCTTGAAGCATTATTTAAAGCTGGTATAACAACCGTATTTATTGAGGATAGATTGACTGGCACAGATCCTGGATTTTTAACATCGCTGTAAACCACACTGCCATCAGCCTTCACCGTTTTATACAGCACTTTTGCAGATACACTGATACATAGTAATAATAAACAAAAAATGTAAAATACACGCACAATCATATTCCTCCATACTAATGACTAAGTCGAAACCAAAATCATAAGCCTCATTGCTCGTAGTTCGAAGATAAGTGTAGCTTTATTATAGATAAAAAAAAGCCCGCAAAAGCGAGCTTGTTATTTATTTTAATAACTATCGAAGATAGGGGAATGACACTCCGTATCTATACGCTGTAGTACATGTCAAACTCAACTGGATGAGTTGTCATATTAAGAGTCTGTACTTCAGCCATCTTAAGTTCGATATAAGCATCAATCGATTCGTCAGACATAACACCACCGGTAGTTAAAAATTCACGGTCATTATTAAGGGCTTCCAAAGCTTGTTCAAATGAACTACAAACTTGAGGAATGGCAGCTGCCTCTTCTGCAGGCAAGTCATACAGATCTTTATCCATTGAATCACCAGGATGAATTTTGTTTTTGATACCATCAAGGCCAGCCATCAACATAGCAGTGAATGCTAGGTAAGGATTACCAGTTGGGTCAGGGAAACGCACTTCAATACGACGAGCCCTATCGCTAGTAACAAAAGGAATACGGATAGAAGCAGAACGGTTGCGTGCAGAATAAGCTAGCATAACAGGTGCTTCGAATCCTGGTACCAAACGCTTGTAAGAGTTGGTTGAAGCGTTAGTAAATGCGTTAATTGCGCGAGCATGTTTAATAATGCCGCCAATATAAAACAATGCCTCTTCAGACATTCCAGCGTATTTATCACCAGCAAAGATGTTTTTACCGTTTTTAGAAATAGACTGATGAACATGCATACCAGACCCATTATCTCCAACAAGGGGTTTTGGCATAAAGGTAGCGGTTTGTCCGTAAGCATGTGCAACGTTGTGTACCACATATTTGTATATTTGGACTTCATCAGCTTTCTTAACTAACGTGTTAAAAAGACATGCAATTTCGTTTTGACCTGCAGTCGCTACCTCATGGTGATGCGCTTCAACAGTTAATCCCATTTCTTCCATAACCATGCACATAGCAGCACGAGTATCGTGAGACGAGTCAACCGGTGGAACGGGGAAATATCCGCCTTTTACACCGGGGCGATGAGCCATATTACCTTCTTCAAACTCAGCACCTGAATTCCATTTGGCTTCACTAGAATCGATCTTGAAAAATGAACCTGACATATCAGTGTGAAAACGTACGTCATCGAACAAGAAAAATTCTGGCTCAGGTCCAAATAATGCAGTATCACCGATGCCAGTTGATATTAAATACTCTTCTGCGCGGCGAGCAACAGAACGTGGGTCACGGTCGTAACCTTGCATTGTCATAGGTTCTAAAATATCGCAACGGATGTTAATTTGTGTCTCTTCAGCGAACGGGTCAAGTACAGCAGTTTCGCCATCAGGCATTAAAATCATATCTGATTCATTAATGCCCTTCCAACCAAGGATAGAAGAACCATCAAACATTTTGCCTTCTTCGAAGAATTCTTCAGTCACTTGATGAGTAGGGATAGAAACGTGCTGTTCCTTACCCTTTGTATCGGTAAAACGTAAATCGACAAATTTAGCTTCGGTTTCTTTAATAAGGTCTAAGGCCTTTTGTGCTGACATGGTGTCCTCCAGATTAAAAGTGTAAATATATTATTGAGGGGTCAAACAACCCGGGTAAGTAAGCGTTCATTAACAAAGCGATTATCATGCCACATACCTAAGTGATTGGAATGCCTTTTGTTTATGTTTTTTTAGCATAGCGTAAACGAAAAAAAAAGCATGCTATGCACCATAATAAAGCATGAGTGCACCAAAGAAATGCCCACGCACCTAAACACTTCATTTTATTGCAATAATGTTAATAATAAGTTGACCAGTTGAGTGTGTTTTCTTTATTTAAAGCAATATGCATTTGAAGTTCGCTAAATGTTGGATAAAACTGTACAATCCGCGCCCATAAAATTTCAGTAATTTAGCTATATATAACTTTAAAAAGTTGAGCGTCTTAACTGACGGATATGTGGCCCTAAAAGAGAAAAAACAATGAGTTCATCAAATACCTCAGTCGAAAACTTGAGGAATATAGCTATTATAGCCCACGTTGACCACGGCAAAACCACCCTAGTTGATAAGTTATTACAACAGTCTGGCACTTTAGAAGAAAGCCGCGGCGTAGCCGAAGAGCGTGTGATGGACTCTAACGATATTGAAAAAGAGCGGGGGATTACTATTCTTGCGAAAAACACCGCAATTAAGTGGAACGAATACCGCATTAATATTGTAGATACACCTGGTCATGCTGATTTTGGTGGCGAAGTAGAACGTGTTATGTCTATGGCCGATTCAGTATTGTTACTAGTCGATGCGCAAGAAGGCCCTATGCCACAAACGCGTTTTGTAACACAAAAGGCGTTCGCTCAGGGTTTAAAGCCAATCGTTGTTATCAACAAAATTGATAAGCCAGGTGCACGTCCTGATTGGGTATTGGATCAAGTGTTTGATTTGTTTGACAACTTAGGCGCAACTGACGACCAACTAGATTTTCAAGTAGTATACGCATCAGCCATAAATGGTTGGGCTACCAACGATTTGGATGTCGCTAGTGATAATATGACGCCTTTGTTTGAAACGATTGTCAAACACGTTAAGGCACCTGATGCCGATGCTAACGGTCCACTTCAAATGCAAATGTCGCAACTTGATCACAACTCCTATGTAGGTGTAATCGGTATAGGTCGTATTACTCGTGGTTCAGTAAAGCCTAACCAACAGGTCACTATTATTAGTGCCGATGGCAAAACGCGCAACGGTAAAATTGGTCAGGTACAAGGTTACTTAGGCCTTCAACGTAACGAAGTGGATTCTGCTTACGCAGGTGACATTGTTGCAGTGACAGGCGTGGGCGAACTTAAGATTTCTGACACTATTTGCGATCCAAATACAGTCGAAGCGTTGCCACCTCTTTCTGTTGATGAGCCAACAGTGACCATGACGTTCCAAGTCAACAATTCTCCTTTTGCCGGTAAAGAAGGTAAGTTTGTTACTTCTCGTAATATTCTTGAGCGTTTGCAACACGAGTTAATCCATAACGTAGCATTAAAAGTTGAAGAAATGCCAGATGACCCGGATAAATTTCGTGTTTCAGGGCGTGGTGAACTTCACCTGGGTATACTGATTGAAAACATGCGTCGTGAGGGCTACGAATTAGCCGTTTCTCGTCCAGAAGTTATATTGAAACAAGTTGATGGTGCGACTCATGAACCTTATGAATCAGTCACCATAGATGTTGAAGAACAACATCAAGGTACGATCATGGAACAGTTGGGTACACGTAAAGGCGAACTAACCAACATGACAACGGATGGCAAAGGCCGCACCCGTATGGACTTTATGATCCCTAGCCGTGGTTTAATTGGTTTCCAAACTGACTTTATGACGATGACGTCTGGTTCTGGCTTGATGTACCACACGTTTGATCATTATGGACCTCATAAAGGCGGCATAATTGGTCAGCGCAAGAGTGGTGTATTGATTGCCAATGCAACAGGTAAAGCATTAACTAACGCATTGTTTAATTTACAAAGTCGCGGACGTTTATTTATCGGCCATGGTCTTGAAGTATATGAAGGTATGGTTATTGGTATTCACGCTCGTGAAAATGATCTAACGGTTAACGCCCTGAAAGGTAAGCAGTTAACTAACGTACGCTCATCAGGTACAGACGAAGCACAAAGTTTGGTTCCACCGATTGTGATGTCGTTAGAGCAAGCACTTGAGTTCATCGATAATGATGAGTTGGTTGAAGTGACGCCTATCAGCACGCGCATCCGTAAGAAATTATTGACTGAAAATTTGCGAAAGCAGGCTGGTCGTCCAGCTAAAGGTTAGGTCAGTTACGATTTAACATTAGCGCTACAATCTTTTATCAGATTAAATTGAAACCGGCATAGCCGGTTTTTTTTTGGCTGCACTGAATATAATATTGAAATCAAAGGCATACGCCGACACTCAAAGCCAATCAGCGAGCGTATGGCTTTTTTCAAATAGCTTTCATGCCATACAACTTATTTTTACTATCAGCAGTGTAGATGTAGTAAATGTAACGTTCTGCAACAATACCTTTTAAACACGTGTTTAATCATCTTAGAGGTCATGATGCTCAATTACCGACAAGCCATTACTTAGTTGATTATCTCGCGCACCATATACTCCGACTAATAGTTTTAGGTCAATTCACTGTTCATTAACACGGGTGATGAAATAATGAATGACTAAACAATCACATGTGCTCAAAATTCAACTTCGAATGCAGTTTCGTCCTGCTTTTTTACCTTTATATAACGCGTTATCTGCTCGTTTAAAAAGTACTTCAAAGGTTTCATCTCTTCTAAATTCCGATACTCCACCGGTCACAGTAATTTCCACAGAAACATTATTGGGGATTTCGTCTGCGAGTTGCTCGCTGATCGCACGCCGTAATTTATTACCGATATACTCAGCGCCATTAAGCTCGGTATCTGGAAGCAAAACCAAAAACTCCTCACCTCCCCATCTGATGAGTTTATCCTGTTCCCTTATAAAATTCTGAATAACCTTTGCTCCAGATACAAGGATTTTATCCCCTGCATCATGACCAAAAGTATCGTTAATACGTTTAAAATGATCAAAATCGAACAATATAATAGAACTCGGTTCATGAGAGCGCCGCAAACGTTCATAAGCTGATTTAAGATGTTGTTGGAGTCCTTCACGATTCAATACACCTGTCAGGCTATCAATGTTGACTAGGTTTTTAAGTTCTTTGTTAACCAATTTAAGCTGCGTCGTTCGCTGTTCAACTTTTATTTCTAATTGAGCACCCAAGGCCTCTAAATCTGCATTATGCTGTTGCAACTGCTCAGTCAAACTTTCATTATCAGTAATAATGTTATTAAAACGTTTATTGATAATGTAGCTTTGACAAATAATAAGAGCCACAATACCTATATTGATTAAACGTCCGGTGTTAATAATACCATTGGCATGTAACATGTCGTTTATCGCGAAGACAATAACGAACATGCCACCCAGTATCATCATATTTGCGCCAAGCTGTTTAGCTCGAGCGGCCATAATTAGACCATTTAATATATAAATGAAGGTTAAAAGCGCAAAAATCTGGTAGCTGGTCAAAGATAGGCCAATATAACGTGTCGGACTAAAGAGGACGAACAACGAGTATATGATTGAAACCCCGTATAACACTCTCAACAGCTTGCTATTGAATGAATGCCTAAAACATAACTGCATAAAATATATCACCGCGGGTAAGGCAATATAAAAAGAAAGATAATTTAGCTTAACAACTAATGCATGCCCAAACCCTAAAAACGCCAATGCAAAATGCATATGCTCAGCTGTGAACTCGCGTAAAAATAAAATAAAACAGAAGCAGGCAAAAGCCAGAGGTATTTTGTCACTAGGCCTCAGGTAATACTGAATAAGATAAAAAGCAACCGTCACCGCCAACACACCAATAATAAAAACACTCAATGCGACTAGAGCCTGCCTCTCTGAGTAAATTGCATCGACTTCACCGACCACAAACGGTAACCAAATTCCCCCCCAAGCAGAATGATAATTAGATACTTGCAAGGTAATAGTGAATGCATCAACATTTTGGGGCAGGGTAATAATACTGGAATTAAAACCAGGCTCAGCTCCATTAACTGATGCTGACACTACTCCCCCACTGGCGACTAAACGGTTATCAATATAAAGATTATAGGCTGTTTCAATGTAGGGTATTTGCATAGCCAAGTTTATATCTTGAGTATCCAAATTAACCTTCAAATAATAGGTCCCATAACCCTCAACTTGTTTTTGCATATCTTGACTATCAAATTTCCATCCGCCAGATCCTTTAATAGTTGTCGCTCCTTTCAGTAAACCCTCAACGTTTTGTGGATCCACTAGCTGACTCGGGAAAAAATACCATTGCCCATCGAGCCCAATCGTTTTTTGTTGCAAAAAATCATCGCTATGCAACAAAATCTGACCATCGTCAGCTTGCTTAAGTGTAGATTGAAGGGTCACTGCAAAATGGAATGCAAATAAGAAAAAAGCCAACATAGCGATACAAAAGAACGCAGCAGGAAAGCATCTCTGGAGCAAATTGGTGGGGCTAAATTTACTGAGGGTCATCAATTGATTATTTATCGATACTTACAAAGCACATGGAAACCTTTACTACTTTCAAACGGATAACATGACAATCTTAGCTTGAAACACAACACAAACATAGTTTTTGATAAGCTTATCTGTGACACCTTTTAACAGAAAAATAAAACAGCTCCGATTAAAACTTAATGTTAAATTAAAATCACTTTAGTCAATTCTTTTGCTCGATAGCATTGCGTTTAAATCACGTTTTTAGCACTATATCTCTCATATAACTATTCATTTTTTGTCTAAACTCTCCAAATACTATTATCACTGGATAGACTGAATTTTACACATTGGCGATACGCACTTTACGTTTTAAAATACACAACAACTTGCATAAACCAACTTACATGGATAGCAATGATGATTTTTGGGAGTTTCCGAAGGATGTGTCAGTTAATTAGCATTTTTGTAGTTTTAATGCTCAAAAGTCTTGACCGTTTCGTACTTTTAAATTATATAATCCGCGCTTTGAAATTTCAGCAATTTTGCTACGGATGACTTTAATCAGTCACAGTCTCAATTGACACCTCCATGGCCCTAACAGAGAAAAAACAATGAGTTCATCAAACACCTCAATCGAATATTTGAGGAACATAGCTATTATAGCCCACGTTGACCACGGCAAAACCACCCTAGTTGATAAGTTATTACAACAATCCGGCACATTAGAAAGCCGCGGCGTAGTCGAAGAACGTGTGATGGACTCAAACGACATTGAAAAAGAACGCGGCATTACCATTCTTGCAAAAAACACTGCGATTAAATGGAACGAATATCGCATCAATATAGTAGATACGCCTGGCCATGCCGATTTTGGTGGTGAGGTGGAGCGAGTCATGTCTATGGCCGATTCAGTATTATTATTGGTTGATGCACAAGAAGGCCCCATGCCACAAACGCGTTTTGTAACACAAAAAGCATTTGCACAAGGTCTCAAACCAATTGTTGTTATTAACAAAATTGATAAGCCTGGCGCTCGTCCGAGTTGGGTAATAGATCAGGTATTTGATTTGTTCGACAACTTAGGTGCAACTGACGACCAATTAGATTTTCAAGTGGTATACGCATCAGCTATAAATGGTTGGGCTACCAACGATTTAGAGGTGCCTAGCGATAACATGACGCCTTTGTTTGAAACTATCGTCAAACATGTTAAGCCGCCTGTTGCCGATATCAACGGCCCATTACAAATGCAAATGTCGCAACTTGATTACAACTCTTATGTGGGTGTAATTGGTATAGGTCGTATTACCCGCGGTTCGGTTAGGCCTAATCAACAAGTAACCATTATTGGTGCTGACGGCAAAACCCGCAATGCTAAAATTGGTCAGGTACAGGGTTATTTAGGACTACAGCGTCTCGATGTCAGTTCTGGTGACGCAGGTGACATTGTTGCAGTAACAGGTGTAGGCGAACTTAAAATCTCAGATACTATATGCGATCCAAATGCAGTTGACGCATTACCGCCTCTGTCTGTAGATGAGCCAACTGTGACCATGACTTTCCAAGTCAATAATTCACCGTTCTGTGGTAAAGAAGGCAAATACGTCACATCACGTAACATCCATGAACGTTTGCAAACAGAATTGATCCACAATGTGGCACTAAAAGTGGAAGAAACCCAAGATCCAGACAAGTTCCGCGTATCAGGTCGTGGTGAACTTCACTTGGGCATATTGATTGAAAACATGCGACGTGAAGGTTATGAGCTAGCCGTTTCTCGTCCTGAAGTTATTTTGAAACAAGTTGATGGCGTGACCCACGAACCTTTCGAAACAGTGACCATAGATGTTGAAGAAAAACATCAAGGAGCTATTATGGAACAAATTGGTACACGTAAAGGTGAATTAACCAATATGTCACCCGATGGTAAAGGCCGTGTTCGTATGGACTTCATGATACCTAGCCGTGGTTTGATTGGTTTTCAAACTGATTTTATGACTATGACATCAGGCTCTGGTTTGATTTACCACACGTTCGATCATTACGGCCCTCATAAAGGTGGAGTAATCGGTCAGCGTAAGAGTGGTGTACTGATTGCCAACGCAACAGGTAAAGCACTGACTAACGCATTGTTTAACTTACAAAGTCGCGGACGATTATTTATCGGCCACGGTGTTGAAGTTTACGAAGGTATGGTGATTGGTATTCATGCGCGTGAAAATGACCTGACGGTTAATGCCCTTAAAGGTAAGCAGTTAACGAACGTACGTGCATCAGGTACAGACGAAGCGCAAAGTTTAGTTCCGCCTATTGTGATGTCGCTAGAGCAAGCGCTTGAATTTATCGATAACGATGAATTGGTTGAAGTGACGCCTTTAAGTACACGTATTCGTAAAAAGTTATTGACTGAGAATTTACGGAAACAAGCTGGACGTCCGGCTAAGGCTTAAGCGACACACTTTTAAAAGCATCAATGTGAAACCGGCAAAAGCCGGTTTTTTTTATTAGCTACGCCCTATCTGTGGTGTAGGCTTATTGAAACGTCCTATAAGAGCTGCTTCGATACATCTAAAACCTCACCTTCAAAAACTTATCCATATAAGGTTTAATCACTGCATGTAGATCGCAGGTTTCATCAAACTGAGTCTCCTTAGCCTGTGCATTAATCAGCGCTAATTCGTGTAGCAATTGTCTGGCGATATTGTCTCGTACTAAACCTCTTGAATAGATGGATAGCTGTTGAGTGGTGGTGGTATATTCCACTGGTTTTACAAGCTTAGTTTTCTTAAATATCTTTGAACTCAATACCACACTGGATACATGTTTTGCCCACTCGTCAGGCACTATTTTTAATAACAAACTGACTTCTTTTTTTGATAACGCATGAAAAGGCTCACGGCTAAATTTCCCCATCACAATTTTCATATTGGTTCCTTTGGTCTGACTACTAACTAGGTTAAACTAAAAGGCTGATTGTGACTTAACTTCAGTTATTCACTGAAATAGATTTACACTTCATCCAAAATCTAAATTATGTTTGATTTATATTAGGACAAAAAGAGATTTAATTCGATATTGATTAAACAGTTAGAATATAATTAATATTCCTTTATTCAACAAGATCACGTTTGTGTATCATCATTATTAAGGAGTGGTGAATATCAAAATCGAAGTCACTTTTCGCCTGTTAAATCTAGATAAATTCCAAGCCATCACACTTTTCAGAGAAGTCGATGGGGTCACTTACGAGCATCATCCCGAAAAAAGCTGTTTTGTTGGTTCTGTTAGTTTAAATCAAAGTTTAGATAATTTAGACGACTTAAATATCTTCTATGTTCGTCAACAAATACCTATACAAGACTGCGACATTCTTATTGCTGTGACATCAGCAAATAACGAAAGGACAATGGCCACACCGATGTTCGTCAATACAATACTCAAACATATTGATTGCCAATTAACCTTTTCTTTTCATCTATCTAAAACAACGGACACACTATGACTTTGAATAAATTGACGACGATAAACGATTTGATCACCCAGTTACACCAAGCCCCAGACACCATCCAGTTTACAACTGTTATGCAGGTGATTAGTCAATTTTATAATTACACACCAGCAGGTTTTAGTAATGGAACGTTGCTCAATGCAGCAGGCAGCAATGAAGGTTCTTGCAAGATTTTCCACTTTGCTCAATTACATGAATTAACTGAACTTGAAACCCTCAACTTGTTTGGAAACTTTTATCGTAATGATGTATTAGCAAACCCAGCGGGAACAGACCATGGCAATATCCGTAACTTCATACTGACAGGCTGGTCAGGGGTAAAATTTGATAGTTTAGCGTTAACTCGATTAAGCTAAAGGGCAAATACATTGATGCCATAAAAAAACAACTTAAATGCGAAATAATATCTTGGATTATACATTTATAGAAATATGTTTCGCCTGGCTCAAGAGCATACGCAACTATTTTGACCGTATGATCACGACTATTCTGGGTGTTGAATATTTCAAAGGCAACCATGTGATTAAAAGCTGCATCGGTCACAACAAACCAATCCACTTTTATAGGTATTGCTAAGCCGCGGGGCCACGTCCACACTACCACACAGCTTTGATCTGGTCTGGATCACCGCTTGCAACACCGCACCCAAAAACAACTTTATCACCTTGAGCAGACCGAATAGCAATACGTGCAAATGAAAACAAATGAAAACAAATGAAAACAAAAGAGTACCAGAAACTATTTTAATGGCTTGTCTACGAGTTAATTTTTTATGCATTAACTCTTCTCGTTGTTGTGCTATTGGACTTTTGGTGGACTCTTGGTGAACTTTTGGTCCAAATCTTAATTTAGAATGCCTTTTCCTAAGCGTTTTCCAAAAACTCCATTAAAAAGTACATAACAACAAACAGCACAAAAATTGAAAATGGCAACATATATACAGACACATAAGCTTCAGCTAAACCGAAGGCTAGCAATGTCAGTAGTCCAATAACCCCTACTTATCTGGCTTGGGTAGTAACATGACCCAGATGATCGCATTCAGCCCCACAGAGGCGAGTACTGTGGTATCTGATATAAGAGAGACATGATCGCAAAATTAACCACCACTGAGAACAACAGCACTACATAAATACATTCAACTCAGCCCTAACGGAAATGGCGATAGACATAAGTATTGCGAAGATCACATTAGATGAACCGGTTGATAATGATATCAGTGTGCCTAGATTAAACACCCGCATTGGGAAATACATGAGATCGATACGACCACATATAACAAACGCTCAAAGATTCACTGTATGGTATTGATTGATGACGCATCATTTCCATGTAGGTTAATGACGCGGTTAAATATGCAATGTGGATCTGATATGAAAACTCGACAAACCGCTATGTGTTGCATTTCGAGTAATTAGTCCACCGACCAATAGCAATATAATACCCAGAGGATACAAAAATAAACTGATCCTAGTTTCTTTAACATCTTTAGGAACGGTCTGCACTGGCAGTGACTCCTTTGGAACCAAAATTTCATTTTGTGCTATTTTTGCTAATTTCAATGATGAGCCCAGAACTGTGCTCTCAACTGAGCCTTTTTTGAAAAATGTTATGCCTCTTTCATTAGGCCATAGTCCTTTCCCAGCACAATCAAAATTGGCACCGTAGCTAGGGCAAGAAATGTACAAAACTAGTAAGAAATAACATTTATTAATACCATGAAAGCATTTTCTTCCAAACCAATTTATGTATAAAGACAATTTTTCTGTATCTAGCTAGAACAGCTTAAAACAGCTACTCTGAATTAAAACTAAAACAGCTTGTTTATTGTTTGGCAGATTCAAGTTTTAAATTAACGCTTTATTTAGGCTCTTTAATTTTTGGAGCTTTAATTTTTCTTAGTCAGTAATTATTTAGAAGAGTTGGTCTCGTTTATCCATTGACTAATTAGGTGGGCAATTCGCTTATTGTCATTTTCTGCGTAAGTTAATAATAATTTCGCCATGCCCTGCTTAGCTTTTACTTTAGGTTGCTGGCGAGCAAACAGTTTGCCAAGTGGTGACTGATATGCCCCTGATTTAGCAGAATGCACCATAGGTTCAGTTGTCCTTAATATCAGCCTTTTTATCTTTGGCAAATAATAATAAAAATACACCGAGCATGATAGCCATATCGGCAACATTAAAAATGCCAGTTCTTAGAGAGCCAATGCCGACATTTAAAAAGTCGATCACTGCGCCATTGTTTAAAGCCCTGTCATAAAAATTACTGATACCGCCAGAAAAAATAAAAGTTAGCGAAGTCAATCCATATATTGTTTGAGTCTTAGTTTTTAGGATATAAATCAATAGAGCAGACAAGACCAAACCTACCGCACAAACAAATATCCAAAATTTAGCTGAATCCGACATATTGCTACCTAAACCTAAAAAAGCCCCGGTATTTTCTGCGTATCCAATACGTAACATATCGCCCCAGTAGCTGCTCATTTCAAACCTAGGCAAATACTCCGAGGCATACCACTTGGTGCTCTGGTCAATTCCAACACTAATCAGACAAATCACCAATATCATTTGTATGCGTTTTAATATGCTCATGTGTGTGTATTCAACCGTTATTGTTTAAGTTTAAATATTTTAAGAGATTATTCCATGCTCCACCATCGCCCGTCCATTAAGAGCTGTCATAAATTTGTACTTTTTATAAAAACAATCAATCAAAACAAAATTCTCAAAACGATTACTTAAAACAAACACTTAAAACAAATACATAAAATAACTTTATAAACCTGATCTTTTAACCTGAACTATAAAAGTGCTTCACAAAATAAAGTTAACAACTAATTAACGCTCGGTTATTAACACTTTATTTTGAGTCTAAAAGCGACACTCAATTTATTGGCTAGCTATTGTATTATTTTACAAATAATTTAAAAAGTGAGAACAATAAGTGAAAAAAACAAGTGAAAAAAATAAGTGAGAAAAATAGAAGTCATAATCAGACCTTTTAAGCTTGAAGATGTGCGAGAAGCATTAACTGAAGTCGGTATATAAGGATTGACCGTGACAGAAGTAAAAGGTTATGGACGTCAAAAAGGTCATACCTAAGCCTATCGAGGGGCAAAATACAAAATAGACATTTTTACCCAAAGTTAAGCTTGAAATTGTACTCGTAGATGATCAAGTAGAACGTTTTATCGAAGTAATTATCGCTAAAACTGGAAAAATTGGTGACGGAAAAATATTTGTATCTGAAGTTGAACGCGCTATCCGTATTCGTACTTCTGAAGAGGGAGATGAAGCGATATAGGGATGGGGGGATGTAGGGATGTAAGGATCTATAAAACGCACAACATATTGCGGTTGTTCTTATAACAAACTGAACCGCGAATACAAAAAATAATGTCATATTTCAACTTTAAAATTTTTAACTGATCGGTAAATATCTTACGATATCAGTGGTTAACTCAAAATATATTCTATTACTCACTTTGTTTTACCATATGGCTTTGCGCTAGTTATTGGTTTTTTGGTTTCTGTTTAGTTTCAGGTACACATCCAAACCACTCCACTTTGAACGATATTATTGGAGTATAAAGATCATATAAGTGATATCGAACAAGCTAATTTTTGTAGTTATTTTCAACCCGGTAGCAAAACATTCTAGCTATTGATAGACAAAAGCTAGATAGAGTAGAGCAAAGCTGACTGATTCGTTTGGTGAGCCTACTGTTGATCAAACATGTTCAATTGAAAATTTTTCACCAGCAGAATGAGCTTAGAGAAGCTGACAAAATTTTTTGGGTGCTGACTTCAATACTAGATAACAAAATTAAAAACCAACCAAAAGGCTGCAGTTATTTGTGGTTTTTCTTTTTTTCATATTTAGTATTTAGTTCTAGACCCTTCTCATACAGTCTGTTCATCTTTGTGTCAGAGCGATTAAAATAATATAACCATTTCAAATACTGATTTTTTAACGCTTGCTGATAAATTCCCTGCACCTGAAAACGTACCGCTGAAGTTTGACTGATAAAGGGTAATCTAATCGGCTTACCCTGTTTTTTTAATCTTAAACATATTTCAGTATCCTCAAAAATATCTATATCAGGTAATAATCCCACATCAAGTAGCAGTTGTTTTTGTGCAAATATACAGTGGTCTAAATAATATATACTGCGCAGTCCCCCCCTTATATAATTTGAATACCACGACGTGAAATCAAGTAGAGGATGAGATATTGAAAACTGATGTGTAAAAGCTCCCCAGCGATTATCTGTCGATAGATTAGCAAGGGCCATAATGCCTTCAATATCGACAAGACTCCGTGGATGGTGAAGCAGCACCATCTCGAATTTAGATTGTGCAATACCGGCGTTTAAACGACCCGCACGCGAGCTTACATCGGTGGCTATCAACCTAGCAGTAGATTGCTTGATTAAAGAAATTGTATTATCGGTGCTGCCGCCATCCACGCAAATAATCTCGATACCTGGCACCTCATGATAGGCATCAAATATCTTAGGCAGATAACCAGTTTGAGATTCATTTAATGTAGGGATTATAATACTAAGCAAAGTAATTGACTCTTTAGATTTTAACTAAGCTAAATGTTTAATATTAACCGAGGCGTATAATAGTCGTTGACATAACATTTTAAGTAACGAGTTTATAAAAATCATTGATGCGTAATATAACATTCGGTTCTGGCGTGTGTACTCTAAAAGCTATTTTTTTTGTGCTGAATGTTGATACTTTTGCGCTTTAAAGTTGAAGCTAAAAGTATAATGAGTCTGTTTTATATTAATGAGTCACAGTTTATTAAAAGGTAAGTTGATATCACTGCAGTAGCGTAAAGTAAAAGTGACAATCACAATTAGGTAACCTAACCAAAATATTTGGGCAGAAGATTTAACGGAATACAAACATGAAAAAAGTGAGCGGCTGCTCGGCGGTCCATACTATGGTGATATATTCCAGTCTTAATAAAATAACAAAATAAATAGGATATTCTAATAGGTATTAAACATAGTTGGCCGATACCACTGCCCTTTCTAAAACAGTGAATGCAAACACTGCCAATAACAATTAACCCGCTCCTCAGGTCGGCTCGGGTTGGGTTGGCTCGGCTCGGGTTGGGCTGACTCGGCTCGGGTCGAGACAAATAAAACTGAATATTTTGAAAGACAAAAAATACGACGACATGGAAACCCCTCGCGACTAAAGCCAATATGAATCTAGATCAATGAAACCGAAATTTGCCTAAACCAACTTAAGGCTTCGTCATGCTCAGTGTTTTTGTGCCAGTAGAGATGCGTCTCAATGTTAGTCAAGCGAACAGGCATAGGGACCTGTGATAAACAACCGTCATGCCTCGTACCTTCCATTAACTCTTTACCTAATAAATAGGGCACAGTTAACAAAAAATCAGACTCAATAAGCATTGTTTTTGCTGCATAGTAATTCTGACATCGGATACTAATTTGCCGCGCGAGCCCTTGCTGTTGAAATAAAATATCCTCGGCCCCAGCTCCACTTGGGCGATTAGATACACCAATATGTTTTGCGTTAAAATACGTTGACCGAGTTAAATGATACTCCAGAGGGTGGCCTTTGCGCATCATCACACAAAACTCATCATCAATAAGTTTGGTGTGTAATACAGGAGGCTTGATGGGCAAAGCCACATCAAACGCCATATCAATATGCCCTGCTCCTAACTCTCGAGTTAAGTTCTCCCTGTCTACTTTGACACTGGCAAAAGTAATGTTAGGCGCAAACTCGGCCAATTTTTTCGCTAGCTTAGGCAAAATAGAAGGTTCGAGGGCGTAATGAATACCCAAACGAAAATGATGTTGACTGCTGTGCGGTTGAAACTCACCCCAGTGCTGCAATATTTGCATTAGGCGGGTCAGGTTATCAATTATCTGCGGAGCCATACGCTGACACGCAGGTGTAGGTAACATCCGATTATTACTGCGCTGAAATAGTGGATCACCCAAATATTCTCGCAACCTTTTTAATGCATGGCTAACTGCTGAAGGAGTAATATGCAGCACTTCTGCTGCCCGCGACATATTTTGTTCTTGATAAATACTTTCAAACACTTTGAGTAAATTAAGATCAAGTTGCTGGACTTTTGTGACATCGGTCATCGAACACCACCTAATGAATAAGATTCACAGTAACCATATAGTATTTTTCATTTCATTCAATTTAATAAAGCGACTATTCTATACGCAGTTACATACACCTAAACTTTTGGAGCCACTATTATGGATTTTAACCACAGCGAAAAAACACAGGGTTATATCGAACGTATTAAAGCCTTTATGGACGAACATATTTATCCAGTCGAAGAACAGATTTATACTGAAACCCATGAATTAAATCCCGGTGGTGATTGGAAAAATTGGCAAGTCCATCCATTAATTGAGCCACTCAAGAAAAAAGCGCAACAGGCTGGGTTATGGAATCTGTTTATGCCCGACGCAGAGTTAGGCCAGGGTTTAACTACATTAGAATATGCGCCATTAGCAGAACAAATGGGCAGAGTGTTATTTGCCTCTGAAATATTTAACTGTAACGCACCTGACACTGGCAACATGGAAGTGTTGTACCACTTCGGTAACGAATACCAACAACAAAAATGGCTTAAACCGTTACTAGCTGGTGAAATACGCTCAGTGTTTGGTATGACAGAACCCGATGTTGCCTCGTCTGATGCCACTAATATGCAAGCTACCGTAGAAGTAGACGGTGACGAATTAGTGCTCAATGGCAAAAAATGGTGGACCACAGGTTTAGGTCATCCCAACGCAAAAATGGCTATTTTTATGGCGCTGTCTAATCCAGAAAACGACAAACACAGTCAGCACAGCATGGTAGTAGTCCCTCTGGATTCTGCGGGTATTGAAATCAAACGTATGTTGCAAGCTTTTGGTGATTACGATGCCCCTTTTGGTCATGGCGAAATGCACTTTACCAATGTACGGGTACCCAAAGAAAACTTGCTTGTTGGCATGGGTAAAGGTTTTGCCATTGCTCAGGGACGCCTTGGACCAGGTCGAATTCATCATTGCATGCGATCGATTGGCGGTGCTGAAAAAGCTTTAGAACTGGCAATGCAGCGTGGTATGTCACGTACCGCTTTTGGTAAGCCTTTGATGATGCTTGGTGGCAACAGAGAACGCGTCGCCGAAGCACGTATTGCTATCGAACAAGCTCGTTTACTGACACTGCAAGCCGCTTGGAAAATTGACAACTTAGGCGTTAAAAATGCCATGGTGGATATATCAGCGATTAAAGTAGCCGTACCCAAAATGCTTGAAGAAGTGGTAGATATGGCTATCCAGATTCATGGTGGTGGCGGTATGTGTAACGACTTCCCATTAGCGCGGTTTGCTGCTGGTGCCAGAGCCTTGCGTTTAGCAGATGGCCCAGATGAAGTGCATAAAGGCATGGTTGCCCGTTTAGAACTGAAGAAGTATCAATAAATGAAAACAGTATTAATAACCGGTGGCGCTTCAGGTTTAGGTGAAGCGCTGGCGTTACATTATGCCAAGCAAGGTTGTGAAGTGTGTATTGCTGATCTCAACTCACAGCGAGGCTGTAAAGTGGTTGATAGCATCACTAAGGCAGGTGGTGCAGCCTTCTTTTTGCCTTGTGATATCACCAACGAAGCTGATATTGAAACACTGAAACAACAACTTCAATCCCGTTGGCAAAAAGTAGATGTATTAGTCAACAATGCCGGTGTCGCCACAGGCGGCGCATTGGAATTTGAAGATATTGAGCAATGGAACTGGGTACTAAATATTAATGTGTTAGGCATGGTAAGGATGTGCCGTGCTTTTGTCCCTTTAATGAAGCAACACGGCGGCGGTAAAATAGTGAATGTTGCGTCACAAGCAGGGATCACCCCTGCTCCACTAATGGGTAGTTATAACGCCAGTAAAGCTGCAGTGGTTAGCTTTTCAGAAACCATGCACCTAGAGCTCACTCACGACAATATTCATGTCAGTGTGGCTTGTCCGGGCTTCTTTTCCACTAACTTAGATGAGTCACTACGCAGTAAACAACCCGGTGTGGCAAAACTCGTGAGTAAAATGCTGCATACCTATTCCGATATCACCGCGGCTCAAGTAGCCGAAACCATCTATCAAGACAGTGAAAATTTCAAATTTATGACTATCACTCATAAAGACGGGCGCACCGCCTTTCGCATCAAACGTTGGTTTCCAGCTATGCGTTATTTGGCTATGATGAAAAAACAACTGAAAAACTTTAAACCTAAAGCCTAATACTTTGAAAAAGCTGGCTTTAAAGCCGACTACTTTCCCCTTTATGAAGTCTATGGTTTATTCAGATTAGCGGCGATTGTTCAGCAAATATAACGCTTCACCCCATAGGATAAAGAGCAATGCAAACAACAATAATAAAAGAGCAAACGAAATGATCAGACAAAATATTTTAATTACGGGTGCTAGCTCAGGTTTGGGTAAAGGCATGGCGATTGAGTTTGCCAAGATGGGGCGTAACTTAGCTTTATGCGCACGCAGAATGGACAACTTAGAGGCACTTAAACAAGAATTATTGACCATCAACCCCGATATTAAGGTATTTATTCGCTCCTTAGATGTGAATGATCACGACCAAGTATTTGAGGTGGTCAAAGCCTTTGCTGAAGATTTGGGTAATCTTGACCGCGTGATAGTCAATGCAGGAATGGGCAAAGGTGCGTCTATAGGCACAGGATATTTTAAAGCTAATAAACAAACTGCCGTCACTAACTTTGTTTCAGCCTTAGCCCAATGTGAAGCAGCCATGGAAATTTTTCGAAGCCAAAACGCAGGGCATTTAGTCACCATATCCTCAGTCAGCGCGGTGCGTGGGGCCCGCAGAGCCATGACAGTGTATGCTGCCACAAAAGCTGCGTTAACCTCGCTTAGTGAGGGAATTCGTATCGATGTGCTGGACACACCGATTAAAGTCACCACTATTCATCCAGGCTTTATTCGTACTGAGATAAATGAAAAAGTAAAAACGGTACCTTTTATTGTAGACTTAGAAACAGGCTGTAAAGCCATAGTTAAAGATATCGAAAAAGAAGTGGCGAGCAGTTTTGTGCCAAAATGGCCTTGGACTTTATTTAGGTACATTGCGCGAATTGCGCCATTAAGTCTGTTAGCTAAAATGAGTTAACGAAAAGGGTTATCTACTGCAAACAATATACGGTGGGCCGAAGTGAGGCCTGAAAGATGTCGCTTGCTCTTTCTCTTTCTCTTTCACTTTCTCTGTGAATTCGATGCGCAGCGCCAAGTGACCTTTGCCGTTTGAAACGTTAAATTTTAGCTAGGAACAGTTCACCAATGAGCGATTCGATTTTAACCCAAGTTATTCTGCCTTTAGTGTTGGCACTTATCATGTTTGGTATGGGTTTAAGCTTAACCAAACAAGACTTTTTAGAGCTTGGTAAAGAGCCCAAGCCAGTCGCGATAGGTTTATTTGGGCAACTATTAATCTTACCTCTACTGGCATTCGGCATCGCAAAATTTTTTAACTTATCTGAACACTTAGCGGTAGGTATAATGATACTGGCTGCGTGCCCTGGTGGTACTAGCTCGAATATTCTTAGCCAGTTAGCCAGAGCAAACTTAGCGCTGTCGGTTAGTCTAACTGCAGTCACCACATTGATCTGTGTTGTCACCACGCCACTTATTATTCGCTTTGCTATTGAAGAATTTAACGACACCCCAGTTGAATCATTTTCATTATTAAGTACCACCTTAGGTCTTATTTTTATTACCTTGATACCGGTACTTGTCGGCATCTTAATTAGGCACAACTTTGCTGATTTTGCGATACGCAGCGAGGTGTTTTTTAGGCGGCTTTCTACTGGTTTTTTAATATTTATGATAGTGGCCATTACCTACCAAGAACGAACAACGTTTTTAACCTCCTTTGTATCACTGGCAGAGACTGTTATCTCATTAAATCTATTGGCTATAGGAACGGGATTGTTGTTAGGGTTAATGTTTAAACTGGTTAAACGAGATACGGTGACATTGGGCATTGAAGTCGGCGTTCAAAATAGCGCAATGGCGATGCTGATCGCCATCACTTTTTTAGACAGACCCGATTATGCCATTGCAGCTGGGGTATACGGACTAGCCATGTACTTAGGTGCAGCAATGTTAATTTTTGGCGCAAAACGTTGGCCTAAATAAGGCCAACTCATAACGGCTATTGATTAAACACGCTTCATAGCACAGATTTTATTGCCAGCAGGATCTCGCAAATACGCTAAATATAGCTTCATAGAGCCGCCATCACGCACACCTGGTGCGTCTTCACAAGCTACGCCACCGTTAGCCAAACCAGCTGCATGCCATGCCAAGCCTTGTTCTTCGTTTTCAATAGCAAAACCCAAAGTACTACCATTGCCGTGACTGGCAGGTTCACCATCAATGGGCACACTTAAGCCAAACACACCGGTTTTAGTGAAATAGAAACAACGACCTTTAGGATCAACAGTGCCTTCTCCATAGCCTAACGCACCTAGTATGGCATCATAAAATTTCTTAGACTCTTGTATATCGTTGGCACCTAACATGACATGACTAAACATTTAACTCTCCTGAATTGAAAAAAGATAAAACAACAATAAGCATTCTACCCATAGCCTGACCTGACCTCACTTTTTTGCAGTGATAATCAACTGTTAGTTGCATGAAGGTTATGTTGACATTTATGCAGCCAATTCTTTGTCATAGCGATACCAATACAACCCAAGCAAATTGTGAGGGCTAATCCTATCGCTACGCGACTACCCAGTATTGTTTTTAATGAAAACTAAAAAACCTATCAACAAGCCCACATGTTTGACCATTATTGAAACCAATAACAAATAATTCATTTTTAACAACGGATTAAGTACAACGAGATTTATAGCTATAATATCGCCCACTAGTAAACCTTTTACACCCTAAAAAATAGTTACCAGGAGTAAAGATGCAGTATAAGAAAGTAAGCTGACCTGGCCAATGTGCTCAGCGAATAAGCATGCGGCTTTCAGCATATAGTTAGCAAGATTTCGATCACATCCGACAACCATAAATAAGAGATACTTTTACGATTGGCTTTACATTCAAGTCTAATGGCAGCGTAAAGAACAATCAAACAAAACAACATAAAAATACAAATTGAAATAAGATTAATTGATTTAAAAAATTTTAATAGAAGTAAAAAAAGCAGTAGTAAAGTCCCAATGTCGGCATTGGCTTTTTCATTAATATGTCAGACGAAGGTGAGATCTTGGGTTCCGGCCATGGTGGTGCCGACGAAGGTTTTATGTCGCAATTATATCTCGAATTAGATTCAGGTAACGGCTACGCCATTATGACTAACGGCAACAACGGCACTCAACTAATAGGTGAACTCGAAATACGCATAAAAGAAGCTTAAGATGTTGGTTATGCAAAGCCCGAGATAAAGACCTTAGTGGACATTAACAAAAATAAGCTGCAAGGGTATCTTGGTAATTACACAGTCAAAAATCCAGTGAAAATCGAAGTAATGCTAGAGGCAGCTGAAAATGGATTCCTGCTTACCGCATCCCAGTATGTGGAAAATGAAATGCATTAGTACCAAGGCAAAGGAGAATTCTTTGCCTTAGACGGAAGTAAGGTCACGTTTGATAGGGATGAAAGTGGCGTAATTACCACCCTTATTACAAGCAATGGTATACACGGGAAAAGAAAAGACTGATAAGGTTTAATCAGTCACCCAGAGTAATACAATACAAAAAATCTATGCAGATATGGAGAAATAGCGTATCAAAACAACAAATAATCTGAGCACTGGATCCCCTGATATTTTTGAATTTAGCGGCGTTGATAAAATTCAGTTGCACTGCGCTTACTGGTTACCCGATGGAGACATCAAAGCTGTTATCCAAATAGCCCATGGCATGGCCGAACATGGCGCTCGTTATGCCCGTTTGGCTGCTTGCTTAAACGCCGCAGGTTTTGCTGTGTATGCCAATGATCATCGGGGTCATGGGAAATCCATACCAAAGGGGCATACTCCAGGACATATGGCTGACGAGGATGGCTGGAACAAGGCGGTTGATGATCTAGACTTACTGAATGCTGAGATCCGCAGACGCCATCCAGATACGCCCATTATTTTACTTGGCCATTCTATGGGCTCCTTCCTGACTCAATCCTATCTCAGTAAATACGGAGAAAATATCACGGCAGCGGCTCTATCGGCTAGTAATGGACCACCGGGGTTTGTTGGAAAAGTAGCGCAATTGATTATCCGAATTGAGAAGTTAAGGCTGGGGAAAGAAGGACACAGCGCACTGATGGCAGCTATGACCTTTAAAGCATTTAACAAAAAATTTAAGCCCAACCGTACCGAGTTTGACTGGTTAAGCCGAGATATTGCCGAAGTGGATAAATATATTGCTGATCCTCTGTGTGGATTTGAATGCTCAGTGGCGACTTGGCAAAGCATGCTGGATGCTTTGACCATCATTGCCTCGGACGAGACGCTTAATAAAAGGGATAAAGCAAAACCCATTTATATCATTAGCGGTACAGACGATCCCGTTGGCGAAAACAGCAAAGGAGTAAAACGCCTACTCACGACATACGAAAGACACGGTTTCAAAAATATTACTAACAGATTTTATCCCAGTGCGCGCCACGAACTCTTCAACGAAACCGATCGTGATGAAGTCACAAGTGACTTTATCACCTGGGTAAAAAATATATTGTGACACCGATAATCCAACTAGCCGAGACTACTCTTTCGTGCAATATTGGCTCCAGCCATTGTGGCATCCGTAATATCAGGGAAGATGGTGTTAAACCCACTTTATGTTTCGATCACAAACAAACTCATGTTAAATTTTGTATGCATCTTAAAATTTGAATACAAAAATGAAAATTAAAAACTTTATATCAGATCTTAGCCTATCCGCCGTAAGTGCTGGTTTTATTGCCGTTTTAGTAGGCTATGCCAGTGCTTGGGTGATTGTATATCAAGCTGCGATTGCCGCGGGTGCTAGCCAAGAGATGATTGATTCTTGGATATGGGCTTTGGGTATGAGTATGGGGCTGGGCTGTTTAGGCTTATCGCTTTATTACAAACGCCCCATCATCATTGCTTGGTCAACGCCAGGTGCAGCATTACTGGCCAGCACACTAAGCGATAATAGTATTAGTGAAGCCATCGGCATTTTTATATTTGTTGGCACATTAACACTATTAACAGGTCTATCTGGTTGGTTCGACGCTTTAACCAAACGTATCCCCTTACCTTTAGCTTCTGCTGTGTTGGCTGGCATATTATTCCAGTTTGGACTCAATATATTTACATCATTACAAAGCGACCCGCTTATGGTGGGGATCATGCTAATCACTTTTTTATTTGCCAAAAGATGTTTACCTCGATATGCGACCGTTGCAGTCCTGTTTGTAGGATTTATTTGTGGCTACTACTTTGATTTAATAAACCTAGAGCAAGTGAGATGGTCGCTCGCAACACCAGTGTGGACATGGCCAGAATTTAACTTGAGTTTATTAATAGGAGTAGGTTTACCATTATTTATTGTGACGATGACATCACAAAATATACCAGGCATCGCTATATTGCGGGCTACTGGGCATAGCCAGGCTCCGGTATCGTCCATACTAAGTTGGACCGGAGTGTTGAATATATTGTTCGCGCCTTTTGGTGCTTTCACTTTAAATTTAGCGGCAATCACAGCGGCCATATGTGCCAGTGAAGAGGCTCACCCTGATCCAGATAAACGTTATATTGCCGGGGTATTCGCAGGGGCATTTAATATACTGGCGGGTATTTGTGGCGCCACGGTAGTGAGTTTATTTGCCGCTTTCCCTGCAGCAATGATTACAGCGTTAGCAGGCTTGGCTTTGTTGGGTATTATTGGCGCAAGTTTACAATCGACCTTTGAACAGCCCGACTATCGTGATGCCGCCTTAATCACCTTTATAGTCACGGCCTCTGGGGTATCTTTCTTTGATATAGCTTCAGCGTTTTGGGGTATTACAATTGGTCTTAGCACATTATACATCAGCCGTTTTACGAGGACATAACCGATGACTAAAAACCAGTCAGTAATAGTATTAACGACTATTAGACGCGACTAGGGCCAAACAACTAAGCACATCCAAAACCATTTAGAGCAACACATGACTAGAGCAGGTGGGACGTTAGTCGCTTATTTGAGTTAACAACATACACTTTGAAATTAACAAATACTGCGTTAAATATGACCGTCAAACTCGGATTTCTCTTACGAATGTTCAAATACCACCATACCTGCTGGTAAATCTAGTTTTTGACTCGAGCTATTAAAGCTTGCGCCAAGCACGTGTGAAATATAAAACGAGCTATAGGCTCGGCATGGCTCTTTCATTTAACGAATACTTACAATATTGGCAGCAAACGAGTTGGATATTTCAACTTTATAACGCTTAGACATGTTGTAGAACAATTGTTTACCTTCGACCCACCAGGCAGGCTTATTCCCACAACAGAATTTAGACAGCGGCAGGTTTAGTATGTAGTGACAGCCCCATAGTTTCGATACCTGCTTGAAGTGTTTGCGAACGATGCAAATGGCAGGTAAACCTTACCTGCAGCGTTTTTGCCTATACCAATCCCAAATTTTTATGTGTTGCTAATATAGAAGAAACTGGTGCGGTGTAACGATATGCTTTTTTGTATTAGAACCGGTCAGCCAACTTGATGTTTAACAGTTATGTTCTTTTGCAGCTGTCACGATAGTAGCTAAATTATTGTTGCAACAGTACTTGAGATTTCTCCCTGCACTATGAACAATACTTGTGGATGCTGTTGTGCAATCAATATGTTCGACCACTGCATCTGGATCTGTGTTTTTTTTCCTTCGAATTTCAAACGCACTACGCTGGCTTCAACACGTTTGGCCATTTCAGCTAAACGATGACTAAAAGACCATGGCATAGACTGAGCGTTTTACTGCCCAGTAAAACCAAGTTTGCAACTGCCATCTCCATTACCGTAGTTCTTGGATACGCTCATCAAAAATAGGTACCGTTTCAGTTTGGAACACATAACGCTACATTAACTTAAGTTACTCAATAATCTGCGCCATAATGCCGTCCAAATACTTAATCACGGTACTATTTGTCGCTGCCACTCTAATTGGAATGGGCATTGGCCTCCATCACCAACAATAGTTATCAGCAAAAATATCGTCTATCAACAAAATACCTTGGGCGAATTAATACGCTCATTTGTTACTTATTTTTTATAGCTTGAATAGATAATATAAAAAAAAATAAATAAGCGGCGGGTATTTACATAATCCGCCGAGGACTATTTAAGTGATAGATGTACCTATTAGCGTACAAGATGCAGAAAATGCTGATGTTTATGATACTGGTCAATCATGTCATTGATAACTGCTTGCTTCGACCAACCCATAATATCGTAATCTTGCCCACCCTCAGCCAAGTGTACCTCTGCACGATAATAAGTATGCTCATCTGAACTTTCTAGTGATTCTTCATTATCTGGAGAAAAACTCGGTTGAAGGTATTTTTCACACTTAACCCCGTATACAAATGAATGCTCCCCACCATATTGTACATTCAAACTCAACATGCCTGATTTATTTATTAACTGCGACTCAACCTGATTATTACTTAATTCTAGACTCACTTTATCCATGGCTGGTTGCACGTTAGTCGCAATAAACTGGGTTACAGCTGTTTTATTGGGAAATTGTATAATAGTCGAAAGCCGCTTCTCCCAACCGCTATCCGTGGTAGACGGATGAGGGTGCAGATTCATTGCCAGACTGGCTTTTTTATGGGTTTCAATACGTAACGCTTTTACTAACCCAACCAGTGAAAGTAGCAGGATGATAGAAAAGGGTAAAGCCGTCGCAATGGTCATTGTCTGTAATGCATTTAAGCCACCTGCAGTTAACAATATTGCAGAAACAAGACCCACACCTACAGCCCAGTAAATACGTTGCCAAACAGGTGTATCGTTTCTACCATGTGAGCAAAGCATATCAACTACCATTGCACCTGAGTCACACGACGTGACAAAGAACACTATGACCATCAAGGTGGCAATAAAACTCAGGAATCCTTGGAATGGAAAGTTTTCTAAAAACACAAACAATGCAACAGGCGCGTTAGTACTGACCATTTCTCCCAATTTGTCCACACCCTGAGTATAAATAAGATCAATCGCAGAGTTGCCAAACACCGTCATCCAAAACAATGTAAAAGCAGTGGGGATCACCAGAACACCAATAATAAACTCGCGGATTGTTCTACCACGTGAAATTCGCGCAATAAAAAGTCCAACAAAAGGAGCCCAAGCTAACCACCAACCCCAATAGAAAATAGTCCAGCCACCAATCCAATCAGTTTTATCATAAGCGAATAAATTAAAGGTGTTGCGTACAATGTCAGATAAGTAGGCGCCAGTATTTTGTACATAGGCGGCAAGCAAAAAGACTGTGGGTCCTAAAATCAGAATAAACAACAACAAAGCAATAGCTAGGATCATATTTAGTTCTGATAAGCGGCGTATACCTTTATCTAAACCAGTTGCTACTGAAACAATAGCAATAGCAATAATACCTATCATCAAGTAAATTTGTACGGGTATAGACTCTTCTAAACCGAACAGGTAACTCAGGCCTGAGTTAATTTGTGCTGCACCTAAACCTAGCGATGTAGCGATACCAAAAACAGTACTTACAACGGCAAAAATATCGACGGTATGACCTGCCCATCCATAAATTCGGTCGCCTATCATCGGATACAAAGCAGAACGTAGTGTGAGGGGTAAATTTAGCCTAAAACTAAAATAAGCTAATATCAAACCCACTACTGCGTAGATCGCCCAAGCATGTAAACCCCAATGAAAAAAGGTCATTTTCATTGCTTCTCGCACTGCTTCAATCGTGCCTTCAGTTGCGGTAGGGGGTGACAAAAAATGCATCACAGGTTCGGCTACACCAAAAAACATGAGCCCAATTCCCATGCCAGCGGCAAACAACATTGAGAGCCAGCTAGGAAAAGAGAAGTCAGGTTTACAATGATCAGGGCCCAAGCGTATTTCGCCAAAGCTAGAAAAGCCTATATAGATGACGGTGAGAAGAATGATTGCTACCGACACTACGTAAAACCAGCTACCGTTTGTAATAATGACGCTTTGCAAGTCAGTGAAAAGAGTATTAGCGGTCTGTGGCGCTATTAATGCAAATAAAACTAAGAGTAAAATTAACAATGAAGAGAGATAAAAAACGGGGCGATTAAGGTGTTGGTCTATTCGGGTTAGAGCCACTTGGTTAGCCTGTAAATCTATTTAATATTCTTCAATATACCCTATTTGAGATTTATTTTAAACTTGCAATATAATCAAACTAAAACACCTTTATACAAACAATATAATTAGAGTGCTACGCATTAAATTTTCATCTCACTTTTGACACCTCTAGGCACCGTATTAGAAATGAGCATCGAAGTATGGTATACTTTCCTTCGCCATGTCTAAAAAAAATCGTATTCAAACTAAATACTGTAAGCATTGGGTCCAACAAAAATATAATCCCTTGGCAGTGCAAACATAATACATAGAGGCTTTGACTATATGAACAAAACTAAAATCAGCTGTGCCATCGTCACAGCGCTTGCACTTAATCCTGCAATAGCCCAACAAGATAAATCAGCAAAAGCACAAATAGAAACCATCCAAGTTACCGCCACCAAAAGAACAGAATCAATTCAGGATGTCCCTGTTTCTGTTTCCGCCTTAAATGGTGAAGCCCTAGAAAGTCTAGGTGTTGAAAGCTTCAACGACTACGTAGAATTTTTACCAAACGTAGTTTTCCAAGGTACTGGCCCAGGCCAAAACGAAATTTATATTCGAGGCGCAGCAACCACACAAACCAATATTTCAGTATCTTCAGTGCAGGCATTACAGCCGTCTGTTGCGTTTTATCTCGACGAACAACCCGTATCTATGCAAGGTAGAAACTTGGACGTTTATGCTGCAGATATTCAACGAATCGAAGTGCTGCCTGGTCCACAGGGTACTCTCTTCGGTGCGAGTTCACAGTCAGGTACCGTTCGAATGATCAGTAAAAAACCTGACCATTCTGGCTTTTCTGCTGGCATGGATGTAAACATTGGCAGTACTAAAGGCGGCGAGATGAGTAATTCCGTCGAAGCTTTTATGAACTTTACGCCTACCGATGAACTGGCACTTCGGGTCGTCGCTTATAATGACAAACAAGGTGGATGGATTGACAATATCCTGAATAAACCTGGCGAAGGCGGCTACATTGGCAGCCCTGTTGTTATCGACAGAATATCAGGCGGTCCCCTAAGCGATCCGCAAAACACGCCTATTGTGTCACCTAAAAACGGCAGTTTAGTAGAAGACGATACCAACGATGCAATTTATGCGGGTGTTAGATTTGGCGTATCATATTTGATCAATAATGATTGGTCATTATTAGTGCAACACACTGCTCAGTCTCTTGAAACGGAAGGGGTATTCTCTTACGATCCTAACCTTGAAGGTGAAAGCTCTGTTAACCGTTTTGTTCCTGAAGACAATGACGACGAGTTTGGACTCACCACTTGGACGTTAAAAGGGCGTTTAGACAAGCTTGATGTGGTGTACACCGGGGGGTATCTTGACCGTGAAATCAGTTCAACTATCGATTATACCGGTTATACCAACGGCGGTTTGTTCTCAGCTTATTATGTGTGTAGTTATGGTAGCTATAATGATGGCATCGTTGCCCCAGAAGATGAAGCCTGCCTAGACCCAACTAAGTATTATAAAGAAAAAACAGACACGTCGCGTATAACGCACGAGCTTAGATTCAATACCGACGTAGACAACGCATGGCGTGTAACTGCTGGTATTTTCTATGATGACCAGGAGCTTGGAACCGTTGGCCAATTCAAAATTGCCAACACAGAATTAGGTGCGTTCACCAATTTAGGTAAATCGCTACCAGGCTCTGAAGGAATTAACAGCAACGGTGGACCGTTCGAGTCAGGCATTAGTTTTGTCAATGACGTGACTCATACCATCGAGCAGGTCGCAGTATTTGGTCAGGCTGAATATGATATTACTGATAAACTGACCGCTACCTTGGGCGCACGTTGGTATCAAATTGATGACGTATTTAAAGGCTCAACAACCAGTACTGATGTTAGCCGAAGAATTCGTGCGTTTGGTACTCAAGACCCAGCAGAGTTAGACTTGGCAACAGGTGATGCTTCAGGAGTACTTCAATCGGCTATTGCAAGCGGCCAGTTGGACGTCAGCTTATTAGACGATAGCGGCACATTATCAGTCGACGATACTATCTTTAAAGCCTCGTTAGATTACAAAATGTATGATGATATACTGCTATTTACTTCTTACTCAGAAGGATTTAGACCACCAGTAACCAATCGTCAAGGTGGTGACCTTGCGAGTAATCAAAGTGGTGCATTTGATGGCTTCAGAATACCCGTTTATTCCACCACTGATAGCCTTGATAACTTCGAGATAGGTATGAAAGGTGACTTTTTCGATGGTATTTTTCGCGTAAATGCCACTGCTTTTTATTCTGAAATCACCGATTTACAAACATCGCGTTATGACCCAACCAACATCAGCTTTTTAGTATTCACCGATAATGTAGGTGATGCCGAAATAAAAGGTATCGATGCTGATATTACGTGGTTAGCAACAGACAACTTAGTCATTAACGCTGCTTTTAGTGTTCTAGACACAGAATTAACCCGTGTTAATGCTGAACTAGCAGGTATTGCTCCCGGTGTAGGAGCACGTCTGCCTTATTCAGCCGAGTTTTCGGGTAATATTCGCGCACAATACTATTTTGAACTTGATGGCGGCTATGATGGTTACGTTAACGCATCGGTAAGCTACACGGGTGACCGTTTAGCTGGAATGTCTATGGATGCTTATGTGACCGAAGACGCTACCCGATTGATTTACGGTACTGGCTCAGGCTTACCTATTCAAAATGAAGCAGCCACTTATGACGGTACATCATTTCAAGACTCAAATGGTGACGTTTTCCAAGGTGGGCGTTACATTCAAGAAAGCTATGCGATTGCCAATGTCTCTGTTGGTATTACCAAAGACGACTGGAAAGCTGAGCTGTATATAAATAACATTGCTGATGAAAGCGGTGTGTTATATATCGATACACAACAATTTACGCCAAAAGTTGTGACTAACCGTCCTCGCACAGTAGGATTAAGACTGTCTTACGATTTTTATTAAGCTAGACAGTTTTTAACAAAGAAAGGCAAGCGTTTAGCTTGCCTTTCTTTTATGTATTGAAAAAAGCGCGAAGTAATTACAATTTGATCGTAATATAAGATTTAATCATCTGGAGGTAGTACGTGGAAAAAAGCGTCAATGAACAAAGCAGTAAAAGCCACATCAAGATTGACGATATCAAACGTGCATTACAATCAGGCGATATCAACAAAACCATATTACTATCGAAGCAAGTACTGGACACTCAAGATAATAATCAAAACAACCTTCAAGAAAAAAATGAAGTGTTATATCTTTTAGCCGTTTCCCAGCGCACTAAAGGTTTGATTAATGAAGCAAATGAAACAGTCAAAACACTTATCGCTGCAGATCCCAATCACGCACGTGCTCATCAAGAAAATGGCTACTTATCACTGAGTGAGGGCAATAAGTCCAATGCAGCAACAGCATTTGCCAAAGCCACTAGACTTAATCCCGCATTATTATCTAGTTGGCAAAAATTAGCTCCTCTTTACCATGATTTAAATCATATCGAAGGACAGAAATTTGCAACGCAACGGATAGAGTACCTGATGCAGTTACCTGCAGAAATTCGTGGTGCTCAAGATCTTATGTATGAGGGCAAATTAGGCCTAGCAGACATCATTTGTCGACGTTTTTTGCAAAAACATAAACATAATGTTGAAGCCATGATGCTACTGGCTGAGGTTGGTATCAAATTAAAACTTTTCCATGAAGCCGAATTCATATTAGAAAGCTGTGTTGAAATACACCCAAAACATGGAGCCGCAAGAGCTGAATTTGTGAAGTTACTATCTAAGCTAGGTAAATTTAGTCAAGCTAAAATACAAGCTGAAATTTTACTAAACGAGTATCCAAATAATCATCAATATCTAGCAGCAAAGGCGAGTGCAATGGTAGGTATTGGTGAAGTTGAAGAAGCTATTAATCTATATCAACAAATTATCAGTAAACGCGATGAGCGACCCGGTATACAACTGCTACTTGGACACGCCTACAAGGCAAATGGCAACATTGATCAAGCGATAGCAGCTTATCAGCAAGCTTACAAAATACGTGCTGATTTTGGTGATGCTTACTGGAGCTTAGCCAATACTAAAACATACCGGTTTACAGATAAAGAATTAGTCCTGATGAAAGCCCAACTGGATAGAGTCGAAATCGATCAAGATGATAAGGTTCATCTTGAGTTTGCGCTCGCTAAAGCCTATGAAGATCGCAAACAATTCGACACAGCCTTTAGTTATTATAAAAATGGTAATGCTTTAAAAAACCAAAGCAGTCATTATTCACAGACTAATGTAAGCGAACAAGTTGCAGCTCATAAAGCAGTGTTCACTAAAGATTTTTTCACCACGCATCAAAATATAGGCGACCAAGCTGCGGACCCAATTTTTATAGTTGGGCTTCCTAGAGCTGGCTCGACATTATTAGAACAAATACTTGCATCTCATTCGCAAGTAGACGGTACCATGGAGTTGCATGATGTCCTGGGGTTGGCAGCAAAACTGAGTGGTAACAAAAGCGGTTATCCCAATGTTGTCAATGAAATAGACCCGACATATTTCGCTCGTTTTGGTAAAAAGTTTATTGAAGACACCCGCTCCTATCGTCAAGGTGCAGCATTTTTCATTGATAAGATGCCAAATAATTTTATGCATATTGGCCTAATTAAATCCATATTACCCAATGCCAAAATAATTGACGCCAGACGTGACCCTATTGCTTGCTGTTTCAGTGGTTATAAGCAGTTATTTGGTGAGGGGCAAGAGTTTTCGTATGACTTAGATAATCTTATCCACTACTATCAAGCATACCAATCCCTAATGACACATTGGGATACCGTGTTGCCGGGATATGTATTAAAGGTTCAACACGAGGACGTGATAGACGACCTAGAGACCCAGGTCAGACGTATTTTAAATTTTTGTCAATTACCTTTTGAGTCATCTTGTTTGCATTTTTATAAAACAAAACGCACTATAAAAACGCCTAGCTCAGAACAGGTCCGTCAACCTATTAATTCTGCAGCAAGAGAACAATGGAAAAACTTTGAAGCACATCTCTCTGTACTGACCAGTACTTTTTCAACCAACTAGAACACTCGAGTTTTGGTCTTTGACTAAACATGCAAATTGAGTATTCATGAATAGAAGCTTGTACCTTGGCCTACCCATTGTTTTTGTGTTGATAATAGCATTAACGTGATCGGCCATCGCATTCCATTTCACTCGAGAAAACCTCAAATAGAGCATCATTGCTCACTCATTGTTAGTCTAACAATAATGCTTTCAAGAGTTGACTGTTTTTTAAACTAGACCAGGGTCTGGCCAATTATAGTGAGAATTAAATAGGATAATTTATAGGGCATAGTCCTTACTATTGGAAACATACATGGCTGTGCTGAGGAGTGTTTACCGATATTAAGGCCAGGCTTGTGTCAATTCTATGTATCAAAATGATTACACTTACGTATCAAAATAATTACATTTACCTGTTTTAATCACAATCACTACTTACTCTTAAAAATGCCTTTCTCGAAGATTTTTTATTAAAATGCAGAAAACTTAGTGGTATCCGATTTGGCGGATTGTCCGCTTGAAAGATTAATTTATTAACATTGTCTAACAACATAAATTAGAGCTCCTAAAAAAGGTCTACCTGTATTAGATTTTAGACATGACTAAAGAGAGTAAATAATGGCAGACTTATTTGAAAATCCAGCGGGCTTAGATGGATTTGAATTCATTGAATTTTCTTCCCCAGAAAAAGGACAATTAGAAAAAGTATTTACTGTAATGGGATTTACTCAAATTGCTAACCACCGTACCAAAGATGCTCAATTATGGCGTCAAGGTGGTATTAACTTAATTGCTAACTACGAGCCAAAATCAGCGGCGTGGTATTTTGCCCGTGAACATGGACCGTCTGCATGTGGAATGGGATTTAGAGTAAAAAATGCAGTGCAATCTTATAACCATTTATTAGCACAAGGTGCAGAACCTGTTGTTGTTGAAACAGGTCCTATGGAACTTCGCTTACCCGCCATTCGCGGAATTGGTAACGCTATTATCTATCTGATTGACCGCTATGGTGATGAACTTTCTATTTATGACATAGACTTTGACTACATCGATGGTGTTGACCGCAACCCAGTAGGCGCCGGTTTTAACGTGATTGACCATTTGACACATAATGTTTATGGCGGTCGTATGGAATATTGGGCTGACTTTTACCAAACACTATTCAATTTTCAAGAAGTGCGTTTCTTCGATATTAAAGGTGAATATACGGGGTTGACGTCTAAAGCATTATCCGCGCCTGATGGCAAAATTCGTATTCCTTTGAATGAAGAAGGTGAAGGTGGTAAGGGGCAAATTGAAGAGTTTTTGCGTGCCTTCAACGGTGAGGGTATTCAACACATTGCATTCAGTTGCGACGATTTAGTTGCTTGTTGGGATCGATTGAAAGATATGGGCATGCCATTTATGACCGCACCTCCTGCAACATATTATGAATTACTTGACGGTCGATTACCGAATCACGGCGAACCTGTGGAGGAGCTGCAAACACGCGGAATCTTGATGGATGGCACCACAGAAGATGGCCCAAGATTACTGCTTCAGATATTTTCTGAAACCCAATTAGGTCCGGTATTTTTTGAGTTCATTCAACGAAAAGGTGATGATGGCTTTGGCGAAGGTAATTTCAAAGCATTATTTGAATCGATTGAACGCGACCAAGTTAACCGTGGCGTTTTGAATACAAGTAAAAAAACTGAAGAAAAAGAGGGCGCATAAGTCCACGATACCCATGGAATCATCTTTAGCATACAACCTATCTGTAATGCTAAAGATGTACTGGGTGCGCATTTTCAAAGACCATTAGCAAAATATCACGTATCTTTTACTCCTCTTTGTGTTACGTACATTTATAGATGAGAAATGCATAATTGTTTGGGCAGTCCTGAAACATTGTCTAGTGGCGACTCGATATTATGGAAAGTCGGGGCTCACTCACATAGCCGCACAGCTCGCCCAAGAACATGGGTTTAGCGACATCGACGGCAAGCAACCACGCTCATTGTCAGCAGCAATATAAAATCTGAGTTGACTTACACACTCGTCATAATCTAACACCTAACATCTAAAAATGTATTTGAAAAATAATACAAAGTGTAGAATTAATATCACCACTAGCTTCGAGTTCTTAAAAATATACTCCGTGTGTCGATATCCCACGAGACGAAGACTTAGTCATGTTTCATTGGTCCTAATCATTGACTTGTAACCCTCAACCGCAACAGTTGACACAACATATCTTTGAAGATATTAAAGATAATCCGTAGTGGGAAACACACAGGTTTATTTCATGAGAACTGGTTTGAAGAAACTCGTGTCAAAAACTAACAAGCGGACGCTGCGTTGGATATCAGCATGCAAAGAATTACTCTCCATGCCTCAAGTCATAAAAATTAAAACTCGTAGCTCGCCACTCGAAGCTGTATTTATTCGAACAAAGCACTATGCAACGCACAAACAACATCCTTACTGTCAGTATCATTTACTAACAAAGAAAGATTATGCGGGTTTGCTCCGTAACAAATCATCCGTAAATTGTAGTCAGCCACCGCAGCAAAAATCTTACTGGAAACCCCGGCAGCGCTGTGCATATTATTACCAACAACAGTCACTAGGTCATAGTTTTCTTCGATTAACACATCACAAAACTGGGTCAACTCTTCAATTGTCTCTTGATTGAGACGTTTCAGAACAGAATTAGCGGGGTTATCAAGAGTAAACGATACGGAAATTTCTGATGTTGTGATGAGATCAACACTGAGTTTATGTTCGGCAATAATAGTAAACACTTTTTGTAGGAAACCTTGGGCATACATCATCTTAGGGGTCTTAACTGTGACCATAACTTGTTCTTTACGACGAGTAATAGCGCGATAAGAAGGTTCAGTTTCACAGTCTCTGATAATCCAAGTACCACCCTTTTCAGGCTCTTTACTGGAGCCAACAAACACTTTGATATTTTGTCTAAGTGCAGGCTCCATAGTAGCAGGATGTAATACCTTGGCACCAAAGGTGGCCATTTCAGCAGCTTCTTCAAAGCTGAGTTCTGGAAGGGGACGCGCTGCATCACTGATCCTTGGATCGGTAGTATATACACCAATTACGTCTGTCCATATTTCGCAAGTCTGAGCACCTAATCCCTCAGCCAATAAGGCAGCAGTAAAGTCTGATCCACCTCGTCCAAGAGTAGTGGTATTACCTTGCGAGTCTGAGCCAACGAAACCTTGGGTAACGAGCACTGTGTCTTCTAATGAAGGTAACATGAGTTGTTTGGCCGCTATGCTTATCTGTTCTAAATTAGGTACAGCTTGACCAAAGGTACTATCAGTCTTAAGCACATTACGCACATCAAAGTTTTCAGCTTTTACGTCAAATTGCTTTAATACTGCACTGAACAGCAATGAAGACATTCTTTCACCATGAGATAACAAAGCGTCTTTTAAATCAGCTCGATGCAGCATTTCTTCGTGTAACGCTAAATCTGATAATGAGCTTTGTAATTGTTGTAATTTTGGCTCTACTTCATCGACGTTTTCTAATGCCCGTAAAATAGCTTTTTGAATACTGTCAATTTCAGATAACTTTTCTTTGATCTGTTGTTTTGACATGGCAGTGTGAGCAATATCGACTAACAGATTGGTTACACCAGCTGATGCGCTGACAACCACCACTTTTGTATTTGGGTTATTTTTAATGATTTTGGCGCAGTTTTGCATGGTGGCAAAATTTGCCACACTGGTACCACCAAATTTAGCTACATTAAGATTATTCAATACAATGTTACTCACTATTTTTTTAATTATTGATCTAAATTCTAATACTCACAAAAATAGCAGTTTTTGTTTATACTTTAAAAGTAAAAGTACACGCATGGGTCAGTTTTTTTGGAATAGTATATTCGTCTTGCTTTGGAAAATTTAGGAAAAAGCGCAGTCAAATTTGAACCACTGTTCAGTCTAGAGATTGCGAAACAGGTTAACTATGGCTTGTTATTGAACGGAATAATCACAGTATCCCCTACTTTAATACTAGTTCGGGCAAACCAACCTTGATTCATTTCCCAAGCAAAAAGTACCTGCTCTGATGAACTTGTGGTCGTTAAGTCATGAGGCTGCATAGCTTTGATATCAGTAATTTTTCCATCTGCACGAATAAAAGCGACATCAAGGGGAATAATAGTGTTTTTCATCCACATCCCGGCGCGTTGTATTTTCTTAAAGTGGAATAACATGCCACAGCTGTTACACATTTCTTCTCTATTCATCAAACCTTGAGCACGTAACTCAAACGTGTCGGCATACTCCAAGGTGTATACCTGTTGTTTAACCTTTACTTGAATTTGGGGAAATATGGTGTCTGCTTGTTCAGCAAAAACTAGATTAGAAACGATGGCAAGTATAAATACTACTGAGAGAGAACGAATTTTAAACATGTCTTTTGATTATGTAATAAGAATAATTCGTCAAGAATACCGTTTTTTGTATGAACAGCCTATTTCTTTATCGCTAATTTGACACGCCTGAAAACCTTCTTAGACATATCTAAGCTGAAAACCTGTATCCTTGAGCATTAAATTTTACCTAGGTATCGGCATCGTTAACTATCGCACTGCTCGCTACTTATATTAAATTACTTTCATTTCGTCCATTAAATAAGCAAGCAATATAATATTAATTGAACATTTCATTATTCATTCTGAACAAAGCTGTTAATCCGCTTAAGAATAAAACACATAAAAAACCGTCACACCTACAAGAAGGACGAAGGCAAACTAAAGATATGTTCTATTTGAATAAAATGTAAATACTGAACACTTGTAAGTCTTTATTAATATTTTAGCTCACTAAACGGCGTAACGAGCCTTAATAAAAAGGATGAAAAAATTAAGGTGGGCTGTTTTAATTAAAACAAGCCTTAAGGCTTGTTTTAATTAAGTGTGTTAAATAGACAAACCTAGATTGGATCAGCAATTTTAACTGGCACAGCCTTAGCAGGCGGTGTAGTAAGTTGCTCAAGTGGAGGAGCAAAATCAGTTAAATTGATGCCTTCAACCGCTTTTATATATTCCTCTAAAGTAGGTGTACGACCTAAGATACTAGACAAAACAACCACTGGTGTTGAAGCCAGTAATGACTCACCTTTCTTTTCTGTAGAATCTTCAACAACACGACCTTGAAATAAACGCGTTGAAGTAGCTAGTACGGTATCGCCTTTTTCAGCTTTCTCCTGGTTTCCCATACATAGATTGCAACCAGGACGTTCTAGATACATGATGTTTTCGTATTTTGTACGCGCTGAGTTTTTAGGTATAGCGTCATCAAATTCGAAACCTGCATATTTTTTAAGCACGTCCCAATCACCCTCAGCTTTAAGCTCATCAACAATATTATACGTTGGCGGTGCAATCACTAGCGGTGCTTTAAACTCAACTCTGCCATTTTGCTTTTCTATATTTCTCAACATTTGAGAAATAATTTGCATATCACCTTTGTGGACCATACATGAGCCAACAAACGCTAAATCAACTTTTTTGCTCCCCTTATAATGCGAAACAGGTCTGATGGCATCGTGAGTGTAACGTTTTGAAACATCAGGATTGTCAACGTCGGGATCAGCAATCATAGGTTCGATAATTTGGTCGAGGTCTACGACTAATTCCGCAAAATATTCTGCATTATCATCTGGTCTTAGGGCTGGTATTTCCCCTGATTTAATATCAGCAATTCGTTTGTCTGCTACATTAATCAGTCTCTGAAGCACTTGAAGTTCATTGTCCATGCCTTTATCGATCATGATTTTAATGCGGCTCTTAGCTATTTCTAGTGATGCAATTAAGGTGTCATCTTGAGAAATGCAGATGGAGGCTTTCGCCTTCATTTCAGCTGTCCAATCGGTAAAGGTGAAGGCTTGGTCTGCTAATAAAGTACCAATGTGGACTTCGATTATTCTTCCTTGAAAAACATTATCACCAAATTTTTTCAACATTTGAGATTGTGTAGCGTGCACTACATCACGAAAATCCATGTAGCTTTTCATATTACCTTTGAACGTCACTTTTACAGACTCTGGAATAGGCATGTTCGCTTCGCCAGTGGCCAGAGCCAATGCAACCGTTCCAGAATCAGCACCAAACGCAACACCCTTTGACATTCTAGTGTGAGAGTCACCACCAATAATGAGCGCCCATTCATCAACAGTAATGTCATTCAGTACTTTATGAATAACATCTGTCATAGGTTGATAAACGCCTTTAGGATCGCGAGCTGTAATGAGACCAAACTTATTCATAAAACTCATCAGCTTAGGAATATTAGCTTGCGCTTTGGAATCCCATACCGAAGCAGTATGGCAACCCGATTGATAAGCACCAACAACAATAGGAGAGATCACCGTTGCGGCCATAGACTCTAATTCTTGAGATGTCATTAAGCCGGTTGTATCTTGAGAACCTACAATATTCACAGTGACTCGAACGTCAGAGCCAGCATGAAGAGCTGTTTTTGAAGTAACGCCTACTGCATTTTTGTTAAATATTTTTTCAACGGCAGTTAAACCTTGGCCTGCATGAGAAACTTCTTTAGAAGGTGCATATACTGACTGCAACGTTACGCCAAGAGTTTGAGCCGCGAAGGTTTGTAACTTTTTACCAAATACAATGGCGTAAGATCCACCTGCTTTCATAAACTCAACTGATTGGGGTGTGAATGCTGAAGCTATATCAACCAGTTCTTTATCACCGTTGTATAACTTTTTCTCTTTAGTATTGATGGTAAGCACAGTACCGGTTTCTACCGAGTAAGTTTGCTCAAGAACAGGATCCCCTGATTCATTAAGTATCGGCTTGCCGTCAGCATCAAGTTTTTTAACCCAGTTTTTAAGATCCAAACCAATACCGCCAGTCACACCAACGGTGGTTAAAAAGATAGGTGAAATACCGTTTGTACCTGCAACAACGGGGGCAAAATTCACGAAGGGAATATATGGACTCGCTTGTTTACCGGCCCACAAAGCAACGTTGTTAATACCAGACATTCTAGAGGAACCTACACCCATCGTCCCTTTTTCAGCAATTAACATCACTTTTTTACCAGGATGTAGTTTTTGGAGTGCTTGGATTTCATCTTGAGCAGCAGGGGAAATAAGACACTTACCATGCAACTCCCTGTCTGAACGAGAGTGGGCTTGATTACCAGGCGATAATAAATCCGTAGAAATATCACCTTCACCGGCGATGTACGTAACCACATCAATTTCTTCATCTATTTCAGGAAGTGATGTGAAAAAGTCAGCTCTAGCATAACTTTCTAAAATATCTTTAGCGAAGGTATTACCGGCTTTAAAGGCATTTTCAAGACGGCTCATATCTGCTTCGTATAAATATACTTGATCCTTTAATACTTCTGCTGCGTGTTTTGCCAATACCTCGTCGTCAGATAACGCTAAATCCAGAAGTACCGCGACTGAAGGTCCACCTTTCATGTGAGATAACAACTCAAAAGCAAACGTTACTGTGATTTCTTCAACAACGACTTCACCTAGAATGATTTCTTTTAAAAATTTAGTTTTTACACCTGCTGCGCTCGTTGTTCCAGGCAAAGTGTTATAGATGAAAAAATGAAGCGAATCTTCTCTATGCTCATGGTCCGAGTCTTTAATTTGCTCGATAATTTCCGCTAATAACTCAGCACCATCAATCGGCTTAGGCGCCAATCCTAGATCTTTCTTACGGCTTTCAATTTCTTTAACGTATTCTAGATACAAACTCATATTCAACTCCCAAGGGCAATTACATGCTAATAATATGATGATTAGCAGGGTGAAACTTTATCGATAGTTTACCTAATTTTTTATTCATTAAGCATCTTTTGGTAAAATAAGCGCTATACATACAAGCATTCTTTAAGTAAGCAGTTTATTTTCCAACGGGTGATGTTTTAATTTAGCTCAGCTAAGCTGGCGACTTACACAGCGAACAACTCAGACGGTATACTTTTAGCGGCACGTTTTGCAACGTGTTAATGAGAGGATCCTGTCACAACTTATGGCCTCAAGTTGACTCCAAAAACAACAAAAATACTGGATCACAGAATACATAACAAACATTATAAAGGTTATTACCCAAAAGTGAAATTGACCAAACCTTCTGTTTATTTATACTCGGTATTTATTTAATTGATAAGTAGAGTCATTTCCTGAAGGAAATTCTATTTTTCATGTATCAACACCCAATTTTTTTTATTCATTTTCACTTGGGATAATGCGAAGAACCTTACCGTTTTCACTGTCAGTTAATATATAAATTGAACCATCAGGATGCACACGCACATCACGAATTCTTTGCTCGAGTTCTTTAAATAATGATGTTTGACCGACTACTTTAACCCCGTTCATTTGTAGCCATCTCACTTCTTTAAACTTTAAAACGCTAACCAACAGATCACCATTTAACTCACTAAACAGATTACCTTGGTGAACTGCCATACCCGAAGGAGCAATAGAAGGCGTCCAATCTAGTCTGGGCTGCTGCATATTAGCATATTCGGTAAAAGGGCTAATGCGAGAGCCGATATAATCTAGTCCTCTAGTGATAACGGGCCATCCATAATTGACCCCTGCTTGAATAATGTTCAGTTCATCGCCACCATCTGGTCCGTGTTCGTTTGAAAAAATCACATTACGTTGAGCATCGTAAAGTATTCCTTGGTGGTTTCGATGCCCATAGCTAAAAACATAATTATTTGGCGAATCAGGATTTTCAGTCACAAAAGGATTATTGGTTGGCGCGCTGCCATCGTCATTAATTCGAATTGTTTTGCCAAGCAAACTATTTAATCGCTGAGCATCTTCACGGTAATCAAAACCATCGCCACTGGTAATAAGCAAGGTTTTGTCAGGTAAAAAAGCCATTCGTCCAGCAAAGTGGACAGGCGTCGACTTAAAAGGTGTCACAGTGAACACAACCTTTTTTTCCGTAAGCTTATTATCTATTAGTTTTGCTCGCACAACTTGTAAAGCATTTTTGTCATCATCACCCACGGCATAGGAAAAATACAGCCATCTATTTATTGAAAAATCGGGATGTAGAACGACTTCTAACAATCCACCCTGCCCTTCAACATAAATGTCAGTTGGCAAACCAGTAATAAGTTTGGAAACATCGCTGTCCGTTATTTTTATTAGCTGCCCAGTTCGCTCAGTTACCAATAAACCTCCGTCAGGTAAGAAGGCTAACGACCAAGGATAATTTAAACCGCTAGCGACTTCCTGTATTTTATAACTGGGAAATGGTGGCGGTTGCGCCGCAAAGCTATAGAAATGGGTGCTTAAAAATATAATTAGCCCAAAAATAAAAACCCGATATTGCATAGGTGTATCGTCTCCAAATTAAATTAAGATAAGGATAACGGATGTTAGTTCTATTGATATTAACATTCAGTTCCCTCATTATCGCCGTATTCTATATCTCGCATCAAGATTAAAATAAGTAATTCATTATGAAATTAAATTTTTACCTTAGGCTTTGCACGCATTTTCTGGTTGCAGTGATTTTTGCATTTGTTGCAGCAAGCTTGTTCCATAGCCAATTTGTGATGGCTGAATTAAGCAAGGTAGGAGTGGAGATTTTGTTCAAAGATCGCCTGAGCATGAGTATAGATGACTTATTAGGCCTGTATCCTACTTATGGGATAGTAATAGCGGTTAGCTATTTTATCTCTTTTATTTTGGCAGGCCTACTAATCAAACGGTTCAAGTTATCTCCTTACATTTTGTATTGTTTGGCGGGAGGATTCTCAGTGACGGTGGCACTCCTAGCTATGCACCCTATTCTAGAAATCACCTTATTAGCTGGAGCTCGCAGCACTTTTGGCTTTGTATGCCAGAGTATAGCAGGAGCGATGGGGGGAGCTTTATTTGCAACTTTCAGGAGAGAGCAGCACGTTATTATTCAGTAAAATTGCATAACTTGGATGGTGTCTGATGGCATGGTCAGACAGTTTAAATTGTTTGTTTGTTTGATTGTTTGATTGATTGTTTGATTGATTGTTTGATTGTTTGATTGTTTGATTGTTTGATTGTTTGATTGGCAAATAATACCTTGGCTTTATTCCGGCTTTGCTATGAATTTACAAAATTTTTAGGATATTACTTCGGGTAATATAACATTTTAAAAAGATACGTTGGGTTTCATAGCAACGAAATAATAAAAAAGACATGTTAAAACTCCTCTCGCAACGCTCGCCTAGATGCTTTATCAACCAAACTGAACAGTCTATTAATATCATCTTTATTGCCAGATTTCTGATGGCCAGCTACCTTCACTAATTCACACTTTATACTAGAAATTAATCGGTAAAACTCTTGATACAATTCATGGTTATTTAGTTTCTTATTTTTAACAGAACAATAATCATTGCGTTCTAGACCACTACGCCTGCCTGGCAAACCAATAATGTTTTGGGAGTCACTATAAATGGTTATCGTGATATCACTTTGCTCATCCAAAACAATCATTTCGTCCAATGCCCATAATAAGGTTTGCAATTCCAACTTAGTCGAACTCGTTTGTTCAAAACGTTTGGTTTTCACCTTATCTTTAAGTGTTTCTATAAGCTTGCACTCTTCATTCACAACAAGATAAGCACCGTATCCCACTTTTAATCGAGTATTGACACTAGCGTCTGTAAAAAGCTGCAAGTGGGGCATTGTTTCTCCTTTCAAAAATACACTTAATTTTGATTTTTATAACATATTACGTGCATTATTGAGAGGAACGATTCGACTTCGTTTGCAGTGAAAATAGCCGATAACTTGGCGTTTGAGCAAGTTTTACATTGAATAAATAGAAACGTGAGTGCTAATAATGGCAACAAAATTTATTTTTATTAAAAAACTATGAGTGAACTAAAATTTTAGTCTTGGATGTGTTTACTCATTAAAGAAAATCATGGGCTTAATGGTAACCCTGAGGTTTAATGACGTTTTATCTGCTTCCACGTCCCTCCGTATTGATACAGCGTTTGGGTTTTTACTTTAGTTTGACAGTCAGAGCAGACAAGTAGCCAGGGCTCTGATTGTTGCAGTCGGACCCTGTAGAGTACAGCTTCAAGTTTTTCACAATAATCGCACTGTTTTGGTTGACGCTTTCTTTGTGACTTTCCCATAGATGCAATTTTAAAGTAATTTAGCGACAGCAACAGCGTATTGTGAGCCTGTGCCCACCAAATTACCCCAAATGCGCATGGCTAAACCAGGTTTATTTGTCATCCCATTAAGTGCTTCATCTCTGTGGGACTGCTCATCCAAATTACACATTTTCATCATTGATATGATTTCGTCTTTTTCGAGAAACTCAAGTTTTGACAAAGCATCTATTTGTTGTCTGTAATGAACATCAACGAATGACTCGACTTTGTAAATGGTGTAATAAACCCAATTTTTTCCAAGCAACATCGACATTACACCCATCATAAATCCAGCAAACATCCACAAAATTAACAGAGCACTTCCTCTGAAACGATGAATAAGATTTTCGAATTGAATCAGATGGTCTTTTTCAGTTGCTAAATGATGCTTCGCAAACGTATCGATTTCGGCGTCTCGTTTAAAACGATTGACAAGCAATATGCCGCGATATATCCACACTGCTCCGGTTTCTCCTGCATGGCTTGCGCGAAGTTCAGCACAAATTGAATGCGCGTATCGTGTTTTGTCTAAAGCGCTCACGCTATTCATCTTCTTTTGTCCCCTGGCTGGGCAAATTCACAACGATTTTTTTGTTTGTTAAAGAAATGATGCCAATACTAAGGACGGCTATCATCGATATTGCTAAACCCACGACTATATACGCAACCCACGGTGAACCCATACTCTTCCCTTAAAAACATTACCAACAATGTACAAACTTACGTTTTATGAAAGAAGAGGATCATTCAAAGATTTATGTTTGTATGATTGTTTGATTGCTAAACAAAATATTGGCACAGAGGTTTGCATTAGGTATCAGTTGCAGTAGTGAGAGTCGCATACTGCTCACCATTTTCTCGAAATGATGGTGCTGATGATGGTGCTGATAATGTTGATGTTAGAAAGTTAATGACTGATAAGATGTCCAAGTACCTGTTGATTAATCTTAATGTAGCAAAAAATATTAAAAGCATGGATAACAGATAGATAGTTACTATAAAGCGATTGGCAAACGTTCTGTATAAAAAAGTCGGATAAATATCAGCCATTGTCGATTCTTCAACAGATACCTCAATCGACCTAAGTATTGAGATGTGTATCAAATAACTTAAAAAACCTCAAAAAATAATAATTTTAAAGACACTTTTTGACTTATCTTAGAATAAGGCAGCCAAAATAAACCTTATAATTG
>OOGD01000001.1_pt1 | contig 90265 bp, 81 predicted proteins | sample 1670381 | NCBI WGS metagenome assembly OOGD01 (sample SAMEA98146918, study PRJEB22522) | marine metagenome | biome: marine biome; feature: marine water body; material: sea ice | place: Arctic Ocean | collected 14-Sep-2015 | depth 1.3 m | reverse complement strand
TTTTAATAGTATATATAGTTGCAAATTTATTTTTAGGCCTAGTGATAGGTAAAAGAATTAAAACCGATAATGATTTTTATATTGGTCAAAAGACGACACCTTGGTGGGCAATTGGTATTTCTGTGGTCGCCACCTACGTTAGCGCAATGACATTTTTGGGCGCCCCAGCTTGGGCCTATAAAGACGGACTCAGTGTCATCGCTATTCACCTTAATTACCCATTGGTAATAATGATCGTTATTATCTTCTTTTTTCCTTTCTTCTATAACTCAGGCGTAGCATCTATCTATGAGTATCAAGAAAAAAGATTTGGTAAACGCGCTAGGGCCTTAATCTCCTCTATTTGGTTAGTGTCGCAAACTATGTCTTCCGCTGCTGTTCTTTACGCAACTTCTGCAGTATTGAGTTTTATCACTGGTGTCGATGTTATAGCCGCAATATTTATTGTTACCACTATTGCATTGGCTTACACCGTTCTCGGCGGAATTACTGCGGTAATATGGACTGATGTAATTCAGTCGGTCATCTTATTTGCTGGTGCGGGTATTATCTTTTATGCATTACTTAATGAGAGCAGTTTTTCGGTCATGGATTCTCTAGTACAACTTAAAGCCGAAGGCAAACTCAACCCGCTGATCACTGATTGGGACTTTAATGCTACCACCACAGTATGGAGCGGTATTATTGCTATGACGCTCTACCATACAACGGTTTATGGTACTAACCAGATGATGGTTCAAAGAACGTTAGCCGCTAAAAATATAGGCGACGCTAAAAAATCCTATTTACTCATGGGTTTTGCTGCTTTCTTTATCTATTTATTTTTCATAATTTTAGGAGTCCTTTTTTACAGTTATTATCAAGGTAAAACATTTGATAATGAGAACCTTATTATTTTAGAATTTGCAGCTGAATATGGAATGCCAGGTTTAATGGGGCTTATAGCGGCTGCCGTAATGGCTGCATCTATGTCGAGTCTTGACTCAGCCTTCAACTCATTGTCGACTGTTACCACCATTGATTTCTACAAAAAATATTTCAAAAAGGGTGCTCCAGAAGCTCATTATTTAAAAGCATCCAGATTCTTTACGCTATTTTGGGCGTTGCTTATAATATTCCCTGCCATTATGTATCACCTACATAGTTCGGGTTCAATTTTAGAAGTGTTGAGTAAGGTTGGATCCTACTTTGTAGGTGCTCAACTTGGCATGTTTGGACTAGGATTTTTCTCTAAACAAGCGACTGAAAACGGTTTGCTTGTGGGTACTGCTGTTGGGTTTGTAACAGTCGTAGCTGTTGCTATTGGGACAGATGTAGCATGGCCTTGGTATTGTTTAATTGGTGGTGGTGCTAATGTGATTGTCACTATTATTGCGAGTCGTATTATTGATGGCAAACAACATGAATTATCAGAATACACAGTCAAAGGTCAGCAATTAAAGTTTGCTAGAGAAGGATTAGCAGAAAAAGAAAATGGGTGGTATCGCATCCCCGGTAAAGTTGACCGTGTTAACTACTGGTTATTTGCATTCTTCATTTTGACCCTGATTTTTTTATGGTCTATTCAGTACATGGTTTAACAACGGATTATTATGTCAATAATTAATCAATTTTATGATGCTCTTAGGCGCAATTTACCGCTAACTGACATAGTTAGCGAAGATATAACGTTATACGCCTGTGAACCGATGAATAAACTTCACGGCATTGATGCGATAAAGGAACATTATTGGAATGTTTTATCTCAATCATTAGACAACCTCGAACGTAGGCCATTTATTGAATTTGATAGTATTGACAATAATCATAAATGGATAGCCGCTACTGGCTATTTCATAGGTGATTTTGTGAATGATTTACTTGGAATACCTGCCACTAAAAAACCTGTCTATTTAAGATTTACAGAGATGCTGCAGTTGCAAAACGAAAAAATAATCAACTATTATATTATTATAGATTTTTTAGACGTTATGAACCAAGCAGGCGTTAATCCCTTACGAAAAAGCCTCGGGCACGATGGTTTGATGATGCCGCCATCCACTATGGATGGATTAAACCCCGTAGAATCCTATGTTGATCAAAACCAACAATCAGAGCAACTGGTGTTATCTATGCTCGAAGAACTAGGTCGTTTTGACGGTAAATCACTGGTTAGTATGCAGTTAGAAAATTACTGGCATCCAGACTTTATGTGGTATGGGCCTGCAGGCATCGGTACGACTAGAGGCATTAGTGACTTTCGAAAGAATCATCAAGGCCCATTCGTTTTTAGTTTTCCTGACAGAGTGGTTGACCATAAAGCAGCAATCATCAAAAAAGGAAACTATGTTTCAACCGGTGGTTGGCCACATATGCACGGTACACATTTAACTGGAGGCTGGCTAGGACTACCACCTTCAGGAATAAAGCTTGAGCTCAGAGTGATTGATATTTGGCGTAGAGAAAATCATCTTTTAAAAGAAAATTGGGTTGGAATAGACATCATTCATATGTGTAAACAAATGGGCTTAGATGTTTTTGCAATGATGAAAGACGCGTATCACCTTAGATGAGTATCTCTATACAAATAGATACAACTTCAGAGCCATCATCAACGTTAATTATTTATAAACGGTATAACCATGCAACAAAATAATATCACACAAGTATATTGGAAAAACTTACCAGAACTACTGTCACCTCAGGGTAAACCAAACCAATCATTAAAGAACTTTGATCCAGAGTTTATTGATATTGTGGATTATATCATTCGCATTACTCACCGTATCTGGGAACAGAAAAACATCGCGCTGTGTAACGATTATTATGCGGAATATTGTCCCGTACACACACTAGGTGGATACTCTGATGATGTTGCTACCGTAATAAAAAATACATTGTTAACTTTAGCCGCATTTCCTGACCGTACCTTAATTGGTGAAAACGTTGTGTGGCGCGACTTAGGCGAAAATAATGGTTATTACTCATCACATCGCATTACAAGCATAATGACTAATAAAAATCCTTCTGAATTTGGTGCTTCCACGGGTAAAACTGGTCGTGTTACAACCATCGCAGATTGCATCTGTTGCGAAAATAAAATTGTTTATGAATGGTTAATGCGAGATAACAGTTTTCTGGTGAAACAGTTAGGCATCAGCCTTATTGATGCGGCAACACATTTTGCTAACTTGCCCACAAATGAAGATTTTGAAGTATGGCGTGCGCAAGAAATTATCCGAATCAAAGCTCAACAAGCAACGACACATCAGTGGCATACACCATTAGATGATAGTAGTGAAAAATTTGCTCAGTTTTGGGTGAACACACTTTTCAATAAAAAAGCCCTCGGTGAAGTCAAAAATATTTATCATAAAAACGCTAAGTTACAATGGCCGGGAGGCGTAGAAGCGGTGGGTATTCCTGCTATCAGAGGGGTATTTATTCAATGGCTAGCACAGAGCCCTGAAGCGTCAGCAACTTGCGACCATATTAGTGTTGTTCCCTTTGAAGATGACGCCACAGACATTGCAATTCGTTGGTCAGTAGCCGGCACGTTTACACCTAAAAATGAACAGTTCTCTAGGTACACAGGGCAATGTTTTTTTGTAATGGCAGCAACACATATGCGAATAATAAATGGTAAAATTAGCGAAGAATGGACAGTGTTTGATGAAGTTGCAGCTTATGCAAACATGATCAGAGATTACAACAACAGCGATGCTAACCAGGGAGGTGAATAATGTTAGATATGCTGATTAAAACATTCACTCAAGGCGATGTAGCCAGTTTCAAAACAAGTTTGTTGCACTCCTCATTCTGGTCTCAACACAATACTAAAATGTTTGGAGAAGATAAGCTAACCTCTGTGCCATTAACTTGGTTGACGTCTGCAGGCCGTTGTCAAGTGTCGCAAAGCTTAGTTGTGCAGCAAGCTAATATCTCAGTTATACACTTAAAATTTAAAATACAAGATTACGATTTACCAATAAATTATACATTTTGGCTGCAAAATAATGGTGTTGTCATCAAATCCGTACATGCCATTATTGATACATTGCAACTCGCTATTGCCAAAAATATCCCTGTAGATGAAATAACGTTATCTTTACCAGAACCCGATCCATTAGTGATCCCTGATTATGATCAGCAAGATAACTTGCAGGGAGAATTTGCACTACCTTCTTGTCTTATTCCAGGGCCGTGTTCACTCAATGTTTTATTAGATTCTTGGTGGACGATTTGGGGCAACTCGCAACTATCGACCATTGATAACGTCTATACAGAAAAATCTGATATTTCTTTACCTGGATCTTTTCAACAAAAAAAACGTGGTGACATATTTGAGTTTGTGTTGTTCATCAAGTCAAAATTAACGCGTGTTTTTTGTCAATTAGAGGATGTTGTGATTGAGGGTAACAACGCAGCAGTAAAATGGTTTATTGATGGTGATGAACGTGGGCAAAAAATAAGACTACCACTCATTACTATCTTAAAAACAGATGCTGAACATATCACCTCTGAAATAATCACCTGCGACATTTTAGCCTTTAATAAACGCTATAATCATTCAAAAATTTTTGAGGTGTCGACAGTGTCAGAACTTTTTGACAAGTAGCTAAATAGTGCAAATCAACATCTAAACTCTGTTGCTTTGTGATATGTCGGAGTCGCAGCTAGTTTGCGGCTCTATGTCGACAAAGAATTATCCTCAGAGACGTTGATAACCTCCTCCAAGAGGTATATTAACTTCTACGGTGATTCTGAATTTGTTTATGGGAAGAAAAATTTGTATCAATATGACGTCACTATTTGAAACAGGTCAATTGAAGAAATTAAAGACAATTTAGCGCCTCGCTAAAAGGCTACGTGACGCAAAAACACAGCTTAGTAAATCAAGTTCACAATCGCTGTCCGCAACATCTAAAATCGTAATATTGAACATACTTTTTATTAGTCGCCAAGAGCTAGATTAACAACAAAACAAAATTTCACCTGTGAGCTGCACAAATCTTTCTGTTTTTAGTCGTTGTTAAAAACACCTCATTTTCTCAGAACACATATCAAAGAAGCCAGCAGACCGACAGAATATTCATAACTCAGTAGTTTGTTTACTATTCTTTTCCTTATATGTATTAAACTAGATCATGTATTCTATGGAACCCTCGGACTGGGTATTCGAGGTTACCTCACTGCTACCTTTGACCCTAAAAGTGACCATCTTTACATGTAACTCTGTAATAGCTTTACTACCTGTTTTAATGCACAGCCCCGGCACTAAAGCATGAATAAAACAGGCAATTGCTGCTTTAAAAAGTTTCATTGAAAAACTCATTGCAGTAAAAAAGTGTTGTATGTAAGTTTCGTTGACAGACTTTGGATGGTTAATAAATAGTTTTTTAAACATGCTTGTTTCCTATTGCTAAGCGTAACTGACTAAATTAGCTTTATCACTCAGTGTGAGTAAAAATGCCTACTCGGGTAAGGACGGATAAGTTTTGGCGCAAATATCTTAAAAATAATTTTGCACATTGATTATCGCGACCTTGTTCTTTATGAAAATTAGTTGGATTCAGGCGAAACACCATAAGCGTTCAATAACTAAACGTCTACCACAAATATCTGGAACATTGGTACTGCCCAATATTCTAGGCTCTGATTTCTACAACAACAAAAAACGCTTGGTTAGGCTTGGGTATTGACTGAGTCATTGCCCATGAGCATGGCAAAGTGTTATATGCGTTATTATGTGAATGCTGTCAAAATGATATATTGGGTCAAGGACAAAGCCGTTGTCATGTTAAATTCTATTTACCTGTGTAATAACTCTCTGATGATCCCCGCATATCGAGGGTTTTGTTACCTTAAAGTGGTGTTTCATTAAATAAAAAATCGGAATTATAACGAACAAACTAGCGCGATTTTACTATTATTTGAGTTTGTAGCCAGGCGGGTTACCCCTTTAGGACACACATCAGAAACGTCAGCAAATGTCTGCCAACCTTTATCAGTATTGGTTTTATCCCACTGCATCAATATACTATCCACTGCTGCGATAGCATAACCGTTTCCAGCCCAAGCATAATAGTAGGCTCCGCTAGGCAAAGTGGTCAGCCGTTCAATCTGGCCTGTTTCAGGGTGATAACTTTTTAACTGCCACTGAATATCCTCCCCTTTACCAATAGACGCGGTATAGCTCATCAATGACGAAAGAGGTATTGCGAATAAACTTGGACCAATATTTTCATCTAACACCTGGCTAGTCTGTGTTTGTATATCAACCAGTTGTAACGTGTTTGGTTCTCCCAAAACAAATAACATCACCCGATTACTATCTACCCATGCATGATACCCAACTGGGTTAATATTAGTTAGTAACTCACTTGCAAGCTCAGAAAACTGCTTTTCAGGGTTCAATGGGTAACGCCAAAGTTTTTGTTTATTATCGGCAGCCCGAATGACAGAAAAGCTTTTACCCGCAGGCATCAGTGTGGGTGAATATTCACTTTCTATCGAATTAGTTAGATTTGAAACCTGTCCGGTCTTAAGTGAGACAAATATGCTATCTGTTTGTTCGGCCATTTGTACTCTTTTTTGCCCATCTTTTTGCCCATCTTTTTGCCCGTCTTTTTTGCTTGTTAGTGCAGCAGTATAAAGTAGTGAATCTCCATCAGGCATGAACAAGGGCTGGTTATCATATTCTGATCTTTTGGTGAGGGCTTTAAGATGACTCACCTTAAGTCGATTATCATGAAGCTCTACATCACCCACATAAATATCAAACCCCGGCATCTTTGCTGATGCCGAGAAGATCATTACGCTTAACAAACCAGTCATTAATTTCATATCTGTCCTTTAGCCGTCAAGCATTAGTGTAATCGTATTTTATCTTAACCTTAACTTTATTGAAAATGAGCACCCTACTGTTACTAACCATCTTTAAAATAGAGTTTTAGAGATGTCACCTGAACATAGCACGCCGAATTTATTGCATTTAATTGCCGAATTTATCTTAGGTTATAAAGGCCTCTATAAGCTAGCATGATTAACATAATATTAACTTTTAGTTTTTGTTAAAGCTATGTAATAGATAACCGGTGACACCATGAAACAGTCTAAAAAAGTAAGAATGGGAATGGTCGGCGGCGGTAAAGATGCTTTTATTGGTGCAGTGCATCGAATGGCAGCCAATCTAGATGGCAATATTGAATTAGTGTGCGGCGCTTTCAGTTCAGATCCAGCTAAAAGTATATTCTCTGGTCAAAGCTTATATTTACCCGCAACACGCTGTTACGCTGAATATACACAAATGTTCGCCGAAGAAGCGAAATTACCCGAAACCGAAAGGATGCAATTTGTCTCTATAGTTACGCCCAATCATTTGCATTTTCCAATTGCTAAAGCGGCACTAGAGGCAGGATTTCATGTGCTTAGCGATAAGCCCGCTACCTTCACACTTCAAGAAGCATTAGATCTAGCTGATGTATTAAAAACATCAGGTCAACTTTATGGACTCACACACACTTACAACGGTTACCCTTTAATCAAACAAGCCAAACACTTAGTCGCGACCGGGGCTTTGGGAAAAATCAAGAAAGTAGTAGTGGAATATAGCCAAGATTGGTTAGCTAATAAAGATGATGAAATTAGCAAACAAGCACAGTGGCGTGTAGATCCATTAAGAGCAGGCGTAAGTTGCTGTATGGGCGACATTGGGGTTCACGCTGCAAATTTGGCTGAATATGTGACAGGTGCAGATATTTCAGCCATGTGCGCAGATTTAAACGCCATAGTCGATGGCCGTCAACTTGACGACGATGGCACCGTATTATTACGCTTTAATAATGGAGCTCGTGGGATATTAATGTCTAGTCAGATAGCGATAGGCGAGGAAAATAACCTGCGTTTACGGGTCTATGGAGACGCAGCAAGTATCGATTGGTCACAAATGGAACCTAATAGTTTATGGCTTAGGTCTAACACCCAATCTACCCAATTGATCCGAACTGGAGTAGGCGACTTTTGCCCCGCGGCACAGTCAGCGATGCGCGTACCTGCAGGGCATCCTGAAGGTTACTTAGAGGCCTTCGCCAATATTTATCAAAATTTCGCAAAACAGATCCGAGCGTTTGAACAAGGTTTACCATGCTCAAATGCAACATTCGACGTACCCGGTATTGATGAAGCAATCCGCGGCATGGCCTTTATTGAAAACACAGTGAAATTTAGCCAATCAGCCATAAAATGGCATGACTTCGAAATATCTCCCTCAACCGTTTCAGGAGTAGCCGAATGAAACAAATCAAAGGCCCAGGCATATTTCTTGCACAATTTACCAGCGATGAAAAACCGTTTAATTCTTTTCCTGAAATTTGTCATTGGGCGGCAGGATTAGGTTTCAAAGGTATCCAAGTTCCCTCATGGGAAGGTCGATTGTTTAACTTAGAAACGGCAGCAAACAGCCAAGACTATTGCGATGAAATCAAGGGCATTGCCAGTGAAGCGGGGCTAGAAATTACCGAACTTTCTACCCATCTTCAAGGCCAGTTGGTAGCTGTGAACCCTACTTATGATCAGATGTTTGACGGTTTTGCACCTAAACATGTACAAAATAATCCTAAAGCCCGGACTGAATGGGCTATTCAACAAATGATGTATGCTGCTAAAGCCAGTCAAAACTTGGGTTTAAAAGGTCACGCCACTTTTTCTGGCGCTTTATTGTGGCAGACCATCTATCCATGGCCTCAGCGCCCCGCAGGTTTGGTTGAACAAGGCTTTACAGAGTTAGCAAAACGTTGGCTACCTATTTTGAATGCTTTTGATGAAGCCGGCGTAGATGTTTGTTACGAGTTACACCCAGGTGAAGATTTACATGACGGTGTGACTTTTGAACGCTTCTTAGAAGCAGTCGGTAATCATCCACGTGCCAATATTTTGTATGACCCTAGCCATTTTGTTTTGCAACAACTCGATTACCTTGCCTTTATCGATATTTATCATGAGCGTATTAAAGCCTTTCATGTAAAAGATGCTGAATTTACTCCTAATGGGAGAAGTGGTGTATATGGAGGCTATCAAGCTTGGATAGATAGGCCGGGACGCTTCCGCTCTCTAGGCGACGGTCAAATCGACTTCAAAGCTATCTTCAGCAAAATGACCCAATATGATTTTGATGGTTGGGCCGTGATGGAATGGGAATGTTGCATTAAACATCCACAAGATGGTGCCGCAGAAGGCGCTAAATTTATTAGTGAACACCTGATTAGACCAACCGATAAAGCCTTTGATGATTTTGCTGGTGTAGCGCACGACATTGAAATGAATAATAAGATCCTGGGTTTAAAATGAGACTTTTAATATGAGACTATCAATATGAGACTATCAATATGAGACTATCAATATGAATAGCACCGCAGAGTTTACTGAAGCTCAAGCAAAAAGAGTATTTTTGGTTAGTTGCATAGCACTGACCGTTACCTCAATGACTTTTGCTATCCGTGCTGGGATCATCGGGGACTTAGGCATTCAGTATGGCCTTACCACAGTTCAAATGGGATGGATTTTAGGTATGGGAACCTTTGGATTCCCAGTGGCAACTATGTTGGGCGGGATTTTATATAATGCTATCGGGGCTAAGAAAATAGTCTGGTTTGCCTTTGCTGGTCACCTCATTGGCATAGGCTTAACTATTAGTTCAAATAGTTTTTGGGGTTTAATAATTTCCACATTTTTGGTTAGTTTTGCTAATGGTTTAGTCGAAGCAGGATGTAACCCCATGATTGCTGATTTATACCCAAAAAACAAAACCACCATGCTCAACAAGTTTCACGTTTGGTTTCCCGGTGGTTTGGTCATCGGTTCGCTCATTTCAGCAGGCATGACCTCCATAAATTTGGGATGGGAATTACAAGTTGCAGTCATTATTATTCCAACATTAATTTACGGCGTACTGATGCTGGGATGTGTTTTTCCGGAGTTTGATAAAATAGCTAACTCTACGTCTAACAATATTAAACATTTATTTTCACCTATGTATTTATTTTTAATTTTTTGCATGACCCTAACAGCCACCAGCGAACTAGGCACTAGCTCTTGGATAAATCAAATACTCGGTGCGTCTGGCGCGCACCCAATGCTGATATTGGCCTTAGTCACAGGTATCATGGCGGTTGGTCGTTTCTATGCTGGCCCCTTGGTTCATCGCTTTGCTCCTGCAGGTGTATTACTTATTTCCGCCATTCTGACCTCTTTCGGTTTATTCCTGATGATCCAACTTCAAGGCACTGCTGTGTACTTCGCAGCGGTAGTATTTGCACTTGGCGTAACTTATTTTTGGCCAACGATGATTGGTTGCGTGGGTGAATACGTGCCTAAGTCTGGTGCCTTGGGTATGTCGCTGATGGGTGGTGCAGGTATGTTGTCCGTCACAATTTGGAGTCCAATTATCGGCAGCTGGATTGAAAGTGCAGCTACCGAAGCTGAAGCTATCGGATTAACGGGCAACGATCTAGCTCTTGCATCTGGCCAAGCAGCTTTGAGTAATTTAGTGATATTCCCGCTAATTTTGATTGCTGCATTTACAGGGTTTTATTGGTTCATGCGGAAAAAACAGACTCAAACAGCGACCCTTTAATCAAAGAATCATGGGCGTAAGATATCATTAGCCCCCTAAAATGGTAGGTAAGACTTATGAAAAAATTGAACGGACAGGATGAAGATCAACCAACAAAAGGCACCGATGAAATCAGTCGACGCAATTTTATGCAAAAAATGGTTGAATTGTTTGGGGTGACTACAGCAGCAGCGGTGATGTCGGGTTGCAGTGTGTCAGTGGCGAAGCAATTTGCAGCACAAAGACCTAACCCACCAAAAAATAGTAAGTTGTTTTCAGAACACGAATTGACTGTTCTTTACAGTTTGTGCGAGACCATATTACCAAGAACAGACACGCCCAGTGCAGTCGAAGTTGGATGCCATGAATTTGTTCAGCATCAGCTGCAACACTGTCACTCTGAACAACAGCAAGAAGACTGTATCAACATCATAAATACGGTGGACACCTATGCGAATAGAGAATTTGGTAAAACCTTTCCACTATTGCAACCACAGCAACAGCAGCAACTTTTAACAAAAATTGAAATTGATGATAAGTCGTCAGATATTCAAAAAGAACAATTTAGTTTTCTAAAAGCGCTCATAGTATTTGGCTATTTCACCTCTGAGGTAGGTGCGACTCAAGCACTAAATTACCAAGCTGTACCTGGTAGTTTTATCGGTTCAATACCCGCTAATGCAGATACAAAATCTTGGGGTTCGCTAGCTTATTATTAAATGTTAATTGGAAGCCAGCAAACGGGCATAACCGAACAGGATCACGGGTAGATAAAATGACAACAGACTTATATATTCACGAGAGCGACCAAGTATACGACGCCATAGTAGTAGGTTCAGGTATTACCGGAGGCTTCGCTGCCAAAGAATTTTGTGAACGTGGCATGCAAACGTTAATGATAGAGCGCGGTCGCGTCGTCGAACATCGAAAGGACTATATTACCGAAGGTAAAGCTCCATGGGAGTTTGAAAACCGCACCAAGGTTGACAACTTGCTCACCGAAGAAAAATACGCCGTACAGAAAAAATGCTACGCCTTCAGTGATATGACCAAACACTTTTTTGGCAATGATAAAGACCTACCTTACAGCACTGAGCAAGGCACTGGCTTTGACTGGATAAGAGCCAACCAATTAGGTGGAAAATCTCTTCTATGGCATCGACAATCTTATCGTTTTAGTGATTTTGATTTTTCTGCCAATAAAGCAGATGGACACGGTAACGATTGGCCTATTCGTTACGAGGATCTTGAGTCTTGGTACAGCTATGTAGAAACGTTTGTAGGCATAAGTGGTAGTGATGAAAATCTTGAACAATTACCGAACAGTGAGTTTTTGCCACCACTTGAAATGACTGCACCTGAAATACATGTTAAGCAGAAAATTGAGCAACACTTTCCTGATAGGCAACTAATTATGGGCCGCACTGCCCACTTAACAAAGCCTACACAACTTCACTTGGAACAAGGCCGTGTGACTTGCCAGGCAAGAAGCGAATGTCATAAGGGGTGTTCTTTTGGTGCGTATTTTTCTACCCAAAGCTCCACACTCCCCGCTGCGGCTAAAACAGGTAACTTGTCTATTGCCCCTAACAGTGTTGTGCATAGTCTAATCTATGATGAAAAAACCAAACGAGTTAAGGGTGTCAGGGTTGTTGATAACGACGACCTGAGTACCCGTGAATATTTTGCTAAAGTGGTTTTTTTATGTGCTTCAACTTTGGGTTCTGCACAAATCATGCTAAATACCAAAACGAAGTCTTTCCCAAATGGTATTGCTAATAGCTCTGGAGTACTCGGCCATTATTTGATGGACCACAATTTCAATGCGGGGGCCATCGGCACCGTTGAGGGTTTTGAGGATGAATATTACTCAGGTAGGCGCCCTGGAGGTATCCTAGTACCTAATTTTCAGTACAAACCTTCATTATACAAGCAAGGTTATGTTCGTGGTTATGGGTTAGCAGGTGGTAGTCATCGAGAAAACTGGCCGACCAACGCCCATCAACCAGGTATAGGCGCAGACTACAAAGCCAAGCTGACCAAACCAGGAAGGTGGAGAATGGACCTTAACGCACAAGGCGAAATGTTACCTCGTTTCGATAATTACATGGCTCTGCACCCCACTAAAACAGATAAGTGGGGTATACCGCTGATACATATTGACTGCACTTGGTCAGAAAACGAAAAATTAATGATGGCAGACGCCGAGCAAACTGCGGTAGATATGCTAACCAAAGCGGGTCTGATAGAAATTGAGAGTTATAATTCGGTCGATACAAGGAACCCGGGTATCGCCATTCATGAGGTAGGAACGGCGAGGATGGGACGTGATCCAAAAGACTCTGTGCTGAATAGTTTCAATCAATGTCATGATGTGGACAATTTGTTTGTAACCGATGGAGCCAGCTTTTGTTCAACTGCGGTACAAAATCCCTCTCTTACATTTATGGCAATAACAGTCAGAGCGGTAGATTATTGTGTGAAAGAAATGAAAGAAATGAGGATATAAATCTACTCTGACTCTATAGAAATACTGCACTTTATAAATACTGCACTTTGGAGGCACTTCTATTAACAATGAGATGCTCTACAAAAAAGGCTAACCATCTTTAGCCTTTTTTTCTGAGTAATAAACGTTTTAATTTATTTTTAGCTGGTGTCCAAACGGTGAAAGGTTTCCTGGGTGCCACAGTTAACACGTGTGCAATGTCTCGCTCGGCTAATTGTACTTCGCCACCATGTGCCAACATGATAGAAGCAGGTTGCAAAGCTTGCACTTTTAAAATTGAAGCTCGATATTGTTCAGGGAAATGAACTGGAATAGGCGGGATAAAACGGTCTTTTACCTTGACCAATAAATCTGCCACATAGATACGTTTTGAAGGTCGATGCAACACAGATAAGTCCCGATCCGTGTGCCCCTCAGTCGTCAACACACACCAATCATCAAAACCAGGAACAGTATCTTGATCCATTAATGCATAATCAATTTTGAGGTGTGGTGAATACCATAAGTTTCTTCTAACTTTGCGCATTCTGCTCGCCACCCATGTGGCTAATGCAATATCGATTAGGTGTGACAATCTGCCGCTTAGTCCTGAGTACCATTGTCTCGGCATATTAGCGCTAGCAATTTTACAACCGGTAATTTTACGCAGTTTGTGGGCTGCCCCTGCGTGATCTGGATGCATATGGGTAACAACAATCATTTTTAAATCAGAGAAAGACCTGTTTAAGTCGCCAGTAATAAACTGCTCAAGCATCGTGATATCTGCGCGACAACAGCCATCAAGTAGCAACAACTTTTGCGAGTATTCGACTAAATAAATCGATTGAATATGCCCTTGTAACTGATGAATTTTCAAGAGAAAAAAACGTTAATTCTCATCACCAGAAGCAACTTTTTGTTCAATATACTCAATGGCTTTTTGTAAACTGCCAAAGGCATTAACTAAATTTTCCCGGCCTTTATTCATCAATTCTGGCTCGTTGTTTTCGGACATCATCCACACCCAGGTGCGGATCAAAGATTCTGGAGGCACATTATTCATGACGATCTTCGTATCTCTTATTATTATCAGGCAAATAAAGATTATATCGTGCTAAATCGATGTAATCGAGTAGTGTTTTAATATTTAATTTGGCTGTTAATGTTACCATTTCTTTTTTATTAACATAGTAATTTTCTAGATTGACCTTTCAAAACCTTAAAGGGATGGCATGATTAAAATTGTAGTTGGGTCAAAAAACCCAGTAAAAATTAACGCAGCTAAAGCAGCAATATGTGATATTTTTTCTTCAGATGAATTGGAGTGTGTCGGTATAAACGCGCCCTCGCAGGTAGCAGATCAACCAATGACAGTTGACGAAACACAACTAGGCGCCATCAACCGAGTTAAATATTGTCAACAGCACACCCAGGCTGACTTTTATTTGGCGATTGAAGGCGGCGTCGACCAATTTAAATACGGCCCCGCTACTTTTGCATATGTAGCCATCGCTGATCAAAAAAGAATATCTATTGGACGTAGTTGTAACCTACCTTTACCACCTGCTATATATCGAGCTCTCGAAGGTGGTGAAGAACTGGGTGATGTTATGGACAGATTTTTTAATACTGATAACGTCAAACAAAAACAAGGCGCAATTGGCCTTTTAACCAATGGTTTAGCCACAAGAGAAAGTGTATACAGACAAGCTATTTTACTCGCCATGGCGCCTTTTATTCATTCAGATTTATATAGTGAATAAACACTCAATGTTTATTGGATGGATTATCTGCGGTGTAGAGGAAAGTTAACGAATACTGAGACTAAACTCTTGGTTTTTTGAATTTAGCTGGTATCGTGTTGACCTTCAAAGTCATTGTATCAAGTCATTAGATTACGTCACAAAACCATAGAGGTTAGGTATGCAAAAAGCACCCAAAGAATCGAACTTTTCACTTTCCAAGTATCTAAGTAAAGTCGAGATATTTGGTTGGGGACTGTGCATTTTTTCTATGATGACGATCGTTTTTGCCCAACAACTTTCACCTGCAACGGAACCCTATGCTTGGATCGGCGCAATAATAGGTGCTGGCATCATAGGTTGGGGGATGGCACGTAAACACAAACAAGGCTAAATTATACTTGTGTAGATAAAGTACACCTTAAATCTTTAAATCCTTAAACACTAAAGTCACGACGACTCCAGATTGATCCTTAAGATTGTCTATTCTTATATTACCTTGATGATATCGTGCAATGATTTTAGCGATATACAAACCTAAGCCCAAATGTGATTGTTCGGTATTTTGCTGCTTACGCACTGAAACCATTGAATCAAGTAATTGGTGCTGCATATTTTTTGGTAACAAGATACCTTGGTTGGTGATGGTTAACACATAACCCGGTTCACTATTCACCATTTGTAGGTTAATGGCTGAATTTTCTTCACTAAACTCAACTGCATTAGCTATGATTTTATCTAACATCTGAGCGAATAGCTCAGGTGAACCGTGAAACGTCGAATGAGACACCGACACTTGCACATCGAATGTTCTATTGGCATAAACTAAACGATAACCAGCCACGCAACCTTTCAATAATTCCTCTAAATCAAATGTCTCATGATCGTTGCTTTGAATTGCTTGCTCTAATCGTGTTGCTTCGCTCATATTTGTGAGTATTTTACTTAACCGGGTAATACCTTGTTTAGCGCGATCTACGTATTGTTTAGTCTCTGGGTTTTGTTGTTCCAATAACAAGATATCTAAAGAGGAATTAACAATTGCCACAGGTGTTCGTAATTCATGGGATAAACGCGAAGCCATATTCTCTAAATAAGTATTATATTGACTGAGCCTGCTTAGCACATGAGCAAAAGTCCGAGATAAGTCGCCTATTTCATCTCCGGCGGATGAAGGGACTATATCTCCAATGATTTTGCCTTGTTGATCAATAGCATTTTCGGTGTCATCTCTAAGTTTACGAATACGCCAAGAAATACGTGAAGCAATTAAAAATAATGCTAATGTACTGATCAAAATAACCAGTAAAATATAATGAAACTGTTGTTCAAGCGCTTTATTTCTAAGAGTACGAATACCGTTAGTTGTTTGTTCTATTACAACTGCGCCCATAACTTTTTCATCAATATAAATAGGATGTGCAGCCGACATGATTACCGCTTTATTATCTGAGCTTAAACGCCACAATGTGCTTGGTTTACCACTTAGTGCTTGGCTTATATCTTGCCCTTGTAAGGCAAATGCGTCGCGCAAGTCATCCACAAAATCTGCAGGTGGCTTCGTCAATATTTGATAATAAAGTGGTAACAACCAGTTCTTTTCTATATATTCCCAGCCACTTTTTTGATGGTCTAGATCATTATTGCTGAATAAATTGTTGAGTGAACCACTGTGCACTCCAGATGATTTTTGAATATTTCCCGAACGTGCGAGCACTCGCATATGTTTATCTACAACCCATACTCTAGCGTTGGAGTACTGAAGCCCTTTAAGTATTTTTTCTATTTCTGGTGAAGGTACCAACACTGTGCCTAATGAATCTAATTGAGACGGATTAGCAGTGCCCATGATCTGTTCCACAGATCTAGTTTGTGGATCATCAACGTCAACAATTGCAAAGGCAATTTTGCTTGATATCATAGCTAAAGGAAAACGTAATTCGAGTTGATAACCGCTTACTGTATTTCGCCATTGGCCTTGAATTTTGGTTTCTAACCTTTCTGGTTGTAATGAGTCCAAGTCATCTTTTAACAAATATGCATTTACCCAACCTGGTTGGGTTGGCGCGATGATATAGCGCTGAAATAAACCACTTTGGTCGGTCATGGCTATTTGTAAATGATCATTTTTATCAATACGTAAACTGTTGGTTGGCCTAAGTAATACTTTGTTATCAGTGACATCAAACATCGCATACAAAAATCTATCGTACTGTCCGACCATATGTGTAAAGTGCAGGCTGTCTAATTGGTAATCTTGGATTGAATCAATTAGATTTTGCTCGTCATACGCAATGGATAAGTGTCGGTAGTCTTGCCAATCATCTAACTTGCCATCTAATTGAATAGGGTAGGCAATTTTATGGGCATACAAATCAGTACCTGGTTTAACGTCAGTCAGGTAGGCAGATTGACTATCAAACAGAGCCGGACGTTCATGTAGAGCTGTGGCTACAGCACGAGCCGTTCCCACCATAGTTTGTTCTTGACCTATCCGCAGATACGTTTCCATCTCCCACACATATTGATAGCCCAACCAAGGTATAGTTAATAAAAATGAAGAGAAAAAAAGTAATTTAAGGCGCAGACCAAAACGTAGTTTACTCATCGGTCTAACACCCAAAACGCGCAATCTAGAAGAGATAACATGTTTAAGCACTTTTCCATCTATAACCCATGCCGTAGACAGTCTCGACGTTGTCAAAATGTTGATCGACCTGCATAAATTTTTTACGAATACGTTTGATATGAGAAGTAATGGTGGTGTCATCTACTACCATTTTTGATTCATCCATCAATTGTTGGCGACTCTTGACATGCCCTGAAAACTTAGCAATCGCGTGTAACATCCAAAACTCGGTGACCGTAAGTTCAATGCCCTGCCCTTTCCAGCTGACCGTCATACGTTTGCTGTCTATCGACAGGTCGCCAGTTTGAATAAGGTCAGTTTGTGTTTGTGGCCTGTCTAGTAACTCTGTTCGTCTAAATAGTGCAGCTATTCTGGCCAATAAATGCGGCAAGCTGATATCTTTGGTTAGATAATCATCAGCACCCATTCGCAGACCACAAATAGTGTCGTAATCATTGTCTCGTGCAGTAAAAAAAATAATAGGCAAAGTCTTAGATAAATTTCTTAATAGCTGACAAACAGCAAAACCGCCGTCAATTTCATCCTCAAGCCCAATATCGATAATTGCTAGATCTGGTAATTTTTCGGAGAATGCTTGTTCTGCGCTACGTCGATTAGCATAAGGTTGCACCTCATAACCATGTTTGTTAAGAGCAACGATATAATTTTCTCTAAGTGCTTGGTCATCTTCAACCAAGGCAATACGTTTTGACATAACCTACGCCTGTTTACTGACTTTTTTTATTTTCGAAAATTAACTATATAGTAAACTTGTATAGGTTAAGTCGATAAATTGATTAAAAGTGTAATTTCCATTTTTTCGCCACAATTGACCTCAAGATTGCCATATTGTCTCCCTAAATCAGCCATATAATTTTTGTTTACTAATGAGGAACAAACAACCACCCTCTTGGAGAAGACAATGAAACTGACAAATACTAAAATCACAACCGCTATCGCGCTCACCTGCTTATTGTCTGGCAGCGCCATCGCTGAGCAACAAAAGAAGGAAGAAAAGACTAATGAAATAATTGGTTTGAGTTCTGGTGTAGTAATCGGTGCTGCCATAGCCGGACCGATAGGCGCGGTCATTACAGGCATCTTTGGTGTGATGTTAGCTGAAGACATAAACTCTGATAAAAGACTGGAAACGGTTAACCATTCGCTTCAACAAAAAGACCAACAATTATTTGTGATGCAACAAAATTTTGAACAGGCACAGGAACGCTTAGCAGTGCAAATTGCTTCAATGGATAATGCATTAGAACAAGCCTCTTATAAACAGATAGTCCCAGAAATTGAAAGTAATATTCAATTCAAAACCGCTTCCTATGTTCTGGAGGAACACTATAGGTCGCAACTCGACTTAATAGCTCAAACGCTGAAAAAAAATCCCACGTTAAGTATTACATTATCAGGCTTCGCTGATAAACGTGGCGATAGCACATTTAACCAAGCCCTTTCAGAACAGCGTGCGTTAACAGTTAAAAATTACTTAGTAGATAATAACGTTAGAAAAGAACAGGTAATCACTCAATCATTTGGAGAATCTTCATTGGTTAGCGCAGGTGTGCATTTTGAAGATGATTTTTTTGACCGTCGAGTAATGTTAAAAGTATCTGATGACCAAACAGACATGACAGCGGCCAATCAATAAATTTGATTACGTGCTTTTGATTATGTGCTTTTGATTAAATGCTATTTAAGGAACCGTTTTATGTTATCACTGCCTAAACTTGCCGTTATTAGTTTGGTAGTTATTGTGAAGGGGCATCGCAATTTGCAGTGCTCGCTTTTACCAGTAAAAAAAGGTGACAACCCTTTTAAAGACAGTCGCAACAACGATTAAAAAACAAGATAACGGTCTAATAAATCATCCCATAAATAATTATAAAGATGCCCAAAGTGGCACTTTGTATTTGATGCACGAACAATCTGAACAAGGCGAAACATCTCAACAACACTCACTTAGCCTGTTGCTTTAAATTAAAATTGATATCAAAGTGACAGCTACCGTCGCTCGAGCTTCATAGTCTCAAACGTTCAAAAATACAGGTGAAGATTGGGTTAATGTTCTTCACGTATTCCCCTTATCAAATAGTTCCACCGTTGATCATTTTTTGATAACGGTGGGGAAGCGAAACATAGAAGGGCAAATTAACGAAAAATATGAAGCAAAAGATATTTATCCTCAAGTCAAAGGCAAAAAGCGAGTTTAATAATACAACAGCGGCTCAGTATGTCTTCTAATTCCATGCCCAATATCGGCCCTGATGAAACAATTGAAGTGGAACTTGGATACCAGCAAAAACTAAACTTTGAGCAGCATCAATATAGTCTGCGGTTTTCTGCGACCATTACAAATCGATATATGCTCAGCGGTTCGAAAGAAACGCTGAGCATATATTAATAAAATCCAATCAAATCAGTTAAGCCAGCCAAATAACCTCATTGAATTGCAAGTCAGCTTGCACGCGGGTTTTAAAGTGCAGGATATTAGAAGTGCAGGACATTAAAAGTGTATTCCATGCTGTCGTTTCTTATCGGCTAAAAAACGGCAGTGAATAAGTGCAAGAATCAGATAGCAATATCGCTAATCCTGGTTTTGTATTAAGTTGGCGGCCAAAATTAAGATCAGCACCACAGTCTGCGCACTTTTTTCTGGTGGGGTTTTATATATTTGCTAAAGCAGAGTTAGCGCGATACTTAATAGCTGATGCTTGGCATAGATACTTTAGCTTGATAAAAAACACAAACCTTGGCCGTGGGTAGATACTCATCCGGTTGCTGAACTTATTATCAAGAGTAAAAGTGGGTATGTATTGACTGGTTCAAGTACCAAAAACCTAGCATTTGCATCTACCCACGACAGTTCAATAGCTCAGCCGGGAGAAAGGGGTAATAACATATTATTATGCCACCGCTACACACCGTTTAGCAGCCTAAAAAACCACGAAAAACCATGAAAAGTCACGAAAAGTCACGAAAAGTCACGAAAAGTCACGAAAAGTCACGAAAAAGTACAAAGAGGTGATGTTATCGAAGTAAAAACAAAACACAGGCGTCAGCGGTTTAAGGTGAAAATTCTAAGGATGACTTCATACTCATAGCTGGATTATATCCCAAGTAACATTAATAACGACACCTTCGATATAGACTAACCCAATTTAAAGCCGATTACTTGTTATCCATTTGACGCTGTGTTAACTGAACCAGTCCATAGGTATATCGTGGGAGCAGTAGCGATATAGAAATCACTGGTTGTGAATTAAAGACATAAATAAAAACTTTTCCCCTCTAATATGACGTAACCTTAACCCGCCCTTTATTCAACAATGTATTGGAAAAATGGAACGAGGGCCACTTTGTATGAACCAAGTGCAAATCAAGCGAAATACTATTAATAAAAATACAATTAGGAATAACATGACATTTTCAAAAATTATCCTTGCAATAATATTTGCCGTACTCAGTATCGGACTAAGCGCTTGTACTGAGAACCAAAAAGAATCAGCTAAAGAAGTAGGTTCAGAAGCAGAAGAAATCGCTACTCAAGCAAAAGAGAAGTCTTTGAATATGTATGACAAAACAAAGAATGGCGCGTCTGAATTAGCTAATAAAGCCACTGTTATGGCAAGTGAGCTAAAAGACAAAGCTATCAACACATATGATGTTACAGCCGAAAAAGCGACTGTTATGGCAAGTGATATAAAAGATAAAGCCAGTGACAAGTATGATGCCACAGCCGAAAAAGCGTCTGACGTGATGTATGCAACGAAGAAAAAAGCGAGCGAGTTAAAAACAGATGCATCTACAAAAATAAAGGAAACCTGCATAGCCACAAAGGAAAAGTTAGGCCAAGACCCAATAGACTGTTAATTGGGTTAGATTGCAAGTCGCAACAAAAGGGCGCCTGCCCTTTTACTTTTAAAAGTAATTGGAAAAAACTAACATTAAACGTCTGCACAAAATAAACACTTAGCCACAATCACCTATTCGCTGAACAAACCTAAAACAATTCACACAAAGCTTGAATTACTGATAGTAGGCACAATACTATACAACCCAAAATCTTCTTATTTCTTCTCAAAAATAAATACCACTTATGTCCTTTTAAGTCGTTGTAAGTGTTTACATCTACTAACGCGGTCTCAAAATGCGTAATTATTTTACAGTTTCGATTCAACACATTAGATGGCAGTCAATATGAACGCATTAAGTATCAAAGGATTAACCAAAACTTATAAGGGTGGTACAGAAGCCTTAAAAGGGATTGATTTAATAGTAAAACAAGGAGATTTTTTTGCCTTACTTGGACCTAATGGCGCAGGTAAGTCGACTGCGATAGGGATCATCAGCTCCCTAGTGAACAAAACACAAGGCGATATTGATATATTTGAGTATTCTTTAGCGACTCAGCCTATTGAGGCAAAATCTTGCATTGGGTTAGTACCACAAGAATTTAACTTCAATCAATTCGAACCATTAATACAAATCATGCTGAATCAAGCAGGGTATTACGGTGTTCCAAAAAATATAGCTAAACCTAGAGCCGAAAAATATCTTAAACAACTCGATCTTTGGGACAAACGCAACTCACCGGCTAGACAACTTTCTGGTGGTATGAAAAGACGGTTAATGATCGCTAGAGCCTTGATGCATGAACCTAGAATGCTTATTCTTGATGAGCCCACCGCAGGCGTAGATATTGAAATACGCCGCTCAATGTGGTCTTTTTTACAAGAAATTAATCAACAGGGTGTGACCATTATTTTAACGACTCATTATCTTGAAGAAGCTGAAATGTTATGTCGTAATATCGCAATTATTGATAAAGGTATTATTGTTAAAAATACCAGTATGAAAGCCTTGCTTGCCACCTTAAATATTGAAACTTTTGTGCTGGATTTGTCTAAGGACATGAGTTCCCTAACCTTAGATGGTTTTGAAAGCCGTTTAGTTGACGAACATACTTTAGAAGTAGAGGTGCCCAAGAAGGCCGGTCTTAACTCAGTTTTTGAACAATTAACTCAAAAAGAGATACAAGTATTAAGTATGCGTAACAAATCAAATCGACTAGAAGAACTATTTGTTAGAATGGTCGAATCTGGAAGAGCCTCTGTAGATGATAACATGACTACAAAACACCTTACAGGAGACACACATGAGTAGCCTTGAGCGTATACAGGGCTTTAAGCCTATGAACAGTCTTAATATGGTGGCCCTCAGAACAATGTGGCGCAAGGAATGTTTACGTTTTTTAAGGATTTGGATCCAAACTCTGCTGCCACCTGCGATTACTATGTCACTGTATTTTGTGATATTTGGTAATTTAATTGGTAGCAGAATAGGCAAAATGGGGGGCTTTAGTTATATGGAGTTTATTGTTCCCGGCTTAATAATGATGGCAGTTATCACCAATGCATATTCCAATGTATCTTCTTCTTTTTATAGTGCTAAATATCAACGCAACATAGAAGAGTTATTGGTTGCACCTGTTTCTAATTGGATCATTATTGCAGGTTTTGTTGGTGGTGGTGTAGTTCGAGGAATGATAGTAGGTGTAATAGTCACAATTGTATCGCTGTTTTTTGTAGATATACATATTCATAATTTTCTTATTATTATTATAACACTACTGTTAACCACAGTTCTGTTTTCTACAGCAGGTCTAATTAACGGCATTTTTGCCAACTCATTTGATGATGTAAGTATTGTACCAACCTTTATCTTAACTCCATTGACTTACTTAGGGGGTGTTTTTTATTCATTAAGTTTATTGCCTGAATTTTGGCAGTGGGTCAGTAAAATTAATCCTGTTATTTATATGGTAAGTGGTTTTAGATACGGTTTTCTTGGTGTTTCAGATATTAGTTTCTATATGTCGTTAGGCATATTGATAGGCTTCAATGTAGTGTTACTTTGTTGGGCTTATTCCCTTATCAGCCGTGGTGTAGGCATTCGAAGTTAATGCAACAACCAGCGCGCTCAATCAGTACCAACCAAACAGGTATTCATCAGAATTTACAAAAAGTTGTTACTCGTCAACTTTTAAGTGTAAGTCAAAGGCCACTGTCTTCGCATACCCAACAAGCATTTGAAGAAGCCATTAATTGGCTCGGGAAATGGCAGGGTGAGCTGATATTGGACTCTTGTTGTGGTGTGGGTGAAAGTACAGTTAATATAGCGCAAGCTCATCCAAATGCTCGGGTTATAGGTATTGATAAATCGGCACTGCGCACAGACAAACACACTTCATATGCCAGTGCGTTACAAAACTATCTGGTGCTGCGTGCAGATCTCAATGATTTTTTAAGATTACTGGTTGCGAATGATAAGAAACTAACTAAACACTATTTATTGTATCCTAATCCATACCCCAAATCGGCACATCTTCAACGTCGTTGGTATGCCACATCTGCATTAAAAGATATACTAGAACTGGGCGGTATACTTGAGGTCAGAAGTAATTGGCAGTTGTATATTCAAGAGTTTTCTGCCGCTTTAGATATTGCACATGTTAAGAATCAAATTGCACTATTTGAGAGTGATAAAGCCATGACACCCTTCGAACGAAAGTACTGGCAAAGTGGTCAAAGTAGTTGGCAGCTAACGGCTCATTTATAATAATAAAGTAATGCCAATGGCTACATTTAATGTGAACTGATGCAAGGTGATAATTCATTTTTACCCTAGGTTGGCAAAAATAAAATCTTTGAGCGCATCAAATACCTGTTGTTGCGCATCTTTTTTGATCCTCAATCTGTTCAGCTACCACCACGATATTGTTACTAGTGAAAGAACAAATGAGTCCTTTGACAAAACCTTTTGTTTTTACATCACTTGCTGCCTGATCAAATAATACCCAGAGCATCACAAAATTCAGAAAACAGACTGAGTTTAGTATTATTCATTAATGTATTTTGCGCGGTAACTTCAATAAAAATCCGATAATGGTTTGGGTAATGCACAAGTTGAGATTAAGGAGAGTTGAGATTAAAGAAGTTGAGAGTGATTGAGTCAGTTATTTTCGACAACTTAGATTAGAGTTCCAAGTCATCTGGATGTCTCTAAAAATAATCGATACTGCGACTTAGTACAGTTTGAGTTACTTGCTCGTTGATTGTTGTCTTTCAACCAAAAATAAAAATTATACCAGTGAGTAACAATGTTCATCAGGTGGTAAAAATCCAGCCTGATATGCATAGCTTCAGAACACGTTATTTTTAATTCATGATTAGATGAAAATTAGATGAAAAGAAGGCACTACGTCATAACGAGTGAAACTATCGATCACTTATTAATTTAAGTAAGTTGCATACAAAAATCGACTCATACCTCAGTTATTTAGATCATAATATAACCCGTTTAACATTCTCGGATAATACCTTTGACTGTTTAATTTGTGGTGTAGACACCTATTGGTCTATTGCAACAATTAAGGTAAAATATTTGACTTGGTTTCTTGTAGACAGGTTGGAAATAGTGGGCGGAGCCAAGGTTAGTTTAGAGCATCTGTATAAAGTATTCACCATGCCTGAAGGCAAGGACTCTAAGCTGGCACAAATTGAACAACACCTATCTGATAATTTGTCAGATTTCTTGTCACAACATGTTGTAACCAAGGTTAATTCTCTTGCACAAATTGAGAAAAATTTTGCTGAGTATGCAGTCCCTGAAACTCCAGAGTTCGTATCAAAACATGCTGAAGATCTTCTAGAAAAGTTAGTCGCTAACTCAGTTAATACATATTCTCCTAGTTTTATTGGTCATATGACCTCGGCATTACCGTATTTTCACCTGACTTTGGCAAAATTATTAGTAGGCTTAAACCAAAATTTAGTGAAAATCGAAACGTCTAAAGCATTCACTCCGCTTGAGCGGCAAATGCTGGGCATGATGCACGAGTTAGTGTACAAACAACCCGGAGATTTTTACCATACCTATTTACATAGTGCGAACCACGCTTTAGGTGCATTTTGCTCCGGTGGAACTATCGCCAATATCACTGCATTATGGGTCGCAAGAAACAAAGCCCTTCCTTCTACCGTTCAATTTAGAGGCGTGGATCAAGAAGGGCTAGCCGCAGGAATGATGCATTATGGTTATAAGAAAATGGGTATCATTTCATCTAAACGTGGCCATTATTCGTTATCAAAAACAGTCGATCTATTGGGCCTAGGCAAACAACAGATGATTACCATCGACTGTCCCTCTCAACGCTTGTCTGCTGAAAAAACGTTAGCTGTAGGAAAACAATATCAAGCAGATGGTAACAAAATACTTTCTATTATAGGTATCGCAGGAACAACTGAAACAGGGCATGTTGACCCACTAGATGAACTTGCAGACGTAGCAAAAGAACTAGGCTGTCATTTTCATGTAGACGCAGCTTGGGGTGGAGCAACATTGTTTTCTCAAGAGCACAGAGGTTTGCTTAAAGGTATTGAAAGAGCAGACTCAGTGACTATTGATGCCCACAAACAAATGTATGTGCCAATGGGAGCTGGAATGGTGTTATTTAAAAACCCCAATGACAGTAATGCGGTTCGCCATCATGCTCAATACATATTGCGCGCAGGATCGAAAGATTTAGGTGCTACCACGTTAGAAGGCTCTCGAAACGGTATGGCAATGATGGTGTATGCGTCGTTACATATATTTGGTCGTCAAGGTTATGAGTTACTCATTAACCAGAGTATAGAAAAAGCCAAAAAATTTGCCCGAATGATACAGTCACACCCCGATTTTGAGCTGATCACGGCGCCTACGTTGTCTCTATTGACCTACAGAGCAAATCCTGAGGTTGTCCAAGAAAAAATGGAGATGCAACCAGAAATTAGCCATATTTTAAATATGGAACTGGATAATTTAACGGTAATTGTGCAGAAAAAACAAAGAGAGGCAGGTAAGTCATTTGTCTCGCGAACACGATTAACAACTGAAAAATACCCCGACCAGGCGATTACTGTTTTCAGGGTAGTGTTGGCTAATCCGTTAACAACACATACTGACTTACAAAATATTTTGGATGAACAATTTACTATTGCCAGCAATACTAAGGCTTGGCGAAAACTTTATATTGAACATAAATAGGCAAGGAAAGTTAACTTGCCTATATTTCAAATTTTTGCTTTTAACCGAAATTGTAGATTATCAATCAAACGGGTTTTTCCTAAAAACGCTGCTGCCAACAAAACCAAGTCCTGATCTTCATGGCCTGGCTGTAACAAATTTTCTATATTTCGAATTTCAAGGTGGTCAGGATTAAACCCTAGTTTGGATAATTCTAATTTATATTCTTGTGTTAGCTTAATAAAATCTCTGCGACCGGTTTGGATTTCTCCTACCAATTGTTGCATTTTTTCGTAAAGAGTAGGCGCTAACTTACGGTGTGCGCCCCTTAAATATTGATTTCTCGAGCTCATAGCTAAACCATCATCTTCTCTGGTAGTTGCCACGCCAAATACTTTTAGATTCATTGATAAGTCGGTCACCATAGCTTTAATAACCTGCAATTGCTGAAAATCTTTTTCACCAAAGAAGGCTAAGTTAGGCTGTACCATATTGAATAGTTTACACACTATTGTCGCCACTCCACGGAAATGTCCTGGTCGACTGGCCCCACAAATCATATAAGATAAACCTGGTACTTCCACAAATGTTTGTTGCTCTAACCCTCTAGCATAGATGTCACTGGCGTCAGGCATAAATAGCACATCGACTCCTAAACTTTCCAGTAGACGGCTATCGCTTTGCAATGTTCTAGGGTAAGCCTCTAAATCCTCATCAGGACCAAATTGCATAGGATTAACAAATATTGACACCACGACTATGTCTGCTTGTTTTTTGGCTTCACGAACAAGGTTAAGGTGACCTTGATGTAGATTCCCCATAGTAGGAACAAAAGCAATCACCTTGGCACTGTTTTGCCAAGTCCGTCTTGTTTCCCTTAGGTCTAAAATTTTAGTGATAAGTTGCATAGTGATAAATTACTTTAATAATGAGTTGCTATTGCATACTGTAAAGATACAAACGAGCATTAGTTGAAACTGTGTTCATCTGATGGGAAACTCTGATTTTGAACTTCTTTGATATACTGGCTGACCGCTTCACGCATATTGTTAGTTTGCTGCAAATAGTTCTTTGAGAATTTAGGCATATAGTTTGCGCTAATACCGAACATATCGTGCATCACAAGAATCTGGCCATCTGTTTTCGCTCCAGCACCAATTCCTATAACTGGGATACTAAGGCGTTGAGATATTTTGGCCGCTAAGTCTGTTGGGATACACTCCAGTACTAATAACTGGATACCTGCTTGTTCTAATTCTATGGCTTGTTCGAGAATGTTTTCGGCTTGTAAGTCGTTGCGGCCCTGCACTTTAAATCCACCAAATACATGCACCGATTGAGGTGTTAGACCTAAATGCCCACAAACGGGTACACTACGTTCATTCAACCCCCTAATTGTGTGAAGTAACCAACTACCTCCTTCTAATTTAACCATGCTTGCTCCTGCACGCATCAATTCGGCAGCACTCAAATAAGTTTGTTCGGGTGTCGAATAAGACATAAAAGGCATATCCGCCACGACAAATGCTCTCTCAACGCCCTTTTTTACAGAGCGAGTATGATAAGCAATATCTTCAAGGGTAACACTTAATGTATCGTCATCACCTTTTAGTACCATCCCAAGTGAGTCACCAATCAATAAAACATCGATGCCTTGCTCATCAAACAATTTAGCAAAACTCGCATCGTAAGCCGTTAAAGCAGTGATTTTCGTATGCTCTTGCTTCATTTTAAGCAAGGTTGAAGTCGTTACTTTTTTCATTAGATATACTCCAATTTTGATGTCATCAAAAAATACTTTCTACTGCCTGGTAAGTTACGAATGGTAACGCACTATACGATTAATTTCTGAACTTCTAAATCACCACTAAACGGGCCATTTTATGTAAACCATTTTTCGGACACTTTTTGACGAGCTCTGATAGTTTATCACCGCAAGGCAGAATCAAATCGGGAGCTATTTCAAAAAGCGGATAAAGAACAAATTCTCTTTGTTTCATACCACAATGAGGAACCGTTAAATAATCGTTATCAATCTGTTGTCTACCGAACAACAGCATATCCAAGTCCAAGGTTCTAGGCCCCCATCTATCAGCCTTGCGTATTCGACCTTGCTGATTTTCTATTAATTGAGTTTGTTGCAACAAGGTGTCTGGCGAAAGCATCGTTGTGATAAGTGCAACCGCATTCACATAATCTGGTTGATCTTGCGGACCCATGGGTTGACTTCGATACAAACTTGAACACCTAATCAATTCAGAACCAGGTAACGCAGCCAAGCTCACACATGCTGCCTGTAATTGCTCTTCAGGAAGCGCTAAATTACTGCCCAAACCAATATAAACTTCAATCATACTTAGGTTTAGGTTTTTTACGATTACGTCTTGGGCGTCTGGCAAGAGCACCTTCTTGAACACGCAGGGCTTCTAGCATAGTTTTACGCTGCTCTTCATCTGCATCTTGAAAATCAGTCCACCATTGAGCCAGTTCAAATAAGTCGCCTCCTTCTATCTGACCACGTAACAATAAAAAGTCATATGCGGCTCTAAATTTTGGGTGCTCAAGTAATTGATAAGCTCTACGGCCATAACGCTTAGGTAAACGATTTTGAAGCTGCCAAATTTCCCGAATGGCTGAACTAAAGCGCTTAGGGATCATAATGCGTTGAATTTGGCGATGCATGACGTCATTTAATGCAAGGTTAAAAGCATCAAAGTGATTTAAGCCACCTTCAACCATTAATTCCTGACATCGTTCTTCTAATGGATACCACATTAAGGCAGCAAAAATAAATGCAGGAGTGACTCTTTGTCCAGTATTAATCCTATTATCAGTGTTAGTAAGCACTTGCTCTACAAATCGATTTTCGCGACTGTCGGCCTGAAGTAATAAAGGCGCTAATTGTGGAAACAAAGGTTCAAACAAATGAAACTCTGTTAATAGTTTATAGGTCGCTAAACCTTGCCCCGCTAGCAATAATTTAAGGATCTCTTCGAATAATCTGGCCGCTGGAATATTTGCCATTAAAGGTGCCAGACGTTTAATAGGCTCAGCACTTTCTTCACTTATATTCATATCAAGCTTGGCAGCAAATCTTACAGCTCTGAGCATTCTAACGGGATCTTCACGATAGCGGGTTTCAGGATCACCTATGAGTTTAATTTGTTTATCTTTAATCGCTTGCATACCGCCAGCAAAGTCACTGATTGAATAATCAGCGATATTGTAATACATGGCATTAATAGTGAAGTCTCTGCGTTGCGCGTCTTCTCCAATGCTACCGAATACGTTGTCACGCAGTAACTGGCCGTGGTCGCTCTGCTTACTGACTTTTGACTCGCCTTCATCATTGTTTTCATGATGGCCACGAAAAGTAGCGACTTCGATAATTTCACGACCAAACACAATATGCGCTAATCTAAATCTTCGTCCAATCAATCGGCAATTACGAAACAACCCTTTAATCTGCTCAGGTGTGGCATCAGTGGTGACGTCAAAATCTTTTGGCTCTTTACCTAGCAACACATCACGAACACAGCCACCAACTAAATACGCTTTATAACCACTGTTATGCAGGCGATAAAGTACTTTGAGCGCATTTTCACTCATTGAATCACGGGAAACGGAATGTTCTGCACGAGGAATGACAGTCGCAACAAGTGTAGCGGGTTTGTTTATGGTTTTAGTGCGAAGAGCACTCCTGACTTTGTCAATTACGCGAGAAATAATATGCTGTGCTCCTTATTTATTCTAGTTGCTCTATTATACACCGCCGGTTTGAGCGGAAAAATTCGGCGCTAATCATATACTGTCTGCTTACCCAATTCTATTATCAATGCATTCTGTTTTAGCGGGTATGTTACTCAAGTCCCACTCACAGATAGCCCATTCTAATATATTTTGTGCAGAATCTTGTTTCAGCTCTTTTGAAGGTGATAAACCAAGAAATGCAAGTGCGTTTATTAGGTTATTACTAGCATCATTATTGTTTATTTCACAAGCATGATTTTGCTTGCTCAGTTTTTTTCCGAATTCACTCACCACTACAGGGAAATGTAAGAACTTTGGAGCAGGACAATCAAACCCTTTATACAGTGCAAGCTGAAATAATGTTGCATTTAATAAGTCGGCCCCTCGCACTACCTCGGTAATGCCTTGTTCTATATCGTCAACCACCACAGCCAACTGATAGGCAAACAAATTATCTTTACGCTTAACGGTAAATTGCATAGGCACATCATGCCTAGGCAAATCAACTTTCCCTAACAACTCATCATAAAACGGCTTTTGGTCATCATAAGATCTGAATCTAACTGCACTATTTTCAAAGCTCATATTTTGATCAGCACAAACACATAACCGGCCAAAATCGGGGTTTGCTAACTGGGCACGAGAACACTGACATTGATAGGTTAACCCCTGCTCAGTCAAATATTGAATTTTTTCATTATATAAGTCGCCTCTACTACTTTGATAAACAATATTACCGTCCCATAGTAAATGGTGCGCTTCAAGGCAACGCTTGATTGACTCACTAGAGCCGGCGACTTCCCTAGGCGGGTCAATGTCTTCTATTCTGAGTAACCATTGTCCGCCTTGACTTTTCGCCTGTAAAAAACTGCCTAACGCAGTGACTAAAGAACCAAAATGCAGGTCACCAGATGGGGATGGTGCAAAGCGGCCAATATAACCATGGCTGCGTGAAGCAATTTTTGTACGGGGATGTTTGAGTGCAGTGATCATAAAAAAGTTTATCACCCCAAGCAGCCAGTGATGAATAAATCGCCACTTGGGATAAAAGGCAATGTTAGCCCTGAAGTTGTTTTTCTTTAATTTCAGCCATAGTTTTGCAATCGATACACATGTCTGCAGTAGGCCTCGCCTCTAAACGACGCACACCAATTTCAATACCACATTCATCACAAAAGCCAAAATCGTCTTCATCAATGCGCTTGAGTGTTTTTTCAATCTTTTTAATTAACTTACGTTCTCTGTCTCGGGTTCGTAACTCAAGACTAAACTCTTCCTCTTGCGCTGCTCTGTCTACAGGATCAGGAAAATTAGCTGCCTCATCTTGCATATGGTGAACGGTACGGTCTACTTCTTGACGAAGTTGCTCGCGCCATGCTTTAAGTAATAAACAAAAATGCTCCATTTGCTTTTCGTTCATGTACTCTTCGCCTTTCTTCTCCTCGTAAGGAAACAAACCGGCTAGTGATAATAATCCAAGTGTTTTGTTAGTTTTTGCTGTTGGCATATGCCAATTCTCCTAAACTACGGCAAGAGCTGTTTTGTGTATGAGGTTATGTATATCAAAAACTCGTATCACAGGCAATCGCTTGCTCTTAACATCTTCCGTTACAGTGAAAACGATTCATTAGCTGCCAATATGGAGGCCTTGCTGAAAAAATCAATGTCTATATTATGAAAAAAAACATAAATTCTGATTTATATAAATTTTTTCCGAATTTATGTCGCAACCGTAACATAAAATCTGGACTCCGTTTAGCATAGCCTCTTTGAGCTCTTTAGCGTAATCAGGATCAATATGCGTCGCTATTTGTACTGATTTAATGCCTGAATGTTGCACACAAAAAAACAATACGGCTCGTTTCCCTTGGCTGGAAATATGACTAAGCTCTCGCAGATGTTTTTGTCCACGTAAGGTCTTTGCGTCTGGAAAATACCCCGCACTCCCCTGTAAGGTATCTTCTTGTAATAAAGTGACGGATTTCACTTCAACATAACAATCATCCTTTTCAGGATCTGTGAGTAAAAAATCAATCCGACTATTCTCTTCCCCAAACTTTACTTCAGCCTGCAAGGTTTTGTATCCTAACAATTCAGATATTTTATTTTGTTGTATGGCTTCTTTGACTAATACATTAGCTTTTTGAGTATTGATACCAATCCAATGATGTTGATCAGTTAACACCACTTCCCATGTATACGACAACTTACGTTTTGGATTATCACTGGGCGACAGCCATACCTGCCATCCAGGCTCTGCACACCCGGTCATTGCCCCTGTGTTTGGGCAATGTGCAATAACGATGCTACCGTCAGTCAGCTGTACATCAGCTAAAAATCGCTTATAACGTTTGATCAATGTGCCTTGAATAAGAGGGGAAGAGAACTGCATAATAGCTACTTATAATGATGTTGGGTTAAAAGCGTCATGCTATTCTACCCACCTTTTTCTAGATGGAGTAGTTATGTCTTTTTTATCTGTTTTTATTACCAATCAAGCTGCAGCTGATTATTATTCATCCGGTACTGTTTTATCTGTAAATGGTCAAGCTGCACAAATTCACTTAGTGGAACATCAAAATGATTTAGACCTTGTTAAAAAAGCGGCACGTAAGCTTGATAATTTGGGTGTGTTACAAGTTGAATTGTCTGGAAGCTGGGAAATTGAACAGCAATGGGCTTTCGCTTTAAGCTTTACTACCACTAATAAGCAGCACCATATTAAGTGGTGTGACGATGCTAATATAAACGAGTTATCAAATCGATATCGAGCCATGATTTTCACTCGAAACATCACCAATGCAACACCTGAAGATTTATCTCCAGAAATACTTGCTAATACCTGCGAAAATTGGCTTTCAGGTATAGATGAAAAGCATATAAGCAGCAAAAGGTGGGTGGGTGAAGCACTCAAAGAGCAAGGCTGGATGGGTATTTATCATGTGGGTCGCGGTAGCACTCGCCCCCCAGTGTTAATTGAAATTGACTATAATCCTACAGGCGATATCAACGCACCTATTTCAGCTTGCCTAGTGGGTAAGGGCATTACATTCGATAGCGGTGGGTATAGTATCAAAAGCAGTGAGGGCATGCTGAGCATGAAATGTGATATGGGCGGCGCAGCAACCGTCACTGGCGCACTTGGCTTAGCTATGTTGCGAGGCTTAAAAAAGAGGGTTAAGTTATTTTTATGTTGTGCTGAAAACCTTATCAGTGGTCATGCTTATAAATTAGGTGATGTAATCACCTACAAAAATGGCACAACGGTAGAAGTAGTCAATACCGATGCTGAAGGCAGACTAGTTTTGGCCGATGGCTTAATGGCTGCTACTGAAACGGGTTCTAAATTAATTATAGATGCAGCCACACTGACAGGCGCGGCAATGGTGGCGTTGGGCGAAGAATACAATGCTTTTTTTGCCTTAGACAAAGTGCTTCAGCAAAGAGTTTTAGAGTATTCAGTACAAGAGTTTGAACCTTCATGGTGTTTACCTTTAGAAAAATGGCATCGATATAAATGCCCGTCTGCTTTTGCTAATACTGCTAACAGTAAATCTCAAAAAGGGGGCGGTGGAGGTGGCGCATCCAATGCAGCAGGTTTCTTATCGAGGTTCGTTAATGAAGAAGGTACCGGATGGTTGCATATTGACTTAGCCGCGGCATACAACGCCAGTGGCTCCGTAACTATGCCTGTAGGCGCAACGGCGCAAGGGGTTAGAACAATAGCGCGTGCTTTACTAGAAGAGTAAGCACCATCGAAGGAGCGTGCATTATCACGGCCGCTCCTTCGGTTTTAGGACAATTCCCAGCCCCTTAAACGCACAATAAATATCTTTTAGTCCTTTTTATTCTTTTTGTCCTTTTTATTCTTTTTGTCCTTTTTACAAAAATTGATTTTTATCGGCAGCATTCAGCAGACTCTTGCTTATCAATCGATTGCCGCATCCTAAATAACTAGAAACTCGGCTACTTACTTGACAATCATCGAACCCACTATTCAATTTTCAATTTTCTTATTATATTTTGATGAAACATTGATAAAGCGCAAAGTATGCAAATAAAAATTACCCAGCTATTCATTTGAATTCAAATCTGCATCCACTATTCACCCTTTTTCATATAATTATCAAGCTGTTGAAAATAAAACTAATCTTAGGGTGTAAGGGTGAGATAATATAAACTAATAAAAAACAATGTAATTTTAGAGTCACTGATGGATATTTGGTCTGCTGCAATCACCTTATTTTTGATTATGGATCCACTGGGTAACATGCCAGTATTTATGTCCGTGTTAAAAACAATTGAGCCTAGGCGAAGAAGAATAGTATTAGCGAGAGAACTGTTATTCTCTTTGATTATTATGTTTACCTTTTTGTTTAGCGGACAAGCTGTGTTGAACTTTTTAAACGTTCGCCAAGAAAGCGTGAGCATAGCCGGAGGTATTATTCTATTTTTGATCGGTTTAAAGATGGTATTTCCGCAGCCAGGAGGCGTGGCAGGTTTAACCTCTGATGAGGAACCATTTATTGTGCCATTAGCTATCCCAATGATAGCGGGTCCTTCCATATTAGCAGCACTTATATTATTGGCAAATCAAGATCATAACCGTATGCTAGATTGGTCTTTAGCTTTAGGAGCGGCATGGTTAGCCTCAGCGACTATCCTGATGTTATCTAGCACACTACATAGGATATTAGGTGAAAGGGGATTGATCGCCATAGAAAGACTGATGGGCATGATTTTGATCATGATTTCTATCCAAATGTTATTGGACGGTATAGGACAATATTATTCTCTCGGCTAGTTAAGTATTACATGATGTTATTTTTAATTTTTTTACACTTTGCGCTCTAAGTATTCTGTTTATTTGAATACGATGAATTTTGTGAGAAACCTTTTACATATTTGAGCTTGCATCATCCGACGCAGGCTCGTACAAATAATAATGAGAGTAACTTTGAAAAAAAAACTGAATATATTCCAACAAGTTAGAGAACTAGAAGGGTGGCATGCAGTTGCCTTTTCAGCCACACTTTTGGAACGAATGTTACCCAACTATGTGCTGTTTTGTGAAGCCACCGAATTTGCTGATCCTGCTCAATATCGTAATAGTCTGAATTCAATTTGGGAATGGTTAGCTGTGCCCAAAGCAAAAATAAACTTTTCCGTTCAACTAGAAAAAGTTGAAGACGCAGTGCCTGATGCTGTGGACTTTGATAATTATGGTGTCTATCCAGCAATTGACATGGCTATGTCCCTATCAGCGACCATTTTACTGATTCAAGGGGAAGATCCACAAGGTGCAGTTGTTGTTAGCAAATTATCTCAAGGCGGGGTAGAGGCGTTTATTGAAGCCAGTACTGAAGAAGACATCAGCGACGTAGATATTAAACAACACCCATTGATGCAATGGGAAATCGAAACTCAACAAGAGTTATTAATATTTTTGTCAACGTGCGCAAAAAATGCCGAAAGCTGTAAACAACTTAAACAATTAGCCACCGCAGAGGGTATGAGCAACATTGGTTTAGAAATCTAAATAACCTTAGCTGATGCGTTGATAAACTCTAGCCAAGATCTGCGCACTGTGTTTTTCTTTGAGCATTTTCCAGTTTTCAGGAACTGAATAAATTATACCTTGGCCTTCACATTCGATATAAATAACACCATCGATAGCTAATAAGTCTTTTTCAACGATACGTTCAATCGTTTCAGGTAGTAAATTTTGATTAAAAGGCGGGTCTAAAAAAATCAACTCATATGGCCGTTCCGTGTTACTAAGCGTCATCATCGTATTTAACGTATTACCTTGGATGATTTTCGCCTGTTGCGCAGATAAACCCAACAATTGAATATTAGCGGCTAGATTTTTTGCCACACTTTTATCTAACTCAATAAAAGTACAGCAATCTGCATAACGCGACAACGCTTCAAAACCCAAACCACCACTGCCAGCAAATGCGTCTAAACATCTTGCATCCGAGGTGTATGGGGTCAGCCAGCTAAATAACATTTCCTTATTTTTATCCGTTGTTGGTCGCAAGCCTTGAACATCGAGTACCGGTAATCTACGTCCACGAAAACGCCCACTAATGATCCGTACTAAGCCACTAGGTTTTGAGCCGGCTAGTGTATTACTCTTTGTTGAACGTTTTTCGTCTCGCTTCATTTGGTATAGAAATGCTATTATTATGAATTATTTAAATAGTTTACCCAATTACTTAGGATTTCTCACCGGTATGTCAAAGTTTTTCAAATGGCTGAAAAAAGAAAAACAACATGAAGAGCCTTCTGTTGTTGATCAAGCTCCTATTCAAACGACAATTGAACATGTAAATTTAAAGCCAGAATTAATAGAGAATGATAATTCCATCTCTACTACTTCCACCTCAAACGAGCCCATTGCCAAACCCAATGAGATAACTAAACCACAACAAATTGAAACAATGGCGAGCTATGAGTCTACGATTAATACTCGAAAGATAGAGCCATTAACAGTCAAAAACAATTGTTCCAGTAATAACACTACCTCAGAAAGTATATTAGAAAAGGGCAAGGAAACTATTGATCCTGAATCAGGTCCTGAACCTGTTGTTACTCAAGATGTGATTACAGATAATCTCAACTTGGACAACAATGTTTTAGAAGAAAATGAAGAAACATTAGATAAATCACCCATCAAACAACAAGAATTTACAGATACTGAAAAGGTTGGATTTTTTAGTAAGCTAAAACGTGGATTGTCTCGAACCAAAGAAAGTATCGGCAGTGGCATTGTTAGCTTGTTTCGTGGCAAGGCCATTGATGATGAATTGTTTGAAGAGCTAGAAACACAGCTATTGGTGGCGGATGTAGGAATGGACACAACAGTTAAAATCATCAAGCAACTAACTGAAAGTTCAAATCGTAAACAATTAAAGGACGGTGACGCCTTATACCAATTATTAAAAGAACAAATGGGCGATATATTGAAGAAAGTAGAGTCCCCGCTCACCCTTAAAACGGAGTCTGGTCCATTTGTCATTTTAATGGTCGGGGTGAATGGCGTAGGTAAAACCACCACGATTGGCAAGATGGCTAAGCAATTTCAGCAGCAAGGTAAGAAAGTGATGTTGGCAGCAGGAGATACTTTCAGAGCAGCGGCGGTTGAACAACTTCAAGTCTGGGGCGAGCGCAATAATATTCCAGTAGTTGCACAACAAACTGGGTCAGACAGCGCATCAGTCATTTTTGATGCATTTCAATCCGCCAAGGCAAAAAATATCGACGTGTTGATTGCAGATACCGCTGGCCGCTTACAAAACAAAGAACATTTAATGGAAGAGCTCAAGAAGGTGGTGCGAGTGATTAAAAAAATTGCACCTGAAGCCCCACACGAAATCATGCTGACTTTAGATGCGGCCACAGGACAAAATGCGGTAAGCCAAACTAAGCTATTTGATGCAGCAGTAGGCTTAACTGGAATAAGCTTAACAAAATTAGACGGTACCGCAAAAGGCGGGGTAATTTTTGCCATAGCCGATCAATTTACTATTCCTATTCGATATGTCGGTATAGGTGAAGGCATTGACGATTTGAGACCTTTTAATAGCCAAGATTTTGTAAATGCGTTATTTTCAGAGCCTGAACGTCAGCAATAATAAACAAATTAAGCCATTTTATGATTAAGTTTGAACAAGTCAGTAAAACCTATCCCGGCGGACAACAAGCTTTGAGAAAGGTCGATTTTCATATTGAGCCTGGAGAAATGGCTTTTTTAACTGGGCACTCAGGCGCCGGAAAAAGCACCTTGCTGAAGCTGATATCCATCATGGATCGACCGACTGTAGGTAAAGTATTAATCAATGGACATGATTTAAGTAATATTCAACGAAAACAAATTGCTTATATACGCCGAGATATTGGGATGATTTTTCAGAGTCACCAATTGTTGATGGATAAAAGTGTCTTTGACAACGTAGCGTTACCTTTAATTATTGAAGGTTATTCACATAAAGAAACAGCGAAACGCGTTCATGCAGCATTAGAGATGGTAGGTTTAAGAGATAAGGTTAAAAATTTGCCTGCTATGCTCTCAGGCGGTGAACAACAAAGAGTCGGTATTGCCCGAGCCGTAGTAAACAAACCACCTCTGTTATTAGCGGATGAACCAACAGGTAATTTAGACCCCAAATTATCAATGGAAATTATTCGTTTGTTTGAGGATTTTAATCAAGCAGGTGTATCCGTATTTATCGCGACTCATGACCTTGGACTGATTGCACGCATGAAATATAGAACACTCACACTCAAACAAGGTCAGATGATAACTGATGGTCTGACTGACGAAGTTCAAAATGGCGATCTTTATGTATAACCTTTTCTTTAATTTAGCTTTTAGCTTTGTACTAGATACCTCATTGTGTAGGTTAAGTAGATGAGCATATTGTTTAAAGGTCGAGTGCAAGGTGCACAAATTTCACAAATATCTGCATATCAGCGTTTTTTGATGTTTTTTGTTAGCCATTTTAGACAAGCACTGGCTAGCTTGGGTGAACTATGGCGCTCAAAAGCCTCGTCACTGATGACGATAGGTGTACTAGGATTAAGTATTACTTTACCTAGCACACTCTACGTAATGGTAAAAAATGCTGAAAATGTAAGCTCTGGTTGGGAACAAGCTTCTCAAATATCTTTATTTTTAAAAGAAAAAGTAAGTCAAGGAGACATAGAGCAACTTTTAAAACGAATTCAACTCTGGCCAGAAATTGATTCGATAAACTACATATCGGCAGACCAAGCACTTGATGAATTTAAACAATTATCTGGCTTTGGTGATGCTATTGCTTACTTAGATAAAAATCCATTGCCTAATGTGTTATTGGTCACACCCACAAGCCGCCATTCCGGTCCTGTTGCCGCTCGTTTACTTTTAGATAAGCTCAAAGACGAAAGAGAAGTTGATGTGGGCAAGTTAGATATTGAATGGCTTGAACGCCTGCATGCTTTGCTTAATGTCGTCAAAGATTTGGTCTCAGTTATCGCTCTTTTACTGTTCCTTGCCGTTGTTCTCATTATTGGTAATACGATAAGACTCAACATTATTAGTAAAAAAGACGAGATTTTAGTGATGAAACTTGTCGGTGCAACAGATGCTTTTATCCAGCGTCCCTTTATGTACACAGGCTTTTGGTATGGATTTTTAGGTGGTTTACTAGCGTGGATAGTGGTTATATTACTTTTATGGTGGATGAGCAGCAGTGTTAGTGCAGTCAGCGAGTTATATCAAAAGAGTTTCAATTTAACCGGTGCTGACCTCTCTACTTTCTTGTGGATGTTAGGCCTGTCAGTCCTTCTAGGTCTGACTGGTTCATTGTTATCAGTCAAACGTCATGTTAGAGAAATTGAGCCCAAGTAATTTTGAGGTTTTTGCCCCAAAATCCAATATTAAGGTAGCAGTATTGTGCTTGTAGGCACTATTTTAAGGTTCCCCAAAATGATTAAACTGAAAGTCCGTGGATAAGCCACTTAATTCCAGGCCTTATGGTCAGGACACTACTCTGAAGAAAATTAGCAATCTTGTGCCATTAAATATTGCACATTTTTAATATCTCCATCCGTGTTAGATGGTTTTATTTTTAAAGCGCAGGCCAATAATCCATATATTTCTATGTTATCGAAAGGTGCGGTCGTCAGCTTCTTATTAAATGCTGGGCCACTAGCTATGAAGATGGCGTGCATCAATGGGTCTTGATTATCATAACCATGAGTGGCAACAGGGCGACCTAATTTAGCCATTGGTTCCGGCTTTCGTTTATCTCGACTGGCATAAATACTCCAACCAGGATCAGCTAACAGCATCAGATCAGGTCCTCTTTGTGGATGGTCAAAATGATAATTAGCGGGGAAATTGCCACGTCTTAAAACGCGCATGTTGGGATGGGCCTTGTGTAATTTTGTATATGCTGTATCTACTGAAACAGGTGCTGCATAAAGATTTAGAAACGGAGCGTGTACTGAGCTTCTCTCATCTGACCAATCGGGAATAATAAAAGTTGATAAGTCCAACCACGGGTCAATATTAATCACACGTTGATCAGACAAATTAACCATTCCATGGTCCGCTACAACCACTATATTAGTTTGTGGTTCAAGTCCGAGCTTGTTGAGTCCGTGCAGCAAATCACCAATATGTTGGTCAACCTTAGCCACAGCATCTCGTTCTTGCGCTGAACCCACACCAAAATCATGTGCTGCACTGTCGACTGCTGAAAAATATAAAGTAATTAGCCTTGGGCGCTCTTTTTCAGGAAGAGCAAGCCACCCTAACACCTCTTCAACACGTTCTGCGTAGTCTTTATCTTGTTGATATGGTTTCCAAAATGATGGACGAACACCATCGATTTCAACTTCTGAACCGACCCAAAAATACGTTGCCGCTTTGACACCTTGTTTTTCAGCGGTTATCCAAATAGGTTCGCCGCCCCACCACTTAGGATCGCTTACGTCTGTTTGACGATTGAATTTACGTCCTATTTTTCGGTCATAAGGATAATTTGAAACAAAGCCATGATTTTTTGGGTGTAAACCTGTTGCTAAAGAATAAAAATTCACGAAGGTTTTTGTCGGCATAGCTGGGATCATACTGGCACGAACGCCAGAATCTGCTAATGACCGCAAATAAGGTGCAGGCATTCGTTCCAATGTATCTGCTCGAAGTCCGTCAATGCCAATCATAATGACAATAGGCTTTTCATCAGCCTCTTCCTTAGGCTCTGCAAAAGAGGTACTAAAAAAAGTCAATAAAACAAGCGCTAGCAAATACTTTAAAAAAATATTGGACATGTATATGAGACCTTATTCAGTCAACTAAAAAGTGAAGTGAGAGGCGTTTGATAGCGAAGAAAAGCGGATGAAATCGTTGCATCCACTTAACAGTGAGTCTGTTATTGCAAAGATAAACCCGAACCGTTGTTATCGGTAGGATCGATTTCATCTGCCTGAGTAGAAGCTACCCCAGCTTTTACAACTTCTATTCCGTCGACTCGCTGTAGACCTCGAGGTAATTTATTTCCGCGTCTGCCTCGATCTCCTTGATAATGTTCAAGATCAGCTGCGGTTAACGTCATACCTCTTTTACCCGCTAAGATTTTAACATTAGCGCCTTGCGGGACTACTGCTAACACTCTTACATATTCTTCTCTGGATTGTACCTTTGCCGATGGAATACTCAGCAGCTTGTTACCTTTACCTTTACCTAAACTTGGCAAATCTCGTAGCGGAAACATTAACATTCTACCTTCGCTCGAAATAGCTAAACACCAATCAGTTTTGAGATCGGATACTAGCTTTGGCCCAATAATTTTAGCGGCTGTAGATAGGGACAAATAGGCTTTTCCTGCTTTATTTTTACTGACCATATCGCTAAATTTACCAACAAAACCATAACCAGCGTCAGATGCCATTAAATACTGCTGATCATCACTCCCCATAACCATATGTTCAACATTTTCGCCACTGACAATATTAAATCGACCTGTTAATGGTTCTCCTTGGCTACGAGCTGAAGGTAAACCATGGGCGTCACAAGAAAATGTTCTACCTGAAGAGTCTATAAATACAACTTGTTGATTACTTCGTCCTTTAGCACTAGCCTGATAGCTGTCACCAGCTTTATAGCTCAGACCTTCTACATCCACATCATGGCCTTTAGCACAACGTGCCCAGCCTTTTTCAGACAACACTACTGTGACTGATTCCGAAGGAATTAATTCTTTTTCAGTTAACGCTTTCGATTCACCTCGTGCAACAAGTGGCGAACGCCTATCATCACCGTATATCTCTGCCGCCTCTAATATTTCTTTTTTGATCAGCGTTTTTAAACGTTTATCAGAACCTAACAATAACTGTAATGCATCTCGCTCTTTCGCTAATTCTTCTTGTTCACCTTGGATCTTAAATTCTTCTAATTTAGCAAGGTGGCGTAATTTTAAATCCAGAATGGCTTCAGCTTGAATATCTGACAGACTAAATTGTGTCATTAGTTGTTGTTTAGGTTTTTCTTCAAAACGGATAATGCGGATTACTTCGTCAATATTTAAGAAAGCGATCATCAAAGCTTCAAGAATGTGCAGTCTGGCAAGTACTTTGTCTAATCTAAACTGCAACCTGCGAACAACTGTACTTTTTCTGAAGCTCAACCATTCTGTTAATATCATCCGCAAGTCTTTGACCTGAGGTCGGCCATCTAAGCCAATCATATTAATATTAACTCTATAACTTTTTTCTAAATCTGTTGTGGCAAACAAATGTTGCATCAATTGTTCTACATCAACACGATTTGATCGGGGTGTAATCAACAACCGAGTTGGATTTTCGTGATCTGACTCGTCACGTAAATCACTGACCATAGGTAATTTTTTAGCCTGCATTTGTGCAGCAATTTGTTCAAGTATTTTGCCACCAGATGCTTGATGAGGGAGCGCGGTAATTATAATATCGCCACCATCTTCTGAATACACGGCTCGCATTCTGATGGAACCGCGGCCAGTTTCATAAATTTTAATAATATCTGATTTTGCTGTAATAATTTCTGCATCTGTAGGGTAATCAGGACCTTGTACAAATTCTAATAATTCGTGTAACTCGGCTTTACTATTGTCTAACAAATAAGCACAAGCGTTGGCAACTTCACGTACATTATGTGGGGGGATATCAGTTGCCATACCTACCGCAATTCCGGTAATACCATTTAACAATATGTGCGGTAAACGTGCAGGGAGTACCTTTGGCTCATCTAACGTACCATCAAAGTTAGGCTGCCAATCAACTGTTCCTTGACCTAACTCAGTTAATAGAACCTCACTAAATTTAGATAATCGAGATTCGGTATAACGCATCGCAGCAAACGATTTAGGATCGTCTGGCGCTCCCCAATTACCTTGTCCATCGACCAGTGGATAGCGATAGGAAAATGGCTGTGCCATCAGTACCATAGCTTCATAACAGGCTGAGTCCCCGTGAGGGTGAAACTTACCTAGTACATCGCCAACAGTACGTGCTGATTTTTTATATTTAGCTGCGTTATTCAAGCCCAGCTCAGACATGGCGTACACGATACGTCTTTGCACTGGTTTCAAACCATCACCAATATGTGGCAATGCTCTATCCATAATGACGTACATCGAATAGTTTAGGTAAGATTCTTCAGTGAATCGGCGCATCGTTAACTGCTCGATGCCATCTTTATTAATAATGGTTTCTTGACTCATGTTTGCTTGCTTTTACCACTTGTTCTTGTTTAAAATTTTGGTTGAAAGTAACTATTACCTAAGACCACATTTCTATATTGAATAGACTACCCTATAAATGGCACTGATTACATCACCTAAGTTTATCTTTAGTTATGCAACTACCATCAAAATAAAGCTAAGGTTTGCTATAGGTATTAGTGTGATGGTTTAATGCTGTTATCTATTCCACATACCGACTTAATTTGATGTCTTATCGAGTTTGTAGATTTTTATTGTTAACTACTTTGTTAACTACTTTTTTAACTACTTTGTTAATTCCTCTGTTTGCCATCGCTCAGGGGAATGTTCAGTTAATTACCACCAATGAATCGATTAGATTATCTCCTCAACTAAAGGTATTCCGAGAAACAGATAATCCATTAGGACTATTCGACGTTAAACAAAAACTGGATGAGTTTGTATGGCGACGCAGTAACAACCCAAACTATGGCCTCTTCGACAAAGGAATGTGGTTGCACACCACTATCAGCAACGTTACCGAAAACAAAGAATGGGTCATCGATGTTGCGTTTACACAAATAGAAAAAGTAGACATCTACGTAATGCTCGATAATGAAGTTTTGGGTCATACAAGTCACGGTAAAATTCGACAGAATCCTAAATATCGTTTCCCAACATTAAAAGTAGTGCTGCCTTATGCGGAGACCGTCGACTTATTCGTGCGTGTTGAGAGTGACCGCTCTTCCTTAGTAGCGCCAGTTGATATTCAAACCTATGACCATCACCAAAAAATCAATTTTTATGACAACCTTATATGGGGACTATTTTACGGTGGACTTCTCATGTTGGCTGTCTACAACATTATTCTCTATTTAGGATTAAGGGAAAATAGCTTGTTGGCATATGTGGGTTATATTTTTTCCGTTCTACTGTGGCAATTTGTTTGGGGTGGTCATTTACACTTATTGATGCCTAGTTCTATCACCATGTGGGTAGCCCCGCATACAGATTTGATTTATGTGATCGTTGGTATTTCTTCCGGATTATTTACTATATCTTTTTTAGAAATGTCTAAATCAGCACCTAATTCGTTAGTTTATATTAAGATTTGTATTGGTCTGTTGACAATCCTAGGCCTGCTATCGATATTTAACATATTACCTCCAATTTGGCAGAATAGATTGGTTTACCTCGCCAGTGTCCTAGCTATTATTTGTTATACTTATGCCGGTTTTGAGAGCTATAGAAATCAGTTTTATGCCGCTCGATACTTTATTTTTGCATGGGGTATCCTAGCTGTTTTTGCACTTATCGGTATGTTAAGTCTCATAACTGTTCTACCATCAAATTTCTTTACTGCTTATTGTTTTCAACTAGGTGTTTTCATTGAGGCAAGTCTATTTTCACTAGCCATAATGGACAAAAGTCGTCACCAGTTAGAGCAAGAAGTAGAACAAACAACAGAAGATTTAAGAAATAATATTGAACTTGTTGAAGAACAAAACGTTCGTTTAGATATTGCTCGCAAAGACGCGATTACAGCGAGTAAAGTCAAGTCACAGTTTTTAGCCAACATGAGCCATGAAATACGCACTCCTTTGAACGCCATATTAGGCTTCAGCAAAGAGTTACATTCAGAATCACTACCGCCAGAAAAACAAGAGCAAGTCAATATTATTAATGCAGCCGCCGACAATTTACTGAGTATTGTCAATGATGTATTGGACTTTTCTAAAATCGAAGCTGGTAAGTTGAAAATCAACAACCATCCTTTTTCACCAAATGAAATGTTAGAAGATATGGTCAGCATCATGGCTAAATCAGCTCACCTGAAAAATTTAGAATTTATTTATAACCTAGAACCTTTACCAGAAAAGCTGATTGGTGATAGTTATCGAATTAAACAGGTTTTGAACAATCTTCTAGGTAATGCGCTCAAGTTTACTGACTATGGTTTTGTCAGTCTTTCAGCCTATGGAAAAGAGCGTGAGCATGGTATTTACGAACTTGTTCTTAAAATTGAAGATTCCGGAATAGGCATAAGTCGCGAAGATCAACGAAAGCTGTTTGCCGCTTTTTCACAGGTTGACGATGCCTTAAGTCGGTCTTATCAAGGCACAGGGTTGGGTCTGGTAATCTGCCAAGAACTGGTCAAACTGATGCGCGGAGAACTCACTCTTCAAAGCGTACCGCATTCTGGTAGTGTTTTCACAGTGACAATCAGATCCAATCTACTAAATACTAATCTTTCACTTAGTCCGGACAGTGAATGGTTAGATAAGAAAATTATTTATTTTGACCCTTTTCCTCAGTCTCGCCATTGTGGTGTGAAAATACTGACATACTTAGGCGCAAATGTTACCGGTGTTGAATCACTAGCCTACCTGAGAGAATTAAAGCAACATTACGATTTAGTATTTATTTGTGTACCAAACAATAAAGAAAACATTCTACCTAGTATTTTAGAGGCCACACGACACCTTAATACAGATAAAGCCATATTGTTGTATTCAGGTGTCGAGTCATTATCAAATCGAAGCGACTTATCACAATATTTTTCACATCAAATGCGTCTTCCATTAACTTTAGGCAAATTGAATAGCCTACTGCGTGTGCCAGAAGAAAGTCCAACTGACAAGTTACAACAGCGTTTAGCTTCATTACCCAGTGCTAAGGTTTTAGCTGTGGATGATATGGAGATAAATTTACGCTTACTGACGACTTGGTTGAAAAAAACTAATTTGCAACTTACTTTGGCATTTAGTGGGGCAGATGCGGTTGCACAATGCAAAGAACATGAATTCGATTTAATCCTCATGGACGTACAAATGCCAAACATGGACGGGTTAACAGCCACCAAATATATACGTCAAACAGACTTGAACTTAGGCACACCTATAATCGCAGTCACTGCTCACGCTTTTAAAGAAGAACAAGACAGATTGCTGGCTTCAGGGATGGATGATTATTTGCCTAAACCGATTAACTTGTCGGATCTTATAGACTTAATCAAACGTTGGTGTCAGATACCGGATCCTATTAACGCACAACAGCCTAGTTTTGATTGGTCACTCGCGCTTAAGCGCGCTTATCAGAATGAAGATGCAGCAAAAGATATTTTGCAACAATTTGTACAACAATTACCGGGGCTAGTAAATTCCATAGAAAAAGCGAATCAAACTGAAGATTATGAGGAAATGCAAGCCAAGGTACATCAATTGCACGGTGCCTGCTGTTACACAGGTGTGCCAGTGATGTTAGCGCTGTGTAATGATATGGAAGGTGCATTAAAACGTAAACAAATTGAGTTAGCAAAATTACGAGTTAACAGATTAAAGAATGAGTCTCACAACCTATTGTTGGCTGTAAGACAAGCGAAGATTATTTAATCTCCGCTTTAGGAACTACTTAGCTTCATTATCTGAGTTTGACGAAGTTAATACTCGCTGCTGGCACTGCCGCATTAAATCGACAAATTTCTGTTCTGGGCGGTCTAACTCAGAACCCGCAACAAAAATATCATACCCTAAACGTGTTCTTAACTTACACATACGATTAGCAAACATAGCCTGAATACCCTTGTACTGTGTTCCATTACTATCTTTAAAATAATCGCTCTCCAACATATCGTCACTATTGCAACTTCCGCTGGCGCAGTCTTTTGTTGCAGACATATCGTAAAACAATAATGGACGCTGTTCCATCAAGATATTAGTCATTAACCGTGGCGAAACACCCTTTAAAAAGGCTGAGTAATCTTTAATCTTTATCGCTACCATATCCAGTGATTTATGCTCTAATCCCTGCGTCACTTTCGGTACATCAACACGCTGAATATTACTCCAATCAAGCTGCCATTGGCCGTGTCGATGTTTGTAAAGAATAGACGTTTTAGAAAGAAGAAAACTAAATTGGGGCTCTCTATATTTGACCCAAGCGATCAATAATGCCACTAGTGATGCACTGGTTAAAAATACTCCAATCACGTACATTGTTTCAGGTAACATCGAGAACGCGATGCTTGCTAAAAACAAGCCTACTAAACCGACTAATAAGCTGACTATCACATTACGTTTGGCTTGCCTTTTAATTTCAATCGTGTCTTGCATAATGTCTACTTTATCTCCAAAACCAAAGGTAAATTACACAACTGAATATTGCCCAAATTAGCAAAGCTCTTATCCGCTTACATCTCACACAATCAGTTTGCCACCAGCTAACCCAAAATTTTTCCACAGATTTCGTCCTCCCCTAGCAGCTACTTTGAAAATGAATCCTACCTCGCAAATAAGATATCAAGCAACAACCTTGTGATTATTTATCCCACAACACATATTTCTAGACGTATTGTAAAAAAGACTTACTTGAACGCTCGCATTAAATACCTTGCGCTGGTCTATATAATCTGGATACAACTAAAGGTGTGAATACCAAAGATAAAATAACCGAAAAGCCTACACCTCCAGCCAAAACAACGGCTAATGGCGGCCAAAAAGTGCCATCACTAAACAATAATATAGGTATAAATCCCCCTACCGTTGTGAAGGTTGTAGATAAAATATGCCGACTACAACCCATAGTTTCTTCTACAATCTGCCCAATATTGCCTGCTTTCGCTAGTGGATTGGCATTAATGGCAGCGATAACCACAATTGAGCCATTGATAGCCACACCAATAAGTCCCGCACACCCCAGCAAAGGGTTAAAACCGATAGGTAAGCCTGATAACCAAAGACTAAACATGCCTAAACCTACAGATAAAACCGCAACAGACCCAATGACCAAAGCTAATCGCAGACTTCGAAACGATAATATCAACGTAGTAATCATCAATACGAGTAAAACAGGAGCGTATGTCGCTAATTGGCCTAATGCCTCTTGTTGTTCGTCAGCATCACCAGCCAATTTAAATCGATAGCCTTTGGGCATGGTAAAATTCATATCTTCTAAACTTTTTAATACTTGTTTACTCACATCTATGGCGGTGGCACCTGGCAGCAAATAGGCTTCAACCTTATTAACTCGCTCACCGTTTTCTCTTCTAATACCCGCGACTGTTGGTTTCAACAAAAAGTCACCTAAGGCAGATACTGGCATCCACACACCTTGGCTAATCAGTTTTTCACTCAACAAAGGTAAACTCTGAATTTGTGCGAGTTCACCTCTGAGTCTGTCACCCACCCTAATTCTGATGGGAATTTCTTCAGTCCCTTCCAATATCGAGCCACCTACTTTTCCGTCCAAGGCATATTGTAATTGTTGTGCAACGTCGACTAAGGACATTCCCGCCATTTGACTCGCATCTTGAGTTGCCTCAAGTACCCACTCTGGTTCACCAAACGTGACAGAAGTAATAGAATGGGATATCCCCGGTACTCGTGACATCGCCAACCTAACTTGATCACCTAGCAGGTTTAAAGTATTGATATCTGGCCCCAGTATTTTTATTCCCACCGGGGCTGATACAGGTGGACCTTGACCAAATGCGCGTACCACGATTTTACTTTGTGGAAAGGCTTGGTCTAACTCAGTTTGTAATTGTCCTATTAATGCCTTGGCGTCTGAAACACTTTTTGCCTTTACCACTCCATTAGCGTAGTGGGCTGAATTATCTTTATTCATTGTTTGATTATAATACACAGATGGAAATGACCCGCCCACTAACCAACTAAGTTGGTCCACTTGTGGTTTTTTGCGGATCAGTTCATCTACACTTTCAACCACAGTTTGAGTCTGATTAATTGATGTGCCCTCTGGCATCCACAAGTATATTTCAAATTGATCTCTGTCAGCACTAGGGAAAAACACATTACCTAATTGTCCAGCTAAAATAAATCCAGATACTGAAATGGTAAGACACGCTAATATACCCAAAAAAGGTCTTTTGAGCGCTTTCTCTAGTGCATTCCTGTAGCCAAGACTAATTGATGGTGCTTGAATTCCAATGGAATACCATGCAGATGACACCTCTGACTTTCTGGGTAAAAATCGCGCAGCAAGTGCAGCGATAATCGTTAATGAAATAAATAATGAGCCAATCAGCGCCATAACAACGCTTATAGCGATAGAGCCAATAAAGTCACCAATATTACCTGGCAATAAAAAAATCGGCATAAAGCCTAAAATGGTGGTCAAAGTGGATGCTAGTAAAGGGACAAATAAATGTTGGATGCTTTTTAGTAAAGCATCGATTCGGCTGACATCTGGGTTGATGAGTTTAATTCTAATTTCATCGGTAATGACAATCGCGTTATCAATTAACAAACCAATGGCGATGATAATACCAAATATCGACATTTGATGAATTTGTTCGTTAAAAAAACTCAACGAAAAAATAGCAAATGCTGCGCAAAGTGGTAATGACAACCCCACTATCCATGAAGCCTTTATCCCCATAAAAATGAATACCACTGCCATAACTACTAAGCTACCAAGCAGCAAATTTATGGTTAGTTCAGATAAGCGGGTTTCAGTGTAGGTATTTTGTTCAAACACGATATTTGCCTGAACGGTGCTACCATACTGAGCATTAAACCTACCCACAATTTCTTTGGCATTGTTGGTCCACGTATCCACCCGTAGAGTCGTTTGCATTCGTGATGCAACGAATATCACCTGTTTTCCATTGACCAAACCAATCTCATTAACCGGTGACCGAGCTCCCCTTTCTACTGTTGCTATGTCGCCTATTCGCAAATACCTGCCCTGCTGTGTTACGCGTAGCGGTAAGTTTCTAATCGTAGATACGCTGTCTAGTTCTTGTGCGATTTGCATGCGTATGTTCTGTTCAGTCGAATACATCGTTCCAGCAGGTACTTTTGGATCAGCTCCAGTAATCAGTTCACTGGCTTGGGCAATAGTTAAACCTGAACGGGTTAATTGTTGAGGGTTAATCGTAACTTGAATTTCTTCATCAAGCTCTCCGTATATTCTGACTAACTCCGTACCAGGTACATTGCGTAATTGGTCCGATAAATGATCTGCCATCCGACTGATGATAGACAAAGGTGCAGTATTATCTGGCGTAGCTTGTAAACCCACTAAGAGAGTGAAGGCAGTAGATCCCCTGCGCTCATCAAGAAAAGAATCTCCGGCTCCTTTCGGGAAACTAAGTTTAGCGTTGTTTAGACCATCGCGGATTTTAGAGAATATTTGTTCATTACTGGTATTATCTACCCATGCCTGTAATTCGATAAAAACAACAGAGGTACCAGAGCGTGAGGTAGAGTTTATCTCCTTTATTTCATACAACTGTCTAAGTTCGTCTTCAATAACATCTGTGACTAATGCTTCAACTCTCTCTGCTGATGCCCCTGGATAGGGAGTGATGACTAATACGTTGCGGGTATCTATTCTGGGATCTTCTAAACGTGGGATGTTATTGATCGCAGATAACCCCGCCACCACCAGCACCATAATACTTAGAACTAACAGGTGCCCATTACGAAAAAACAAGCTATACCAGGGGTATTGCTGCTGATCATTCGACTGAATAGGATGAGACATTATAATGAACCTAAAGTAACGCTAGACAGCTTTTGAGTGTTTTCATTGATTAATACTTTTTGCCCAGATACTACGCGTTGTACACCATCTATTACCACCGTTACACCATCTTGCAAAGCCCCGCGTACGTATACTTTTTTGTCATCTGCATGCACTATTTCAACTAGCTTAGTCACTAATTGCTGCTCGCCATCAATCACTTCGACAACAAACAAACTCCATAACCCCCTGACCCCACTAACTAACGCTTTACGCGGTACCCAGAATCCTTGCGCATTGATGTTAGTACTGATAGCAATATGTAATAAGTCACCTGGTAGAATCGAGTGGATTTGCTCTGTTAAACTAACGATCACATCGACTGTACGAGTATCTAATCTGCGCTGCTGGGCAATGGATTTAACTTTTCCTGATATTTGCTCTGACTGTGTTGATAGTGTCATCAATTGATTGAGTGAAAGTTTGTCCACATAATCAGATGAGAGAGCAAATCTAGCTTCAAGTTGACCGTTTTGCTGCAGATTAAATAACGTTTGCCCAGCACCCACCACCTTACCCTTATCAACTAAACGGGTAACAACACTGCCATCGAAAGGTGCCAGTAGCTTGGTTTTTTCTATCTCAACAAATAAAGTTTGTTGGCGGGCCAAAATTTCTTCCACAAAAGCCTTGGCCGCATTGACTGACTCTCTTGATTCGTCTAAACGCTGAGCTGACTCAAGTTTTTTGTTTACCAATTTAACTACCCGCTTGAGTGAAATTTCAGCCAAATTAGCTTCAGATTTAGCACGATTTAAAATGGCAGACAACTCATTCATCTTTGCCCTAAGTCTTTGTTCGTCAAGTTTAGCGAGTATCTGTCCTTCAACCACCACATCCCCTTCATCAACCAGTATATCGACCACAGAGCCAGATAATTCAAAACCAATTTCTGCTGTTTGAAGGGCTTCAGCATATCCAACTACTAAAACTTCTTGGACATATTGATCATGCCATTCAATAGGCATAACATTAACTAGTAGTTTTTTGACCTCAATTGGCGATTGTTGATCTTGCCCATTACCAGATGCTTTCATTAACAAAACCAATGCAGTTAGTGCAATAAAAGGGAGCAGCCAAATCAAATATTTCTTGTAGCTTGGTTGTTGTGGCAACTGATTAGCATTTGTCATAAAATTCTCTGTTAATTTGATAAAACAAAATAAATTAAATACTAGACTGTCTAGTTTGATATATAATAATGTTAATTTCCGACGTTGCAAATACTTTTTTAGATCACCAGAGGTTTATCGTTGCTAAATAAAGAGACCAGTAAGGCTGGGAGGCCCAAAAGTGCAGAAAAGCGTCAGCAAGTATTAAATTCTGCAGGTAAGCTATTTTTGATGAGTGGCTTCAATGGCTGTTCTATGGACATGGTAGCTAAGCAATCAGGCGTATCTAAACAAACCGTTTATTCGCACTTTAGCAATAAAGAGGCATTATTTTCAGCTGTAATTGAGGATAAGTGTGCCGAATATCAACTAGATAATAGACACCTCGAGAGCGAAGATTATGCTTTAACTCAGGTTCTGCAAGAAAGAGGATTGCAGATAGTTAAGTTACTGCATGACGACCAAGTGATTGCCATTTATCGGGTGATAATAGGTGAAGTAAACAGCAATCCCAGAGTTGCCGAATTGTTTTACCAAGCAGGTCCAAAACATAGCCTCGAGTATTTCAGCAAGTGTTTTTTAAAATTTACTACACAGCCTATTACTGAAGAGTTTGCACATAAATGTGCGACGACTTTCCTTAGTCTGCTGCAGAGTGAGTTTCATATCAAAAGTATTTTAGGGTTAGACTTTGCGTTGTCTGATAAGGATCAAGTAGCTCATGTAGAATTTGCCATTCAACTGATTGTGAGGCTACTTGATTCTAGTGAAAGCTGAGGCTGTTTATGCATAGTCGAGACATGAACATACTTTATAAATTTTAATCAGTCACAGATGAACATACATAGAGTCTAATGTTCCTGCAGAATCGTTTACTTACCCGTCTGTGAGTTCAGTTACTCAGTTTCATTCATTTTCTATTTAATTGAAACATTTCATCAATTTAATTGGTCCTTGAGGTACATATGCAAAGTTTAGTGGTTCTATTTATGCGTCTAATTACTCGTCAATTGATACTTTTATTTACTCTCAGCTTTATCAATTTTTCAATTCAAGCTGAAACACTATGGCAAGAACAAGTTACCCAAGCAAAGTCAAAACAAGTAAAACCGCTGCGCGCAATAGCTGACAACGCAAAATACATGTACATAAATGAAGATCTATTAAACGAAACGTTTTCTAATTTACACTCGTCCACTACGATCACGTTACCTTTGCCTAATGGTTTAAACATATCAATCATACTCAACCCTTCGCCTATTTTGAGCACTGACTTAGCCGAACAATACCCACAATTTATGACCTATCAAGCACAACAAGTTGACCAACCCAAAAACATTGGGCGATTCAGTATTTCTCACCTAGGCTTGTTTGGTTTGTTTCGGTATAAAAATCAATGGATGTTATTATCACCTCGCTACCAAGAAAAAACACAGGATTATGTGAGCTATTGGTACAAAGATGCGCCTAAAGAGTATAAAAAAGGAACACTTCCCGCTGATTTTTTACTGGCAGAAACCCAACTAGAGGAGCTTAAATTAGCTCAAAAACTAGTGAGTAGTGGGGACACATTGCGCACCTATAAGCTGGCTATCAGCACAACTGGGGAGTATACCCAGAAATTAGGTGGCACGGCTGAAAATGTGATTGCAGAATTAATGAATTTAGTTAACCGCATCAATCAGATTCTATTAGTAGATTTAGGCATACAATTTGAACTCATTGATAACCAAGACATCATTTTCTTTGATGCCATTAACGACCCTTTCACTAATTCTGATGCCGCTACTGATATTGAGTTAAATCAGGATATTGTCGACCAAGTTATTGGCAGTCAAAACTACGACATAGGTCACTTACTGGGGACTAACCCTGGAGGGTTAGCCTATGTTGGTGAAGTCTGTGACAGTGAATTCAAAGCTCAAGCCTACACAGGTTTAAATAATCCGCAAGGTGAACGATTTTTTATTGATTTAGTCGCCCATGAACTAGGGCATCAGTTAGGTGCAACACATAGTTTTAACGCAACTAACTCTAAAAGTTGTGCTGAAGGACAACGCGACAATAATTCAGCTTATGAACCCGGAAGTGGCTCAACTATTATGTCTTATGCAGGCATCTGTGAATCGCAGAATCTGCAAAATGAAAGTGACCCTTATTTTCATGCCATATCCATTGAAAATATTCGTGACTATCTTGATAGTTTTTCACAGCAAAACTGCGGTGTTGAGACAGACATCAACAATGCTATTCCAGAAATACAACTTGCAAAAATTGCTTATACAGTTCCTGCTAACACACCTTTTGTTTTAAATGGTAGTGCCAATGATGCTGATGACGATTCATTAATATTTACTTGGGAACAGTTTGATAACGGTGGGATTTTAGGCGCAACAATGAACCTTGATGAACTCAGTAGTGATAACGGCAATAACCCATTGTTTCGTTCTTACAGGCCAACAGACAAAGCACAGCGTTACTTTCCGAAGTTGAAAGACGTTCTCGCAGGACAAACGAGCCTTGGAGAAACTTATGCCACTACTGACAGGAATATGCGTTTTAGACTGACGGCTAGAGACAACAAAGGCGGGGTAAGCCAACAAGACGTAGTTATTACTGTGACTACTGCCAACCAATCATTCAATATTGACTCTCCCTCCCAGTGGCAAGCATTATCGGAACAAACAGTGACTTGGGACACAGGCGACACACTAGGCCCACCTATCAATTGTTCTAACGTCGATATCTTACTGATTACTGATACAGATAACCCTTTAGAAACCTCAGTACTTTTAGACACATCCAATGATGGGCAACAAAACATCCGCGTACCCAATATAATCAGTCCTAAAGCACGACTCGTATTAAAATGTAGCGATAATGTTTTTTATGCACTTAGTGCTCAAGCATTCTCTATTATTGGTATTGAGCCTGTTGCACCCCTGATAGATAGTCAGAACACCATTAGTCTTAGTGAAGACTCAGAGAGACAAATCGATTTTGCTGATTTAAACGTCTCCGATGCAGATTCTGCTTATCCACAAGATTTCACTCTGACCATACAAAACGGCGACAATTTCATTATTAATCAACAGACTCTGATACCAAATGCGAACTTCAACGGAATACTTAGCGTATCGGTTGTTGTTAATGATGGTAATCTTGACAGCGACTTGTTTGTACTTCAGGTGCAAGTTACAGCAGTCAATGATGCACCGGTTGCGAACAACGACAGTATTTCTATTCAACAAAATAGTGCTTCTGTAATGATTGATGTATTAAGCAATGACAATGATGTGGATGTGGATGTGTTAAACATCGACTCATTTAGCTACAGTGGACGAGGTCAAGTATCAATATCAAATCAACAATTGACGTATACACCAGAAGTGGGATTTTCTGGAACAGACACCATAGTGTATGCAGCAACGGATGGCACATTAATGGATGAAGCAGTACTGAGTATTCAAGTGAATTCGGTAACACCAGTTTCAACAGAGTCTGGTGGAGGAAGTGTGCTATTCCTAAGTTTTTTGTCTTTTGTTTGTTTATTTATAAGAATGTTTAGCTCACCTGCTATGCGAAAGCCATTATGAATAATTGGTTATACTTTTTAATGTTTGCCATTGCGATAGGATTTTTAACACAGGGTTGCAGCCAAACCAATGACTCATTTTTATCTAAAACAACTGAATCAGTTCAAGATGACCGAAGCCAACACATCACTCATAATCGAAGTGGTGATCTCAAATGGCTGCATTATGCAGACCCTAAAGTGGATGCAAGTTTGGCGATTCAAAAGCAAGACTTTGCTTTGTTAGCCTTTGCTGGCAGAGCAACCTCTATTCCGGGCATTAATAATGAATCATCCTCACTAAGAAAACACTGTGGTTACCAACTGATTGCGGGAAGTGGTGATGTCTTAAAGTCAAAAAATGATTTAAAATTACGTAAACAATTATACCAATACGCAGCAACCTATAATCAATTAGTAGCAGCGGCCTGCCAAAAAATTAACGTCCACTAGTTCGAGTAAGAGTGAAGATAGGACCAGTCCATAACTCGCAATGCAAGTTATGGACTGATATTTTAGTCTGTAAATAAAGGTTACTTTTCATTAGAAAGATATTTATATACTTGTGATGATTTGCGTTGCTCTGAAAATGACATCAAATCAACACCATTACATTCCATTCCATTGGAAGAAATCAATTTTTTTAGCACGCCTTGAGAACTGCTTGCTAAAAGACCTACTTTGTCACGTACACTTCTTTTAAGCATGTTGACATCATCTTTGACAACGGCTTCACAAAACTTTTTATAAGACAAGTCGCCAGCGTATTTCACATTGTTCTGTGAGCCAAGTTTGGCATTGGCATTAAATGTAAAAATTGACATTGATATCACAGATAGTGCGATTAGTTTTTTCATCAGTTTTTCTCCAGTGAGTTCGTGTTTTGGGTAATCCCCAACTACATTTATGACTGATCGACGAATAAAATTCTGTGATTTTATTGTATACAACTAGTAAAAGTTATGTAAAACAATGGGTTAAAAATTTGTAACAGCTGTATACAATTGAAAAACATAGCTTTTTCAATCACTCTTATATCTAAAATGTCAAAAAATGATATTAATCAATCTAAAAAATAGCAAAATAAAAACCTGAAGTTCCTACGTAAATTAGTGATGTTAAACTTTGTTAACGATTTTAAGTTGAATAAATGGCAAAACATGACCCAAAAGAGTTGAACAAGAGTCAAAAACAACAAAACAAGACGATAGCAATGTTAGTAACCCAAGCTTGTGTTAGGTATTATAAGACTTGGCTATCCTAAACGAATGACACACATGTCTGACAACTATCAACTGATACCCGAATGGGCTCAACAAGAAGCCGTTATACTGGTATGGCCAGATAAATACACCGATTGGGAGCCTTGGTTGGACGCTGTACAAAATGTGTATCTACAAATTATTGACTCCCTCAACCATGCTAATACCGGTGTTGTGTTGTTAGTCCGTAATGAAGAAATTAAAAATAGCTTAAGCAGCTTGAGTATTTCTAGCCAAGTATTGATTGTGGATGCACAGTTTAATGATACTTGGATAAGAGACTACGGCTTTTTGAGCTGTATTGATGGGTCAGGAATGCAGGCTATTGAGTTTGTATTCAATGGTTGGGGAAAAAAGTTTGATGCCACTATAGATAATCAAGTCAATCAAAATGTACTGAGTCAGCTTTGTCAGCAACCGATCAAATCGATTGATCTAGTCGTTGAAGGTGGCGCATTGGAAATTGACCAATACGGTACGTTATTATCTACCGAACTATGCCTGACAAACCCCAAACGTAACGGTGATAAATCTATCGCATCTTACCAGTTAGATTTTGAACGATTTTTGGGCACTAAACAAAGTGTCGTTTTAAGGAACGGTCATTTAGATGGTGATGATACAGATGGACATATTGATACTTTGGTGCGTTTTACCCCAGATAACGGTCTAGTTATTCAATCGGCTTTTAATTGCCCGGACGATAGTCATTTTGAAGGGCTATCGGCTTTAGTCAAAGAATGTCAATATAATTTCCCCAGACACAAAATTTTTGAGTTGCCACTGCCGTATGTTGCTAATTTAAAGGGGGTCAGGCTTCCCGCGTCCTATGCAAATTTTTTGATTTCTAACCAACATATTTTATGCCCTATATATCTACAAACAGAGGATAAATTGGCTTTACAAGTTATACAAAACGCCTACCCCAGTTTTACTATTGTGCCAATAAATTGCCTACCCTTGGTTCAACAATTTGGAAGTTTGCATTGTATAAGCATGCAAATACCTTGTGGCATACTTAAACCAGAAATCTTGCAATCAATCGCTAACGGAGTCAGCGTATATGAATAGTCACAGTTTAAAGGTCGGGGTGGTTCAACAAGCCGTTGTTGATAATGATAAAAATGTGAACTGGGCCCGTAGTGCCGAACAAGTGAGTGCTTTAGCTGATCAAGGCTGTGAACTTGTGATGTTGCAAGAATTGCACAGCACAATGTATTTTTGCCAACAAGAAAATACTGATTTTTTTGACTTAGCTGAACCCATACCCGGTGCTGCTACTGATTATTTTGCTGCGCTTGCGGCCAGACTCAACATCGTGCTCATTACCTCATTATTTGAAAAACGTGGCTCAGGTTTATACCACAATACTGCTGTAGTGTTTGATCGCCAACAAGGTTTAGTCGGCAAATATCGCAAAATGCATATTCCTGATGATCCTGGTTTTTACGAAAAATTTTACTTTACTCCAGGTGATCTTGGTTTTGAACCTATTCAAACCAGCGTAGGCAAACTAGGTGTATTGGTATGTTGGGACCAATGGTACCCAGAAGCAGCAAGATTAATGGCGATGGCTGGTGCCGACATGTTATTTTACCCTACTGCAATAGGCTGGGATAAAAACGATACTGCAGCAGAACAGGCTCGCCAACACGATGCCTGGCTAACTATCCAGCGCTCTCATGCTGTAGCTAATTCGTTACCCGTAGTGGTAGCGAACCGCACAGGTTTTGAAGCGTCTCCTGTTGCAGGCGATCCTGGTATTCAATTTTGGGGGCAAAGCTTTATTACTGGTCCACAGGGAGAAATGTTAGCCCAAGCCAGCAGCGATAAAGAAGAAAACTTAATAGTAGACATCGATCTAAACCGCACAGAAAAGATCAAACGCATCTGGCCATATTTTAGAGACCGTAGAATAGATGCTTATGATGACCTAACAAGAAGATGGCGTGATTAGAACCAATATTAAATCGAATAATACCGTTTATTCATCGAACGTTAATACTATTGAGAAGTGTCCGTTATAGTCAAACTGTGCTGCAGAACTGATCATTGGCGTCCTCACATGATTAGTCATGCTGAGTTATTTAATGTTGACATTGTACCAGCCACCGATACCGCTATCCTGACGATTAGACAACTTACCGCACCAGCAAATTTAGGCTTTTGCACTTGCACGACTGCTGACTGCGGCATACCATCTTCTAAGATTAGTTTGTTCCTCAGTAATCTTAATATTCACAACTCTGGCAAAATCGACTGCGCACATAGCAGTAATATCAGCTATGGTGAATCGGCCAGCAGCAATAAACTCAGACACAGCTAAACGTTTTTCTAGTTCGTGAAGAAAACCAGCAGCGTTTTTACCCGCGACTACACCGTATTCTTTAACGGGTGTCATACGGTCTTTAAAATAGCCTGTTGTATGTTGAAAACACATACCTACTTGACCAAAAAAATAGAGTTCAACCTGTCGGTGCCACATGTCTATGGTGGCTTTTTCTAGAGCATCTTTTCCCAATAAATTGATTTCTGGATACAACTCTTCAAAATATAAACAAATTGATGCACCTTCACTAATACAACTACCATCATCTAACTCTAAAATTGGTATTTTCCCCATTGGGTTTTTCTGGCGCATTTGTGGTGATATGTTTTCCCCTTTTTGTAAATCGACCTGCACATATTCCATTGGAATATTTTTTTCTGCTAAAAAAATGCGCACCCGTCTTGGTGAAGGTGCTGTTTTAGTATCGTATATTTTCATAGTAGTTCTTCTTAGATTTTGAGTTTTGCCAAAAGCAGCAACTGAATTTAAATAGTAATTTTATAAAGACAATAACGTTTTCAATTGTTTACACACGGGTATTTTTTTACGTTTTTAATTAACTTAAGAATCATTAAGTGCAGACTTCTTGGTAACAAAAACGTACATATCTCTTTAATTAATAATATAACGTAATCGTGTAGCTAACTTCATCAAGTCGGTTATTAAACCTCAAGAATGTTATAATTTTTACTCAATCAATTAAAATGTGTAATCAATCTCTATGCCAAACGAAAAAAATGTATTAGACCAACCATTAAAACTTTGCTGTGGAAACAGTGGGTTTACCCGTGAGGGTTTTTGTTACGTGCCTTCAAGCGACCATGGAAATCACAGTGTTTGTGCTATTATCACTCACGAGTTTTTAGAGTTTTCAAAGTCTAGAGGCAATGATTTATCAACTCCGATACCACAATATCAGTTTGCCGGATTAAAAGAAGGAGACAAATGGTGTTTGTGCGCTGCAAGATGGCAGGAAGCATTTAACGCCAACTGCGCACCGAAGGTAGTACTTGCGGCGACCAACCAGGCCTGTTTAGCCATTATCAAACTAGAAGATTTACAGTCTTGTTGCGTCGCTGAATAGATGAGCTTGTCTAGATACCTTGAGACTTTTCCCACTCTTGCAAAGCTTGCTGACTGTTAGCCTGAATTAGCTGGTGGTTCTGGCTAACCCACCACTTTTCCATAATGCGTACATTTTTCTGATTTGATTTATAAAATATGTCGACTAGATCACCTACAAATGGAATTAAGCCAAGCAAAAAATCGACACCAATATTTTTTAGCATAGCGATACGTAATGCTTTTGGAACCTTCATGCTTTTAGCCATAGCAACAATACTAATCGACACTGCCACCATAATAATGTCACCCACAATGGGAATCAAACCGACTAAAAAATCTAACCCTAAACGAATACCCAAAAATGGTATGCGTATCTTGGAATCGGTCAGGTTAGCCAATTTCTGCGCCTCTAAAAGAACTTTGGGCGCCTGAACTGTTTCGGTCATTTTTGCTCCTTGATGACTATATGCTGACTAAAAATCATTATGTCTGGTTAATCACTTGCAAAATTTGCCCACAGAACCAAGCCATATAAGTGCCAACTGTATAACCAAATACCGCTAACATTACCGCAACTGGTGCCAATGAAGGATGAAATGCAGAGGCAACTATAGGTGCCGAAGCTGCACCGCCCACGTTGGCTTGACTACCTACCGCCATATAAAATAAAGGAGCTTTGATGAGCTTGGCAACAGCTAACATAAGTGCAGCGTGAATTAACATCCAAATGGCTCCAATCACAAAGAATAGAGGCTGATCTGCAATCATGGTGATATCCATCTTCATACCGATAGTTGCAATCAATATATATAAAAAAGCAGAACCTATCTTTGATGCTCCTGCCCCTTCTAGCTGTCTAACCTTAGTGAAAGATAATCCTACTCCGACTGAACTAGCAAAAACAATCATCCAGAAAAATTTACTATGGAAACTAAATTTCTCTGTTCCAGGAAAGTTTTCAACAAAATATGGCACGATAGAATCTGCAAACATATGTGCAAAACCTGTAACGCCCAATCCGACCGCTACAATCAGCATAATATCGGTTAATGTGGGGACGCGAGAGTGTTCAGCCTGAAAACGCTTAACTTTTGCTTTCAGTTCATCAATTGCTGAGGTATCGGCACCCGTTCTAGCATCAATGGACTTAGCATTGGCCGCCATAATTAACAGCACAGCCATCCATAGATTTGCCACTATAATGTCAACCGTCACCATAGCTGAGAACATCTGATCGCCTGCTCCATAAATTTCTTTCATCGCCACTTGATTAGCACTGCCACCAATCCAGCTACCTGCTACGGTCGTCATGCCTCGCCAAACCGCATTGGGTCCGTCAACACCTAATAGCTCAGGGAAAAAGGAAGCCACCAACAACAGCGCAATTGGCCCGCCAATGACAATACCCACAGTGCCTGTAAAAAATAGGATGATAGCCTTGCTACCTAATTTAGCGATAGCTTTTAAGTCGACACTAATAGTTAATAATACTAAACAAGCAGGCAGCAGATAACGGGAGGCTACATAATAAAGCTGTGAGTTCTCGCCATCGATTAGGCCAAAGGTATTAAGTAATGAAGGTAAAAAATAGCAAAGTAAAACTGACGGCACAAACATATAAAACTTGCGCCAAAAAGAAGCTTGGCTGTTAGCAGTGTAAAACACTAAACCTAATAAAATCGCCAAGATACCCATAACGCTAGCATCGTTGGTAAAAAGTGGTGTGTGGACCAAGACTTGGTCAGTGATAATTTGTGTAGACATGGAAGTTCCTGTTCTGCATCCGCTTTATCAACCCATACTGGGTTTGCGCGGCTTTTCTGATTATTATCTCGTAAGCTGTGCTGTGTTATCTCTATAATTATGACAACATGAGAGGCATACAAATGTAAACGTCATGTTAACACAAATTGTGTAATTCGGTCTTGTTAGCTATGAAGACCGAATTAAGTCGCCTTTATTACTTCTCAGCGCCTATTGATACTGCCAGTTCACTTCGAAGTTGAGTATTTTCTGGGGTAGTTGTCCATCCCTGTAGATGGGACTCAAGTAGATTTGTTAATGCTTGAATGTGCGCTTCATCGGCATTGAGCGCTGCAATATATTCGTAACGTTCGCCTCCCGCTTCAATAAAATATTCACGATTTTCTTCGCCAATTTCTTCAATTGTTTCTAGACAATCAGCAGCAAATCCTGGGCAAACAATTTGCACAGACTTAACACCTTGCTTAGGAAATGCTTTAAGCGACTCATCAGTATAAGGTTTTAACCATTCCTCGCGACCAAAACGTGATTGAAAGCTAGTGAAATGCTCATCTGCCTTTATTCCTAGCGCCTGTGCAATAAGACGTGATGTTTTATGGCATTCACAATGATAAGGGTCACCGTTTAACAGATAACGCTTAGGAATACCGTGATAGCTAAAAATCAATTTTTCAGCTCGTCCATGCTCGTCCCAATGAGCTTTAATCTTATCGGCCACAGCATTTATATAATCTGGGTTGTCGTGATAATGCGTAACAAAACGTAATTCAGGTATCCAACGTCTTTTGCTAAAACTATGAGCAATCGCATCAAAAGTTGAACCAGTGGTGGATGCGCAATATTGTGGATACAACGGCAACACTAGTAATTTTCGAACGCCTTGCTGCAACATTTTATCGACTACGGAGTCTACAGAAGGTGATCCATATCGCATGGCAAAATCAACCACTACATCGTCGCCATGTTGATGCTGTAACTTAGCTCGCAGAGCATTGGCTTGGTCGTGTGTGTAGTACATTAGCGGTGAACCACGATCTGACCACACAGTCTCATAAGCCTTAGCTGAACGCTTTGGACGAATATTTAATATGACTAAGTTTAAAATCATCCACCATAACAATCTTGGTACTTCAACCACTCTTGGATCGGATAAAAATTCTTTTAAGTAACGTTTTAACTCAGCTTTTTTAGGCGCATCAGGTGTGCCCAAATTTGTGACTAACACGCCCACTTTGTCGTTTTGGCTATGGGTAAAAGTAGGACTGCCTTGGTATTTCATGAAGAACTCTTGATGATGTTTAATAGGGGTGAATGGATAATTTTTACATAAAAACTCGTATAAAAGCCTTTTATGAAAAACTATTTATGAAAAACTATTTATGAATCTATTTATGAAAAATCCGTTTATGAAAAAGTTAAAGTGTGCGAATTTTCTTTTACCAGACAACAAACTTAAATACGAAAAAATTGTTATTTTGGACTAGTTCTATTAAAAATCAATGTATTAGTCAATTGGACTCAAAGAGCTGACCAAACGCTATCTATAATATTCAATATTTTTGATGGCGTCTTAGCTTTTAACTATTATCTGATGCTTAGTAAAATTTATGGCTAATGATCCTAAGATACCTTGTTGTTATCCATAGACAATATCTGCAACTGCAATTTTGATATTTGTTCAGATATTTCCTTGAGACTTGGTTCCCCCTCTTCTTCTAGTGCTTCGACGCGCGCTTTAGCATTTTCTTGCTCCATAACATTCACGACTATACCAATCACCATATTTAAGAAGGCAAAAGCCGTGAAGAAAATAAAACTTAAATAAAATATCCAACTGAAGGGATAAACTTCCATTGTTTCGTACATCACGTCAGTCCAATCTTCAAAGGTCATAACTCTGAATAAGGTCAACAGTGAGATGATAATATTACCCCATAAATCTGGGTTAATTGTAGCAAACAATGTGCTCCCAACCGCCGCGTAAATATAGAAGATGATAAACATCAACAACATCACATAACCAAGCTGTGGCATCGCTTTGATTAATGACACTAATAAAATTCTGAGTTCAGGGATGATGGAAATCATTCTTAATACTCTAAATACTCTGACTAACCTTGCAACCAACGCCAGCTCTGTATCATCTGCAGGTATCAAACTAATTATCACAATTAAAGTATCAAAGATGTTCCAGAAGTCTTTGAAAAAATTTCGCTTACGATGCTCAGCCAGAAACCGTATAGTAATTTCAATTAGGAAAAAAGCGCTAATAAACCAATCAAAAAACTTAGCGATAGCATAAATAGTTGCTGACATTTCGTAGGTTTTCGCTCCCACTAGCAACGCTGAAAAAATGATTACGGAAACCACAAAAATTTCAAATAGTTTGTTTGAGCGGATTTGAATAAATTTGGCTTGTAGGGTCGAAGCTTTCATATAGGGAAGTGAGTCTCGGATAATAAAAATCATCAATAGATTATTGAATTAGGTTTAGCTGTCAATCAATTATCAACAGCCAGAACAAATTTTATTTAAACATCATATTCAAATGCGTATCAAAATGGATAAAAATACAGTGACAGAAATAAAAAAGGGCAGCAAAGCCACCCTAGCGGTTATATTGCTCTTGATTAACTAATTTTATCAGACATTAACCCGCGGTTAATGTCTACTAAGTCTTGTTCGGTTAGATTACCCGAAGCACGTTTTAAATCCAAAATAGCGCTAATGAAGTCATAACGAGCGCTTGCAAGACGCTGCCTAGCATCAAACTGGTTTTTCGTACTATTAAGCACATCAACTATGGTCCTAGTTCCCACATCAAAACCTGCTTCAGTGGCTTTTAATGCGCTGTCTGCTGAGACAACGGCTTGTTTTAAGGCACGAATAGTAGAGGTAGCGGCAATCACATCATTATAAGCTGAACGCACTGAGCGAACTGTCGAACGGAAAGTAAGTTCTAAGTTCTCACTGGCAGCTACAAAGCGATATCTAGCTTGAGCGGTTTGTGCGTTCACTGCACCACCTGAGTAAATAGGGACATTTAACGTGACACCGATAGAATTCGAATCAGTAGATGGAAAACTGATACCATTTGTTTCCTCTTCTACCCTTTTACCATAACTACCTGACAGAGATAGTGTTGGATAATGTCCAGCTTTGGCAGCGGAAATATCTTCTTTCGCAATATCCTTAGCAATATTACGCACCATTAAATCAAGATTCTTTTCTTCTGCAATTTTTAGCCAATTATCAACACCTTCAGGAAATGGGCGTGAAGCACTAAAACTTTCAGTATTTAATACAGAAATGTTGCCATGATATTTACCAGTAATTTCGCGCATCTGCTCCAAGCGTAATTCAACTACATTTTCAGTAATAATTTCTTGAGCTACCGTACTGTCAAAGTTTGCCTGTGCTTCGTGCACATCTGTAATAGCCGTTAAACCTACATTGAAACGCTGTTTGGTCTGTTCCAATTGTCGCTCGATTGCGCGTTTTTCAGCTCTAACAAATGTCAAACTATCTTTTGCCCTGAGGATAGCTAAATAGGCATCTGTTGTTCTTATGATTAAGTCTTGCTTAGACAATGCGTAATTTGTGTCGCTTTGCTGTGCCACTTTCTCGGCTCTGTTTAATGCAATCCAATTTTTATGGTCGTAAATAGACATGCCTAAGTTAATATTCATATTAACCGCTTCGGAATTTTGACTAAAGTTAGCAAACACTTCTGGAGAATTTGGGTTAGCTGCCGTAGGGCCTGATATTTGTTGATTAGACTCTCTACTGCTATCGCTATAGGTAATAGAACCAGAAATTTGTGGTAATAAGCTTGCTCGGCTTATGGATATACCTTCAAAAGCGGCATCTCTATCTGCTTTGGCGCGGTTAGTGGTGGGATCTTTCTCAACAGCCATTTGATAGACTTGATACAGATCATCTGCAAAAACAGGTGAAGAGAGTCCTATGCCGATCAATAACGACAAAAATGTTTTTTTCATTGGTAATCCTATCTGTTTCTGAATCAATCTAAGCCAAATATTCAAAAAGAAGTATGCCTAGTCAAATACTAATAATAATATGTGTATTCAAAGTCTAAGCAAATCTCGTGTTAAGTAATATTGCTTTGTCGTAACACTTCGCATTCAAGTGTAACAGAATATTATGAATTAACAGACCCTAGGCGAACCAGCATATGAAACTTTGTTATGCTAGTCTTAGTCTTTTAAACGTTTAGATATGGTCTATTTATCTTAAAGATTAGTACTTAAACAATCGGAGAAAAGTTTGCAAAAAGGCCACCAAAAAATTCAACAATTTTCAGCTAAAGATATACAAATATTGAATAAGGAAACCTTGTATCAAGGTTTCTTCAAAATGGTAAAATACGCTTTTAAACACAAGCTATTTGAAGGTGGCTGGAGCAAAGTAGTCACACGAGAAGTGTTTGAACGAGGACACGCCATAGCTGTCTTACCGTACGATCCTGTTTTAGATGAGTTTGTGTTAATTGAGCAAGTGCGAATTGGTGCATTGCCCACTTCCTCTTCGCCTTGGTTGCTTGAAGTGGTTGCAGGTATTATTGATGAGGGTGAAACACCTGAAGAAGTCTGCTACCGAGAAACAAGGGAAGAAGCTGGTCTTGATATTAAAAAGTTACATAAAGCCTTGAGTTACCTATCTAGCCCTGGCGGAACGACAGAGCGCTTACACATTTTCATAGGTTTAGTCGATGCCAGTAATGCCAAAGGTGTGCATGGGCTAGAATACGAAAGTGAAGACATCTTAGTACACAGAGTACCTTCAACACTGGCGTTTGACTGGCTCAACCAAGGTAAAATCGATAATGCTGCTGCACTGATTGCACTTCAATGGTTTGCTATGAATAAACAACAGCTTTTGGAAAATTGGTCTCATGACTAAAGAAATAGGTCGTAAATATGTTCCCAAACTAGCCAACATGCACCAAGTATGTGAGGTTAATTATGGTCGTCTGTTAAAGTTGCTTCCTGATTGCGATACAGAAGACTTACAGTATCAATTTAAAGTAAACGCTAGTTTGCTATATACCATCAAGATTATTGAATGTAGTCGCTATACCAGCACTTTAGAAATGTCGCAAAAAAACCAGATAGGTTATGAATTTCTTCGGCCAGTAGTGCAGGTTAGGTTATATCACGATGCTAAAATGGCAGAAGTAATTAGTGCTCAGAATATTGGTTCTTTGAAGCCAAGCTACCAGTACCCCAATACCAAAATGTATCAGAAAAACGAAAAAGAAATGGTTAATTTGTTCTTAGCTGAATGGTTACAGTTTTGTTTAACGCAAAGTAGCCAATTATATTCTTCTGAAGCCTAAGTCATTCTAAAAATGAATATTATTCAAATTACAGATTGTCATTTATTTTCAGAAATCCAAAAAAATGGTTACAACAACATCAATCCTTATCAAAGCTTACAACACATATTGGCGGAGGTTACACTTCGCCAGCCGGATGTGTTGTTAGTTACGGGCGATATCAGTGGTGACGGTTCTGGGCAAAGTTACCAACACTTTTCTAAATTGCTTTACGAGACAGGTATCAATTGCCGAATAGGTATCATTCCGGGCAATCATGACAACCAAGCACAGATGAAATCACATATTGATAGTGATTATTTGTGGATAAATAAACATCGATTGATTTTGCCCAATCGATGGCATATTCATCTATTAGACACACAATATCAGTATGCCATGGGACAAATATCAGAATCTAACCTTGCATCTTTAACTGAATATTTAAGCCTTCATTGTAATGATTATCACTTATTAGCCGCTCATCACCATCCTATCCCTTGCGATGGTTGGATGGACAAACATGAATGGACAAACCGGCAAGAATTTAATGCGGTAGTAGCCGCAAATCCATCTATAAAAGGTGTGGTGTATGGTCATATCCATATGGCAATCGAACAACAAAAAGACCAATGTTTATATATGGCATGTCCCTCAACCTGTTGGCAGTTTGCTACTGAGTCATCTTTTGCCACAAGCGATTTATTGCCAGGTTATAGAGTGCTTAAATTGCTAGATAATGGTCAAATAGTCACATCTATTCACCGACTAAAAGCATAAGGATTGACTTTGCAATACGTTGTTATCTATTTACACGGATTTCTTAGTTCACCGCAGTCGAAAAAAGCTTCGCAAACTATCGAGTTTGTGAAGGCTAATTACCCCGATTTAATTTTAGAAATACCACAACTTGCGAACTACCCTAATGATGCCGTCGCTATTATTGAACAGAAAATTGCTGAACATCATGGCAAAAAATTACGTTTTATTGGTAGCTCATTAGGTGGGTTTTTAGCGTCGTTCATGGTGGAAAAATATTCAGGCAAAGCAGTTTTAGTTAATCCAGCAGTGCGACCTTTTGATTTATTAGTCGACTTTTTAGGCGCCCATATTAATCCGCACACGCAACAACCTTTTTTACTAAAAAACCAACATATTGACGAGCTTCGTTATCTGGATACACCCACTTTGAATCCCAAGTCTGATTATTGGGTGTTGTTACAAACTGCAGACGAAACGTTAGACTACCGCCAAGCAGAAACTAAGTACCAAGACTATAAACTAAGCATAGAGCAAGGCGGTGATCATAGTTTTCAAGATTTTCAGCGATTCTTACCAGATATTTTTAGGTTTCTACTGCAAGACTAATTGAAGCTTGGTATAACATATAAAATGCTTTTAGCATTGCCGCACATCCACCGTACGAATAACGAGAGCTTTGATTAATAAATATGTCAAACGAATATAACGCAGACGCTATTGAAGTATTGAACGGCCTAGAGCCAGTTCAACGCCGCCCTGGTATGTATACGGATACCACACGCCCAAATCATTTAAGCCAAGAAGTCATTGATAATAGTGTTGACGAAGCCTTAGGCGGATTTGCCACCACAATTCGAGTGGTACTGCATTCAGATCAATCCATTGAAGTCACAGATGATGGCCGTGGTATGCCTGTAGACATCCACCCTGAAGAAGGTATTTCAGGGGTAGAATTGATTATGACTAAGTTACACGCGGGTGGTAAATTTTCAAACAAAAGCTACCAGTTTTCTGGTGGTTTACATGGTGTTGGCATTTCTGTGGTCAACGCTTTATCCAAAAGAGTAGAGGTGAATATTCGGCGTAATGGCAACGTACATCAAATTGCTTTTGAAAACGGTGAAAAAGTTCAGGAGTTAGAAATTGTCGATACCTGCGGTAAACGCAACACAGGCACCAAAGTTCACTTTTGGCCTGACCCAAAATACTTTGACTCAAGCAAGTTTTCTGTCACTAAATTATTACATGTGTTACGTGCTAAAGCGGTATTATGTCCTGGTTTACGAATACGATTTGATGACAAAATCAGTAATGAAACTACCGAATGGTATTTCGAAGATGGTTTGCGTGACTATTTATATCAATCGGTAAAAGAATATGTGACCTTGCCACAAGACAGTCCATTTGTAGGCACCATTTCAGGTAACACCGAAGCCGCGGATTGGGCTGTTATGTGGCTGCCTGAAGGTGGCGAAATGATTAACGAAAGTTATGTCAACCTTATCCCAACGGTTCAAGGTGGCACGCACGTTAATGGTTTGCGTCAAGGCTTATTAGAATCGATGCGTGAGTTTTGTGAGTTTAGAAACTTATTACCGCGTGGAGTCAAACTCACACCAGAAGACATCTGGGATCGTTGTAGTTATGTTTTATCTACTAAAATGCAAGACCCACAATTTGCAGGGCAAATAAAAGAACGCTTATCTTCGCGTCAAGCTGCCGCTTTTGTTTCAGGTGTGGTTAAAGATGCTTTTAGTTTATGGTTAAACCAACATACCGATGTCGCTGAGTTACTGGCTGATATGTGTATTAACAATGCACAAACTCGATTACGTCAAAGTAAAAAAGTAGCCCGTAAAAAAGTGACTCAAGGACCTGCTTTACCCGGCAAACTTACCGATTGTTCTACCCAGGATACCAGCCGCTCCGAATTATTTTTAGTGGAAGGAGATTCAGCTGGGGGCTCTGCAAAACAAGCCAGAGATAGAGAATTTCAGGCAATCATGCCACTTCGCGGCAAAATTTTAAACAGCTGGGAAGTCGACTCATCTCAAGTGTTAGCTTCACAAGAAATACATGACATTTCTGTGGCTTTGGGTATAGACCCTGACTCGGAAGATTTAAGTGGCCTGCGTTATGACAAAATATGTATTTTAGCCGACGCTGACTCTGATGGTTTACATATTGCCACCTTACTGTGCGCATTATTTGTTAGACACTTTAGAACCTTAGTTAATAAAGGCCATGTTTACGTAGCTATGCCTCCACTATTTCGAATTGACGTCGGCAAAGATGTCTATTACGCGTTAGACGAAGGGGAAAAAGAAGGTATTTTGGACCGCATAGCCGCTGAGAAAAAGCGTGGTAAGGTAAATGTTCAGCGTTTTAAAGGGTTGGGTGAAATGAACCCCTTGCAATTGCGTGAAACTACCATGGATCCCAACACCAGAAGATTAGTACAGCTTATGGTGGACGATGCAGATCAAATGTTAGAAATGATGGATATGTTATTAGCCAAAAAACGCGCACCAGATCGCAAACAATGGTTAGAATCTAAAGGGGATATGGCGATTGTTTAATCTTGTGTTTTTTCAATCAGACATACTAGTTATCAAGCCTGAAGGAAAATATCTTGGCTAAGCTATTTAAAACGATTAGTTTTTTGATTCTATTGTTAACAGTAGCCGTCACGTATCTTTTTTTTACCGTTATTGAGTCGCATCCCAACGTTATTGCTAGCAGTAGTGAACAAGTCAACCAAGCTGATTCAGTTAAAAAACTGATAAAACAACTTAGTGATAGTGTTAAAAATAGAACTAACAAACAAGACATACATATTAGTCAAAATCAGCTAAATAGTTTAGTGGGTTTTGCACAACGCGCCCATGAAAAAATTAATGGTCGAGTACATATCGGCCCTAATTCAACCAGCATTTTAGCTAGCTATTTATTACCAAAAAATTCTGTAGGTCAATATCTGAATATTGACATTTTATTGCTACCTGGCCCTGGCATTAATGTCAGCCATGTGAAATTTGGGCCTGTTAATGTGCCTGGGAGTTTCGCTCTAAGCACTATTATTTATTTAGCTAATTGGTATACCAACAGCGATATCGCTAGTCAATTTGTACAACAAGTAGAGACTGTCTCTATGACTGAAGGTCAGATGCGATTGTCTGTTCTACCACTTGATCAATTTCTCAAAGAATTGAATGATATCAAAAAAAGTGTGGGCGGAACTGGTGACGAAGAAATGCGCCTTAGAACTACATATTATTTAAAACAACTTTCCCTACTAGAAGTAAGCAAAAGCCCAACACCCCAGTCTTTGGCAAAGTATATTGGTCCAATGTTTACTTGGGCAAAGAATCGCTCAACTTTTGAGACTGCGCCTAAAGAAAACGAGGCCGCCATTATGGCACTAGCAATATATGCAGGGAACCATAGGTTTGCCAATCTAGTAGGTGATGTGCAACCAAGAAAAGGCAAGGTGGCGTTTCCTAACGCTATTCCTAGGTTAAAATCTCGAGCTGATCTCCATCAACATTTTATCTTTTCTGCTGCCATCAAAATACTTTCCGAACAGGGGTTAAGTATAGCTATTGGTGAGTTTAAGGAGTTAATGGATAGAGGCGACGGTGGAAGCGGCTATAGTTTTGTCGACTTAGCAGCTGACATTGCTGGGGTGGAATTTGCGATTGCTGCATCAAGCCCCTCCAACGCTAGCTCGGTTCAAAATATATTAGCCGGTAACATCGATGAAGACCTATTTTTCCCAAACATTAACGGATTTCCTGAAGGCTTAGACAGAAGCGAATTTAGCAAACAATTTACCAAGGTCGACAGCCCTGAGTACCTTAAGATGGTAAGAAGTATCAGGCAAAGAATCGCTGAACTACCGATTCATCAGGTACGTTAAAAATCAAAAAAAGCAGTAGATTATCGAGCAGATTTCTGAAATTTACTTAACGTTTTTAACATTAACTCTATTTTCATTACCAGGCTGGGTAATTGTTCTTTTAGAGATTCTTGAGTAGCTTGTTCTAGTGCTAATACTTCATTCGCTAGTTCTTCTACATAAGGTTTGAAAAGTCGACTACTGGTAGTGAAACCTGCATCTTTGGCAAAAACTGCACTGAATTTTCCTTTGCCATCATATTGTAAACGGCTAATGACCTGATCGGCATCAATAGATTTTCGATAAATAACTTGAACGTTTTCACTGAGAGTTTGAATAATAGTTTGCATAGCTAAAGTTTTACTTAAGGTTGTCGATATATTTCTTGTGAGCAATTTTGCCCGCTTTTGTACCTTGCTACAAGTAATAAGGAGCACTGTATGGATATTTCAGGAGCGAGTCAGTCGTCGGTCAGTTCTACGCTTGAAATAAAATCTCTACAACTTGCTAAATCTCAGCAAAAAATAGAGGGTCAAGCGACAATAGAATTACTTGAAGCAGCTGCAGCACCTAAAACTTCGTCTGCCAATTCAGCAATTGGGTCTATTGTCGACACGTTTGTTTAATACTAGTGAGGCTCTTTTATTGAGTTTTGTTAAGGATGAAGCTGTAAGTCAAGCGGCGTTTTGCCAGGCTGGCCACCTATTTCTCTCACGAGTTTAGGCACCAGATAACCTGGCTGACGCTTTATCAATTCTCGCATGAGTTCTTTTGCTTTACTGTCAGGCGAATCGAAATGTTCAGCCCCCTGCACCTTATCTAAAACGTGTAAATAGTAAGGCATCACACCTATTTCAAACAACCCTTCGTTTAAAGCAATTTGTTGATCTGCCGTATCGTTGATCCCTTTCAACAGCACCGCCTGATTGAGTAACGTTACCCCTGCCTGCTTTAACTTTTGCATTGACTTTGCCAATCCTGTATCAATTTCATTGGCATGATTAACGTGCAACACCATCACAGGTTTTAACCGAGTCTGCGTGAACCATGAAATAAGCTCTGTCGTAATTCTAGAAGGGATAACCACGGGTAAACGAGTATGAATACGCAGTCGTTTGATATGTGGGATGGCTTCAATCTGGGTTGTTAGCCAGGCTAAAAAGTCATCTTTCGCCATTAGTGGATCACCACCAGAATAGATCACCTCATCGATTTGTGGATTAGCGACGATATAATCTAACGCTTTTTGCCATTGTTGCTTATTTAAATGATTGTCACTGTAAGGAAAATGTCTTCTAAAACAATATCGACAATTCACCGCACAACCGCCCCTTACTAATAACAAAAGACGATTATGGTATTTATGTAAAATACCGGACTGTTTGTTGTTTTGTTCTTGTAACGGGTCGGTAGAAAAACCTTGTGCAGTGTCAAATTCTTTACGGCTAGTGAACACCTGCATAAATAATGGATCTAAAGGGTTGCCTTTTTGCATCCTAGCAGCAAAAGGGCGCGGTACTCGCATCGGAAAAAGTTGCCGTGCTTTGATGTCATCTGTGAAGTCTTCTAGAGGTAATTCCAAATATTTAAGCAATAAAACAGGGTCAGAAAAAGACATTGCCAGTTCTTTTTGCCAGTTACTCTCTACAGTCATCAGTTTTTTAGGTATTATTTGCAACAATTACAGACTCAGCATAGTTATATTACGGGGACACATGGCGAATTTCAGCACAAATGAATTTAAATCAGGCCTAAAGATAATGCTCGACGGCGAACCTTGCAACATTCTTGAAAATGAATTTGTTAAACCAGGTAAAGGTCAAGCCTTTAGCCGGGTTAAAATTCGCAAGCTTATTTCAGGAAAAGTCATAGAAAAGACATTCAAATCAGGTGATTCGGTAGAGGGTGCAGATGTCATCGATACTGAACTCGCTTATCTGTATACAGATGGTGAGTTCTGGCACTTTATGAACAACGACACCTTTGAACAAATTGCCGCGGATGAAAAAGCCGTTGGTGAAAACGTTAAATGGTTAGTAGAAAACGACACGTGCACTATTACCCTTTGGAACGGTGCACCTATTGTAGTACAACCAGCTAATTTTGTTGAATTAGAAATTACTGAAACTGATCCAGGCCTTAAAGGCGACACTGCAGGTACTGGAGGTAAACCAGCCACTTTGTCTTCTGGTGCTGTTGTAAGAGTGCCTCTATTTGTACAAACAGGTGAAGTAGTTAGAGTCGACACGCGTAACGGCGAGTATGTCTCTAGAGCACAAAAATAGTTTGTCTATCAAAATTCAAAAGCCCACGTTAGTGGGCTTTTTTATTATTTAAAATAGGATAATAATGCGCATAGACAACTGGCGGCCCAGTGCCTCAATTGCAGTGTTAAAACAACGTGCCTTAATCTTGCAAAAAATTAGATACTTTTTTGCAGAACATGAGGTACTTGAAGTGGACACACCCGCACTAAGTCACGCGACTGTCACAGACGAACATTTACATTCTTTCTGTACTCAGTTTAATCATCCTTTTGCGGTGCAAACATCACCTTTATATTTACAAACCTCACCTGAATTTGCCATGAAAAGACTCTTGAGCGCTGGCAGTGGTCCAATTTATCAAATATGTAAGTCTTTTAGAAATGAGGAAGCTGGGCGTTATCATAATCCTGAATTTACAATGCTTGAGTGGTATAGGCCGGGTTTTGATCATCTGCAGTTAATGACCGAAATTAATGAAATCATACAAATGGTCTTAGGTTGTGATGAAGCAGATCGTGTCACCTACCAAAATATATTTGAACAACATCTGGGTTGCTGCCCATTAACCTCTACTCTGTCTGACATCAAAACCTTAGCTTGCCAATATGGATACCATGATCTGGCAGCCGCTGAAGACAACAAAGACATTTTACTCATGTTATTGTTTAGTCAACATGTAGAGCCCCAAATTGGGCAAGAACGCCCTTGTTTTGTGATGGAGTTTCCTGCTAGCCAGGCTGCTTTAGCAAAAATAAATCCCATTAATCCATTAGTAGCCGAACGGTTTGAGTTGTATTTTAAAGGTATAGAATTGGCTAATGGTTTTCATGAGTTGACTGATGGCCAAGAACAACTCAGACGCTTTGAACAAGACAATGTTAGACGACAAAATATAGGTTTAGATATTATGCCCATAGATAAAAACTTTATAGCGGCGATAAACTTTGGCCTACCAGCTTGTGCAGGTGTGGCTCTTGGGATTGATAGACTTTTAATGCTTGCATTAAGTTGCTCTGATATTGACCAAGTCATTGCTTTTGAAAATAGCCGAGCATAGATTGAACATTTTTGCTCAACACACTGTAACAGTTCTTGCTAAAGTATGAAATCTGTCGATTATCAATAAAAAAGTTAATGAATAACCTATGTCTGATGAACAACCTCACATATTACAAAGTGAGTGGATCACTTTACAAAACCAATTCGACAGCTATGAAAAATGTTCTTTAGCCATTAAGCTTTTTAACATTTTAGTTTGCTGTATTTTAGTTTTCGTATTAGATACAAAGCTATGGCCATTAGCAGTTGTTGCTATTTTATGGCTTCAAGACGGCATTTGGAAAACATTTCAAAATAGGATCGGGCGACGCTTAGAAGTTGTCGAACGAGCGATTCAAGGCAACCCAAACCACATGCCAGATAATGCATCACATATGGGTATGCAATTTAATCTTGCATGGAATCAATCTAGGCCTCATGCCGTTGGATTGGTAAGCGAGTATATCAAACAAGCACTTAAACCTACGGTAGCCTATCCTCATGTGGTTTTAATGGCATTAGTAATTGGAGAGTTGTATGTCAATTAAACAGAAACACTACCTTGTGGGCTATGGCAGTTTACTCAGCCATGATAGTCGCTCACGTCATTCAAATATTTTTTGCCCCAACATGCCAATTGTCGTAAATGGATGGCAACGGGAATGGCTAGCAAGAGGTATAGCACACTTACAGACTGCTTTAGGAGTATCCCCAGTTGAAACAGCTAACTTGAACGCAGTGTTATTGCGCATAGAACAAATATCACCTGAACTTCGCGACCGTGAGCAAGACTATCAATTTGTTGAGGTCGACCCTAATACTATAGTGGCCGCCCAAGAATCTGAATTAGCGCAGATTGAACTTGCCAATATTCGAGCTAACCCAGACACCTGTAAAATATTTATATGTGCCAATATGAATAAATTACAAGCCAACAGCCAATATCCTATCTATCAAACCTATATAGATACTTGTTTAGTAGGGTGTTTTGATATGGGTGTCGCCAATTTTGCCTCAGAGTTTATCCAAAACACTCACTTTTGGGAGCATGGTTGGATAAATGACCGCCATGATTGCCTTTATGCTAGGCCAGCGATAGTTACGCAACAGCAACAAGAACAAATAGACCGACTATTAGAGCAACACCAAGTTTTAGAATATCGCCAAGAAACAAAACGTTGAACGTCATAACGCCGTCCAAATTGAGGTCACGAAACTAACAGTAAAAGATGCGAATCTTATTAATAATCTGCTACACGTCTAGATTGACTAAAGATATTGGCGAGCGATAAGCCAAAACAGACATTAAATTGTTGTTTTTATGCAACAAGAGCCTCAAGTATATATCACTAATATGGCATGGGTTTGTTAGGAGAACTATCACAAACCCATCAACAACCTTTTGCTTTATACCGATTATTAAAACGTACTAGATTGCACCATTCAGATCTTGGCTAATGCTCAAAAAATCTTTTGAACTACTGAAAATACTAGGCCTAAGTTTTAAATGACTGAAATACTTACAAAAAAAAGTATAGAAAAATTAAGACGATTGAAGTCGGAAATCAAATCATAAGCAAAGCGCCACCTATATATAACAAATAAAAAAGCGACCATCAGAGGCCGCTTTTTATAGGACTAATCCCCACCCTGTTTAATTAAAATTGGGTGTTATACCTAATACCGAATTCACTCGCATCATTACTTAATACTTGCAAAATATAGTCGCCTGTATTTAAGCGGGCATTATCGTAACGCTCGTCAAATATATTTTTTCCGTAGAAAGCCACTTTCCAATCACCTTCAGCAGGCATGTAAGTTACATTAAAATTAACTAGCTCTCGGCTGTCAATTTCAGTTAATCTGCCGGGATCTGAGCTAGGCTCTCCATACATGTCACTACGAAATGAATAATCAATTCTAGTGTTAATAGTCGCGCCACCGGCTAGCTCAAATTCATATGACGGGCTAATTGATGCAGTCAAATCCGGAGTTAATGGTGCAACAGGTTTAATTCCATCTTGTTCAGTTACGTCAACATCCATATAACCAAGGCTAGTATGCACTTTAAAATTTTCACTAAAATAAAGTGTACTTTCCCACTCTATTCCCCGTGATGTTTGTTCAACCACTAGGTTACTAGTATCGAAACCACCTTCAGAAGTAGTACTAACTTGATATGGCAAGTCTTCATATTCAGTATTGAATATCGCAACACTCATACTGAAATCATCGGTGACTTGACCTTTAAGACCCAATTCATAATTAACTGCCGTGATATTATCTGATGCAACAAAGCATAAGGGGTCACCGAACAGACAAAAAGGTCGAGCAGGAAATTGACCTGATTGATAACCACTTTGCACACTACCGTAAAAATTAAGGCCATTTTCTAAGGTATAATTTGCTGATAGTTCAAAGCTAAGTTCATTCCAATCATCTTCTGAGGTGAAAGGGCCAATTCCCACATTTGCTGTAGCTATTTTTTCATCTTTGGTATATCGCACACCACCCGAAATACGCAGGTCGTCTGTCACTCCATAACCTAGGTTAACAAACACTGCACGACTGGTTGTTTCTTGATCAAGCTCCAATAAGTTGCCACCTCCGTTAAAACTGGAATCTGCCCCTTGACGATTACTGCCTTCTTCATTGAACCAATATATGCCAGAGACAAAATCAAATTCGTCGTAATAGCCATTTAACTGCAACTCGATTGAAGTCTGATCGGCATCACCTTTTTCAGGATAATGGTCAAGGGCAAAAATGGTGCTATCATCATCTAAACCTGCTTTATACTCAGAAGTACGATGACTCACTATTGCTTTGGTTGATAACGTATCTGAAAGACTCCAGTCTGCTGTCAATGACAGTCCTTGCGCTTCATTAGTCACGGTAGTGACTTCCTTAGTGCCTGTAGCGTTGTCGTAGGGGTCTGCCGATACATCAGTATTGCGTAGCGGTCCTACTGGAGTGGCAGAGCCAAAACGCATGCCTGTATAATAAGCTCCTGTGGGAATTTCATCAATTAGGGTCGTGTAAGGTCTGAGTCCTCCTTCACCGTCATTTGCATCAGCAGTCAACACCACACTAAAATCATCGTTGGGAGCATATTTCACTGATAAACGCCCGTATAATTCTTTGGTCTCGCCTACATCATATTCCGCATCTGGAATGTTTATAAATTCGCCTAAACCATCGCGTGCATTATATCCGGCATTAAAATTAAACGATACAGAATCACTGAGTGCCCTATTCACAAAAACATCAGCCTTAACACGGCCACGAGTACCAGCTTGAACGCCTAATTGAGTTAACGCCTCAGCATCTGGCTGTTTAGTGATGATATTGATCGCACCACCGATGGAGTTTCTGCCATAAAGCGTCCCTTGTGGCCCACGTAATACCTCGATACGTTCAATATTATTTAAATTCCAGTTCTGACCAACTTGACGTCCAAGATAGACTCCATCAACGTAAACGCTGACGCCAGGATCAGTGGTAATCAAATGGTCTTGCAAGCCAATACCACGAATAAAAGGATTGGCCGAAGAGGTATGTCCCGCTGAAAAGCCTGTCACATTGAGGTTAGGAACAAACTTTCCTATATCCGTCAAATCGCTAATGCCTTGTGCTGCGAGTGCTTCACCGCTAAAAGCGCTGATAGAAAGAGGGACTTCGTAAATCACTTGTGAGCGTTTGGTTGCAGTCACTGTGATAGATTCAATTCTATCATTGTTGTCTTTTTCAGCCGTTTTTTGTTGTGCATTCAACGACCCGCAAAAGCTAATTGAAATGGCACTGGCCAATAAAGCCAACCGGAAAGCCGGTCTGAAAGTTAGGTTGTTATGTGTACTATTCAACGTTGTTCTCCAATGTTATTATTTTAATGTTATTTTATTAATTGCTATTTGTTTTTCTTGGTATTGTATAATTATATTTCTTTAGGGTTTAGCTAAAATTGAACCATCATCAGGCATTAGCGACTATCAAGTATTTGCGTATTCGAACGTTAGGCTGCCACGGAATTACGCGCACAAGACAGAGCGTAGTAGGAAAGTTTGCAAAAAAATCACAGACACAGAACACCTAAATTAAGGATTTTTGTATTCATAAAAGGTTAAACCGCATTTGTAATGACAACAGAAATTATTTTTTAGTCAGTTTATTCCTGTCTAATGCTCATCGATGGGGCTTAAACAATATTAAAGTTTTTATACAGGTGGTAAAACAATCACTTTTTCCAAAATAACTTGCTCTACCGGTACATCTGACCAGCCATGTGTTGAGTCGAAATCTGTTTTTACATTGACCATTTTATCTAATACTTCGTAACCTTCGACAACCATACCAAATACAGTATATCCCCAATTTCTTCCAGGATCTAAGCTATCGTTATTATCCATATTAAAGAAGAATTGGCGGGTAGCAGAGTGTGGGCCCTTCTCTCTTGCCATGGTAATATTGTACATCTTATTTTTTAAGCCATTACCAGACTCATTAAATATTTTTCCAAATGATGGTTTTATTACAAAATTGGTATCGTAACCTCCACCTTGTACAACAAACTCAGGCACTATTCGATGGAAGATGGTGTCTTCGTAACTACGTTTGTCTACGTAACGCAAAAAATTATTAACGGTAATAGGCGCTCTAGAACGGTCTAATTCAACAATAATATCCCCCATGCTGGTGATCATTTTAACACGAGGGTAATAATTATTAGGTTGAATATGTGAACCATCAATTTTAGTTTTTGCAACAACTAGATTCGGGATAGTGACAAATAAACTGACAAGAAGCACCACAAAGAAAGGTGCAAAAGAAGGGCCAAAGAAAGCGGCAGAAAGTGTTTTTAACATTGTAATATTCCTAAGGCCTATTGTTTAGTAGCAGATAAAATACTAAATTTTTGATTAGTTGCAATCATTGTTGCATTGCCAAACAATCTTTTTAGTTTATTCGGGTAGTCTAAGTGGCGATTACCCACCACAAACAATTGCCCACCATTTTGAAGCAGTGACTCAGCATCTTTAAACATCTGCCACGCGATATGATCAGTAATGGCATTTTGTTGGTGAAAAGGCGGGTTACATAACACTGTGTCTACGTCAGAAAATTTAGATTGTTCAGTGAAGTCATCCAAGCAGTTGTTCACTAGGAACTCTGACTGAGACTCTTTGTCAGCTAGATTGACCAATACGTTTTGTTTGGCAGAGGCAACCGCCATATATGACTCATCAGTAAACACTACCTTGGTTTTTTTATTTTGATTTAAGATATGTAAACCCAACACACCATTACCACAGCCCAAATCAATCACTGTTTTGTTATCCATGTTCGTTAATTTAGACAAATTTTCAAGCATGAACCGTGCGCCAATATCCAGTTGCTGGCGGGCAAACACATTGGCCATATTACTGATTTCAAACCGAGGTTTATCTGTAAACCAAACAGTTGGATAAGGACTTAAATGTGATTTGTTACAACTAGGTTGACAGAAAACCAAACGTGCTTTTTTCTTAGCTAATGAAGTGGTAGTGACACCTAAATATTTTTCAAACAGGGCTAAGGTAGATTTTTTTATCAGTGCGGCTTTGCCTGCAGCGATGACTTTAGTCGATGGCAAAATCCTTGTTTGTAAGTCAATTAATTGTTGTTCAAGTAACGCCATAGTTTTGGGGATTTTCAGTAAAACAAGTTCTACTGGTAAATCTACTGGGGTGACTGAATCATAAAATTTTACTGACTCAACGGGGATGTTATTTTGCTGCAGATTAACCAAGCAAGATTGTTTAGCCACGAAAGAATCACTTATCCAAGAAGGGTTCAGGTGGGCAAACCAACACGCTAGTGAGCCAAAATCATCATTGTAAATACTCACAGTTTGGCTTTGTAAGTCTTGAATATTTTTTTCAACATATTCAATTAGGTATTCGTCTGCAGCATCCCACGCTTGCCAGCTTGGATGTTGCAATTCTTGTGGATACCTAACTAACTGCAAGTTTCTGTCTAAAAGCGTTAAACTGGTGTTCATTTATGTCCGAATCTGGTGGGTTATGCAAAAGTCACTGTTTGAATCACAATATGATAACACGCCAATACATCTGGATATGCTTGATGCAAATCTAAAGTACTATCCTAATTTTATTCCGCCACTAGAAGCAGCAAACATCATGTGCTCACTGCAACAAGAGGTAGACTGGCGCCAAGAGCAAATTACCTTGTACGGAAAAACCTTCAATGTACCAAGATTACAAGCCTGGTATGGCGATGAAAATGCGGACTATCAATACTCAAATTTGAGTATGTGCCCTTTGCCATGGAGTCCAGCATTACTTGAACTTAAACAAAAATGTGAAAACACCAGCAATAGCCGTTTTAATTCAGTATTGGCAAATTTATATCGCAACGGCCAAGATGGAATGGGACGTCATGCAGACAATGAGCCTGAACTAGGCCAACAGCCAGTGATTGCATCGCTAAGCTTTGGCGAGGTGCGCAATTTAGATTTCTATCACAATCAAACTAAGGAGAAAGTTAGATTGCCTTTAGTCAGTGGTAGTCTATTAATCATGAGTGGCGATACGCAAAAGTATTGGCAACACAGCATAGCAAAAACCAAGAAAGTGTTAGCAGCAAGAGTCAATCTCACGTTCAGATACGTACTCAACATTGGCCGTGGTTAGTACCAAATCGTATAGAAACACGTGTAAAATCTAACAAAAAAAATATAGCTAACTGTCAATCAGTTATGCTCAGTCAGCCATAAGCAAAATGTCGTACCACTTTTTTAAAGCTAAAATGGATAATACAAAAATTAATGGTGATTTAGAGCTTAAATTACCTTGGAGAATATATGAAGATTCAAAATAATATTGAAAAAAAATTACTCAATCACTTTAATCCACAACACCTTCAAGTCATTAATGAAAGTTCTATGCATAATGTGCCCGCTGGGTCAGAGAGCCATTTTAAAGTGGTCATAGTCACGCCTAGTTTCAGCGGCGAACGCCTGATAAAACGCCATAGAGCGGTTAACTCAGTACTAAAAGAGGAGTTAGCAAACGACATACATGCTTTGGCATTGCATACTTACACACAAGAAGAATGGCACAACCTATATGGTGAATTTCCAAACTCACCTAATTGCCTAGGTGGCAGTAAATTAGACCAATAATAGAATAGTTGTAGAGTAATTGTAGAATAGTAAAAAGGCGTCATAGAGACGCCTTTTAATTCACAACACATTAACGTTTGTTATCGTGTAATTACTGGTTTCAGATACCTAGAACTTATAAGTAGCTTGGAGGTAGGCAAACCTACCCTGTGCGTTATGTGTTCCTGAAACATAACCGGTCCATGAATGATAACTAAACGGTGGCTCTTCGTTGAAAAGGTTTGTTACACCTAAAGTCAATGTTGTATTTTCCAAACCTACATAATTAACCGTTGTATCAACCGTTATCATAGCTTCAATATCAGGTGCTATTGTGCCGTCTGAACGATTTCGGATAGCAGAGTCTTGTTCAAACTCGCCGATATAATTGATGGCAAAATTTGCGCTCCAGTCTGCTTTTACCCATGAACCAGAGGTTGTCCAACGGATTTCAGGTTGCTCAAATCCCCCTTCTTGGGTATCGATACGACCGCCAGTTCGAATATCTTCGTAATTCAATACGTAATTTAAGACGTAGTTGAACTTGAAATCGCCCATGTCAGAAGACATTTTGTAACCCAAATCAAGGTCTAAACCAGATGTTTTAAGATCAAATAAGTTCTCAAAGCGGTCATAAATACGAACCACTTGTCCTGGGTCACCCGCAACAGTTGAAGGTAAACGTTCAACAACCGCCGAATTGTTACCTTGAGTGGTAAATACGAACTGGGTATCTTTACCGATTACGTCTTCAATGTCGTAATTATAATAATCTAAAGAGAAATCAATATCCTCTGTGACTTCATAAATAACACCCAAGTTATAGCTCTTAGACTCTTCAGGCCCTAAATCAGGGTTACCAGCCAATATGGCCGTGTATTCAAAAATTTCACAGGCTTGGTCAACATTACCTACTGCAGCGCATCGAACAGAATCGACCAAGCTAGGTGATTCGTCAGTACTACCTAAACCTATTTGACTAAGAGAGGGCGCACGGAAAGCAGTACCATATGAACCTCTTATCGATAGTTCATCGGTAGGTGTCCAAATAAATGCAACTTTAGGATCAGTAGTCGTACCAAAATCGCTATAATCTTCGTGACGCACAGCTATCTGAATGTTGAGTGTTTCAGTTACGGGGATGGCTAGTTCAGCGAAGATAGAAGTATTATCACGCTCACCATTTGCCTGTGTTGCTTCTGTTCCAAATACATCACCACGAAGGAACTGGTCATCTGGGTTATCACTAATAGTTTCTTCACGGTATTCAGCGCCTAAAGCCAACATAAGCTCGCCTGCAGACATATCCATAATGGGACCAGATATTTTACCGTCAAAAGACTTGCTGGTTGATTTACCATAACGTGTAGTTTGAGTTTCTATAAAATCAAGGGATTCCTGACTGTTAGAAGAGGGCTCAAAGGGGTTCCATAAACCACTATCAATTGCTTCTTGAGTTCTACGAGAGTTTGGAAAACCATTGACTCCACGTTCAATCGAGTCACTTTTTATATAACTGTAAGCCGTTTCCCAATCCCATCCAGATAATTCGCCTTGAAAGCCAAAAACACTTCGATAATAATCTGAATCAACACGTTTTTCACGGTTTCCAATTTCAACCAAACGACGACGCATAGTCAATTCTTGTTCATGAAATATACTTGTATCATCATTGGCAAAAGGATGATTGATATTATCAGCAGACATAAATAGCTCATTAAAGCTTGGACTAGCTGCCCCTCTAATAGTTGTTTTTGAGTTTTGTCCATTCAACTCTACAAACGCTCTTAGAGTATCGTTAATTTCAAAATTACCCATGTACATAAAACTCACACGCTCAGATGCGGGTACAGTGGTACTCATTGGTGCATAATCGTAACGACATAAAGTGCCTACAATTTGATCAGCAGGACAAACATCATTACCAAATGTATCTGGTGTACGAACAGTATTGTCTGAAGCAAGGGCTATTGTACCTGGGTAACCTGACGAGCTTCTGCTGTCTGATACATAAGGGTCATTAGGTCTCAAAGCAGTTTGATTTGACGAACTAGTGTAAAATCTATCGGCATTAAGTATTTCTTCACGATCAAAGTAATCCAACACAAAGGTATGATTGGATTTTTCTGAGCTGCTACCAAACAATAGACTAGTGTTAGATTCTTTGCCGCCACCATCGGCTGTGTCACCAATTTTTGTAGAAACTTCTAAACCATCATAATCGTCTTTCAATATGATGTTAATAACCCCGGCAATTGCGTCAGAACCATAGGTAGCTGATGCACCATCCTTCAATATATCGACTCGTTTAATAGCAGCTAATGGAATGTTATTAATATCAACAAAGGCGGTATCTATTTCATTAGCAAAAGGAGAAACAGAAATACGACGACCATTTACAAGTATCAGAGTTGAATCTGCACCCAGACCTCTTAGTGATACACTTGAACCACCGTTACCTGTTCCATCACTGCTATTACCTTGAGTAGAAAAAGTACCTTGCCCAGCCATCGGCAGCTTAGTAAACAGACCGATTAAGTCAGTAACACCTGTTTTGGTGATGTCATCGGCAGATAATGATGTGACAGGTGAAGGGCCTTCCATATCGGTTCTTTTAATATGCGAACCGGTAACTTGTATACGTTCGACCTTATTGATTTCTTCTGACTGTGCGTGCACAGCTATGCTGCTCGAAATGGCAGTAGCTAGTAGTGTGAGTTTTAATATGCTGTGTTTCATTATTATTCCTGATAGTTTTTTATTTACTCAGGAATTGAAGTGAACTACTTCCTCAATTCCGTTGAAGTGAATTCAAATTTTATTCCATGAAATCGAGACAATTTTACGACAAAAAAAATGTTAAAGACAATGATAACTATCTAAAAATAAAACAACTTTGTAAGTAAACATTGATTTCCACCAGCAGATTAAAATTTTTGGAAGGCTTTGTAATAATCGACAAACTACATTTATTTTCAAGTATTCTTTTGTTAAAACATTTAACATCTATAAGATACTAGGCCCAGTTTTTCCAACATGGCATTAACACAATAATAAGAATACATAACATGCGCGATTTTTCGACTAATTTTGGTCTTCAGTGGATTGATTCTCTGAATGAATTTCTATGTAAAATAGTGAGCTGGTTTACCTTGACGATGGTATTACTCACATTTCTCATTGTAGTGCTCAGATACGGCTTTAATCTTGGCTGGATTGCCATGCAAGAGTCAGTAATGTATTTACATGCTATGGTTTTTTTATTGGGTGCAGCCCACACTTTGCGCGTCAATGAACATGTAAGAGTCGATATTTTTTATCGTCGCTTTAGCCCGAAAAAACAGGCTAAAGTAGATATTTTTGGAAGCTTGTTATTGCTTATGCCAGTGAATATTTTCATTTTCATGGTTAGTTTAGAATATGTATTGCGGTCCTGGCGAGTTATGGAAGAGTCTCAAGAAGCTGGTGGTATGCCTGCTGTCTTTCTGTTAAAAAGTTTAATTTTAATATTCCCGCTGACTATGTTGCTTCAGGGAATAGCCGAGACAGTGCGTAATGTCGCAAGATTATCATTAAATAAACACTTATCAAAAGATATCAATAAGTAATGGAATATATCTCGCTGTTGATGTTTTTAGCCGTATGTTTGGTGTTGTTATTAGGTTATCCCGTTGCCTATTCGCTGGCAGGCACCGCACTCATTTTTGCTGGTATAGGTGCCCTATTTGGGGTGTTCGATACTTCTTACCTACAGGCAGTACCCAGCCGCTTATTTGGGATAGTCTCTAACCAAACGTTGATTGCTGTTCCGCTATTTATCTTTATGGGTGTGATGCTAGAAAAATCTCGAGTAGCCGAAGATTTACTGCTTGCCATGGAACAAGTTCTCGGCAACTTGAAGTCAGGGCTAGCAGTTTCTGTGGTGTTAGTTGGTATGTTATTAGCTGCCAGTACAGGCATAGTCGGTGCCACGGTAGTCACTATGGGGTTGCTTTCTTTACCGACAATGCTTAAAAAAGGCTATTCACCATCTTTTGCTTGCGGGGCAATATGTGCTACCGGCACGCTGGGACAGATCATTCCTCCATCGATTGCTTTGGTTCTATTGGGTGATGTGTTATCTAGTGCTTTCCAGCAAGCACAACTGAATATGGGCATATTTTCCCCACGATCTGTATCAGTCGGTGATTTATTCGTTGGTGCATTGATTCCAGGCTTTTTGTTAGTCGCCATGTATCTTCTATATGTCTTAGTTTTTGCAAGTAGGCATATACACCCGTCACTTGAACAAAATGACCAACCACCTATTTCTATTGGTGGTTTATTTGCAGCGCTATTTCCACCACTTTTATTAATTTTCATAGTGCTCGGTTCAATTCTAGCTGGCTTCGCTACACCTACTGAAGCTGCCGGTGTTGGTGCAGCAGGTGCATTAGTGTTAGCGTTGACCAATAAAAAACTTGATTTACAAAAATTAAAAGAGGTCATGTTATCGACAACCAAGGTCACGTCTATGGTGTTTTTGATCCTGATTGGCGCATCTATATTCTCATTGGTATTTCGTGGTTTTGGTGGCGAGGAGTTAATTGAAAAATTATTTGCAAGTTTGCCAGGGGGGGTATTTACTGCGGTATTATTGGTAATGGTGGTGATATTCTTACTTGGCTTTATTTTAGATTTTATTGAAATCACTTTTGTCGTTGTCCCTTTAGTTGCTCCAGTATTATTAGCAATGGGAGTTGACCCAATTTGGCTGGGGATCATGATAGCAGTTAACTTACAGACCTCGTTTCTAACACCACCATTTGGATTTGCTTTATTCTATTTACGAGGTGTAGCACCACCAGAGGTCAAAACATCACATATTTACCGAGGTGTTGCACCTTTTATACTTATTCAACTATTGTTGCTAGCTTGTTTGGCAATTTGGCCAAATCTGGTAACTTGGTTACCTTCTAAACTTTGAGTATGACCTTCGAGAATCTATATATGAAATTACTGCAATTATTTGTTTTGCTTACAATAAATACCTTCTTGATATCTTGTGGAGGGCAATCTTCTGACGTTCCCACTTCGCGAGTAGAACAGCAAAACTATGAATGGAAACTTGTAACGTCTTGGCCAAAAAACTTCCCAGGTTTAGGTAGAGGGCCAGAAACTTTTTCCAAGTATGTTGAGCGCATGTCTAATGGCAGGCTTAAAATAAAAGTCTTTGGTGCTGGGCAAATGGTGCCCGGGTTTGAGGTATTTGATACTGTTTCTAGTGGTGCAGCTGAAATGGGTCACGCAGGTTCTTATTATTGGAAAGGAAAAGCTCCCGCATCACAGATTTTCACTGCTATTCCTTTTGGAATGAACGCTACCGAAATGAATGCATGGCTTCATTACGGCGGTGGGTTGGAATTATGGCGTGAAGTATATGAGCCTTTTAATTTAATCCCCTTTGCTGGTGGCAATACTGGGGTACAGATGGCAGGGTGGTTTAAAAAAGAAATTGATAGTGTTGACGACCTCAAAGGTTTAAAAATGCGCATTCCTGGGTTAGGTGGCGAAGTACTTAAAAAGCTGGGTGGTATTCCTGTTGCACTTACAGGAGGTGAACTATTTACTTCCCTCCAGTCTGGCGCGATCGATGCCACTGAATGGGTAGGTCCATACAACGATTTGGCGTTTGGTTTACACAAAGCCGCCAAATATTATTATTACTCAGGTTGGCATGAACCTAGCGCTAATTTAGAATTTATGGTTAACAAACAAGCATTCGAAGCTCTGCCAGATGACTTACAAGCTATTATTGAAGTAGCAACTCGTGCAGTTAATCAAGATATGTGGGACGAATATACTGCTGCTAATAATTCGGCAATGCAGGCCTTAGTCGAGACACATGGTGTTAATATGCGTCCTTTGCCTGAGGATGTGATGTTAGCATTAAAGAATGCCTCAATTGATGTGATGCAAGAACAGTCGGCCGCCGACCCGATGTTTAAAAAAGTTTATAAATCTTATTCTGACTTCCAATCAAATGTGATGAAATACCATCAAATATCAGAGTTTGAATATTACAAAAATCGTGCTGGGTATAACCAATAATCGTAAGTAGAAAATGCAGTACGTTGACTCTTTTAATTAATATTAACTTTTTTTACGACCGTCTGTTAATTTGTTACGAGTTAATGTGTCTACCCACTTATTTATTAATATTTTATTGACCTTGTTTGACATATTACCTTGGACATTCATGCCCTTTGGTTAGTGTTAAACCTTAAACAAAGTTTAACCATTGCATCTTTATCAGCTGTTCAGATGTGTTTAAGCGTTGACAAGCATTACAATGCCTTGAAAATTTTAAATAGGAAATTTATATGATTGTTAAGCCCAAGATCCGTGGCTTTATCTGTACTAATGCACATCCAATTGGGTGTGCGACTAATGTTCAACAACAAATTGATTATGTTAAAGCTCAGGGAACATTAAACAATGCGCCAAAAAATGTATTAGTTATTGGTAGTTCTACTGGTTATGGACTCGCTTCAAGGATTACTGCTGCATTTGCCGGTGGCGCTAATACTTTAGGTGTTTGTTTCGAAAAACCACCTACAGAACGTAAGACAGGTACCGCTGGATGGTACAATACCGCAAGTTTTCATTCTAAAGCATCCGCACAGGGTTTGTACGCTAAAACATTAAACGGTGATGCTTTTTCTAAAGATCTTAAGCAACAGGTTATCGACACCCTCAAAGCAGATATGGGTAAGGTAGATTTAATTATCTATAGCTTAGCCTCTCCTAGACGAACCGATCCTGAAACGGGTGAAGTATACAAGTCAACTTTAAAGCCTGTGGGGCAATCATACAAAACGAAAACCTACGATACCGATAAAAATCTTATTCATGAAATAGCTTTAGAACCTGCTAATGAGGACGAAATCCAACAAACTATAAAAGTGATGGGCGGTGAAGACTGGGAGCTATGGCTTGACGCTTTAGGGGAAGCAGACTTACTGGCAGATAACTGTAAAACCACGGCTTATACCTATGTGGGTAAAGAGTTGACCTGGCCAATATATGGACAAGCAACAATAGGGAAAGCTAAAGAGGATTTAGACCGTGCTGCAGCTGACATAGCAAAAACCAATGTTGGTAAAAATGTTCATGCTTATGTTTCGTCATTGAAAGCGTTGGTCACTCAAGCTAGTTCGGCCATTCCAGTTATGCCTTTGTATATTTCACTTATTTACAAAGTGATGAAAGAAGAAGGGACACATCAAGGTTGTATCGAACAAATATACGATTTATTTACAGACAAGCTGACCCAATCACAACCAAAAGTGGATGAGTTAGGTCGCCTTTATATGAATAGCAAAGAAACTAACGATGTGACACAGGCAAAAATTAAGTCCTTATGGGATCAAGTGACTCAAGAAAATTTTCACGAATTAAGTGACTATGTAGGTTATCACCATGAGTTTTTGAAATTATTTGGCTTTGACTTACATGGAGTTGATTATGATGCAGAAGTTGAAACCCTAATTGATTGGTAAAAGACGTTAAAAAATTTGCTTAAAATAAAAACCGCGCAAGGCGGTTTTTTTATTTTTGTGATTTGGTCTAGCTTTGAAAGAGCTAAATCTGCTCAAAACAAGTA